>Ga0209156_10000100_pt1 | contig 62220 bp, 55 predicted proteins | sample GraSoiAngelo_124_FD_185881 | JGI IMG/M metagenome (GOLD analysis project Ga0209156, IMG submission 185881) | Grasslands soil microbial communities from the Angelo Coastal Reserve, California, USA - 14_0927_05_20cm (SPAdes) (version 2) | ecosystem: Environmental > Terrestrial > Soil > Grasslands... | reverse complement strand
ACAATTTATTTAGAGTCGTGCGCGTTTAGGGTTTCGGATGCCTCACAAAGGCAAGGTCTTACGAAGATTTTCGGCAATCTTTTTGAACTCGACCGTCACCCGTGATTGTCGATCTTCGCCGGCAATCGGTATTCCGCGATCGCCCGCTTCGCGCGTGGCGATGTCGATCGGGATTTGACCAAGCAACGGGACGCGCAACCGTTTCGCTTCGCGTTCGCCGCCGCCGCTTCCAAAGATATCGTAGCGTTTGCCATCGGAAGGAGAGACGAAGTAGCTCATGTTCTCAACCAGACCGAGCACCGGTACGTTGACTTTGTCGAACATCGTTGCGGCCTTTCGGGCATCGATGAGCGCAACCTCCTGAGGTGTGGTTACAATGATGGCTCCGGCAAGCGCGACGGTCTGCACGATCGTGAGCTGGATGTCGCCGGTACCGGGCGGAAGATCGAGCACCAGATAATCGAGTTCACCCCATTCGACCTGCCGCAAGAATTGCTGGGTGTAACGTGTGACCATCGGCCCGCGCAAGATGGCCGGCGAAGTGTCGTCGAGCAGAAATCCCATCGACATGAGCCGCAATCCGTATTGCTCGATCGGGATGATTTTGTTTTCTTCCGTTGCCGTCGGCCGTTCGCGTGTGCCGAACATGAGCGAAATGCTCGGACCGTAAATGTCGCAGTCGCACAAGCCGATACGGGCGCCGGTTTGCCCGAGCGCGACCGCGAGATTGGCAGCAACAGTTGATTTGCCGACACCGCCTTTGCCGCTTGCCACCGCAATGACGTGCCTGATTCCCGGAATTCGCGTGGCGCCCACGCCAGTCCCCGCGCCCGCGGGTGGCGCCTGGATGTCGATTAAGACTTTCGCGCTCCGAACACCGTCAATGGTTTGCACTGCTTTTTCTGCATCGTTTTTAATTGTCGCTGGAACATTCGGGTCGTTCGTCGCCAGCGCGAGCTGCACTTTGACTTCGCCATTGTCGATGTTGACCGACTTGACCAGGCCAAACGAAACGATATCGCGAGTGAAGCCGGGATATCTCACTGACTTCAAGGCGTTCTTCACCTGTTCCTCGGAGATCGACATAATCAAACTTACCAGCGGTCCGGCACACGTAAACCGCACCGCTGCGATTTATTGATCCTGATAGTCCACCTTGTAGCGAATCTGATAGTCGCTTGCGCCAGAGGGGCGGGAAGGTTGCTCGCCAGCCTTCGCCACAAAGTCCGGTTTCTTCCAATCGGACCAGGCACGATATTTCGCCTTCATCGGATTGGCCGGCAGACTAAGTCGGAAAATCCGGTCCTCGTGATCAGGAAATTTTAACACAAAGAGACGTTGCGACGTGCGGTAATAAACTTCGACATAGCCGGCGCGCACGCTCGCCTTTTCAGTCGTATCCCGGGCATGACGTTGCGGTCGGTATCAAGTTCCGCCTCAACCTCGGCTAGACTTTCAACGGACCGGCCGTCCGGTGGTTTGACTTCAAATTCGAGCAACGGCGTCGGCCCATGCGCGTTGAGGATATGCGGCTGCCGCATGTACCAAAGTCCGAACCCGGCGGCTGCGATGGCAACGATCGAGAGACATACCGTGATAAATCCAACGAAGAGCCAAATCGTTCTTACGCCGCGCCAGTAGAGCGTGAGAAGAATCGAGCTTGGCGTAACAATCAAGGCAACGATCAGCGCGATCGCGACTGCAAAATAACCGGCCTCACCTTCCATCGCCGAGACATGAAACGCAGATGCCAGGACTGAACCCAGGGCAAGGACCAGCCCAAGTCCGGCCGCGCCCCAACAACGCCCGCGAGAATGCCAAAAAGAATTGAGCTAATTGGAAGCTTTTTCGGTCGAGGAGAAATCGTGCGGTCGCTGTCCCACGCTGCTTTGTATTTAAAGCTGGAAGCTCTTTACAAGCTACCTTCGCCGCGATCTGAGCTTGACCTTCAGTGGCTATCAGACAGGATGAAAGGCATGAAAACACAACCTTCTTTGCGAATTCTTTTGACCGGCGTTTTTCTCCTGCTCTTGAATGCGTGCGCGACGAATGCGCCTACAGCGCAAGGGCCGCTGGTCGGCACTTGGACTAACTCTCTGGCCACCGTCTGGACGATCAAAGCCGACAACACCTTCGATGTCGTTAATCCGAAGCGCCACATTTGGGGCAATATTACAACAGCCGGAGATACTGTCACAATCCAGGAAACAGGTGGCAACGCTGCGAAAGGCTGCCACGGCCCGGGCGTCTACAAGTTTAGCCGCACCAGCCCAAACACCCTGGCGTTCACGTTGGTTAAGGATGCCTGCAAGGAGCGGATCAAAAACGTGACGCTCGCCTGGCATCGAAAGTAACTTTCGAGCCGCTTAAGGCAAAGCTTCGGCTGAATCTTCGCTCCTGGCACGTGTAGCGCTCAGACGCGGTCTTTTAGCTGCGTCTGTCCGCCGCTGCGCGCGCAATGGACGCAGCAGAAGATTTTGCCCCCCTGCTCCACACCGTGACCGACGATCCGGCACTGGCAGTGGGGGCAAACGGGGGCCAGCGCGTGGATTGCGCACTCGAAGCTATCGAAGGTGTGGTGCTTGCCGGCAACAACTACCTCAAAGGCTTTGTCATATTCGTTTTCACAAACTTCACATGTAGCCATACTAAAAGTCTTTCGCGCGCCGCTGCCTTCGCGGCGGTGTCTGCCTCTATTTCGCCGGTGAAAATTGTTCAGCGTAGCCGAAGTCGTCACGTGCCTCGCTTTCATCATTTCCACCAGGTTCCGGAAAGTAGAGATCGTCCCAGGAAGTGATAGTTTGCATTGGAGTCGTTTATGAAAATACCAAAACAGCTCATCGATTGTTTGAATGATAACAAGGTTCGCTACGAGATTCTGCATCATCCGGAGGCTGTGACCGCCCAAAGGATCGCTCAGGCCGAGCACGTCAAAGGCCGCCATCATGCGAAGGTTGTTATAGTCAAATCTGGCGAGCAGCATCTAATGACCGTGCTTCCGGCGGATCACCAAATCGACCTCAAAAAGGTAGGGAAGGCGACTGGTAAAGCTGCCTCGCTCGCTAAAGAACAGGACTTCAAGTCGCTGTTCCCCGACTGCTCAATTGGAGCGATGCCGCCCTTTGGTCATCTCTATGGTCTGCCAACGTTTGTGGACAAGCGTCTGGCGCAGGAAGACTACATTGTTTTCGAGGCTGGCACGCACACCGACGCGATTAAACTCAGCTATCGTGACTATGAGAAAATTGTGAAACCGCGGGTCGAAGAGCTTGCGGTCAAGATTCAGCCGATGAAACCGGGATGAAGACGGCGTTGACGGGCTTGGTTCTCTGGCTGTTATGTGCGGCCGCAGTCGAAGCGGAGAAGGTTTCGTTCATTAAAATTGACGGAGCGATTGGTCCAGCCACGGCGAGTTACATCTCGCGAAGCATCGAAGAGGCTCGGACGCAGAATGCACAGTGTCTCATCATTCAACTCAACACGCCGGGTGGGTTGCTCGATTCGACGCAGAACATTGTGCAAAGCTTTTTAGGGTCTCCCGTGCCGATCGTGGTTTATGTCGCGCCGACAGGCGCGACCGCAACCAGCGCCGGCTGTTTCATCACGATTGCCGCGAGCGTCGCGGCGATGGCGCCAGCCACAACTATCGGTGCGGCGCACCCGGTCTCCATAGGCGGTTTTCCTAGCGGCGGAGAAGAAAAAACCGACCAGACGATGAAGCAAAAGCTGGAGAATTTTTCCGTGAGCTACATGGAGACGATCGCAGGCAAGCGGCAACGCAATGTCGAGTGGGCAAAATCCGCCGTAAAGGAGAGCGCGTCGATCACCGCGGAGAAAGCGCTCCAGTTAAAAGTCATCGATCTAATCGCTTCTAGTTTACAGGAGCTGCTAAAGCAATTGAATGGACGCGTGGTCGACGGGAAGACGCTCAAGACCGCGGACGCTGAGGTGGCGGAGATCAAGATGTCGCCCTCGGAACGCATCTTCCAGAAGCTCTGGCGGCCGGAGGTGATGTTCGTTCTCATGCTCATCGCCATTTACGGGATCATCGGCGAACTAACCACGCCCGGCGCGATTCTTCCGGGCGTTGTCGGCGCGATTGCGTTGGTCCTCGCGCTCTATCTGGCGGCCATCCTGCCGGTTAACGTGACGGGACTCGTGTTAATAGCGTTCGCCCTCATGCTTTTCGTCTTTGATGTCTACGCGACCACGCACGGTGTGTTGACTGTGGGCGGAATCATTGCATTTCTGATCGGTTCGCTCATGCTCTTCAATCGCGCCGATCCACTCTTTCGCTTATCGCTGAACTACATTATTCCGGCGACGCTGATTACTGCGGCGTTCTTTATTTTTGTCATCGGCAAAGGCCTGCGCGCGCAACTCCTGCCGGTGAAGGTGGGAGCGGGAACGTTGATTGGAAAAACGGTGACCGCATTGACGCCAATCGATTCGCGCGGCGGCAGGGTTTTCGTCGAAGGTGAATATTGGAACGCGGTCAGCGATACGCCGATCGAAAAAGGTGAAGCGGCAGAGATCGCCGCCGTGCAGGGATTAACTGTAAAACTGAAAACAAAAGGAGCATAAAGCCATGCAACTACTCGAAGCACTGCCGAAATTAATTAGTTGGGCCATACCCCTCATCATTCTTGCCGTAATCATTCTGCCGCAGGCGATCCGCATCCTGCGCGAATACGAGCGCGGCGTGATTTTTCGTCTGGGAAAATTACTCGGCGCGAAAGGGCCGGGGCTGATTTTTCTCATCCCGATTGTCGATCGAATGGTGCGAATGGATTTGCGCGTCGTCACCATCAGCGTCGAGCGACAGGAGGTGATGACGCGTGACAACGTGCCGGTGACGGTCGATGCGGTTGTTTATTTTCGCGTGATCGATCCACAAGCCGCGGTCGTGAAAGTGGAGAACTTTCTCAAAGCCACCTCGCTGATGTCGCAGACGACGCTGCGCAGCGTCCTCGGCCAGGCCCCCTTGGACGACCTGCTTTCGCAGCGCGAGTCGATCAACCTGAAGTTGCAGGAGATCATCGACCGGCAAACCGAACCATGGGGCGTGAAAGTCACCGCGGTCGAGGTGAAGGATGTGGCGTTGCCCGACACGATGAAACGCGCCATGGCCAAGCAAGCCGAAGCCGAGCGCGAACGCCGCGCAAAGATCGTCAACGCCGAGGGCGAATTTCAAGCCGCGGAAAAAATGGTGCAGGCCGCCGCGATGATGAGCAAGGAACCGATTGCGCTGCAACTGCGTTTCCTCCAAACCATGCGCGAGATTTCCAGCGAACATAACACCACGACTTTTCTTCCCGTTCCGATCGACTTGTTCGCTCCATTTAAGAAAAGCGAACCACCCAAGTCGTAGACTGTCCGACTGCGCATGGCCAGTTCCGGACAAGCGCGCGAAAGATCGACATCCAGCGGTAGGGCGCGACTCAGAAAGTGTTCGCGAGCAGCGCCGCCGGGCGCGCCGCAAGCGCAAGATCAAACAGACTCGGACGCGCAAGAGCGGCTGATTGCTTTTCTCGAATCGCCCGAATCATATCCTCACAGCCCGGCGGAAGTGCGTTTGATGCAAACCCACATCTCGTGGGTGTTCATCGCGTCGCCGTTTGTCTTCAAAGTGAAGAAGCCGATGGAGCTCGGGTTTCTTGATTTCAGCACGCTGGAAAAGCGCCGTCACTTTTGCCAGCGCGAGCTTGACCTGAATCGCAGGCTCTGTCCGGACATCTACCTGGGAGTGGTTCCTATTTACGAGAGAGCTTCCGGTTTTTCCTTCAATGCAGAAGGAGAAATCGCCGAGTACAGCGTCAAGATGCGACAACTGCAAAGCGGCTGGTTCTTGAGTCAACTGCTCGCGAAAGGTTTGGTAGGGGAAAAGGAAATCAAACGGGTGATTTGCTGTCTCCATCGGTTTTACGAGTCGGAGAAGCCGGATCCGGAGATTGAAGTATGGGGGACGCCGGAGAAACTCAAGATCAGCACCGACGAGAATTTCGTGCAAGTTGAACCATTCATAGGCCGCACCATTTCGCCGGTGGCTTTCGAAACGATTCGCCATTTCACGAACCAGTTCTACGCCGGGAATGAAGAACTATTTCTTGAACGGATTAAGGAGCATCGGATTCTCGATTGCCACGGCGATTTACATCTCGACCACATCCATCTCACGCCTGAAGCGATTACCATCTTCGACTGCATCGAGTTCAACGACCGCTTTCGCTTTATCGACATCGCAAACGATGTCGCGTTTCTGGCGATGGATTTCGATTTCGAAGGCAGGAGCGACCTGGGAAACCCGCTTCTCCGAAACGCAGCGCGCGAATTTCAAGACGGTGGAATGCTGAAGGTCACGAATTTCTACAAGTGCTATCGCGCATTCGTACGCGGAAAAGTGGAAAGCATTCAAGCGACGGAGAAAGAAACGGTAGATCCTCGGGCGCACGAAAAACGAGCGGCTCGGTACTTTCTCCTCGCACTGCGCTATGCAGTAGCCAGCTCCGAGCCTTTGGTTCTGGTCGTCATGGGCCGGGTCGGTACGGGCAAGACCACCGTCGCGCAGAAACTAGCGAGCGAGTTGGACTGGCCCGTCTTTTCCTCAGACAAAATTCGCAAAAGCCTCGCTGGCATTCCGCTGACGGAACGAACTCCCCACGAACGCCGCGACGAAGTTTACTCGTCGCAAATGACTGAACAGACCTACAAGAAGCTGATGGAAAACGGACTCGCGGCGCTCACAACTCACAGCAGCCTCATACTCGACGCGACCTTTTCGAGCCGTGCAAACCGCGATTTTTTGCGCGAAACATGTGCGAAGGCGAAAGTTCGGTTGCAGGTGATCGAACTTCAAACCGATCGTGGCACGATCGAGAAAAGGTTGAAGGAGCGAGATCGAATTACAGGCGAAATCTCAGATGCACGGCTGGAAGATTTTGAAAAACTGAGCGCTGCTTACGAGCTACCATCGGAGCTCGCGTCTGATTTGATCAGAGTTTCAACAACCATGTCGGTCCCTGACACTGTGAAAGCAATCCTGCGGCGGATATCCGAAAAGCAAGCAGGAGTAGGCGAAGGCGTCGCGCATTGATCACGCCAAGCCGATAGGCTGGAATTTCCAGCGCCATGCGCGACTGCGAAGCGAAAAACTTCGCTCGCGCCAAGCGCCGGCCTCTGTTAATTATGCAGCCGAAGTGACCGAAGCGAAAACGTCTGCTGACTCGCGACTCCGCAAATTTCATTCGACCCAGTTAGGCGAAATCTATCGCGGAGATTCGTTGAAATTGTTTCGCGAGAGGATCGAAGATCATTCCGTCGATTTGATTATGACCAGTCCGCCCTTCGGACTCGTTCGAAAGAAAGACTACGGGAATGTCGACGCGCACAACTACGTCGAGTGATTCAAACCGTTTGGCGAGGCGTTTCGAAAAGCTCTAAAGCCTCATGGATCGCTCGTCATCGATATCGGCGGCGCTTGGGTGTCGGGCCAGCCGACGCGAAGTCTTTACCATTACGAGCTCTTGATTTCGCTTTGTCGTGAATTCGGTTTTCATCTGGCGCAGGAATTCTCTTCGTCGCCGTAGAATTCGGAACTGTTTGCGTGTTTACGGTTCAATCGAGTCCCTTTCGAAGTCACTTGGCAAAACTTTTGGATAAGGCGACGAACTACTTGTTGGTCGCGAGTCCGTATATCAAGACGAGCGAAGCCGAATGGCTATGTGATCGCCTGGTGAGAAATGGGCATGACAAGGATGTTGAAGTCAGAGTAATCACCGATGTCCGCAGCGCGAATGTGCTTAGTGGCTCCTTAGATGTCGCCGCACTGCGCGTTCTCCATACCGGATTGAATCGATGTGAGATCGTTAACCTTCCTCGTCTTCACGCGAAAGTTTATATCGCTGATGAGACGTGTGCGATGGTTACATCAGCTAATCTAACGCCGTCCGGTCTCGATCTGAACCTTGAATATGGCATTGGACTAACCGATTCGACCACTATTCGCAAAGTCCGCGACGATTTACAGCGATATGCAGCGCTCGGTAACCGCCTGACTGCGTACACGATCGGAGAATTGGAAAAGGTTTCCGACGAACTGCGACTTGAGTTCGAAAAGATCGAGAGATCGACGGAGAAGAAGCTTCGCCGAAAATTCAACGCAACGCTAAGGCACGCCGACCGAGAATTCTTGCGCGCCCAAGTGGGCACGCGATCAGCACATGGCTTGTTTGCTGACGCCATTCTTTACCTTCTTAGCATACGGCCAATGAGCACACCGGAGCTTCACCGCAACTTGAAGGCGCTGCTGCCGGAACTTTGCGATGATACCAAGGACTTGGTTATCAATGGGCAGCACTTCGGCAAGAAATGGAAGCATACCGTGAGGACCGCACAAGTTTTCTTGCGCAGAAGAGGTGCGATTCAACTCATCGGAAAGGAATGGCATGTCAAGTTATCGTGAAATTATCAGGCAGGCGACTGGCTGTGGTAACACAAAAGCGGCCAAGGTTGAGGACGTGATGCGCAATGTGATCTTCCATTCCACCTTGGACTGGCAGACTAGAGAAGAACTGGAGGACGCAGCACGTCTGGCCGTTGAAATTCTGCGGGAACTTGCGTTGTCGCGGTGAAACCGCCACCGCCGCGGCAGTACGCGGTTTCTTCGACGGACGGCTGAATCGGTTTGGAATGATGTTTTCGTTCTTGTAACGCAGTCGGCTGGCAGGAGCTGGTACTGCGCAGAGTTCGATAGCTCATTGTTCATTCATTTCTCGCTTGGCTAATTCGGTTCCGTTCACCCGCACTCACGCCGCAGTTTTGTCATTTTCATGCTGCAGTCACAGTTGCTGAGTAACCTTCTTCACAACGGCAGCCATTTGCTGACGAAAAAGTTTGGCGCCGCCGGACGCTGGATGGCGGACGCAGTGTGCGTTCACGTCGAGTTGTTCGAGCTGCGCGGCAGCGATTTTTCCCAGCGCGACGACTTGATCGCATGGAAATAATTCAAGAAAAGCTTTGAGCACCGGCAGGCCGGCAGCTCGCTCGGACTTGTTAGGCATTCGATTGCTTAACATGCCACGGCGCGAATCGAACGAGTGCCATGGAAATGCATTCCACACGACGAATTGTGCTGGCTTCAGGCCAAGCCGCAGGAGCGTGCCCCATACAATCGTTGCAGTCGGCTCGGAAAATCCGTCCGGACATTTCTCGGGCTTGCTCGTGCGCCGCGGATTAATGTCGGAGAAGAAATCGTTGGATTTCAGCCGGACTTTCTTGCTTCTCCCGAGCAGCAACCGCTCGGAAGTCATGGGGATTCCGCTGAAATGACCGCCGCGATAACCAACCGCTTCGCCGATGACTGCAAAGTTTGCCTTGCGAAGGCGCTTTCCCAAATAGCTTTGTAGCTGGTTCCGCCGTATGGCCGGTGCGTTGCGCCCAATGTCGTTTTGCTCATCGACTTGCCACCACGGATTAAACACCGCGCCGGATGGCGAGTTTTGCAACAGCCTGACGAAACTCTCGATGGATTGCGCCGACATAAACTTCAGTACGCTCCGAATTCCACGCTTCAATATCCAAAATCGAACACGACCTCGCACATTGTTCATGAGACAGCTCCGAATTAATTGTATGGAACGCCGATGCCAGAGTTGCCCGATGTCGAGAGCTTCAGGCGATACTTCGACGCCACGTCGCTGCATCAGCGCATCGACGATGTCGATGTACGCAACGCGTATGTGCTCAAAGGCGTCTCCGGGCGTGAGCTTGCGCGCAGACTGAAAGGACGAAGTTTCGAATCCACCCGGCGCCATGGAAAACATCTGTTTGTGCGCGCGGACAGCAATGTATGGCTGCGTTTGCATTTCGGCATGTCCGGCTTTCTGCGTTACTTCAAAGGCGAAGAGAAAGCGCCGCCGCACACGCGGGTCCTGTTTGTTTTCGCAAAAGATTACCGGCTAGCCTTTGACGATCAACGCAAGTTCGGCGAGGTCGGACTGGTCAATGAGGTCGATGAGTTCCTGAAAAAGCGCGCGCTAGGGCCAGATGCGCTCGATATCGATCTTGCGGAATTCAAGGAGAAGCTGGCGAGACATCGTGGCGCCGTGAAATCGATCTTGATGAACCAGCGATTGATCGCAGGCATCGGCAACATTTACACCGACGAAATTCTTTTCCACGCTCGTATTCATCCGGCCACGCAGATCACGCGTCTTGGCAACAAACACATAAATCGTTTGTTCGCCGCAATGCGCCACGTGCTGGAAAAGGCAATCGAGTATCAAGCCGATGTCGATCGCATGCCGCAGTCATGGCTGTTGCCACAGCGCGGCAAAGGCGGCAAGTGTCCGCGCTGCGGGCGCGGATTGAAATCATCAAAGATCGGCGGCCGCACCGCATGGTTTTGTCCGCACTGTCAGAGGCGCGCGCTGTGACCGGAAAAGTTCTGCTCACCGGTCGCCCCGGCTGCGGCAAGACGACACTGATCAAGCGTGTTGTAAATAATCTCGCGAGACGCGCTGGTGGTTTTTACACTGAAGAGATGCGTCAATACGGCGCGCGCGTTGGATTCAAGATCGTGACGCTCGATGGTAACGAGGCTGTATTTGCTCACGTCGATTTCAAAACGCCTGAGCGCGTTGGAAAATACGGGCTTGATCTCTCCGCCCTGGAAGCCGTCGGCGTCGAATCGGTTCGTGAAGCAGCGCGCCGCCAGCGGATCGTGGTGATCGATGAAATCGGCCCGATGGAAATCCGCTCGGCGATTTTTCGGGAAGCAGTAAACGAGGCGCTTGACAGCGAAGTGCCGATACTCGCGACAATCTCCGCGCGATCCCTGCCGTTTACCGACGCGATCAAGTCACGTCCTGACGTGATGCTAATCGACGTTCGCCCGGACAATCGCGAGGGACTTGTCTCAGAACTGTCAGACAGATTCAAGCGCTGAATCCAGGCTGATGAAACAATTCGCAGGTCTTCAGCATGTCGTATGGAACAGTCCGCCCACCGGCTCTGTTTCTGCGAGCTGGTTGTAAAGCCGCACGGCTTCGGCGGTGGGCAGCACATGCGCTGCGATCTCACGCTCCTTCAAGAAGTCCAAAGTCTCGCGTGGAACGTGAAGGCATTTCTTCATTCCCCGTGAGAGCACGACGATTTTCGCGCTATGATCGAGCAGTTCCTGTACGTCGGCTGGTTGAATGCCCGGCAAGTGCCCGGTCCCAGTCTCCCGCCAGTTCCATTCACACGATCCGCCAGGAAACAGCTTTGCATCCTTGTAAGGCTCGGCTCTCCCTTCCACCTCGAGTCGCCCCCAGGAGACGTGCTTGATCTGCGGCGAGCGGTGTTGATTTTTCACAGTAGAAAAGTCGTTGCAGGCAGTCTCAGCGGTTCTTTTTCGCTCGTGGAAAACTGATTCTTCAAGCGCTTCCATTGCGCGCGTTTCTTCTTCCAATGCGATTTCAATAATGATGCCTGAGACCGCAGAAGAGATTTCAGAAAAGCCTGAAGTTCGCAAAGAGCTTCAGCGAGCCACCGGCGAAAAAGCTCGCCAAAAGGTTAAAGCACGCGGAAGGGACAAATTCTGGTTCCTTACCCACGCGCTTATTCTTGCGGGTTGCGCCGTGCTCTACCTTCTGCTCGGCACGAAACTGATTCCGTTGCTGCAACCAACGGTCGATGTTGCGCGACGAGTTTTGCGCGGCACAGTGCTGATCGTAGTCGTTCTCGGACTTGCAAGAGCCGTTTCCGTGTATGCGCTTGGTAGTATCGAGGATGCTTCTACTCGTTTCACTCTCCAGCGAGTGCTGCATCTGGGTGTTGCGGTTCTTATAGCGCTCATTGCTGCATCGATAATCTTCGTGAACTGGTATGCCGCGCTGACTGCGCTCGGTATCGGGTCAATCATCATCGGCCTGGCTGTGCAAACACCGATGAAGAGTTTCATCGCCTGGATATATATCGTCGTTCGCCAACCTTATCGCGTGGGCGACCGCATCGAGATAGACGACGCTACCGGCGACGTCATCGATGTCGGTTACCTGGACACGACGTTATGGGAATTCGGCGGTCAATACATTTCCGGCGATCATCCGAGCGGTCGTCTCATTAAATTCCCCAATGAAAAGGTGCTCGACGAGCTCGTTTACAACTATTCGTGGCCGCTTTTCCCTTACATTTGGAACGAGATTAAGTTTCATGTCGCCTACAACAGCGATTTGGAGTTCATCAGCACCACGATGCAGAAAATTACCCAGGAGGAGCTCGGCGAAGAAATGATGAAACGAGTGAACATTTTTCGTGATTTGCTCGCTAGAACGCCCGTCGATGAACTGGAAGTGCGCGAGCAGCCACGCGTTATTTTTCGCGTCAGCGAAAACACGTGGCTCGAAGCCATCGTCCGATACGTCGTCTCACCGCGCGAAGCCGGGCGCGTCAAAACGCGTTTAATCAAAAAACTCCTTGCCGCGCTCAACGCCGCTTCGGACAAGGTGATGTTCCCGGCAGGCAACGCACGATGAATCCTGTGGAGCTGGTATGAAATACCTGCCAGTTTATCTGAATGATCACCTCGCCGGTTCGATTGGCGCGCTCGAGATGCTCGGTGATCTCATTGAGACACACGAAGGCAAGCCGCTCGAGCAATTCCTAAGGGCTTTGCGCGACGACATCGAAGCGGACCAGCGCGAGCTAAAACGAATCATGGAGCAACTCGGCATTGATGAAAGCGATACACGCAAGGCCGGAGCTTGGGTCGCCGAAAAGATTTTGCGGGCGAAGCTGCGGGGCGGCGACGCCGACGAACCGAATCGCGCGTTACTACAATCACTGGAGAGTCTCTCCATCGGCATCACTGGGAAGCGCTCCCTTTGGCGCACGCTCGATGTGGTGCTTGGATCAGGCGCAGGCTTGAGCGGGTTCGATTTTGCGCGTTTGGAAAAACGCGCTGCGACTCAGTTCGGACGTGTCGAGGCACAGAGACTCGAGATCGCTCGCCAAATTTTCACCGCCGAGTCTGGCTGATTGAGGCAAATGATTGACCCATTGGTCGCGCTGGCCAAGTGCTAAACATTCGCTGGATGAATGGTATACCCGCCGATTGTTGGATCGACAATCGCACGAAGATTGAGGCGCCCTGTCAAAGCATCCTCGTGCTCGGTTCCCGCCGGCACACGGTTCTAGCGACGGCGTTTTCGCGTACGCGCGGCTTTCTTTGCTGCGGCCGAACGTGAACGCGCCGAGCGTCGACTCGCCGCCCGCTTCGCTTGTCGTGACAGCGCTTTTTTCGATGCTGCCCTGCGGCTTTCGCGTTTGAGCGCACCTCTGGTTGCCCGCGAGCGTGTGCGTGAAGGTTTTTTGCGACCGCCTCTGCGGCCTTTCGCGAGATCGCGCTTGGCCCGGCGTTTCGTTCGCGCTTTGCCGCGCTTCGGCGGAGGCAACTTTACTCCAGCCCTCCGCGCTTTTGACAGGCCGATGGCGATTGCCTGCTCAGCCGAGCGAGCGCCATGTTCGCCTTCCCTAATATGTTCCATTTCTTCGCGCACAAATTCGCCAGCCTGAGTGGAAGGCGACAGACCTTCGCGTTCGTCTTCGCGCGCCCGTTCGATTGGTTCTTCTTCTGGCATAACAAAATTGTTTCGCCCCTAACCGCACATTTGGACGTAATGAAGACTGCGTCGGGGGGGCCGCATCTACGCTTATTGCGGCCGCAGGGATGCTGATTTTGCGGAGAAAGATCGTCAGAGGCATAGGCATAGAAAAGGGATTGCCATTCCGCGCCGAGGGAGAATAGGCTCGGGTCATGCGCACAATTCTGATAATTATTCTGATTATTCTGTTACTCGGCGCTCTGCCAACTTGGCCATATAGCTCTGGCTGGGGCTATTACCCAAGCGGCGGGCTGGGCCTTGTTCTTTTGATCGTGCTGATCCTCTGGCTGATGGGCCGAATCTGACCCGTGCTCGAACTCTCAACTGTGCGATGGGATCTTGCTCTATCAGCTCTTTTTGGCAGCATTCTGTGCGTCGGGCACACCTTAAATTCACCCTTTCGTAACTTTTAGGGGCGCTCGCGGGAAGGCAAAGCGTTTAGCTGCTGTGATTCAGCGTCGCGAGTCGGTCTTCGCGACTTGCGTGTCGGTTTTTCGAGATTGCTTGTGCAACCGTTGGAATTCCTTTTCCAGTTTCTTCAGCTCTTCGTCCGAAAGGTCTTCGAGATCTACAAGTTTATTACGCGCGCCCTTCAGGGCCCGGATCAACTCGTCAAGCTTCAACTGAATGGCTTTCGCATCCCGATTCTGCGTGTTTTGAATAACAAAGACCATCAGGAAAGTGACGATGGTCGTCCCGGTATTGATGACGAGCTGCCAGGTGTCGGAGTAATGAAACTTCGGTCCGGTTGCGCCCCACACGACAATTACAAGGATCGCAAAAGCGAAGGCCCATGCTGTGCCTAGCACAATCGCGGATCGGCGCGCGAAAACACGGAAGGCGTCCCGCACTACGCACAAAAAATCTCGCTCTTGATCGTGCATCTTTAGTTCTTCGATTTGAGTGCGGTTCACAATTCTACCTTTACGTTCGCGCGGCCCCCGGCAATTGCGCGCATGACCTAACTGGGCAAAAAGCAAATAGATTGCGCCGAGCGACGGTGCCCGCACAGAGACAGCCAGATCATCTTGCGCATATTTTGCATTCCGACCGATAAATTGCACCGCACCCCTGAAAAGAGAGTTAATCTTGACGATGAAACTCATGTTCCTGGGCACGCGCGGGGAGATCGAGGCGCGGACGTGGCGGCATCACATGCATAGTTTGCTGCTGGTCTCGTATCGTGGTGCAGAGGTGATGATTGATTGCGGCCTTGATTGGCTCGGAAGATTTGAACGGCTCCGACCCGATGCAATCGTTCTCACGCACGCGCACCCAGACCACGCCTGGGGCTTGAAAAACGGCGCCTCCTGCCCAGTGCATGCGCCGCAAAAAACATGGCGGACGTTGAAAAGCTGCAACATCGACAATCGTCAACTGATCAAGAAACGCACGCCCGAATGTCTGTGGCATCACAGTCGAGGCATTCCCGGTCGAACACTCGATTCTGGCCCCAGCCGTCGCATACCGCGTGAGCGTAGGCCGAGCGTGCATTTTTTACGCGCCGGATCTCGTGTTCATCCGTGATCGAGCGGCTGCGTTGAAAGGGGTACAGATTTACATCGGCGATGGCGCCGCGCTTACGCGCTCGTTCATTCGTAAGCGGGGAAAGAATCTAATCGGCCATGCACCGGTCTGCACGCAATTGATGTGGTGCGCGAAAGAGGACGTGCCGCGAGCCATCATCACCCATTGCGGCTCGGAAATCGTCGCAAGTGACCAGCGCAAGCTCAGGACAAAACTTCGCGCAATGGCTGCCGAGCGCGGTGTAGAAGCATCCATCGCCAACGACGGGATGAAGCTCAGTCTGTGATACCAAATTGACCTCCTCTAAGGCTTGCTCGCCATTGCGAATCCGTTTCGTCTGTCGAACGAACCCGTCTGATGTCGGACTGTTGGCGGAGATGTTGGAGCTTGGCTTACTTTGAATCATGTCGTTGCGCCTTTTTCTCTGCGGCGATGTGATGACCGGGCGCGGCATCGATCAGGCGCTGCCGCATCCCGTGAGCCCAGCTTTGTACGAACCATACGTGCGCGACGCGCAGGAGTATGTCGATCTTGCCGAGAAAGCGAACGGCCCCATACCACGGCCAGTGAACTTCGATTACATCTGGGGCGATGCGCTGCAAGAACTGGAGCGGGCCGAGGTCGACTTGAGAATCGTAAACTTGGAGACCGCCATTACATCGGCGGAGAGTCCGTGGCCAGGGAAAGGAATTCATTATCGCATGCATCTGCAGAACATTGGTTGCCTCTCCGCTGCGCGGATAAGCGCTTGCGCCCTTGCAAACAACCACGTTTTGGATTGGGGATACGCAGGATTGTCCGAAACGCTTCGGGCCTTGGCTGCAGCGGGCGTCGTGCACTCAGGTGCTGATCAGAATGCGGAAGAGGCAGCTGCTCCGGCGGTCCTAAATCTGCCAGACAAGGGACGACTGCTTCTTTTCTCATTTGGATCGACAACCAGCGGTATCCCGCGTGAATGGTGCGCCACGGCTTCTCGCGCGGGAGTGAATCTGCTGGACGACCTTTCAGCAGCAACCGCCGCGCGAATTGCGAGCCAGATGCGACAATTTCAGCAGCCGGACGATCTACTAGTTGCGTCGATCCACTGGGGCAGTAACTGGGGCTATCACGTTCCTCCACAACAGATCGCGTTTGCCCATCGTTTGGTCGAAGGAGGGGTCGCGATCGTGCATGGCCATTCTTCTCATCATGTGAAGGGAATCGAGGTCTTCAAAGGCCGCCTGATTCTCTATGGCTGCGGAGACTTCATCACCGACTACGAAGGGATCAGTGGCTATGAAAGTTTCCGGGGCGACCTGGCCCTGATGTATTTGGTCGATCTCGATTCGCGCAGCGGTGAGCTCGTATCAGTGCGGCTGGTTCCAATGCAAATGCGACGCTTCCGCCTACAACGCGTATCGAATGCCGATGCCAAATGGCTCTGTCATCTTCTAGACGAACTCGGGACCGCATTCGGCACGGGCGCGACGCTGGAAAAAGACGGCAGCTTAATACTTAAGTCGCGAAAGGAATAACGAGGGAATTCCGAAGATTAGAATGAAGAAGTGTCTCGTCGCCTGGGTGGTTTCGGGATTGGTCATTCGTTATTAATTCGGCATTCGTCATTCGAGCTTCGTCATTCATCGTGATTTCTCAATCGTACTACAAATCGGCGCCAGCGCGCACGCGCGTCACAAGCTCCCGCAGGAAGCGCTCGACTTCCGCCGGGTCTCTGAGCATGTAACGCGCAGCGGTCCAACACGGCTGCTCGCTTACCACGATGCCGATTCCGCGTTCGCGAATGGCATGAAAGGCGTCTTCATCGGTGAGATCATCGCCGATATAAATCGGAAATACTCCTCTTCGATCCTGGACTAACGACTCCAAGATCCAAACCACGGCTCTGCCTTTGTCCCAATGGACGTCCGGCTGAAGCTCGTAAACTTTCTTGCCGGGAAGCAGGCGGAGTTTGCAGTAGTGCGCCTCAACTTCATTTGCAGCTCGCTGGACTTTTATGGTGTCGCTCTCATGCGCCTGGCGATAGTGCGCGGCGATGGAAAAGCGTTTCCGCTCCAGCATTACCCCACGTACGCCAGCAAGCTTTTCGTTAAGCTCCTTTTCCGCAGCGTCGATAATGGGCACCAACTCAGTGGCCACTTGTTTCCGCAACCCACGCGGCCCGGCGATGTCAAAGCCATGGCTCCCCGCGTAAACGATCCTGCCGATATCTACGCGGTGGCGAATGTCGTCCAGGTCGCGGCCACTGAGAACTGCGATGGGCACTTTGGACGCGAGAGCGCGCAAGACCATCCGTGCTGAATCGGAGAGTGACGCCTTCTCTGGATGACTAACGATCGGCGTGAGCGTGCCATCGTAATCAAGAAAAAGGGCGATCCGTTTGCCTGGCGCGGCGATTATCTCGTCAATATGATCAAGCGCTGATGGAATCATTTTCGATTTAACGATTTCAAATAGAGCGTCACAAATAAATCGCATGTTAACGAAGCAAAGGCGACGCGAGGACGAGTGGGCACTCCGAAAGCTCCCGCGAAACCGAATAGGCGTCTCCATGCATTTCGCACGAAGTGCTTTGGGAGTGCGATGAGTCTTCGCATCGCTTTCATCCTTGCTGGTCCGCATCTATGTATGACGCTACGGATAATTCAATTGGCGGCGTGCGATTTATTTGTGAGAACAGCAACAAAAGAGTTAAAAGAGTTAACGTCGCAATGATGTAACCTTGTAACGTTTTTAACTCTTTTGATAATGAATCGTCTTATCCTCGTTTCCAACCGGCTGCCATTCGCACTCGAGCCGGTCGGAGATGGCCAATGGATCGCTGCACCGTCTCCCGGCGGGCTCGTTAGTGCTCTCGGACCAGTGTTGCGCGGGCGCGGTGGGACATGGATCGGTTGGCCCGGCGTTGCGGGCGACGTTCCGGGTACGTCGTTCGCGGAAGCCACGCGCGATGCAGGCTACAAGGTCGTGCCCGTAGCGTTAAGTGAGGCAGAGCGTGACGAATTTTACTACGGCTATTCCAATGAGGTCATCTGGCCGCTCTTTCACGACCTGCAAAGCTTCTGTCACTTCGAGCCGGCGTTTTGGGAGACTTACAAGGCGGTAAACGAGCGTTATGCCGATGCGATTGCGCGACATTGCCAGCCAGGGGACTTCATCTGGGTGCACGATTACCACCTGATGTATGTCGCTCAGGCGTTGCGCGAGCGCAGCGTCCATGCGGCGCTGACGTTTTTCCTGCACATCCCATTTCCGCCATTCGACATCTTTGCCAAGCTTCCGCAACAGCAACGATTGTTGCGCGCCCTGCTTCAATTCGATCTTCTCGGTTTCCAAACCCGGCGCGACCTGCGCAACTTCCTGCAATGCGTACGGCGGGTGCTGCCCGACGCACGGGTTTTTCCTAGCTCCGGGCTCCAACATATCCGCTTTGGGGGACGGGCGATCCGCGCCGGCAGATTCCCAATCGGCATCGACTTCGAGTCGTTTGAACAGGGTGCCCTATCGGAAGACGTCGCGCGGCGGGCGCGTGAGCTGCGGGCCGCTTTTCCCGGATGCCAGCTGATGCTGGGCATTGACCGTCTCGATTACAGCAAAGGAATTCCCGAGCGGCTGCGAGCGTTCCGCGTCGCGCTGGAGCGACATCGGGAACTGCGAGGACGCGTGGTCCTGATCCAGAACGTCGTCCCAAGCCGGGTGGAGATTCCAAGATACCATGAGTTCAAAGACCGCATCGATCGTTTGGTCGGCGACACTAACGGCCGTTTCTCAACCGACACCTGGTTACCGGTGCATTACCGCTTTCGCAGCCTTGATCGTGACGATCTGTTGGCCCACTACCGTGCGTGCGAAATAGCGCTAGTCACGCCGCTTAAGGACGGCATGAACCTCGTGGCCAAGGAATACTGCGCATGCTGCGTCGATCAGGACGACGGCGTGTTGATTCTTAGCCATTTTGCGGGCGCGGCGGAGCAGCTAAAGCCCGGCGCGGTGCTGGTGAATCCCTATGACGTCGAGCAGGTGGCCGATGCGATTTTCAAAGTATTCCGGATGAGCGACGCCGAGCACAGCGTGCGAATGAAGCGCATGAGACGTATCGTGCGGAACGAGGATGTCTTCTGGTGGGTTGATTTGTTTCTCAAGGCAGGATCGCAGCTCGCGGCCCGGTCCGCACAAACTGCCGGCCGGCGCCTCGCCAAACAACGCTAAACGGACGACGCGACGGGTACGCAGCGGGCAAGCGCCATGCGGTACATCTGTGGATCATCCGCGACGGCTGTTGAAAACGATCCTTTGTTAAAACACAATTTACATGGGCATCATCGACAAAGTGCGAAAGGTCTCGGAGACCGTTTGGGAAATACCGGTGACCTACAAAGAAGGCATGCGCGCGCCGGCACGGATCATCGCGACAGAAAAGCTCGTGCGCGAAATGGACGAAGCCGTTTACCAACAGATCAGCAACGTCGCTACGTTGCCGGGCATCACGCGCTACGCCTTATGCATGCCCGACGGCCACAGCGGTTATGGATTTCCAATCGGCGGCGTCGCGGCAATGGATGTGGGCGAAGGCGGCGTGATCTCGCCCGGCGGCATCGGATTCGACATCAATTGCGGCATGCGCCTGGTCATCACAAACCTCACGTTGGACGACGTCCGGCCGTACCTTAAAGAAATTGTCGATCTTCTCTTCCAACGCGTGCCGGCTGGCGTCGGCAGCCATGGATTTTTGAAAATCTCGCGCCAGGAGTTTCGCGAGGTCGTGGAGCAGGGTGCGCGCTGGTGCGTCGAACACGACTATGGCTGGGAGGAAGACCTCGAACTCACCGAGGAAAGCGGCTGCATCTCCGGCGCGGATGCGGCAAAAATCAGCGAGCGCGCGATTGATCGCGGCTACAACCAAATTGGCACGCTCGGCGGCGGGAACCACTACCTCGAAGTGCAGGTCGCGCGACCCGAGGATGTGCGCGACAAGGAGCTCGCGGCAAAATTCGGAATCACGATCCCCAATCAGATCGTGGTGATGTTCCATTGCGGGAGCCGCGGCTTCGGACACCAGGTCGCGACCGATTATCTCCAGATTTTTTTGAAAGTAATGGAGAGCAAATACGGTATCAAAGTGCTCGACCGCGAACTGGCGTGTGCGCCGTTCGAATCGCCTGAGGGGCGCGATTATTTCGCCGCGATGAAATGCGGGCTCAACATGTCGTTCGCGAACCGGCAGGTGATCCTTCACCGCATTCGCGAAGTTTTTTCCGAAGTTTTCGGCCGGAGCGCCGAAGACCTCGGGATGCGAATGATCTACGACGTTGCGCACAACACCGCGAAGCTGGAAAAGCACACGGTCGACGGAAAAGAGAAAAGGCTGCTAGTGCATCGCAAAGGCGCGACGCGCGCGTTTGGACCTGGCCAGGAGGAAGTGGCCGCGCCGTACCGCGACATTGGCCAACCGGTGATCATCGGCGGCTCGATGGAAACTGGCTCATATCTTCTCGTTGGCACGTCATCGGGCGACCAGACATTTTTCAGCACCGCGCACGGCAGCGGCCGCACGATGAGCCGCACCAAAGCGCGCAAGTTATGGCATGGCAAACAGCTCCAACGCGACTTGGAAGCACGCGGCATTTACATTCGCAGCACCTCCTGGGCAGGTCTCGCGGAGGAAGCGGGCGCTGCTTATAAAGACATCGACGAAGTGATCGAGGCGACGGAGCTGGCTGGGATCAGCAAGCCGGTAGTGCGATTTACGCCGATTGGAAATGTGAAGGGATAAAAGGTTGGAAAATCCGAAATTCGAATCTCGAAATCCGAAACAAATTCAATGACAAAAGTTCCAATTTTCAAAACCCACTTCTCCTACGAAGCGATGTATTTCGGTCATTCGAGTTTTGATTTTCGAACATTGTTTCGAAATTCGGATTTCGACATTCGGATTTTTCGCTAATGCAATTGCGCACTCCTATCACTCTCGTCACTGGCCCGCTCGGAAGCGGCAAAACCACGCTGCTTCGCCACATTCTCGCGACGCGCCCGGCGAAAATCGCGATTGTAATGAACGAATTCGGCGAGATGGCGATCGACACCAAAGTGATCGAAGGAAAAAATGTGCGAATCGCCCAGCTCGGTGGCGGTTGCGTTTGCTGCTCGCTGCTGGGCGAGTTCGAAGCAGCCGTGGGCGAAATCATCCAGCGCGTCGAGCCCGACAGAATCATCGTCGAGACCACAGGGCTCGCCGAACCCGAAGCGCTCGTGTTCAATATTCAGGAAGCGCTGCCGCAATGCCGTCTCGACGGTGTGGTTTCGGTAATCGACGCCGACATGCTCGTTCGCTTTCCCGAGCTTGGTCACACCACGCGACTGCAAATCGAAGGCGCACATATTTTGCTTCTGAACAAAATTGATCTTGTCCAGTCGGCGCAAATCGAGCCGCTCGAAACGAAATTGCGCGAACTAAATCCGACCGCTGCGATCGTTCGTACCGAGCGTTGCCAAATCGATCCCGAGTTGTTATTCGGAATTGGGCGCGAGAAAAAAATCGAACCCCAGAAGCACAAACATCAACTGGAGTTCGAATCGTTCACATTCACCTCCGACAAAAGATTCCGTCGCGATTGTTTCGGACGCTTTGCGGACAGCCTGCCTTCGAGCGTGTATCGCGCCAAAGGTTTCGTTCGTTTCTCCGAGGCTGCGCACCTTTTTAATTTTGTTGCGGGACGCTGGGAACTGGAGCCGTTCGAATCGGATGCGACGTCCCTAGTGTTCATCGGCAAAGGAATTGCGACATACAGATCAGCGATCATCAATTCCCTGAAAAACTGTGAGACCTGATCGCTCTCAATTATCAGCCACTCGAATCCCCAAGTTTCAATGCCCTATAAATTCCTCGACGAAATCGGAATTGCTGACATCGCCTTTGAAGCGACTGGTCGCGATCTGCCGGAATTGTTCACAGCAGTCGCCGACGCTACGCTGAACGTTATGATCGAAAACCTTGACGCCATCGAAGCGCACGAGACGCGCCGCATCGAGCTGAAGAATGACGCAATCGATATGTTGCTGTTCGATTTTTTGCAGGAGCTAATCTATTTCAAGGACGCCGAACGTCTCCTGTTGCGTGTTCGCGAAGTGCAGATCGACGAAAAGGACGGCAACTATTTTTTAGATGCGACAACCAAAGGCGAGCCGCTCGATGCCACGCGCCATGAACAGCGTGCCGATGTGAAAGCAGTTACGCTCCACGATTTTTACGTGAAGAAAATCGACGACGCGTGGAAGGCCAGCGTGCTCCTGGATATTTGAGATGGATCTCCACCATGCGCTCCGCAGCTTCTTCGACCGATGAAACGGGAAAACCGTTCACCCCATCTTGAATCTCATAGGGGATTCCGCCCACGTTCCCGAAAGGATTCGGTCGCAAACGCGGACACCCTCGCCAGGAGCACGAGCGGCGATTAGTTTTATGTCAAATGTCGATCTTGCCTCACCATGAAAAGACCAAAAATAGATGAAAAACTCACGCTGCTGGCGGATTTCGGGAAGACTGAAGCAATCTGCGCCGAGGTGCTCGATAATCCGACCACCGAGGAGGGCGTTTTACTCAAAGTGATGGCGCGCGGTCCGTTCCAGGAAGGCCAGCAGGTCTGGATCATCGATCGCAACGGATCCAAAATCGGCGCCACCGTCGAGAACGTCTTCAAGCAAACAATCGATAGTGAAGTAACGCTCTCAACCGTTCTTCCCGCTTAAGGACAAGTCATGGCTTTGCAGAAGAATCGCGCCGGCTCGTTTCATTTCATCAATCGCACGATCAAGGTCGCCGGAGTCAAGGCCGATTCCGCGGCATCCGTCAAGGATGATGTGCGTGTTAAACCCGAGGTGGCGCGCGTCAAGCACACTGTATTTGACGCAATAGTCCAGCGCGAGCCCGAGCAGGTAGATATCGTTGATGGAACGCTCTTTTAGATACTCGCCGAGGCCAGTTCTTCTACGGTGGGCATTATCGAAAAATGTGCTGTAGCTGTCGATGAGCGGATCGATTCCCTTGTGGAAGACATGAGCGATTCGGCTCGTGTCGAACGAGGGGGCGAAGTCAGCGCCGCGCGTGTTTTGAACGCAATGCACCGGCCAAAGGATTTGCTCGATCCCGTCGAGCATGATGCGATCGCCGGGCCTTTTGCCCGGATGATTTGTGGCGAAGCTCCCGTGGTTTGGCGGATGCCAGTCTTGCGTAGCGAGAAGAAGGTTGAAGCGTCGCTGCAAATTATTAGCGACTGGAATGACTTCATCGCCATGTGACACCGCTAAAGCGCCGCCGGGCAAAAAATCATTCTGAAGATCGACAATGATCAGTGCATTCATCTTGTTTAATCCCGTTGTTCTTTGGCATGCACGATTAATGTCGACCTTAACTCATGTAATGACCTCTCGAGCCCGACTTTGTAGGCGCGCGGCCTGTTCAGCCTCAGGATCGCAGGCGGCGCACGCCTGAGCTGCTTCCGCGCGTACGCACGCGACGCCTCGATACCCGGCACGCGATAAATAAGTTCGCCATAACGAAAAATTGGCACGAGCAAATCCGAGTACTCTGTCCTGGCGGGAATCTCGGTGTGCTTCTCGTTTCCAAGATCGACAATTACGCAGGGCTCACTCACTACATGATCGATCTCGTAAATTGCATCGGCAATGAATCTTTGGTCCGGCTGGTGGAATCTGCGCACTTGCAGCAACCCTGGACAGGACGTCTTCGCTAACTCACCAGAAAGTTTGATCCGATACTGCCACTGCTCGTGGGAAGCACGCACCGCGCCGAGTTTGTAAACGCCATCCAGCGCCGCGTCGGGCTGGCCAGTGGTTAGCCTTGTTCCGACGCCCCAGATATCGATCTTCGCGCCGCGCTGTTTCATCTCGGCGATCGTAAATTCGTCCAGATCACCTGAGCAAACGATCTTTGCATTCGGAAATCCCGCTTTGTCGAGCATTCGCCGCGTTTCAATGCTTAACCAAGCGCGGTCGCCGGAATCGAGGCGCACACCAATCATTTCATGCCCGTCTTTCTGCAGCTGCTTTGCTACTTTAATGGCGCGGCGCAAGCCATTGATCGAGTCGTAAGTGTCCACCAAGAACACGCAGTTGTTCGGCAACGCCTTTGCATAAATCTGAAATGCCTCGCTCTCCTTTTCGAAAAACATGATCCAACTGTGCGCCTGCGTGCCGCTCACTGGAATTCCGTATTGCTGGCCTGCCTGCAAGTTGGATGTGCCGGCGCAGCCGCCGATGAAAGCCGCTCGCGCCGCGCTCAAACCCCCGTCAACTCCCTGTGCGCGACGCAAACCAAATTCAATTACCACGTCATTCTCAGCCGCTAGGCAGACGCGCGCCGCCTTCGTCGCGATGAGACTTTGAAAATTCAAGATGTTGAGTAAAGCCGTTTCCAAGAGCTGACACTGGCTTATCGGTCCGCAAACCCGCATCATCGGTTCGTTCGGAAAAACGAGCGTTCCCTCCGGAACTGCATCGACGTCGCAAGTCAGTCGCAGATCGCGCAGGTGATTGAGAACGCTGGAATCGAACAGCGGTTTGCCGTCGTTCCCGCGTTGCGAGGCCAGGTAATGGATTTCTGTTTCGTCAAAATGGAACGTGCGCAGGAAGTCGATCACCGTCGCAAGCCCGCACGCGACCGTGAATTCTCCATCGAACGGGTTCTCCCGAAAGGTGACGTGGAACGCTGCCTCACGATCGCTCATGCCAGCTTTCCAATAACCACACGCCATCGTGACTTCGTAGAGGTCTGTCGTTAGACCGGAGAAGGTTTGCGCAGGCGCATTCAATCTGGCCGGAAATTTAGACACGTGGCGCGAGTACGCGAATCTACCGGAGACAGCCGATGCTGCTTCGCGCAACGTTTCCAAAATGAGTGGTAATGAAAACAAGATCAGGTTCAGGCAAAGCCGAGCGCAGTTTTCCGTTTCTCCGAATCAATGAGCGCGAAGCGAAGCCGCGAAAACACGGATTAACCGAAATCCGAGGACCGTACTACTCGGTAGTAGGTCGGCGCTACCTCGAAGACTTGTTTGAAACAATGGGTAATTATGTCGATTCGCTGAAGTTCGCCGGCGGCTCGTTCACGATCATGCCAGAGCGGGCCGTACGGGACATTGTCGATCTTTGCCACAAGCATGAAGTGCTCGTTTCGACAGGGGGTTTTATTGAACACGTGCTCGCCCAGGGCGGCGAGGCTGTGCGGCAATATCTCGCCGAATGCAAGAAGCTCGGCTTCGACATTGTCGAGATCTCGGCGGGTTTCGTCTCGATCCCAACCGACGACTGGCTGCGCCTCATCGAATTCGTGCGCAAATCGGGATTGAAAGCGAAACCGGAAGTCGGAATTCAATTTGGCGCAGGCGGGGCAACTGCTGCCGCGGAGTTGGAAGCGGAAGGCACACGCGACCCGAGCTGGGCAATCGCGCAAGCAAAACGATTTCTCGATGCCGGTGCGGACATCATCATGATCGAAAGCGAAGGCATCACAGAGAATGTCAATCCATGGCGGACGGAAGTGCCAGCGCGATTCATCAACGAGTTCGGAATGGAGAAGCTGATGTTCGAAGCCGCCGATCCCGACGTGTTCGCATGGTACATCAAAAATTATGCAGTGGATGTGAACCTCTTTGTCGATCATAGCCAAATCGTGCAGCTGGAATGTTTGCGCGCTGGCATTTGGGGCACGAAAAGTCTGTGGGGACGCGTGGTAACGTATAAGGAGCCGGACTGAAATTCGTCGGCCCGACAGAGTCTCGCCCTACCGGCCGATGCGATTGACGAACCAATCGCTCGCCAATTGCGCAACGCGCTCGAGGGCGCCCGCTTCTTCAAAGAGATGCGTCGCACCGGGAACAATCTCCAGCTTCACTTCGCAACGCATCCGATCGCGGGCCTGCTCGTTTAGCTCGATAACGATGTCGTCGTTGCCGCCGACGATGAGCAACGTTGGCGCTTGCACTTTTGGTAACGCTTCACCTGCTAAATCTGGACGTCCGCCACGGGAAACTACGGCACCGACGTCTTGTGGGATCTCCGCCGCTGCAACCAACGCAGCGGCGCCGCCCGTACTCGATCCAAAATAACCAATACGCAAATTGCGCGTCTGTTCCTGTTGTTTCGCCCAGTTGGTCGCGTGAACGAGGCGCTGCGCGAGCAGCATAATGTTGAATCGAAGTTCGGCCGTGTGCGCGTCGATCGATTCCTCTTCAGGCGTAAACAGATCAAAAAGCAACGTCGCCAGTCCGGCTTTGTTGAGCGTACGGGCAACGAACTGATTCCGGGGGCTGTGCCGGCTACTACCGCTTCCGTGGACGAAAAAAACGATGGCGGTCGCTCCATCAACAATCGTTAGATTCCCGTCGAGCGTCGCCCGCCCGGCTGGAATACGCACTTCGTTCATTTCAAAGAAAAGTAATGGTAGGGACGAACCGCCGGGCGGTCTGATGCGGCCCGCCCAGCGGTCGCGGCCTACCAAATTAGCCTTGGAATATTATTCTCACACCGTAAATGGATAGGTTTCGGGAAGTTCACCCTGGTTCCAAATGCTTGTTCGTTCGAGCGGTTCTACTGCGCGTGTTTCATCGATGTGAATGATCGCGTCGAATTGCTTCGGCAGCCGCGCATGGAAATAATGGCTCAACCGTTCTGTCTCGGGCCGGTAAATCACACCAATTGCGCGCTCCAGCCGCGGGCCGCCGATCTTGTCACCCGCGTTTCGCAGATCGATCCAAAACCGCGGCAGCCCTGTTTGATGAAATAACTCTTCGTAACTGCCTTCCAGCGCCGGCCGCACATTCTTGCGCTCGGCAGCCGCGCCCCAATCGGAGGCAGCAGTCACGGTGCCATGATGCGTGCTGAAACCGATCAACACCGCTTCCCCTCCGTAATGCTCGCGAATGAGCTGACCAACATTCAGTTCGCCGTGCTGGCCCATCTCGGTCGCGCGCGCGTCGCCTAGATGCGAATTGTGTGCCCAAATAATCGCTTTCGGTTGCCGGCTGCCATTGAGGTGTGCGACCAATGCCTCGATCGTTTCCACCATGTGCCGGTCGCGCAAATTCCAGGACGAGGCGCGACCGCGAAACATGGAGCGGTAATACTGCTCCGCGTTTTTCACCAGCCGCGCATTTTGCTCTGCGAAGAAAAGTTCCTCCGCGGCCATTTCGCCGTCGCGGCTGAGGAATTCTCCCGCTCTGCGCTGCAACTCGGCGAGCTGCTCGACGACCGCGTCTTCGCAAGATTCCGTTGCGCCCGCCGTCGCGGCATAGCCGTACTCCTGCGGCTCGCGACTGAAATGATCGAAGCACGAATAGCGCACGCGCGCGCGTTTCGCTGCGTCGGGATCAACCTTTTGTAGATAACTCAGAACGGCATGGATTGAAGCGTGCAGGCTGTAAAGATCCATGCCGTAAAAACCGGCGGGCGCTCTTTTTGGATCAACATCTTTGTTGAAGCCGCGCAGCCATTCGACGAACTCGACGACAACGGTGTTACGCCACATCCAGGCGGGAAAACGGCGGAAACCTGAAAGCGCTTCATTTGCATTCGCGTCAGCGCTTGTGCCGCGTACATAACGATGGGCGCGAGACGCGTCCGGCCAGTCTGCCTCAATCGCCAGCAATGTGAAACCTTTCTCGGCGATGAGGCGTTTCGTAATCGCCGCTCGTTCGAAATAAAATTCGTGCGTGCCGTGCGAAGCTTCGCCCAGCAGCACGATGCGTGAATCACCGATCAGATCGAGCAGCACATCGTAATCGTTTGCGCTGCCGGTGAACGGCTGGGCGACTTCGCGGACGAGTTCGGCCTCGGTCATTGTTCGCCACGGCGAATACTTCCTTCGGCGGATCGATCTGACGCGGCACGAGCCAGCAACTCGCGCACTTCTTCGTCGCTAGTCTGCGAGAAATCCTCGTAATACTGGCCGACTGCCTGAAAAAATTCCGGTGTGGTCGCGCAGACCGTTTCGTCGGCTTCTTCTTCGATTTCGCGGCAAGTGTCTGGCGGGCCGACGGGGACAGCCACGACAATTCTCGCTGCGCCGCACTGTCGCAATGCCTTCACCGCGGCCCGCATCGTTGCGCCGGTGGCTAGTCCGTCATCCACGAGAATGACGACGCGATCACGCAGTTCCGGCGCGGGTCGCCCGTCGCGATAGCTTTGCTCGCGCCGTTCCAGCTCGGCCGTTTCCTTTGCGGTGACCAATTCAATGACCTCGTCTACATTCGGTATTGCACGCATGACATCTTCATTCAAAACGCGCACGCCGCCGGAAGCGATCGCACCAACGGCGAGCTCCTCGAAACCGGGAACGCCGAGTTTGCGCACTATAAAAACATCGAACGGCGTTCCAAGACGCTGCGCTACTTCGAACGCGACCGGGACGCCGCCCCGCGGGAGACCAAGCACGATCACGTCAGCGCGACCGGCATACTTGAGGAGCTTCTCCGCAAGTAGCCGCCCGGCTTCCGTTCGGTTTGAAAAAATTCGTTCCATGCGCTTTGATAAGCCGAGGTGGCGGAAGGGGTGGGATTCGAACCCACGGTGGGTTGCCCCACGCTCGATTTCGAGTCGAGTGCCTTAAACCGGACTCAGCCACCCTTCCCGGTTCGTGTTATTGTCGATCTTAGTTGGCCGCGCGCAATCATCAGACAGCGCGCGGAGTTTGCAAAGGTCAAACATGACGCGAGCTTCGCGTATGAACTCGAGAATCGGGGCGTCATAGTTTAAGCGCCGCGATGGAGGCGCGGTAATAATTACACTCACGGGCGGCGGTATCGAGACGCTAATCATTCATGAGGTCAATTCCGCCATCTGCAACTTCGAATCATTCGAATTGCTCGAAGACAAATCGGGGCGCGCTATGCTTCGCCAGATCTATCAGAGCTATGCCAATGTGGCGGTTCGTTATGGATTGCCGTTCCAACTTGGCACCCTGACATGGCAACCGCGGAACCGATCAGCGCAACATCGCTTGGCGAAAGGGCGTCCAACCTTAGCCTAGCCCGGTGGCTTTTCCTCCGGGGAGAAAAGTTTTTGAAAAATGTTACAAATTTTAGGCTTGCCATCGACTCTTCCAGTACTGCATATTGTGTGTCCGCTGGGCGGCCACGCTATTACTTGTTGCTGACTGGAATTCACAGGTTGTTAGCGCCGCTGTTCACCATTATTCCCATTTATTAACCTCAACCCTCCCAACGCCATGATTCAACTAAACCCCGGAATTCCGCCCGCCTCACTCAATGGACCGCTTAAACCGGCTGCGCGCCGAGCAAGCAGAACCAGGAAAAAGAAAAATAGCAACCTGCGTTTTGAGCGCATGTTCAGCGATGCCTCAGTTGGGCCATTCGATCAAATCGAATGGGAACGCCGCACAGCGGAGATTACTGACGACAGTGGCAGAGTGATTTTCAAACAAGAGCACATTGAGGTCCCGAAGAGCTGGAGCGCTCTCGCGACCAAGATAGCGGTGTCGAAATATTTCTACGGCGACATCGCGAACGGCACCGATCCCCATAAAGGCGGCAGAGAGACTTCGGTGCGGCAATTGATTCATCGCGTCACTCGCACAATTGCTGATTGGGGGCTAGCGGATGGTTACTTCGCGGATGCGGAAACGGCGGGAATTTTTTACGACGAATTAACGTGGCTTTGTGTGAACCAGCATGGCGCGTTTAATTCGCCGGTCTGGTTCAATGTTGGCTTGTATCATCAATACGGTGTGGGCAAAGGCGCCGGAGCCGGCAATTATTTTTACAATCGCGAGACCGGCAAGGCGGAACGGGCTGCGTCGCAGTACGAATATCCGCAGGGAAGCGCCTGCTTCATTCAAAGCGTGGGCGACACGATGGAAGACATCATGCGACTAGCGACGAGCGAGGCCATGCTCTTCAAATACGGAAGCGGCACGGGCACAGACCTTACTTCGCTACGATCGACGAGAGAAAAATTAAGCGGTGGCGGCAAACCGAGCGGACCGCTCTCGTTCCTGAAAGTTTACGATCAAGTTGCAAACGTCGTGAAGAGCGGCGGCAAAACGCGGCGAGCCGCGAAGATGAACACGCTCAAAGATTGGCACCCGGATATCGAAGAGTTCATCGACGCCAAACAGAAGGAAGAGAAAAAAGCGTGGGCGCTGATCGAGCAAGGCTATGATGGCAGTTACAACGGCGACGCCTACGGCTCGGTGATGTATCAAAACGAAAATGTCAGCGTACGGGTGAGCGACGAATTTATGGAAGCGGCTCTGGAAGGCCGCGAGTGGTGGACGCGTCGGGTGCTCGATGGGAAGCCGTGCGAACGCAAAGATGCTCGCACGCTGTTGCGCAAAATCGCCGAAGGAACGCATGTCTGCGGCGATCCGGGAATGCAGTTCGATTCCACGATTCACAAATGGCACACCTGCAAAGGCACGGATCGGCAAAATTCCACTAATCCCTGCTCGGAATATCTCTTCCTCGATAACACGGCGTGCAATCTTGCGTCGCTGAATTTGATGAAGTTCAAGACTGCGGAGGGCGATTTCGATGTCGAGCGATTCAAAGCGGCCGTGCGCATTTTCATTACTGCGCAAGAAATCATCGTCGATAACGCGAGTTATCCGATCAAAGAAATCGCGGAGAACTCGCATATTTTCCGCACGCTTGGGCTTGGTTACGCGAACCTTGGCTCACTGATCATGAGTTACGGGTTCGGTTACGACAGTGTGGAAGGCCGGGCACTCTGCGGCGCGATCACCGCCATCATGACCGGCGAAGCCTACGAACAAAGCGCGCGATTGGCGCGGGCGATCGGGCCATTTCCTGGTTATCGCGATGCGCGCGCGAGCGGCGTGGCAAAGCCGGCTGCCAAAGACAACGTCGCATCGATGCTGGAAGTGATCGAGCTGCATCGCTGCGCAGTGCGCGAGATTTCGGATGCAAAAGAGTTCGCCCATTTGAAAGAAGAAGCCGCAAAGATTTGGGACAGCGCAGCGGAACTCGGAAAGCGCTACGGTTATCGTAACGCGCAAGTCACCGTCCTCGCCCCGACAGGGACAATTAGCTTCCTGATGGATTGCGATACCACGGGAATTGAACCGGACATTGCGCTCGTAAAATACAAGCTGCTGGCCGGCGGTGGAATGCTCAAAATCGTCAACCAGACGGTTAAGCCTGCGCTCGAGAAACTTGGTTACAATTCCGAAGAGATCGAGCACATCATCGCGCATATCGACGCATTCGACACAATCGAGGACGTCACTGACACCGATGGATCGGCGATTTCATCCGGGCTGAAGCCGGAGCACTTGTCGATCTTTGATTGCGCATTTAAACCGTTTAAAGGCGAACGCAGTCTCAATTACATGGCGCATCTGCGGATGATGGCCGCAGCGCAGCCATTCCTCAGCGGCGCAATTTCGAAGACCGTTAACATGCCAGAAGCAGCCACCGTGGACGACATCATGAACACTTACGTGGAAGGGTGGCGACTGGGATTGAAATCGATCGCGATTTATCGGGATGGCTCCAAACGATCCGCGCCTCTAAACACACGCAAGACAAAAGACATGGGCACCGCTCTAGCGGGCATCGGCGATGCCGGCCCACTGAATGTCGCCGCCGAGCGTGAGGAACTTCAAGAACGTATTCTCGAACTGGAAGAAGAACTGGCGACATTACGTGGCCGGCTGAATCAACCGGTCCGGCATCGCATGCCCGACACGCGCACTTCGCTCACCCACCGATTCGAGATCGCCGGGCATGAAGGCTACATCACAGTCGGCTTGTACCAAGACGGTCAGCCCGGTGAGCTCTTCATTACGATGTCGAAGGAAGGAAGCACGATCGGCGGGTTAATGGATACCGTCGGCACACTCACGTCGATCGCCCTGCAGTACGGTGTGCCGCTGGAGAGTCTGGTGAAAAAGTTCGCCTATCAGCGATTTGAGCCGAGTGGATTCACAAAGAATCCGGATATTCGCCATGCGACCAGCATTACTGATTATGTCTTTCGCTGGCTGGCGTGCCAATTCATCAAAGGCTACAAGGAGGCGACATCGCCGAATCGAACTCAGCCGGACTTACCGCTCAAGGAAATTGCCGAGATCGAGAAGAAGGCGGTGAACCGGCCGGTATCCGATTTGGCGCGCACGGGCGAGAAAGAGTTGATCGATGTGATCACGAACCATCCGCCCAACGATCCCGCCGCCGCGGGACAGGACGGAAATGGTAGCGGCCATGCGAATCGGGTGACGGTGGCGCTTGGCAGCATCTTTATGGGAATCACGTGCTCGGTATGCGGCAGCGACAAGGTTATCCGCGCAGGCGCATGCGGCGTCTGCACCGAATGCGGCACAAGCCAGGGATGCAGCTAACGGCGAAGCCTTAAATCTCAAGCTCCCATATCCAAACTTGAGGTTATCGCTTTTGAGTCGGAGCCCTCTCTGCATTTTGCCCCTAGGCAAGCCCAGCTGTCGCGGAGAACGTTGGGATTTGGAACGTTTTACGACACGGAGTCACCTGCCCGAGTGGACACGCGAAGTCGGCTGGCTACAGTTCGTGACCCGCTATTTCCCAGGGTGAATTTAATGAACAAACTTGACACACAGCGACAAAAAGAAATTCAGCAGGCAGAGGAACTCCTTTTTGCGGGGCCGCAAGCGCTTGGTTTTGCCAAGGGGCTTTTCCAGGGTCATTTCGTTTCTGATTGGGTGATGCCTTATCCACGGATCCTGGCAGCGCAACAAACGGAGTTGGACAAGTCGCTGGCCGAACTTCGGCAATTTCTCGACGAACATCTCGATCCTGCGGAGATAGATCGACAAGCGGACATTCCGCGCGATGTCATTAATGGTCTTGGACGCGTCGGGGTGCTCGGTGCGACTGCGCCAGTGGAATATGGCGGACGGGGCTTCACGCAGATGGCTAATTGTAAACTACTGGAAGAAATTGGGCGTCGCTGCGCATCTACATCGGTTTTCGTAAACGCGCACCACTCCATCGGCATTCGTGCGTTGCTGCTTTTTGGAACGCCCGAGCAAAACCAGAAATGGCTTCCGAAATTGGTAACCGGCCAGCAGCTTGGCGCATTCGCGTTGACCGAGCAGGAAGCCGGCTCCGATGCGGCAAACGTGCAAATGCAGGCTCGTCCAACTGACGACGGCGCGCACTTCATTTTGAATGGGGAAAAGCGTTACATCACCAATGCGGCGATCGCGCACGTACTGACAGTGATGGCGCGGACGCCGGTGCCCGGGTCGGACAAGACAGCGATCACGGCATTTCTCGTAACACCCGACATGCCCGGCTTCACGATCCTCGATGCGCGTATGCCGAAGATGGGAATCCGCGGCACGGCCACAGGACGATTTGCGTTGCGCGACGTCAAGGTTCCAAAGGAAAATATCCTCGGTCCGATAGGAAAGGGCCTGAAAGTGGCACTGACGGTACTCGATTTTGGCCGGACCACATTCGGCGCGTGTTGCACAGGCGCGGCGAAAACGTGTTTGCGACTGGCGATCGAACACGCGAATACGCGGAAGCAGTTCAATAAAACGCTCGGTGAATTCGACCTCGTCAAGAAGAAGATCGCGCGGATGGCGGCAGACGCTTACGCAATGGAAGCAATGACCACGATAACCGCGTCGCTCATCGACCGCGGGCTGGAGGATTACATGATCGAGACAGCCATGCTGAAAGTTTTCACGACCGAGCGGCTTTGGGAAGTAATCAACGACGCATTTCAGATTTATGGCGGCTCGGCTTATTTTGTCGATCTTCCGCTGGAAAGAATGCTGCGCGATGCGCGGATCAATCAAATCGGCGAAGGCAGTAATGAAGTGCTGACCTCGTTTATCGCGCTCGTCGGCATGCGCGGGCCGGGAATGGAGTTCAAGGAAATTTACGACACCATGATGAAACCATCCCGCGGTCAGATAAGCAGGGCATGGACTGCGGGAATGAACCGCCTTGGCGCGGCTATTCGCGTGTCTGACTTGCCTGTTGAAAGCGAGCAGCTTCGCGCGCATGCGCGGCAGCTCGGCCGCTTGATTTGGCGTTTTAATTTCGCCGTCAATCGCGCGTTGATCGCTTATCGCGAGCCGATTCTCGATATGCAGCTCGTTCAAGAACGGATTGCCGGAGCGGCAATGGATCTTTTTGCCTCGACCTGTGTCCTCAGCCGCCAGGATGCCGAGATTCAGTTCGCGCGTCGAAATGGAGACTCGGCGCCACCAGATCAGTCTGCCGCTGATCTGTTTTTGCGCCAATCCTTCCGCCGAATCCGTCGATTCCTCAGTGGGCTGACGGACAATGACGACAAATCATTGCTCGCGACAGCAAAGTCCTATTTGGCCAAGCAACCCAGTTAAATTTGGCCGCGCGCATTTATACTGACAAAGACGCCGATCTTCGCTGGCTGAAGGGAAAGACATGCGCGGTGATCGGTTTCGGCGCGCAAGGCCGGGCTCACGCTCTCAATCTAAGGGACAGCGGGATTAAGGTAATTGTTGGACTTTATCCTGGCAGCAAGTCCCGTGCGCACGCCAGGCGAAGTGGTCTCGTCGTTTTCGGCACAGCAGAAGCAGCGCAACGCGGGGACATTATTTTTCTCGCGCTCTCAGACACGCAAATGCCTGCCATTTACGCGGAACAGATCGCTCCGAATTTGCGTTCCGGCCGAACGCTACTCTTCGCGCATGGTTTCGCAATCCACTATAGCACCATCGTTCCACCCAAGGATGTCGACGTTGTCATGGTCGCGCCCAAAGGCCTCGGACCAATGGTGCGCCGGGAATTTCTGAGAGGCCGTGGCGCGCCTGCGCTGATCGCAGTTCATCAAAATCCAAGCCGGCGCGCTAGGCAAAAGGCCTTGGCTTGGGCAAAAGGAATCGGCTGCACGCGCGCCGGCGTGCTAGAAACGACTTTCCGGGACGAGACGGAAACGGATCTTTTTGGCGAGCAAGCGGTACTTTGCGGCGGCACAAGCGCGCTCATTCGCGCTGGCTTCGAAACTCTCGTTGACGCGGGTTATCCGCCCGAGCTCGCTTATTTCGAATGCCTGCACGAACTCAAATTTATTGTCGACCTAATCCACGAAGAGGGGATTTCAGGGATGCGCGGATTGATTTCCGATACTGCAAAATGGGGAGAGCTGACCGTTGCCCGAAAAATTATCGATCAAACGGTGCAAAAACATATGAGATTGGCGCTGCGGGAAATCCGTTCAGGCAAATTCGCACAGGAATTTATTCGGGAAATGAATACAGGCCGAGCGCGGTACGCGACCTTGCTGCGCGAAGCTGAAAAGCATCCCATCGAAAAAGTCGGTGCGCGGCTCCGAGGATTAATGAGTTGGAGAATGAAAACAAAAAACCATTAGCCGCGCTGCCGATGGCAGCGTGCCATTTCCGGCGAAATCGTCGGAATTATTATTTCGTCGTCTCCAGACGGTGCCCGAGAATTATCATCGGGTTGGCGGTGGTCGGAATCGCAGCGAGCCGATCGCAAGGTTGGGGAATTGCGGAGCTTGCGGTCACTACGTAGCATACCTTCTTCACGGTCCGTTGGGCCGGCTGATGTGTTGTCGGCTGGACCACGTTGTTGCTCGGATCAGCAAATGCCGACGCGCAAAATGCGAGCGCGAGCACCGCACTTGCACATCGAACCGACCAGCCGGCCAAGCGACTGAGCCTGCTTCCTGTTTTCATGCCTTGATTGTGATCCCTGTTCCTAAATCTTGCAAGTTTATTTGGAGCGATTTTAGGACAGAAAAACGACCCCTTCAGCCATCCCAAATCAATCCGTCCAAAGAAAATGTTCCAAGCGCAGATGGTTGAGATGCGCCTTCGCTTCTTCGCTCCTGCTGCCCCCGGCAGCGGCCAGTTTTTCGTAAATAGCAGCAGCAGATTCCCACTTTGACTCGTCCTCCAATAGCCGCGCCGCGTTAAATCCGGCTTTGTAATACCAGAAGACTTCGCGCCTCCGATCCGGGCGGGCCTCATCCTCCAGCACCTTGTAAAAGATCGCGAGGGCCGAAGTTCGATCGCCTTTCTTTTCCAGGCACAGAGCTTTTTTGAAAAGCGCCTGGTTGCGCCAGTGAATCGGCCCGTTTTTGTCGGATGCTAGCTGGTCATACATTTCGATTGCGCGTTGGTAATTATTCGGGTCGCTTCCGCCCAATTCGAAAAAAATGTCCCCTTTCCCGCAAAGCGCCTCACGTTTCTCAGACGGCCCAGCATCGCTCTTCAAAACTTCATCGTATAGCACGAGAGCATCCTGTGGCTTCCCCAGCTTTCGCTCGATGACAGCCTGTTCATTGCGGGCAGCCCATCGCAGTTCGCCATTCAGTCGAACGACCTGATCAAACAGGACGATCGCCTGATCAAGTGAATGCTCACCCATGCTCGACATGGCCGATTCCGCCGCAAAAAAGAGAGCTTTTTCGCCAAGTGGATTATCCGGATCGTGCTGTGCGAGAATTTCGAACTGCGTCTGTGCGTTTGCGAAATCCTGGTGCCGGTAATAAATCTCCGCTAATTTCATTCGGACCTCCGGAGTAAATGGCGAGGCTCCATATTGCTGAACAAAACGCTTCGCAAGCTCGATGACTTTGTCCTCGTTCCCACCATCTGAGTCCTCAATCCAGATCATCAGATAATCAGCGCGTTCCGCCGCCGCTGCTGTCGGCTTCGCTTCGGCCGCGCGCGCCAGATTCCTGCGTGCTTCATCAAGGCGCGGCGGCGAGAAATGGAAGGCCAGTTCGGCCAGGCTAACCCAAGCCTCAGAGACACGAGGATTTTTAGGAAAATCGCGAATAAATCGCTGCAGCGATTCTGCCGCCTTCTTGTCGCCTTTGGCAGCTTGCATCAAGCCTTCCTCTAATCGCAAGCTGGCGCGCGATTCTTCGTCGCCGCCCTGTTTTTCAAGCTCGTTGTAATCGGTCAAAAAACGGGCGTGATCGCCAAGTTGGAGCCAACCGGCGGACGCATTAAAGAGCGCAACCTTCGCCCATGGTGAAGTGGAATGTGCGATTTGTTCAAATGCTGTCGTCGCCGCCTCAAATCTCTTCGCGAGATACTGCGCTTGCGCGAAGAGCAGATTGATTCGATCGAGCAAGGACGGTTCCGGATGGAGCAAGCGCGCATCACCCAGAATCGCGGTCGCCTCGTCGAAATGCTGATCCTCCACTTCGAGTTGCGCAAACTCGAAGAGAGCAGGCGTGATCGCCGGCGATTGTACGTCAGTGCGGCGCAGATCGTTAAACAATTGCCGAGCTCGCTCTCGGCGCCCGGCGCGAATTTCGAGCCGAGCAAGATACCATCGCGCGAATGTTCGCCGTGGCTGTTCGGGATTGCGCACCCATTTCTCGAGGCCATTGCGTGATGGTCTGTGCTCCGCGCGATAGAGTTCGTCTAATTTTGCAAAAAGGACAGGCAGGTCCGGGTCCGCCGGATGATCATCGATAAACTGCTCAATGACATCATCCCCGGCTTCCGGCGTTTTTAATTGCAGGTGCGCATCGGCAATGCCGAAGAGTGCCGCCATTAAGGTGGCATGAGGCGCACCCTCCGGTTTCTTCAGAAGCGCTTGAAATATACCGATTGCTCTCTCCGGCCGTTGCAAAATGAGCTCCAGCCGTCCACGCAAAAGTCGCCGCTCCGTCCGGTCCGCAACCGATTTTGCTCGCGTCTCATCCAGAACGCGGCGCGCATTGATGGCGTCGGCCTTATCGATGTACAATTCGGCTGATCGGAGCCGCGCTCGGATTGCCCATTCTTTGTCGTACAGGAGAACGGTGAGTTTTGTCAGCGCTTGATCCCGTCTTCCCAACGCGCGCAGCATTTCCGCGGCCCCAAAAGATGCTGGCCCGTGAAGGGGCGAACTCCGATCCGCCGCCAGTTCTTCGTAGAGCGGTAGCGCGTCAGCCCATCGATGCAGGCTGGCGAAGGCTTGGGCGCGCCAAAACTTTGCCCATGGAATGTCGCGCAGCCGCGAATCCGCCAGTAACACGAGGGCCTCCTCTGGCTGCCTTGCGGCGACCTCTGCCTCGGCAAGTTTTTCCGTGACTGCGCGCCACTCTGGATCGGGCAGATTTTTGCTCACCAACGCTTCCAAGCGCGCGACCGCAACCTCCGGCACGCCCTCTGCAAGCGGCGCGCTGGCTTCGGCAAGCTCGGCCGAAATGTCAGCGCGCGCCAATTGCGAAAGCAGGATCGAGAATCCAATAAGGCCCATGCGTCCCATGTGATAGACACTGAATATTTTCATCTCTTCTCCAGAAGCGGTCGCAAATATCTTCCAGTGTGACTGGCTGGAAGGTCGACAATCTCCTCCGGCGGCCCCGCCCCGACTATCTCGCCTCCCTCTTCACCACCTTCAGGGCCCAGATCAATGATCCAATCTGCGCACTTAATCATCTCCAGATTATGTTCAATCACAATCAGCGTGTTGCCCGCGTTGCGCAGTTTCATCAATACCTGCAACAATTTCTCGATATCGGCGAAGTGCAGTCCAGTCGTTGGTTCATCGAGAATGTAAACGGTACGGCCGGTTGCCCTTTTTGCGAGTTCCGTTGCGAGTTTGACGCGTTGCGCTTCTCCCCCGGAAAGAGTCGTTCCGGCCTGACCAAGCCGCAGATAACCGAGACCCACGTCCAGCAACGAATTTAACTTTTCTGAAACGCTCGGCACATTGCGGAAAAACCGCGCCCCTTCATCCACTGTCAGATCGAGAACGTCGGCAATGTTCTTCCCTTTGTAAGTAATCTCAAGGGTCTCGCGGTTATAGCGTTTGCCATGGCACACTTCGCATTCAACGTAAACGTCCGGCAAAAAGTGCATCTCGATTTTGATCAATCCACCGCCTTCACAATTTTCGCAGCGACCACCTTTGACATTGAAGCTGAAACGCCCCGCGTCATAACCCCGCACCCGTGCTGCGGGGAGTCGACTGAACAATTCGCGAATCGGCGCGAACGCACCGGTATAGGTGACCGGATTGGAACGAGGCGTCCGGCCAATCGCGCTTTGGTCGATGACGATCCCTTTATCAATCTGTTCCACCCCGCGAATCGCTCGATAGGCGCCAGGTTTTTCTTTTGAACTGTAAAAATGCCGAAACAGAGCGCGCCGCAAAATGTCATCCACCAGGGTGGATTTACCGCTGCCCGAGACACCAGTCACACAGGTGAGACAGCCAAGAGGGAAAGCGACATCGATTTTCTTAAGATTGTTTTCACTCGCGCCTACCACCGCGAGCCACCCATCGGAGTCGTTATTGGTTGATGGCGGGCGCGGGATAGATCGTGGGCTGACGCGCTGTTTCGGAATCGCAATGCGCGCGCGTCCAGAGAGATAATCGGCTGTCAGAGAATTTTTGGCGCGAAGAACTTCCCCGATGCTGCCTTGAGCAACAATTTCACCGCCGCGCGGGCCTGCGCCCGGGCCAAGATCAACAATGTGGTCGGCGGCCCGAATCGTTTCTTCATCGTGCTCAACCACAATAACGGAATTGCCGAGATCGCGCAGTCGCCGCAGGGTTCCGAGCAAACGCGCATTGTCGCGTTGGTGTAAACCGATGCTCGGCTCGTCCAAAATGTAAAGAACGCCCGCCAGACCAGAGCCGATCTGCGTCGCCAGCCGGATTCGTTGTGCTTCGCCACCGGAAAGGGTGCCGCTCTCGCGATCGAGCGTGAGATAACCGAGCCCGACCTCGAGGAGAAATTGCAAGCGTGATCGAATTTCCCGCACAACGTCAGTCACAATCGCCCGTTGCTGCGCAGTCAGGTCGAGGGCATCCATAAACCGTGCGGCCGCTTCAATCGTTTGTTCACTGAATTGATGGATGTTCAATTGGCGTTGATTTTGATCTTTGATCGTAACCGCGAGAATCTCCGGTTTAAGTCTTGCGCCGCTGCACACTTTGCACGGCTCGCGTGTCATAAACGCGCGGATGCGATTGCGCGTAAACTCGCTTTGGGTCTCCTCGTAAAGTCGCTGCATTTGCGGCACGAGGCCTTCAAACGGCTTTGCAACTTTCTTCTCGTCGTTACCGCCCAGGTTCATCTCCACTGGTTCGCCATTTGTGCCGAAGTAAAGCGCTTTTTTAAATTCGCTAGGTAAATCGGCAAACGGCACGTCTTCGGCGACCTGGAAATGTTTCACCAACCCCCTTTGCAGATGGCGGTAATATGCCTGCATTCGTTTCGTCCCGCGCCGCCACGGCGTGATCGCCCCTTCGGCAAGCGTTTTGCTCGCATCCGAAATCATCAACTCAGGATCGACAATTAGTTGTGTCCCCAAGCCGTGGCAGGCCGGGCAGGCGCCCAGATGACTGTTGAACGAGAAATGTTTCGGAGTGAGCTCCCCGAGCGTGAATCCGGTCTCCGCGTTTCCGTAGTCAGTCGAGTAACGGACTTCTTCCCACTCGCTTGTTGGAGTGCTGGAGTGGTAGAATGCTGTGGCTCTGGATTTCTCACTACTCCATTTCTCCATTTCTCCATCACCGCTTCGTTGCCACAAGACGATGACGCGGTTCCCGCCCCACCTCAATGCAGTCTCAATTGAATCAGTGAGGCGAACGCGGATTCCATCGCGCACAACCAGCCGATCGACCACCGCCTCAATGGTGTGGCGCGCATTTTTCTTTAGCCGGATTGGCTGCGAGCGATCCAGTTCGATGATTTGGCCATCAATCCGCACACGAACGAATCCTTCGCGCTTGATCTTTTCGATAACGTCCCGGAATTCGCCCGGCTGGTTTTCAATCAACGGCGCGACCAGGATGATTTTTGTCTGCGGCTCGTTGGCGAGAATTTGATCGACAATCTGTTGGGGCGTTTGCCGGTTAAGTGGTCGCCCCGTCAGCGGATCATGCGGCTGACCGACTGCCGAATAAAGCACGCGCAAATAATCGTACGTTTCCGTCGTGGTCGCGATTGTCGATCTCGGATTCGCGCCGGCGCTGCGCTGCTCGATAGCGATGGCAGGGGAAAGACCCTCGATGAAATCGACATTCGGCTTTTCCATCTGATCGAGGAATTGCCGCGCGTAAGCAGAGAGACTTTCGACGTAACGCCGTTGCCCTTCGGCATAAAGCGTATCGAAGGCGAGGGACGATTTCCCCGAGCCGCTCAACCCCGTAATGACCACCAGTTTCTCACGTGGGATATCCAGGTGGAGGTTCTTCAGATTGTGCTGGCGCGCACCACTGATCTTGATGACTTCAGCAGGCATCTTGAGGAGAAACGGCGAACCTTCTACTTAAACACAATGGTCTGGTTTCTCCAGCGAATCTGCTGTAGCTGCCTCACGTTCACGACGGCGGCGGCGGCGGCGGAGAGGTTCCACAACGCGGCGTGAGGTCCTTGATCAGCGCCCTACGAGACGCGGCAACGACCCCAAATCCGCTCGGCACGAGGCCCGAGCTTTAGCGGCGTCGGATCGTGCGTTAGTCGCGTCAAGCGCTGAGACGGCGCCATATCGATTTTCAAAAACACTGGAACTGGGTCGTTGCCGCAGCGGTATTCGACAAAATGGTCCAGTTCCAATTCGCGCCGGAATTTTGTGTACAACGCAGGCGAGCGTGCCGCAAACTTTTGGATCAATGATGATCGCCGAGACGTTAAAAGAAGCCGCGACAGGAACAGTCGAATATCTGACATGAAGAGCGGGTGCCGATCGTGAATGCGTAAACTCCACCGATACTGCTCACAGAACAAGAGCGACCAAGGGAAATCACAAGTGCAATCGAAACTTACGCCCGCGCCGAATTTTTCGGCATTAGCGGTTCGTCAAGTCGTGCTGGCGCGCTCTACCGATCCCGATAACTTGCGCAGGCATCCTGCCGAGGAATGTCAAACCTTTTAGCTAAGCACAGCCGCTCTTTTTCTGAAGCGAATTCACCCCAGCATGGGCGGGATGATTTCAACTTTACAGAAATTCGCCCGGACCTCGAACAGAAAAATCGGCGCTGAAGATAGCGCCGCTGGCGAATCGAGGCATTTCGGGCGATAAAAGCGGCTGCGAATGGAAGCAGCACCCGGCAAGAGGATTTTGATCATCGAGGACGAACGCGATGTCGTCGATCTTCTCACGCTTAGCCTGCGTAAAGCAGGGTTCACGATCTCCACAGCAACCGATGGCGCTGCGGGGTTACAGAAAGCGCGCAGCGAAAAGCCGGCTTTTGTTATCCTCGATCTCATGTTGCCGAGAATGCCTGGGCTGGAGATTTGCAAAATCCTGAAAAGCGATCCCGCAACGCGGCAAATTCCGATCATGATGTTGACCGCAAAGGCTGAAGAGATCGACCGAATAGTGGGCTTGGAATTTGGCGCTGACGACTATGTGACGAAGCCGTTTAGTCCACGGGAAGTGGTTTTGCGTATCGGGGCGATTATGCGCCGAGCCGATGCGAAAGAACTGGACGAACATCTGGCGGTCGGCCCGATTAGGATTGATGCGGCGCGTCACCAAGTTTCTGTCAATGGCAAGCGAGTCAACCTCACCAGCCTCGAATTTAAACTTTTGCAGACGCTCATGCAGCGACGCGGCCGCGTCCAGGCACGCGACCGTTTGCTTAACGACGTCTGGGGCTACGAAAGCGTCATCGACACGCGCACGGTTGATACGCATGTGCGGCGGTTGCGAAAAAAACTCGGCAAGGCCGCTGATGTAATCGAAAGCGTGCGCGGATTCGGTTATCGCTTGCGGGAGCATTAACGCGCGATGTCGTGGCTGCTCCTGGGTCTAATCTGCGTCCTATTCGCGGGGATGGCGGTAGTCGTTTGGCGAAAATGGGTCGCGCCGTGGCAACAAATCGAGCAGCTTGTTGCGCGAATCAGGGACAGTCAACGGCCGAGCACTTTTCTAGTTAATGGCGGGACAGAATCGAAACGCGTTGGCCTGGCGCTGGAGAATATTTTTGCGCGTCAGCAGGAACTTGATCGCCAGATCGCAGGGCGCGAATCCGGCACCCAGACGATTCTTGGCGCCATGCAGGACGGTCTGCTCGGGGTTGACGCGCGCGGCCGCATTACGCTCACGAACCGACCGTTCGAGAAACTGTTCGAATTGCGGAACCCAGCCGTCGGCGCCCCTTTGCTTGAGACTGTGCGTCACGCAACGCTGGATTGGCTGATTGCGGAAACGCTGCGCACCGGCAAAGCAATGCGCAGCGAGTTGAGCCTTGCCGATCCGCGAGCCAGCAGCGAGCGACACATCGAAGTCAGCGCTGTTCCAATCAAGCAAGCTGTCGATGAAACGACCGGCGCGGTCGTACTTTTTCACGATATCACAGAATCGAAGCGGCTGGATCAAATCCGAAGCGATTTTGTCGCAAATGTTTCGCACGAGTTACGAACTCCATTGTCGATCTTGCGCGGCTACATCGAGATGTTGCTCGATAATCCGAAAACTTCACGAGAGGAACTGGCACGAATTCTTGCGATCATGGAACGGCATTCCCAACGGCTCGGGCTTCTGGTCGACGATCTGCTGAGCCTTGCGCGATTGGAATCATCCAACGCAAACCTGGAGCTCAGCGCTGTAAGGGTGGAGGAGTTGTTCAATAACGTCGTTCGTGATTGGAAAGAAAAACTCGCCGCGAAGAATCTGAAAGTGATTGTCGATCTTTCGCCGGACGCGCGGACGATCCGCGCGGACGAAATGCGGCTACAGGAAGTCCTTCATAATTTGTTGGATAATGCAGTAAAGTATTCGCATGAACATGGAGAAGTTCGTCTGCGAACAGCGCTGCAAGGTCTCGAAATGGTTCTCAGCGTGGCCGATAATGGGATGGGCATCACCAAAGATGATTTGCCGCGGATTTTCGAACGCTTCTATCGCGCTGACAAAGCTCGCAGTCGCGAGCTCGGCGGTACCGGTCTCGGGCTCGCGATTGTAAAACATATCGCCCAATTGCACGGCGGCCGGGTGGAAGCTGAGAGCGAGCTCGGGCACGGGACGACCATTCGCGTGGTGCTGCCGGTCGGGAATCCCGAATGACCCGCCTTCGTCGGGCTTCGTGCTTCGTCGTTTTCCAACTTGTCACACAAAAGTAACATTAAAGATTTTGACGCTTCGTCGCGCGCTGCGGCAGGCTGAGCACTATGAAATCTCTCAAAATTAGCCGCAAAATTTTGGCGATTGTGCTCTTAACCGGAGTAAGTGCGACCGCCTCAGCACAGATGATGATTAACGGCGCGGGCGCAACGTTCCCCTACCCGATCTACTCGAAGTGGTTCGATCAGTACGCGAAGGTCGATCCATCTGTCCGATTTAATTACCAATCGATCGGGTCGGGTGGAGGCCAAAAGCAAATCCTCGCTCAGACCGTCGATTTTGGCGCATCGGATGGGCCGATGAGTGACGACAATCTAGCGAAGGCACCGGGGAAACTCTTGCACATTCCAACGGTCGCGGGAGCGGATGTGGTTGCCTACAATCTGTCCGGGAATCCGGCGTTAAAATTCGACGCGGACACGATCGCGGGGATTTTTCTAGGCCAAATCAAAAAATGGAATGACCCAAAGATCACGGCGCTGAACCCTGGAGTCACGTTGCCCGATCAGGAGATTGTGGTCGTACACCGCTCCGATGGCAGCGGGACGACCTACATTTGGACAGACTACCTGAGCAAGATCAGTCCAGAATGGAAGAGGAAGGTGGGCACAAATACCTCGGTAAACTGGCCGACTGGGATCGGTGGCAAAGGCAATGAAGGCGTGGCGGGCCAAATCAAGCAATCCCCGGGTGCGCTCGGGTATGTGGAGTTGGTATACGCAGTCCAAAACAAAATGCCTTATGCGGAGGTGAAGAATTCGTCTGGCAAGTTCGTAAGGCCATCTCTCGAATCTATCACCGCGGCGCTGGCGACGGCGGATATTCCTGATGACTTCCGTTTTTCCATCACTAACGCTACAGGACCGGATGCTTATCCGATCTCCGGCGCGACGTGGTTACTCGTGTACGCGCAGCAAAAAGATGCAACCAAAGGAAGGAAGCTGGTGGAATTTTTAAAGTGGGCGGCGAAAGACGGCGAGAAAATGGCAAAAGACCTCCAATATGCGCCGCTGCCGGAGAACCTTCAGCAACGTGTCCTGAACCGGATAGACGAGATTAAAATGTAATGTGAGCACGCATGGAGATTGCCACGCCTCCAGCAGTCGCATCGGATGATCCGCGATCGGTAGCGCGCGCGATGGCGCCACCCTCACGCTTTGGCGACAAGGCGTTCCAGTGGCTCACCCTTGCCATGGCGATGGCGGTTGTGGTGCTCATCATTTTGACCGGCTGGCAGCTCTGGCTGGGGTCTTCACTGGCCATCCAAAAATTTGGATTCCATTTCCTCACCACATCCACCTGGGACCCGGTCGCGGAGCAATTTGGCGCGCTTCCGTTTATTTATGGAACGCTGGTTTCTTCCCTGATCGCCTTGCTCATCGCTGTGCCGTTGAGCATCGCGACGGCGGTTTATCTGACGGAGCTCGCGCCACTCTTGATTCGCCAGCCTCTGGTTTCATTGATTGAAATGCTGGCGGCGATCCCAAGCGTAATCCTGGGATTATGGGGCATTTTTGTTATGGTCCCATGGTTGCGAGATTATCCGTTTCCATTGCTGAAACGGCTTTTCGGGTGGACGCCATTCTTCAGCGGGCCGATCTACGGAACCAGCATGCTGGCTGGCGGAATCATCATCGCCATTATGATTCTGCCAATCATCACGTCGGTCTCGCGCGAGATTCTGCGCAGCGTTCCGGATTTGCAACGCGAGGCCGCCTACGCACTGGGTGCGACGCGCTGGGAGGTGACCCGGATTGCGGTACTGAGTTACGCCAGGAAAGGATTGTTCGGGGCCGTTATTCTCGGTCTCGGGCGCGCGCTTGGCGAAACGATGGCGGTCACGATGGTCATCGGCAACACTCCGCAGATCGCAGCGTCGCTTTTTAAGCCCGGCTACACGCTTGCCAGCGTAATCGCGAATGAGTTCACCGAAGCCACCACCGACATTTATCTTGAGGCATTGTTCGAGATCGGACTGGTGCTTTTCGGCGTTACGATTCTGGTGAACCTGATCGCGCAACTTCTTCTCAAAACCATGACAACAACGACATCGACAACACGCGCCGTGCAATGACGATGAATTCCGCCCGAGCAAACAACGATCACCATCACTGGCGCAAGGTCAAGAATGCTCTGGCTTCGACAGCCACGTTTGTTTCCGCGTTGCTGGTGATCGCGCCGCTGGGTTTGGTCTTCTTTCATCTCCTCGTCAACGGCGCGAGCTCAGTGAACTGGGATTTTTTCGTGCATCTGCCGAAGCCGGTTGGTGAGGCAGGCGGCGGAATGGTGAACGCAATTGTCGGATCGCTGGAGCTGCTCGCACTTGCGTCGGTCATTGGAATTCCAGTTGGCGTGTTGGGCGGCGTTTATCTGGCTGAATACGGGACAGCCCGCGTAAATTGGGTGCTGCGTTTCGCCGCCGACGTGCTTAACGGCGTTCCATCGATCACATGGGGCGTTGTCGTTTACGGGCTCGTCGTGCTCCGTTTCAAAGGCTTCTCCGCTTACGCCGGCGGCCTCGCGCTTGGCTTGATCATGATTCCACTCATTCTGCGCACGACTGAGGAAGTAATTCTGCTGGTGCCAAACGGATATCGTGAGGCCGCCCTCGCCCTCGGTGTCGCTCGTTGGAAAACGATCGTGCATATCGTAATGAAGACAGCGTCCAAGGGAATTATCACTGGCATTCTGCTGGCGTTGGCACGGATCGGCGGCGAGACCGCGCCACTGCTTTTCACCGCTTTTGGGAATCGCTTTTGGAATCACAGTTTGAGTCAGCCGATCGCCGCGCTCCCGCTGCAGATTTTTACTTACGCCATCTCGCCCTACGACGATTGGCATCGCCAGGCCTGGGCTGGCGCGCTGGTGCTGGTCACCGGAATCTTTTGCGTTAATGTGATGGTGAGAATCCTGACCCGCGGGCGAACAGCATCGGTCGTTTAGCTTTTTTTTCCGAATGGTTAATTTACTTATGGCAAATCCGCACCCAACCGTCGCCGAACGCGTCGAAAGGCCAGCCGAGCGTCCCTCAACCGCTGAGCCTGCGCCACCGTTAACATTCGAGGTGAAGAATCTTTCGATCTGGTACGGCGAGAAACGGGCCATTAGTGATGTGACGCTCGACGTCGCGTCGAACGCTGTCACGGCGATCATTGGGCCTAGCGGCTGCGGAAAATCGACCTTTATTCGTTGTCTCAACCGGATGCACGAACTGGTGCCAAAAACGCGCATCGAGGGAAGCGTGCTTCTTCAGGGCCAGGATCTCTACTCGATCACAGTCGATCCGGCGATCGTTCGCCGCCGGGTCGGCATGGTCTTCCAAAAATCGAACCCCTTTCCGACGATGTCGATTGGCGAGAATGTCGTTATTGGCTTGCGACTGAACGGAGTGCGCGACCAAAAGTTCCTTAATGAACGTCTGGAGAAATCGCTCCGCATGGCCGCGCTTTGGGATGAAGTGAAAGACGATTTGCATAAGCCGGGGACCAGCCTTTCGGGCGGTCAGCAGCAACGGCTTTGCATCGCGCGCGCGCTCGCGGTGCAACCGGAAGTGCTTTTAATGGATGAGCCTTGTTCCGCGCTTGATCCAATCGCCACGGCCAAGATTGAGGAATTGATCTACGAGCTCAAAACCCAATACACGATCGTAACGATTACGCACAACATGCAACAGGCCGGTCGCATCTCTGATTACACCGCTTTCTTTTATCTTGGAAAACTGATCGAGTTTGGGCCGACCACGAAAATTTTCACAAATCCGAGCGAACGACAGACGGAGGACTATATCACCGGCCGATTTGGCTGATGAGCATTTTGGTAGGGCGCGCCCGCTGGGCGCGCCGAGAGTAAGAGTAAAGAATAAGATAAAAGGATCCGATAATTCGATGACACTCCCAAGACATATTCTCGGCACATTTGACGAGGCGCTGGCGTCCCTGCGCAACAACGTCCTGATGATGTCCAGCCTGACCGAGCGCAGTCTAGAGCGGGCGATGAAAGGCTTGTTCAATCGCGATGACGATCTTTGCGCAAATGCGATCGCGGACGATGAAGAGATCGATCAACTCGAGATACTGATCGATAAGGATGGCGTGGCAATTTTGTTGCGGTTTCAGCCGGTAGCCTCCGATCTGCGTCATGTCGTTGCCGCCATGAAACTTTCATCGAATCTGGAGCGTATGGCAGATCAGGCGACCACGATTGCGCGACGAGCTCGGAAGTTAAATCAGCATCCGCCGCTAGCCGAGGTCGAATTGATCAGGCCGCTGTATGAGCAAGCGATGTCGATGTTTAAGGACAGCGTGGACGCCTTCGTGCGCGAGGATGTCGATCTGGGGCGCGCGGTCGTTCCGCGGGATGAAAAGCTGGACGAGTTGAACCGTTCGGCGAGTCGCAAATTGATTGAGCGTATGGCGCAGGATCCAGAGCAATTGCGAGGCTACTTGAATTTAATTTTCGTTGGCCGCTGCCTCGAACGCGTGGGCGATCATGCCACCAATATTGCCGAAGAGGCAGTTTACGCTGCCGCCGCTGAAGACATCCGGCATCAAACTGCCGCGGCCACCGTATGACGGGCCCGGTGACAGCGTGTCTGGCTCTTGCCTAATTTTCCAAGCGGTGATTGCTTGAATCGCGCGTGCGGTCGTTTTTTGGCCGCGGATTCAACAAAGAGGTAAATGCCGACAGCTGTTGCCAAGACCAGTGTTGCCGACGAGCTCTCCGCCGGGGTCGAGCTCGTGCGGAAGGATATTCCCGCAGCAAATCGCTTTTCCGATCCGCGGAATTTCATCAACCGAGAGTTGAGCTGGCTCGAGTTCAATCGTCGCGTCCTCGAGGAAGCACAGGACTCCACGCAACCACTTATCGAACGCGTAAAGTTTCTCACCATCTTCAGCTCCAACCTGGACGAGTTTTTCGAGATTCGCGTCGCAGGGATCAAGCAGCAGATCGAAAGCGAAACAAGCGGCGTGGGCCCCGACGGGTTGAGCCCGACTGAGACATTCAACAGCATCCAGCGGGTGGTGCGTGAATTGGTGGCAGCGGAGTACTCGCTCTGGAACGAAGACCTGCTTCCGTTGCTCGCGAAAAATGGCATCCGAATTCCCAAGATGACCGAACTGAGCGCAAAACGCGCCGCGTGGGCGCACAAATATTTTCAGGAAGAAGTTTTTCCAATGCTGACGCCGCTGGCCGTCGATGCCAGTCATCCGTTTCCGCAGCTTCTGAATAGAAGCCACAACTTGCTTGTTCGCGCCAAGACACAGCGAGGCGGGGAACGGCTTCATGCAATTGTGCAGGTGCCGCGCGTGCTTCCACGCCTGATCGCGATGCCGCGCGGCAAGGGAGACGATGAGCCGTGGGTTTACATTTATCTGGCTTCCCTCATCAAGCAGCACATCGGCGAATTATTTCCCAGACTGATCCTGGATGGCGTCCACGCGTTCCGCGTCACGCGAAACAGCGATCTCTACATCGACGAAGAGGAAGCGGAAAATCTCTTGCGCACGATTGAACAAGAACTGCGGCGTTCCAGCCGCGGAAATGCCGTGCGCTTGGAGGTAGAGGCCGACTGTCCGAAAGATTTCCGCGAGTTGTTGCTCAAGTTCTTCAACCTAACAGAAGCTGACGTGTACAAACTCGATGGCCCGCTTTCAATGACGCATCTCATGCCGCTCGTGACGAACGATGCCTTCGCAAATCTGCGGGACCGGCCATTCCAACCGGCGCGTGACCCTGCGCTTCCACCACATGCGAACATTTTTGAAGTGATGCGCCGTCGGGATCTGCTCTTGCATCATCCCTACGAAAGTTTCGATCCAGTTGTCGAACTAATCGAAGAGGCTGCGCAGGACCCGCAAGTGCTCGCAATCAAGATTACTCTTTATCGCACCAGCGGCGATTCTCCGATTGTTCAGGCGCTGATTAACGCGGCGGGCGCGGGGAAACAGGTCACGGCGTTGGTCGAATTGCGCGCCCGTTTCGACGAAGCAGCCAATATTCAATGGGCGCGCCAGCTCGAGGAAGCCGGCGCGCATGTAGTTTACGGCGTCGTCGGCCTAAAGACGCACTGCAAGGCGCTCCTCATTGTGAGGCGCGACGCCGATCGGCTTCGTCATTACGTCCATTTGGGCACTGGCAATTATCATCCGCGCACCGCTCGCATTTACACTGACTTTAGCCTGCTCACCTGCGAGCCGCAGCTAACCGAAGAGGTAGCGGTGGTTTTCAACACACTCACTGGTCTGGCGGGTTATCCCGGTCTGAAAAAATTGCTCGTCGCTCCTTTCGATCTCCACAAACGATTGATCGGGATGATCGAGCGCGAACGCGATCACGCGCTGGCGGGCAAACCGGCCCGCATCATCGCTAAACTCAATCATCTCGTCGATCAGGAGACGATCGAGAAACTTTATGAAGCTTCTTGCGCGGATGTGACCATTGATTTGATCGTCCGCGGCATTTGTTGCTTGCGACCAAAAATCCCCGGATTGAGCGACAACATCCGCGTCTTCAGCATTGTGGGCCGCTTTCTCGAGCATAGCCGAATTTATTATTTTGAGAATGCCGGTCAACGGGAGGTGTTCCTTTCCAGCGCCGATTGGATGCCGCGCAATTTTTTCCGGCGAGTCGAGATTGCTTTTCCCATCGAGCAACCGGATTTGCGTGACAAAATTATCAATGAAGTTCTGCCGAAGTTTCTCCACGATAGGGTAAAAGCGCGCGAGCTGCAGCCGGACGGAAGCTACCGACGCCTCAAGCCAGAAGGTACCGAGCCGCGCGAGCAGGCCCAGTTGCAGTTCCGGGAGCGCTCGCGTCGACTGGCAGAAAAAACGCCTAAACCGAAACGCACTGCGCCAGCCGAAAAATTGACTCCGATTACTTCAATCGCCGACACAAAGAAGTGATGAAGAAAAAAATCCTCGTCATCGACGTGGGCGGATCAAACGTCAAATTGATGATTTCGCGTCGCGAAAAACGAAAATTCAAATCCGGGCTGAAGTTGACGCCTCGCGCGATCGTGGCGCAGATGAAACCATTGGTCAGCGACTGGAAATTCGATGCGATCTCGATGGGATTTCCAGCGCCGGTGCGCGACGGGCAGATTCTAGGCGAGCCGAAACATCTGGGCAAAGGCTGGGTCGATTTTAATTTCGAGAAAGCATTTGGCAAACCAGTCCGCATCATCAACGACGCGGCTATGCAGGCGCTTGGCAGCTATCATGGTCGCCGGATGCTTTTTCTTGGGCTTGGCACAGGTCTTGGATCAGCCCTTGTGTGGGACAATTACGTTCTCCCGCTGGAATTAGGAGATCTGCCTTATCGCAACGGCAGCATCATTGAAGATTATCTTGGCAAACCGGGCTTGGCGCGGCTCGGTGAGAAAACCTGGCGGCGCGACGTCGAGCACGCGCTTGTGCAGTTAAGGAAATCGCTTATTGCCGATTACATCGTGCTAGGCGGTGGTAATGCCAAGAAATTGGATGAGCTTCCGGAGGGCGTCGAGCGCGGGCATAATCGCAATGCGTTTCTGGGTGGAACGCGCCTATGGCAAGTCGACTCGCGCACGCGCCGGCCAAAATGGCAGGTGCTTTAGAAAGCCAAACAGATTGATATGGAACTTTATTTTCTTAGACATGGTGAGGCCGAGTGGCCCGACTGGAAAAAATCGGATGACGAACGTCCTCTGACCAAGCGCGGTAAGAAAGAAATGCACGAAGTCGGCGCATTTCTTGTGCGATTGAAAGTGCGACCGGAATTAATTTTGACCAGTCCACTGCCGCGCGCTGCGCAGACAGCAGAAATCGCAGCCGAACATCTTGATGTGAAGTGTCGCGAAGAACAGCGACTTGCGCCTGGATTCGGGCCCGCGGAACTGGAGCAAATGATTAACAGACATTCTGTGGAAAGCTTGATGATCGTCGGTCACGAACCTGATTTTACGAAAACGATTTCCGCGTTGACTGGCGCCTCGCTTAAACTTTCGAAGGCTGGTGTGGCGCTGGTCGACATCGATCTTTCTTCGGGAAAAGGCAGACTGCTCTGGCTTTTCCCGCCGAAGATTGCCAAGAACTAGCCACTGCGAACAGCGCGCCGGCGGCGCGTGCACCCAAAATCAGTCCCCCAAGTTTCCGCGGTTAATTCACCGCTGCGCGAGGACATAAATTGCGCTGAGAGCAAGTAGAAAATAAGGAACGAGCACAGCCGCTCCAGCATAATCCTTCGCCATCCGTTGACCGAAGAAGAGCGCGACGATCGCGATGGTGGAAATCACTGCCCCGTAGAACGCGAGCGTGGAATCATGCGAAAAAATTATTACGGCGCATCCAATCGCGCTCAGAGCTCCGGCGGAAATTTCGAGGATCGTGATCGCGCTAAGCAGCCCGGGCACAGTTCCCGCCAGCGGACTTTTGGCGAAATGACCTTTCAGCCATTCGAGATTGCCACGGCGATCCACAACTTTATCAATGCCCGATTGAAGGAAGAGAATGGCGAGAAACGCCGAGACGAGAATCTGCAACAGATATATTGCTGCGGTGAATGAGTGCAGACTTGGCATACAATTACTCCTCGTCCCGCCAGCTTGTCATGTCGAGCAAAGTCGAGACGTCTCTAATTGTTAACAGTCAGAGATTCCTCAACTTCGCTTGGGATAACAGCAATGGAACCATTCACCATTCTCGATCTTGCATCTCGCCCGCGCAAAAAAACAGGGACGCGGTTTTATCCGCGTCCCCGTTTCAGAGAACTATTTTGCGATTAGATACTTGTAGCGATCTACGGCTTGCCAACTGTAGCGTAGTAGGCGAAGTGCAGGTCGTTCGATCCGGGACCATCGAGGTTGATCCAACCTTGGACAACATCGCCGTGACCCGCATTGACCGTCACACTGAGCGTGGCCGAGCCGTTTGCGGGAACCGTGACGCTAGACGGGACGGTGATCCGGCTATCGCCAGCGCTCAGGGTCCCAGCATCGTAAATGCTGGGGACAGTGCCCCCAAACGTATCCGGGGTGAACTTCGTCACCGAGACGGTGAACGTCTCAGAGCTCCCAGTCGGGTTGGACAGCGTGATGTTTAACGACGTTGGATGGCCGACGGTAACCTTCCCGAAACTCGCCGAAACAGGATCAAGCCACGTTGTCCCATCGGCCGCTACGGAAAGGTTCTCGCGCCCGGCGCCTTGGGCCGTCGGACCGATGTCGTGCAAGCCGGTCAATGAGTCTTTGATCACCAAGTCGGCGCGATTGACAAGGGCCGACTTGATCTGCGGGGGTGACCAGGTCGAATGGAGATCCAGGAGCACGGCTGCCGAGCCGGCGATGTGCGGCGTTGACATCGACGTGCCGCTGAAGAAAGCCCATCCGGTACCGTCGCCCGGGCAAGTTTCGGGCTTGCCCACACACGTGATTGAGCTGAGGACGTTGACGCCGACCGAGGTCAGGTCAGGCTTGACAGCAAAATCGACGGCTGTTGGCCCCTGGCTGCTGAAGCCAGCTAGGATGTCCTTGTTGGCTGGCGTGATAAACTCGCTGAACGTCTCCACCGCCGAGGCGGTGGTTGCTCCAGACGCTCGCAGTGCAGCCCCGTCGTTTAGGCCGATCATAACTGCCGGTAGGTCATCGCCGCCCAGCCCGTCCTTGGCCATTGCGGTTGGGTCACCCGCGACGTTGTTGATCACAAGCACGCCAACCGCGCCGGCCGCGATCGCGTTGCGCACCTTCGTGCTGAAGGTGCATGTCCCGCGGTTGACGATCGCGAGCTTCCCGGAGGCGCCCGGGTCGACGCTTGTGCAGCTAGTGCTATTCGTGTCGAAAAGATTGTACGAAGCGGTGGGGAGGGCAGGGAACTCCCCAACGGCCGCGCCGATCGTTGTTCCAACGCCAGCCGGATACGTGAACGGCTGGCCGACAAAATGCTGGTTTGTGCTCGCGCCGACCGTAATGACCTTGCGCGCGCGACCCGGCGACTCAACCGTGCCTGCCCCGGGTCCGCTGTTACCGGCCGCTACGGCCACGACCAGGCCCGCGTCGACTGCGTTGTCGAGACCCGTCGCCAAGAGATCGTTGTTACCATGGAAGCTGCCGCCTAGCGACAGATTAAGAACGTCCATGCCGTCGGCGATCGCGGCATCGACGGCGTTGAGGATGTCCTCGCTGCGGGCATTGAGAACCTCGCCTGGGAAGACGTTGTAGTTACCTAGGAACGCGCCTGGCGCGATCCCAGACATGTCATCGATGCTCACGCCATTAATCACCGCAGTCTTGCCGGTCACTCCCGCGGCATCCCCGGCGGTGTGCGTCCCATGATCTTGAATGGCCTGGGCATCAAGGCCCTGCTGTTTGGCCTTGTTGTAGAAGACCTTGGCAACAATGACTTTTGGCGAGACGTATTTGCAGTCTTGGTCAGGGTGGTGCGAAGTGCTATCCTCTGCGTCACACTTGGGAAACCCGGCCGGGTAGCTGAAGCCTGTTGGATCGAAGAAGGGGTGCGTCTCGTCGATCCCCGTGTCGATGTCTCCGATCTTGATGCCCGCCCCGGCGACGGATCTGCCGCCTGCGGCCGTCCAGGCGCCCGTAGCGTTAATGATCTTGTAGCTCTCACTCAGGTTGGGATGGTAGAGGACGTTGTACTGAACCTGTTGCACCATCGGCGCGCCTGCAATCGCCTCCAGCGAGGTCCCATTAAGTTGCACGGCGACAGCGTTAAGCGAAATGTCGTACTCACTGGTTATTTTCGCGTTCGGCGCGTTGGCGCGCACCCAATTTCTGAAATCGTTGCGTAACCCAGTGAGTTGGGCACGGTACGATTTAACGGTGTTACTGTTGAAATCGATTTTCTTGCCCGGAGCTGGTTTGGTAGCGGAATATGTGCTTAGCGGATCGCCCTTGAGTTGGACGACCGCGCTTGATGTATCTTCTGTCGGGCCTTGGGCGAAGGAATCCGCATTGGGGTTCGGTCGAGTCGTTGCCGAACCGCCGACGCCAAGAGCAATAACGCTCAAGCCAACTGAAGAGGATATTAAGAATGCTGCGAGAATTTTTTTCATGGTATTTTATTGGGTTAAGGTTTACGAGTCTGAGCAGGCCGAGTTGCCTTGTCAATGTTTTATTCCCGTGAAAACAGGCCTATTTTGCACGAAACGTGGCGGCGGCAGGGAAGTGATTCGTTAAAGTAACAACTTTGTAACTTTTAACCCTTAACTTCCTTTGCCCGCGAGATCGTTTGGCTCTGTGCTGATGAAGAAAATTCTGGCGCCCTTTCTTCCGGAATCACCATTGTTTTAGGCACGCTGGCTGGCGGATTTGAACCACGCTGCAAAGTCGATGAGCTTGCGCCATGGTTTCATTCTCATATCAGAACGCAGGAGACCTTTGGAAACAAACAAGCGTTCTTAGTCGCCTTGGGCAACCGCGTCAGCAAAGGCAACATCGCCAGCTTTCACGTCCAACTCGGCTTCGGCGGGCGTGCCAAATACACTCGCGCGCGCATCGTCGAATTCGGCTTCCCATCGCGCGACAACAATCGTCGCCAGACAATTGCCGATGAGATTCACGCAGGTGCGTCCCATGTCCATCAATTCATCGACGCCGAAGATGACTGCTACACCAATCGGTCCGAGGCCTGCCGGCAGAAAGCTGTTCAACGTGGCGAGCAGGACGACCAACGAGGTGCGCGGCACGCCCGCTACGCCTTTGGAAGTGATCATCAACGTTAGCATCATTGTGATCTGCTGACCCAGTCCCATGTGCCAGCCCATCGTCGTCTCGGCCGCTTGCGCCACGAACACGGAAGCCATCGCAAGATAAAGCGTCGAGCCATCCATGTTGAAAGAATATCCCGTTGGCATCACGAACCCGACAATGTGTCTCGGCACGCCGATCCGCTCCATCGATTCCATCGCTTTTGGCAGCGCTGACTCACTGCTCGTCGTCGCGAACGCAAGTGCAGCCGGCTCGCGTACGGCTCGCGCAAATTGCCGCAGCGGTACGCGCGCAATGAAAATAACGAGCCCGAAAATCAACACGATAAAAATGATCAGGGCTAAATACAACGAGAGCACTAGATTCCCCAGGTTCACAAGTACGCCGAGGCCTTGCGTGCCGATCGTGTGCGCCATCGCCGCGCCGACGCCAAAAGGCGCGAACATCATGACGTAGTTGGTGAGTTTGAACATGACCTGAGAGAGGCTCTCCATCGCGCGAATGATTGGCTTTCCTTTTTCGCCGATCGCCGAGACCGCCATGGCGAAAAGCACGGAGAACGCCACAATTTGAAGAACGTCGCCGTGCACCATCGATTCGATGATGCTGGACGGGAATACATGCACGATTGTTTCAATGAACGTCTTCGGATGACTTTGGCCGATCGCTTTGATTACGTCGGTACTCGCTGGCGCGAGAGTCACGCCTATACCGGGCTTTGTGAAATTGACGACCGCCAACCCGATGAAGAGCGCCGCAGTCGTTACAATCTCGAAATAAACCAGCGCTTTGATGCCCATGCGTCCGACCTTTCGCAATGCGCCTGCGCCGGCGATTCCCACGACGATGGTCGAGAAGACAAGTGGGGCGATGATCGATTTAATGAGGTTGATGAAGATGTCGCGCAGAAAATAAATCTTGTTTCCCCATTCGGGGCGCAGCCAGCCGAGTACCCCGCCCACGACGAGCCCGATCATGATCTGCGTCGTGAGCGATGGCCGATACCATGGCCGGCGCACTGAAGAGACAGCTCGACTCGTGGTTGCGGATGAATCGTCCACAGATTTCGCAGATTGTTGCAGCTTGGGAAATCAAGAAACAGCAAATCTGTGTAAATCTGCGTAATCTGCGGACAATACTTCTTTCGATGTTTGTAACCCACCTCGAATGCAGCGCGTGTCACCTCCGGCATGATTGGTCACGTCTGCAAAATCTCTGCACGGCGTGCCAGAAACCGCTTTTTGCGATTTACGATCTTGCTGCGGCAAGTCGAAGGCTTAGGCGCGAGACGTTGGCCACTCGAAAGAAATCATTATGGCGTTATCGCGAGGTGTTGCCGCTGCCCGAGGGCGTTGAGCCGGTTTCACTCGGCGAACGCGGGACACCGCTGCTTCGGGCCGCAAGATTCGGTGGCGCAGTCGGGTTATCACAGCTTTGGATCAAAGACGAATCACAGAACCCGACGCAAAGTTTCAAAGCGCGCGGCATGGCGGTTGCCGTATCCATGGCGAAACACCTGGGCGCGACCAAGCTCGCGGTTCCCAGTGCCGGCAACGCCGGTGGAGCGCTCGCTGCCTACGCCGCCCGGGCCGGTCTCGAAGCGCACATTTTCATGCCGCGCGACACGCCGCGCGCGAACATCATCGAATGTTGCGAGCTTGGAGCGCACCTCACTCTCATCGACGGTCTCATCACCGATTGCGGGGCTGAGATCGCCAAACGCAAAAGAGCTGAAGGCTGGTTCGACATGTCCACGCTTAAAGAGCCGTATCGCGTCGAGGGCAAAAAGACACTCGGATACGAACTGGCCGAGCAATTAGATTGGCGACTTCCCGATGTGATCTTGTATCCTACGGGCGGCGGCACCGGACTCATCGGAATGTGGAAAGCGTTCGATGAAATGGAAGAGCTCGGCTGGATTGGGAAAAAACGGCCGCGCATGTTCTCCGTGCAAGCCACCGGTTGCGCCCCGATCGTTCGCGCGTTTGAGAACGGCGATTCCACGGCGGCGGAATTTCCAGGCGCACACACATGCGCCTCCGGTCTGCGCGTCCCAAAAGCGATCGGCGATTTCCTTATCCTGAATATTCTTCGCCAATCCAACGGCGGCGCAGTCGCGGTCGATGACGAAGAAATGATCCGCGTCACTCGCAAAGTGGGATTAAGCGAAGGTCTATTCGTCTCTCCGGAAGGCGCTGCCTGCTTCGCAGCTTTAAAGTCGCTCGGTTCCGCCGGCAAAATTGCGTCAGATGAATGCGTCGTCGTTTTCAACACCGGCGCAGGAATCAAATATCTCGATTGCTACGAGACGTAGAAGGCAACCGCGGATGACGCGGATGAAGACAGATCGAAGAGTGCAATTCGCTTGAGCTCGATCTTATCGCTGCGGAATCGAATCGGTTGCGCCCGCCTCGACCGTGCACATTTCGTCGCACCACATTTCGATATGCGCCCGTATCTGATCCCGGATCTTGCGCGTGCCTGCGAGGCGCTCGTCGCGCGTGCCAGCGAGCGCGGCAGGATCGGGAAAACTCCAGTGCAATCGCTTGGTCACCCCGGGAAAGATTGGGCAGCATTCGGCGCTACTTTCGTCACATACTGTGATTACGTACGCGAACAGCTCGCCGGATTTGAAAACATCGAACACGGATTGAGTTTGATTTTGCGAAATATCCATCCCGATCTCGCGCATCGCTTCGACTGCCAGCGGGTTGAGCGTGCCGGGTTCCAGCCCGGCGCTGTGCGCTTCAAAATAATCGCCGCAAATCTCGTTAAGAAACGCTTCGGCCATTTGGCTGCGGGCGCTGTTGTGGACACAAATGAATAGAACTTTTTGTTTCATACTGGGATGATCGAGCATCCCACGAACAGGAACCAAACAACAGTCTTTTCGAAACGCAGCGGCGCCCAGCGGGGGGCTAGTATGGGTTAATTGCCGGTTGAAGGGTAACAAGGAAGGACGGCTTCCTAGCCGTCAAGGGACACAGCGGCTGGGAAGCCGCCGCTCCTTGAAGTTTGTCTCTTCAGCCTGTTCTCCTCAGACTTTCCGTTTGCCCACAAAGATCGAGATACGCTTGGCGAATGCCTTGGATGGCTCCGCGTAAAAGCGTCGGCCGAGTTCGAGCGCGTCGCGCCGCAGTCGTCCGCCGCGTTTGCGGATTAGCTTTTGCAATTGCATGAGTTCATCGCGCAGCGTTTCATCGCCGCCTTCATTCTCCAGGCGCGCCAGGAGAAAATCGAGATCGTGTTCGCGGCCCAGCAATTCGCCTAAAATCTCCGCGTCGGTGCCAATCCTTTCTAAGACTACCCGGTTGAGTGGTTGCAAAATGCGCAACTGATACCAGATGTCTTTTACCCGCTTGCGCCAGGCATGAAAATTTTCTGGCTCCGGTTTCTTGATCGTCTTCGCGAGTCCACGCTGGCCGCGTTTGTATGTCTTTCCGACTGTGCCACAGATTTGCTTCCAGGTTATGCTGGCCAGCGGCCATTTCGAAAGGCGTCCCCCCACGCGTTCCAGCCTCGGAATCGCTTGTCTTTGCCAGCCGGCAAATGCAGCCGAAAAACTTTCCCGCTCCAGCGACAATAGCTCTTCGATGTGCGGAAAGTGGTTTTCGCCCGAGCCTTTGGCCTTCTCGCCGCGTAATTGAATTAACGTTTGCAGTCGCACCTGCGCATCGCGCAAATCGGACACGAGCCGTCCGATTTCGCGCACGCAACGATCCTCGCGGGCATGCTGATTTTTCCCGACTTCGGCGACACTAATGCGCATCGCCGCGCGCAATTTTTTAAGATGCTTACGAACTTCATGGACAGTGACGCCGCGTTGCCTGGCAGGGTGCCGGCAGAGCTCCAGAGCGGAATCAATCTGTTCGCGAAAGACTCGCTTTAGTCCTTCCGGCAACGGCTCGCGCAATTTCAAACGGTAGCCCATATTCTTTGCTTACTCGTTGGCCAGTCTCACGTTGCTATACCGTTTTTCGCCCGTCACCTCCCGCCCAAACCAGGAAGGTGGCTTGAACCTTCGGCACGTTGCACGGTCCGGGAATTCCACTTCCGCCACCACCAGGCCGGAATGTCTGCCGCGATAAATATCAATCTCGATCAGCAGATCTTTCCAGGGAATTTCGTGGCGCAACTTGCGTAATCTTCTGCCCGCGGTCGCTGGCCAGAGCGCGGCGAATTGTTTGGGACTGAGCTTGATCTCGCGCTCTTCCCGGTGTGCACCGCGGCCCACTTTGAAGGTCAGCGACGCGGTTTTCCCTTTTTTTCGGAGGCGAACATGCCTGCCTGCGGGCTCTGTTGCCAGGTAACCTTGTGCGATGATATAACGCCGCGAACGGTTCAGTTTCTCAGGCAGCCGCTTCAGCAAAAACTTGCGTTCGATTTCGCGACTGTTTGGAATTCCCGTCTTCATTCGTGCAAGATCAGGATGCTAATGGCGATCAATGTCGCGGTCGAGATTTTCGCGTTCGGGAAGAAACGATTGTAGCCGGGGTCGCTGACCCCGGTTCCGTGGTTGGATCCTAAAATCCCGGTCGGCATCGCCCCGAAAGCTTTCGGAGCTACAACATGGACGCGCGCTCAGCTCGGCGTGTGCTGGAGAAATTCGTTCAGCGCATCTACAGCTGCGACGACTGGCCAGGCCGAGATCGCCAGGAGGATGACAAAAAGCAACGCTTCAATGGCAAATTCCCAACTCTTTTCGCTCGCGAAATAACTTCGGGTTAATCCGAGGAATGACCTCAGAGCCAGTGATCGCCGGTATGGCGTTCGTTTGATCACCGTTCGTTTCACTGTAATCACGCTCATAGTTGAGCGTTGGATAAACCGGGGAGCGCGCCGCGTCAGGTTACGAATTGTCAAAATCGCGTGACGATCCGGTGACGCGTCATCTGGCCACAGCTTTCCAAAGGTTGATCGCTCAGCAGCCGCAAGAGCCACTCTCGCTAATTGAACCCAAGCCAGAATCGGTTGGGAGCGATGATGAATTGCTGCATCCAAATAAGCAGCAAGAAGCCCATGGCCGAATATGTCGCACTTTCCTGTTTGAAGGCACGTGGCTCGATCTGGTTTTGCGAGATTGCGGAATTAATGTCTTTATCATCGTAGGCGTTGCTACAGAAATCGGAATATAGGCAACTGCGCGTCACGGAGCTGACCTCGGTTACATTCCGGTCTTGGTGAGCCACGCGTGCGGGGCCGGCAACGAAGAAGCAGCCAGGCGTTCCATTGAAAGTTTAAAAATTACGGGTGACGCAATTTTGATCGACACGAAAACGCTGCATGCTCACTTTGCGACGGGCAAAAGCAGAATACCATAACATCAAATAAGGAGCATAAACCTCATGCCAAAAGAAACCGGTCCGAACTCAAACCGTTACTGAAATACGCAATGCGCAATTATTATGTGGCGGTAGCGACGCTAGCTCTATCTCTCTTAGGCGCAAGCGCACCATCGCAGGCGCAAGTGAGCGCAATCATTTGTGACGGCCGGTGGCACACCGTTCCAGCAGTGGATGTGACCCGCCAATTTGGCGACTTCAACTCGCTGAACGCAGTGGCGGCGCTCTCCTCGACGGACGTCTGGGCGGTCGGTCAGTGGAGACGCTTCTCTGGCACTGACTACGACCACGCTTTAGTCGAACACTGGGATGGCACAAGTTGGGCGGTGATACAAACCCCGCATCCGTCGCTACCCATAAGTATTTTGTTCGGGGTAGCGGCCTTATCCTCCAGTGATGTGTGGGCGGTGGGTTATGAAGAGGACCTGATAAGCGGTTATCGGACGTTGATCGAACATTGGGATGGAAGCACGTGGACTATCATACAAGACGGCACTAGCGAAGGATGGTTAACCAGTGTCACTGCCATCGCGCCTGATGATGTTTGGGCCGTCGGGTCCACGAACTACGTAGGTCAAGGATTGATCGAGCACTGGGACGGCACAACGTGGACGAAGACCCTTTTGGACGATGCGGTATTTCTCCGTTCGGTTACCGCAATTAACCAAAGCGACGTATGGGCAGTGGGACAACTCCCCCACGATGGCGAGGGCGACTACACCTACGCGGTGCATTTCGATGGCAGCAGCTGGACCCAAGTCCCGACGCCGAGTCCACTCCAGAGACACAATATCGATCAGAACTGGCTGACATCGGTGACTGCATTGGCTTCCGACGACGTCTGGGCGGCAGGAATTGTACGCGACCCGGATTACGGAATTCTCGATCGCACGCTTACCGAACACTGGGACGGGAGCATATGGACGGTCGTTC
>Ga0209156_10000098_pt1 | contig 63124 bp, 58 predicted proteins | sample GraSoiAngelo_124_FD_185881 | JGI IMG/M metagenome (GOLD analysis project Ga0209156, IMG submission 185881) | Grasslands soil microbial communities from the Angelo Coastal Reserve, California, USA - 14_0927_05_20cm (SPAdes) (version 2) | ecosystem: Environmental > Terrestrial > Soil > Grasslands... | reverse complement strand
TCGACGAACTCTTTTGGGACCATCGACCTCTTCGGTGGCAATTCGAGCGTGACGATTCAAGGGAATAGCCTGCTCAATGGTGTGCGCGCGATTGTCGTCGAGAATCCGTTCAGCAGTTTCGGTGTCCTCCCGAACTCCGATATCACGGCTCACCAGAACTGCATCAAGGGAAACTCGGTGGCCGGAATGGAGGTCGATCTCTTCGCCTATCCGACGACGCCGCAACTGAATGCGGAGAACAACTGGTGGGGGATGCCGTCGGGGCCTATGGAGTTCCCCCGGAATACGGGAGGCACGGGCGACAAGATCATCGACCCGGACCAGAACGTCGACTTCGACCCCTGGCTCACTAGTCCTCCGCCGTCTCCGTGTCCAGCAGCGCCGCCACCACCAAACACGCCCGGCAAGGCGACCGGCGGTGGTCAAATCGACGGAGACCCTCTATTCGCGCTCGACGGCCTGCTCTTGTCTCTGCCCGCGCTGGTACCAAGCTTGGCGGACCCCAAGTCGCAAGCCACGTTTGGCTTCGTGGCGACGTGCTGCACGGCGAGAGGGAACCTGGACTACAACGACCATCCGATGGACGTGCGGATAAAGGCCCAATCTGTTGACGGACTGTCCATCAGCAGCCCCGGCGCTTCCTGCACGGCGACACCTGGAAGTAAGCACGCCACGTTCAGGGGCATGGCCTCCGTGATCCGGTCTACCGGAACGACAACGGAGCCGTTCACCGTCGATGTCGACGATTGCGGCGAGCCCGGGACCGGGGACAGCTTCAGCATCAAGACTACGACTTACTCGAACGGGCCAAGCCCCTTGATCGGAGGCAACATCCAGATCCACTGAGAGTGGCCGTCGGGCACAGACGCGCAGCGGTGAACCTGTCTCCTGTTCACCCCTGCGCGTCTGTGCGTCTAGTCGTCGCTGGTTCTATCGCCTGCTTGCCTGCTGACTCAAAGCCCTTCCTGGTCATCTCCCCCCACGCCTGCTTCTGCCGGAACACCGACCAGAACGCCTGGACTCGCCACCACACGGTCCGTTGGCGGTAGCCGAAGTTCTCGAGCGTCGCGAACAGCAGCAGCCGGCCCAGATCCCCGAACCGGTGATACCGCTGAAAACTGACCTCCTCGAGCACCACGGCCCAGAGCGACAGCAGCATCCCGTAGCCCCACGCCACAAGCACGAAGAGCAGCGCGAAGTTGGTGTTCACTGCGCCGAGCAGCAGCCCGCCCAATGTGATCACGTACCCCACGACTTCGACGAGCGGTGCCAGCATCTCACCGAACGCGAAAAAGGGCATCGCAATCAATCCCACGCGGCCGTACCGGGGGTTGAAGAGCATGCCTTTGTACTGCCACATCGAGGCGATCAGGCCGCGGTGCCACCGCTCCCGCTGGCGTGACAGGATCCGCGCGGACTCGGGGACCTCGGTCCACGCCACCGGATCGGGAATGAAGGGAATTTCGTAGCGCTGCTTGTGCTCCCGCAGATGGCGGTGCAGGCGCACGACGAGATCGAGGTCCTCGACCACGCTCGCCGTGCGGTACCCGCCGATCGCGTGGAGGTATTCCTTGCGGAACAGGCCGAATGCGCCCGAGATGACGAGGCTGCCCCCCAGCCGGTTCCAGCCGAGTCGGCCGAACAGGAAGGCGCGCAGGTATTCGACCACCTGCACGCCGGGGAGGAACCGGCCGGGAACTCGCGCGTCGGTCACGCGTCCATCTTTCACCGTGCACCCGTTTGCGACGCGGACCGTGCCCCCCACGGCCGCGATGTGGCGGCCGAGCAGAAACGGCCGCGTGAGGCGCAACAGCGCGTCGGGCTCGATCAGCGTGTCCGCGTCCACCGCGATGACCAGGGGGAACCGGCTGGCGTTGATGGCGGCGTTGAGGGAATCGGCCTTGCCGCCGTTCTCCTTGTCGAGGACGAGCAGGCGCGTGCGAGTGCGGGAGCGGTACAGGGCCCGCAGCGGCTTGGTGGCGATCGTCTCCGGGTAGGTGCGCGGCACCTCGTAGAGATCGAACGCGTTCCGCAGCCGCTCCAGCGTATCGTCCTTGGAGCCGTCGTTCACCACGATGATCTCGAAGTTGCGGTACTCGAGCGTCAGGATGGCGGTGACGCTCGCCTCGATGGTCGCGCTCTCGTTGTGGGCGGGGACGAGGATGGTGATCGGCGGCAACGCGTCGCTCTGCATGAGCCGCTGGAAGTCTTCGTCCTCCGCCAGCCGGGTTTGCTCCCAGATCTCGGGGATCGAGAGCACGAGCAGCAGCGCGTAGAAGGAATTCAACACCAGGAAGAAGAGCAGGATGGCGAGGTCGCCCCCGTGGATGACGGCGCTCACGCCGCGTATTCCGCGAGCGCCTGCGGGGAAAGGCCGAGGACGAGCCGCGCCATGTCGCGGCTGGGCTGGTGCGCGCCGACCTCCACGGCGAGTAGGACGTTGCGCCCCGACGCGCCGAAGCGGGTGAGGGCGAGCCCCGCTCGCAACCGCACCCACCAGTCGCCGTCGCGCAGCGCGTCCCGCACCAGCTGTACCGTGGCTGGATCGGCGATCATGCCGAGCGAACGAATGGCCTGAGCGCGCACCGGCCAGATCCCGTCCCGGGCGAGCAGTCGCAGCGCGGCAACCGAGTCCGCGTGGGGATACTTCCCGAGCGCGCGGGCCACCTGGCTGCGGACTTCCGGATCCCGATGGGTGGCGAGCGCGGTGAACGGCGCGCGCAGGTCCGGGTGCTCTAGGCGCCCTGCGAACTCGATGATGCGGGGGAGCCGGGGATCGTCGGGCCGTCCGAACAACTGCTGCAGGTGGCGCACCACGGCGGGACGCGCCTTCTTGAGCGCACTCGCGTAGTAGGCCTGGACCGTGGGCCCGAGAAACGGCAGCTGATCGAGCGCCGCGGTCACGAGTATGGGACTGGTCAGGCGCTCGAGCGTGGTGGCGGCGGCGATCTGTACGGCGGGATGGTCGTCGCGCAACAGGCGGAGCACCCGGCCGATGTCGTGCGGCGTCGCCGCCACCGACAGGAAGCGCGCGCATTCGAGCCGTTTCCACCAGCGGGCCGACCGGTTGTTGGTGCGCACCACGCGTGCCCACCACTGCGTGGCCAACACCCGCGACAGGTCCTGCCACCGCTCGCCGGGCACCCGGGCGGACCAGGTGACGAGCGCGTCTACGGCCAGCGACACGGGCAGACGCGCCAGGGCCTGTACCACCTCGGCCGCGGGCGCCTGTCCCATCGTCCATCGCTGCATCACCGCGTCCAGCGCCTGGCGGCGCGGCTGGAGCCGGGCGCTGCGACGCACGCGGAACCAGCGATTCAGGATGATCAAAATGATCAGCGCGACGAGCAGGATTCCCTGCGCGACGGCGACGACCCAGAGAAATTGCAGGCTCGTCACCGGCCCCCCCGGCCCCCCCGGCCCCCCCCCACCCAGCGCTTGATCTTCTCGAGCGCCACTCGCAGGCTGATCGGTTTCACGAGATAGTCGAGCGCGCCCGCTTCGAGTCCGCGCAGCTGCTCCTCCTCGGTGCCGTGCACCGTGGTGAAAACGACGCGGTACGTTCCCGGACGCTCCCGGTCCAGAGCGCCCAGGATCGAATACCCGTCCAGCGCGGGAAGATCGACATCCAGGAGCAGCAAGGGATGCGTGCCGTGCACGTCGAGCGCCAGCAGCTCGCGCAGCGCGTCCCGCCCGTTACGATACGCCAGGAACCGGTACCCGTGCGCGCGCAACCCGTACTCGAGCAGCTCGGCGAGCGCCGCGTCGTCCTCCACGTAGATCACCTCGGGCACCTGGGCGGCGCCGGCCGACGCGACGACGGAAGGCTCCGCGGGCTTGGGGGACGACGCGGGAGGGGCAGCGCGCGCGGGCCGCGCCACGGGGCGTTGCGTTGGGGGTCTCGGTGCCGGGCGGGGCGGCGGGCCGACCCGCGGCAGGGCCTCGGACCGGACGGGGGGCGGAGCGGGAACGGCGGCGCTCGCGTCCGGCACTTCCAGGCCGAGCAGCTCCGCCAGCCGCTTGACGAACCAGCGGGCCAGCGAGCCGCGTTCCACGTCCGGTTCGTCGGGTCGGGCAGCCCAATCCTTTACGGTCGCCTCCATGCCCGCCGCGAGGCGTGACGCTTCCATGAACCCGTACGAGCCGGCGGACCCGTGCACCTTGTGAGTCTCGCGTCGCAGTGCGTCGATCACTTGGCGGTCGCTGGCTGCGACGACGAGCCGCTCGGCGAGCCCCGCCAGCACGCCGAGTTGGGAGCGCGCGCTCTCGAGGTACTCCGCCACGAGGTCCGGCGGCAGCTCGGGCGGAGGCAGGTGAGGTGGGGGGGGTGGGGGGGGTGGGGGGGGCTGGGGAGGCGGCGTGGCGTCCACGGTCATGGACCACCAAGATGGGGAACCGCCCGGTCAAAATGCCATAGCCGGCGGGTCGCGCGTGGTTGCGCGGGCACGACCGGGCGCGATATTGGCTCGAGAGCCCCGGGGGAGGGAGAATCCCATGAAACGGTCACTGCACGGTCTGATCGCGGACGGCGTCGTCGGCGGTGTCCTCGCCGGGTTGGTGGTAGCGCTCTGGTTCCTCGCGGTCGACTCCCTCGCGGGCCGGCCCTTTCACACACCGGCCGCCCTCGCGAGCGCGCTCACCCGTCAGGAGATCGGTCCCCCGACGCTCCGACTCGTCACGGCTTACTCCGTCCTGCACTTCGGCGTGTTCGCCGTGCTCGGCGTTGCGGTGGCAGGCGCGATGGCCGCGCTGCGAACGCCTCCGCGTCTCCTGTTTGGCGTGCTGTTCGGCCTGGTGGCGCAGGAAGTCGCGTTCTATGCGGGCTTGTTCTTAACCGACGCTTCCCGTGTTGCGGTGGTTCCGTGGCCGCATGTGGTCACCGCGAACGTCCTCTCGGGGTTCGTCCTCATGGGGTATCTCCACCGTGCCGCGCGGGATCAACATCCGTTCGGGCTGAGCGCGCTCAGGGGCCACCCGCTCCTCACCCAGGGTCTCATCACGGGCCTGGTCGGGGCCGGCGTCGTGGCGCTGTGGTTCTTCGCGCTCGACGTCGCGGCGGGCCACCCGCTCCGCACACCGGCGGCACTGGGAGCGGCGCTCCTGTTCGGCGCCTCGAACGTGGCTGCGATCGACACGACCTTCGGACTGGTGGCGGCCTACAGCGTGGTTCACGTCGCGGCGTTCGTCATGGCAGGCGCGCTCTTCGTGGCGATCGCTGAGCAGATCGAACGTACGCCTGCGCTCATCCTGGTCGCCCTGATGGCGATGATCGTGCTGGACGCCGTCGTCGGCGCCACGCTCGCACTCGGCGCCCAGTGGGTGCTGGGCACGCTCGGCGTGTGGTCGGTTTTGGTCGCGAACGTGCTCGCAGTGTGCGCGATGGGCTGGTACGTGTGGGCGACTCACCCGCTCCTGCGGCGCAGGCTCCACGAAGAGGTCCAGGTGCATGTTTGACAGATGACGCGGTAGGCCTGTGTCGCAGCTGCCGCTGGATGCGAAAAGTGACCAGTCGGCGCGGGTCAACGTTCTTCCGGTGCGGTCGCGCCGACACGGACCCGCGATTCCCCCGCTACCCGGCGCTTCCGGTGCGGCAATGCGTCGGGTACGAGCAGGGTCGTCCGGATAACGCGACGGCGAAAGGGGAAGGTGGAGCGGGTCCCTAGGCACGAATCGGGGCCAGCTATTGCGCCGGCGGGCCGCTTTCCCCAGTTTGATTTTCGCGTCCCCCTGACACCGCTCACGCTCGAGGTCTCTCGTGGCTCAACCGCGTCCCCTGGAGCGCGCCAAGGTCTTCTTCTTCCGCCACTTCGAGCGGGTCTTCGTGCTCCTGCTGGTCCTGGCGATGGTCGCGATTCATGCGTTGGTGGAGCAGAAGTTCGCGTTCCTGAGCTTCTACTATCTGCCCTTGATTCTCGCCGGGTTCTACGGCGGCCGACGGTTCGCGGTGATGGCGGGGGTGTTCGTCGTTTCGCTCATTTTTTTCTACCAGTACGTGCAGGGCCTGGACATGCTGCCCGGCTTCTACCCCGACGCGCTGCTCGCGCTCGGTCCCTGGGCGGGCTTCCTCATCCTCACCGGCTACGTCGTGGGCGGGCTCGCGGAGCAGCGGGAGGTGCGGCTCGCAGAGGTCAAGAACGCCTACATGGCGACCCTCGAGCTCCTGACCTACCACATCGAGTCCGCCGAGCGGAATCAGCAGGGGCACTCGAACCGGGTGGCGGACGTGGCGGCGGCAATCGGGCGGGAGCTGAAGCTCGCCGATGAGGACGTCGAGAACCTGCGGGTGGCGGCGCTGCTGCACGAAGTGGGGACCCGCGACCAGCGCCTGCTGCGACTCCTATCGCGCTCGGTGACGGGCTCCTCGGTGGGTGTGGCGCGCGCCATGCGCGGCGCCGCTGAGATCATCGGGGAGTACGGGCACTACTACGAGATCGTGGGCGAGGACTGGGACATCGAAGCGCTGCCGCTCCCGCTGACGGTGAAGATCCTCGCCGTGGCGGACGCGTTCGAGACCTTGCAGATGGCGACGCCGGTGCGCCCGGCGTTTCCGAAGTGGACCGCCCTCGAGGAAGTGGAAAAGGGGTCGGGCAAGACGTTCGCGAAGGACGCCGTTCGGGCGCTGCGTAGCGTGGCGGGCCGCCCAGAGGCCGCCGCGCCCGAGGCGGGCCTGAGGGTCGTCTAAGACCCGGGCGGGAGCTCGGGCGCCCGCCGCCCGCTCGCTACTCCCCCGGCCACTCCCACCCCGAACGCCGCGGCAGTCCAGACCCCCACGGGAAGGAGCACCCCGAGGGGGAGCGCCACTACGCTGGCGGCGAGCCCCCCGGCGATTCCCGCTACGAGCGGCGCCGCGGGACTCCGCACCGCATCCACGAAGCGCAGCCGGCGCCGCACGAAGTTCCGTGTGGCCACGAACCCCCCGCCCAGCGCGACCGCTCCGATCAACAAGCCCAGCACCATGGTGCATCTCCTTTGTCGCGCGCCCTACGCAACTTGCGCGAGGGCGGTTTCCGCTGCAACTGTTTCCTCGGATCCGGCGTCTAGAGGAGTTATGATGACCCGAATTGCCACCGCGACGGCCGTGGTGCTGGGACTCTTGTCCGCCTGCCCGCCCGTCCGCCTGCCCGCCCAGTCTCTGCGTGTCCCCTACCAGGCGTTCACGCTCCCCAACGGCCTCCAGGTGATCGTGCACGAGGATCACTCTGTGCCGGTGGTGGCGGTGAACACCTGGTATCACGTCGGCTCGTCGGACGAGAAGCCGGGGCGCACCGGATTCGCGCACCTGTTCGAGCACATCATGTTCATGGGGTCCCAGCACGTCCCGACCGGTGAGTTCGACCGGCTGCTCGAGGCGGCGGGCGCCGACAACAACGGCTCGACGACCGAGGACCGCACCAACTACTACGAAGATGGGCCCGCGAACGCCCTTCCGCTCATGCTGTACCTCGACGCGGACCGGATGGGGTTCCTGCTGCCCGAGATGACGGCGGACAAGGTCGACCTGCAGCGCGGCGTGGTGCAAAACGAGCGGCGGCAGAGTTACGAGAACCGTCCCTACGGGCTCGCGGAAGAGAACATCCTGGAGCGGCTGTACCCCACGAACCATCCCTACCACTGGCCGGTGATCGGCTCGATGGCGGATCTCCAGGCGGCGACCCTGGAAGACGTGCGACAGTTCTTCCGAACGTACTATACGCCGAACAACGCGACGCTCGCGATCGCGGGCGATATCACCGCGCGGGACGCGCGCCAGCTCGCGGAACGCTACTTCGGCGACATCCCCCGCGGGCCTGCCGTGACCCGCACGCCGCCGCCTCGGGTGTCGGTGGCGGGAGTCGGCGCTGTGCTGGAGGACCGCGTCCAGGTGCCGCGCGTGTACGATGCCTGGCACACGGTCAAGGCGTTCAGCGCCGACGATGCCACGCTCGACGTCCTGGCGAACGTGCTCGCCGGCGGCCGGTCGTCACGCCTCTATCGACGGCTGGTGTACGAGCGGCAAGTCGCGACGGACGTCGTGGCGTTCCAGGATGGCAGTCGCATCGACGGCAAGTTCGAGGTCTATGCCACCGCCCGCCCCGGCCACGACCTCGGCGAGCTGCAGCGGGTGATCGACGAGGAGCTGCAGAAGCTCACCGACCAGGGTCCGACGCCGCGGGAGGTGGAGCGGGCCCAGAACACCTTCGAGGCGCAGTTCCTGTCGCGGATGGAGCGCGTGGGCGGCTTCGGCGGCAAGGCCGATCAATTGAACTATTACAACTACTTCGTCGGGACTCCCGACTACTTCCAAAAGGACCTCGACCGCTATCGCCGGGTGACGCCGGCGGCGGTCCAGCGCGCCGCCCGGACGTATCTGACCGGTCCACACCGTGTGGTGCTCAGTGTGGTGCCCCAGGGAAAGCCCGAGCTCGCGGTGAAGCAATGAGGGCGGAGCGGCGGACCGGCGGTCTGGCGGTCGGAGTGGGACGGGCGAGCCTGGTGCTTGCGGTTGTAGCGGTGTTCCTGACCGCCGGTCCCTCCGACCGCCTGTCCGCCCAAGTCGACCGAACCAAGCCACCCGCATTGCCGCCCCCCCCGGCGCTCAAGCTCCCCGCCGTGCAGACCACGATGCTCCCGAACGGCCTCATGATCGCCGTCGTCGAAATGCACAAGGTGCCCGTGGTGGACGTGCAGCTGCTGCTGGACGCCGGCGCGGCGCGCGACCCGTCGGGCGTACCCGGGCTTGCCACCTTCACGGCGACCATGTTGCAGCAGGGCGCGGGCGCGCGCAGCGCCTTGGACGTCGCTGACGAAGCCGCGTTCCTCGGCGCCCAGCTCGGCACGACGGCGAGCTTCGACGGGGCGAACGCCTCGATCCACGTGCCCAAGCGGCGGCTCGAGGCCGGGCTCGATTTGCTCGCCGACGTGGTGCTGCGGCCCAGCTTCGCCGATTCGGAGATCGCACGGCAGCGAGAGCTCCGCGCCGCGCAGCTCGTGCAGCAGCGGGACGAGCCGGTGGCGGTGGCGAACATCGCGTTCCCCGCGATCGTGTACGGTCGCGAGCATCCGTACGGGCACCCGCTGAACGGCACGGACAGCGCCACCGCCCGGCTCGCGCGCGAGCCCGTCACTGAGTTCTATCGGACGTACTACCGGCCCAATGGCGCGCGCCTGCTGATCGTGGGCGACGTCACGCTCGCCGAAGTACGCCGGCTCGCGGCCGCGCGGTTCGGCGGCTGGGAGCGGGGCGAGGTGCCGGCGTTCCCGAGCCCTCCCGCCCCGCCGGCGGCCGCGCGCACGCTGTATCTGATCGACAAACCAGGCGCGGCGCAGTCCGTGGTCCGGATCGGCCACGTGGGCCCGGCGCGCACGACCGCCGACTGGTTCGCGCTCGAGGTGTTGAACACCATTGTGGGCGGCGCCTTCACCTCGCGCTTGAACCAGAACCTGCGCGAAACCCATGGCTACACCTACGGCGCCTTCTCACAGTTCGCGCCGCGCCGGCTCACCGGGGCGTTCGTGGCGCTCGCGTCGGTCGTGACCGCCAAGACCGATAGCTCGCTCATCGAGTTCCTGAAGGAGCTGCGCCGGATCCGCGACGAGACGGTGGCGCCGCCGGAGCTCGCCAAGGCGAAAGCCTATCTCACGCTGGGCTTGCCGGGAGACTTCGAGACCACGGGCGGCGCCGCGGCGCGATTCCGCGAGCTCCTCGCGTTCGGCCTGCCGCTCGACTACTACGACCACTACGTGGACCGCATCAACGCGATCACGGCAGCCGACGTGCAGCGCGTGGCGCGGCAGTACATCGACCCGGACCACTTCGACATCGTGGTGGTGGGCGACAAGACTCAGATCGAGGCGGGCATCAAGGCGTTGAACGAAGGACCGATCGTGTACCGTGATCTCTGGGGGCAGGAGGTCAGGTAATCACCACCGGATCGCGGCGCTCGCCCAGGTGAATCCCGAGCCGAACGCGGTCATGATCAACAGGTCGCCGCGCTTGAGCCGCCCCTCGCACAACGCTTCGTGCAGCGCGATCGGGATCGATGCAGCCGTCGTGTTGCCGTACTTCTGGATGTTCACGTAGACCTGGTCGTCGCGCAGGCCGATGGTCTTCTGCACGATCTCGAGGATCCGCAGGTTCGCCTGGTGCGGGACCAGGAGCTTCACGTCCGCAGCCGTCACACCGTTTGCCTTGAGAGCGGTGGCCACCGACTGCGGCATGAGCACCGATGCGAACTTGAAGACCTCGCGGCCTTCCATTACCGCGCGATGCTTCCCCTCCTCGATCAGCTCGGCGCTGATGAAGGGATCGTGCGCCAGGCCGGGGGCGTCGACCCACAGCTTCTCGGCGTGGCGGCCGTCGGCGTAGAGGTGGGTCGAGAGCACGCCGCGCCCGGGCTCGTCGGTGGGGCCGAGGATCGCGACCCCGGCGCCGTCGCCGAACAGCACGGCGGTGTCGCGACCCCGGGTGGTCCGGTCGAGCCCGCGGGAGTGCACCTCCGCGCCCACGAGCAGCACGCGCCGGTACTGGCCCACCCGGATCCACGCGTCGGCCACGGACAGCCCGTACACGAATCCCGAGCACTGGTTGCGGACATCGATGGCGGGAATGTCGCTGATCCCGAGCTCACGCTGAAGGAAGACGCCGTTGCCGGGCTCGAAGTGGTCGGGGGTGCAGGTGCAGTAGACGATGCAGTCCAGCTCCGAGGCCTTCATGCCCGCCTTCGCGAGCGCCTGGAGGGACGCCCGTCGTGCCAGCGTGACGCCGGTCTCGCCCTCCGACACCCAGTGCCGCGTCTTGATCCCCGAGCGCGGAGTGATCCACTCGTCGGAGGTGTCCATGATCGCCGACAGGTCGTCGTTCGTGACGACGCGCTCGGGAACGTGGAACCCGGTGGCGATGAACTCGGTACGTGGCATCCGTGTTCCTTGCGAGAAAGGGGCGCCGGCAGAAGATTTGCCCCCGACTCGCGGCTTGGCAAGGGAGTTCATGGACCTGACGGTCACTCGGGCGCAGTACGACGCCGTTCGCGGGGCACGCCACCTGCCCGACGTTCTCACGAAGGTCCTGGACGGCGCCACGCGCCCGAAGGGCGACGACCGTTACGTCCTGCACCTCACGTACGAAGAAGCCACGGCACTGAACGAGCTGTGCGCCTGGAACGTGCATACCGATGCGGGCGGGGGAGTGACGCCGGAATCCAAGGTGTTCGATGATCTCGTCAAGGCAATTCTCACCCATCCGGACTACTAGACGATGAAACGCCTATTGATCGCGCTGGGATGTCTCACGGTTCCCGTTTCCCTTTTCCCGTTTCCCGGTCTGTCCGCTCAGAAGCGCGCGATCACCATCGATGACTATCTCGCGCTCAAGTCGGTGGGCAACCCGCAGCTCTCGCCCGACGGGAAATGGGTTGCGTACACCGTCACCGAGCAGTCCCTCAAGGACAACCGCGGCATCGCGCGCATCTGGCTCGCGGACGTGGCGAGCGGGGCCGTGCGCCAGCTCACGGCGGGTCCCGGATCGGATCGGCAGCCGCGCTGGTCGCCCGACGGCCGCACCCTCGCCTTCGTATCCACGCGCGAGAACGGCGCGCAGCTGTGGGTGCTTCCGATTGCCGGAGGCGAGGCGCGCCGCGTGACGAGTCTGGCCGACGGCGTGTTCGATCCGCTGTGGCTCCCCGACGGCACGGGGCTCCTCGTCACGAGCGACATCAAGTGGCCCGCGCAACAGGAAATCGATCGGCGCAACGACGACTTCCCGACCGACGCGCGCCTCTGGACCGGTCTCTTGTGGCGGCACTGGGACGACTGGCGCGCCGGCAAGCGCCAGCACCTGTTCACCGTCACGCTCGCCGACGGCAGCACCAGGGACGTGACGCCCGTGGACCATGACGTACCGACCATCGCGACCAGCGGCGACGGCGACGTGAGCGTATCGCCCGACGGGAAGGAGATCGCGGTCGCCCTGCACGGCGATTCGACGGTCGCCGACAACACGAACGTGGACGTCTACGTGATGGGGCCGGACGGGTCCGGGATGCGGGCGCTGACGACGGGCCGGGGAGCCGACAACACGCCGCGCTATTCGCCCGACGGCAAGTGGCTCGCGTACCTCTCGATGGAGCGGGCCGGGTTCGAGGCCGATCGACAACGGTTGATGCTGGTTGGACGCTCGGACGGTCGGACCGGCGGCCCGGGCGTCGAAGCGACCAAGGGCTGGACGCTCTCCGTCGGGTCATACATCTGGTGCCCCGATTCGAAGTGCGTCTACGGCGTGGTGGAGGAGCGCGGCCGCGACAACATCTACCGGATCGACCTGCCGTCGTTCCGTCGTTCCCTCGCCCTTGGCGGTGGTGGGGTCAACACCGACGTGCAGGTGATGCCCGACGGTCGGGGGCTCCTGTACCTGCACCACAGCAACACCCAGCCCAACGAGATCTGGCTCGCCGGCCGCCAGCTCACCCATCACACCGACACGGCGCTCGAGGCGCTCGATCTGCGGCCGCTGGACGAGTTCGGTTTCGTGGGCGCGCTGGGAGACTCCGTCTTCGGGTGGCTGCTCAAGCCCCCCGGTTTCGACCCCGCCAAACGGTATCCGCTCATCTACCTGATTCACGGCGGGCCGCAGGGAGCGTGGACCGACTACTGGGGAGCGCGCTGGAATTACGCGCTGTTCGCGTCGCGCGGATACGTGGTGGCCGCGGTCAACTTCCACGGCTCGACCGGCTACGGCCAGAAGTTCACGGACGCCATTTCCCAGCACTGGGGGGACTATCCGTACCAGGACCTGATGAAGGGTCTCGACGTGCTGGCTCGTCTCCCCTATGTCGATTCGACGCGGATGGGGGCGGCGGGTGCGTCCTACGGCGGCTATATGATCTACTGGATGGCCGGGCACACCAGTCGCTTCAAGACGCTCGTCGCGCACGACGGCGTGTTCAATCCCGTGAGCATGGCGGGAACCACGGAAGAGCTGTGGTTCGTCGACTGGGAGTTCGGCGGCACGCCGTATGCGAACCGCGCCCTGTACGAGAAATGGTCGCCGTTGAATTTCGTACAGAACTGGAAGACACCGATCTTGATCGTACACTCGCAGCTCGACTATCGCGTAGACCTGTCGGAAGGCTACCAGGCGTTCACGGCCGCGAAGCTACAGGGTGTGCCCGCCAAGTTTCTGTACTTCCCCGACGAGGGCCACTGGGTGCTGCGACCGCGCAATCGCCGCTTGTGGTGGGAAACGGTGCTCGACTGGATCGATCAGTACTTGAAGCCCGCGCCGACGGGAGCCCGCTGATGGGCGAGCCCTTCCTCAAGACGCTGACGCGGACTACCGTCGTCGCCGGAGCCTTGGGCATCGTGTTGCTGCTCGTCCTCCCCCGGCACGGCTCGCTCGCCTCCGATTTCGTGGACACCTTCACCGTGGCCTTCTGCTTCACGTTCCTGGGGCATTACGTGGATCGGCTGTTGCTTGCCTTGCCCGAGATCCGCACGGGCGTGGGACCGATGGTGCGCGTGATCGGATGGTTCGCCGGGGGCCTGTGGTGCGCCGTGGTTGCGCGCTGGCTGTGGATCCGCTTCGGGCGCGAGCTGGGGGAGCTCCCGGGCCTGATCTGGGGCGGAGTCCTGCTTGTGGTGCTCGAGCTAGTCGCCAGGAGACGGGGCGCCGAGAGTCCTCAGTGAAGTTGCAAGCCGAAAGCCGCAAGCGGCCGAAAGTGACAGTGATCAGGGTGGATGTCCTTGCACTGTTCGTCTGTGTACCGCTTGCGGCTTGGCGTCTGCTAACTGCCCTGAAGACTGGCTACGGGCTCACTGATTTCTGCCAGATGTTATTCCCCCGCCGCACATCCGGAAAATTCTGCGCCGGATCGATCTCGACCCTCACGACGTCGGCCGGGACTTTGCGCAGGTACGTGAAGCGGTTCCCCAGGTCCCAGATCTCGACGGGGAGGCGCACGTCCTCCGTGGCGCCGGTCGCGTAGGTGAGCCGCAGATCGACGGGCATCGGCAGGCCGCCGAGGCTCGAGAGATACACGAGCGCGCTGGTACCGGTGGAGTCTGTCCGGGTGCGCACCGAGTCCACCGCCAGGTCCACGACGTCGGTGCGGTAGAACCAGCCGCGCCAGAACCACGAAAGGTCTTCCCCGAGCCCGTCCTCCATGGAGCGGAAGAAATCCGCCGGAGTGGGATGCTTGTACGCCCAGCGCCGGATGTACGCACGGAACGCGGCGTCGAACCGCGCCGTGTCGGCGAGGATGTGCTCGCGCAGCAGATACAAGCCCGTCGCGGGCTTGTTGTACTCCGCCTGGCCCAGAAGCGGCGGCGGCACACGATCCGCCGGGAGCATCGAGGGCACGTCCAGGCCGGTTGCGGCGAAGCGCGCCCATTGGATCGCGTTGCCGCGGTCCCGCGGCGCGGTATCGTGGTAGAACACGAGGGTGGAGTAGATGTTGATGAAGGTGTTGAACCCCTCGTCCATCCAGGCGTACAACCGCTCGTTCGACCCCACGATCATGGGGAACCACTCGTGGCCCAGCTCGTGCGTCGTCACGCCGAACAGGGCGCGATCCCCGGCACGGTGCCCGCAGAACACGATCATCGGGTATTCCATCCCGCCCACCGGACCGGCGACGTTGATCGCGGTCGGGTAGGGGTAGCGGAGCCATTTCTCGGAGTAGTGCTTGATCGAGTGCCGCGCGTACTGCGTCGAGCGCGCCCAGTCGGGGTTCGCCTCGGGTGGATAGAACGACTGGATCAGGGTCCCGTCGTAGCCGCTCGCATCCCAGATGAAATTGGCCGCGGCCGCCCAGGCCACGTCGCGCACGTTCTTGGCGGTGAAGTGCCAGGTGAGCGTGGGCCTCGGGCCTGCGGGTCGAGAGGACGGCTGCCCCACCTCCGCCTTCGTGATGATCGCGACCGTGGTGTCGGACCGGACCGCCCGGGAGAGGCGCGCACGCTGGCCCGCCGTGAGCACCTCCACGGCGTTGGTCAGCGTGCCCGTCGCCGCAACGACGAAGCTCCTCGGCACGGTGATGGACACGTCGAAATCGCCGTACTCGAGGTAGAACTCGCCCTGACCGAGGTATTGCTCGGTGTTCCAACCGCGCACGTCGTCGTACACCGCAACCCGCGGGTACCACTGCGCTACCTCGTACAGCCAGCCACCGGGGAACTGCTCCCGCCCCATGCGGTCGGATCCGTGCTCCGGCACTTCGAAGCGGTAGGCCAGCTCGAGCTCCGCGCGCCCGCCGGGCGCGAGCGGCCGGTCGAGGTCGACGCGCCGCATGGTACCGTTGTCCGTGGTCGCGAGGGGGATGCGTCCCGATGCCTGCCCCAGCCGCCGGACGGCGCGCACGTATTGGATGGTATAGCCGCCTTCGAACCCCCGGCCCGCGAACCGGGCGTCGGTCGGGTTCAGGGAGGCGCCACGGCTGTTCGCTTTGTAAATGTTCTGGTCCAGCTGCAGCCAGAGGTAGTGCAACGTGTCGGGGGAGTTGTTGGCGTAGCGCAGGGTCTCCGAGCCGGCGATCGTGTGCGTCGCGGTGTCCAGCGTGGCCCGGATCGTGTAGTCGGCGCGCTGCTGCCAGTATCGCGGTCCCGGCGTGCCCGCGCCCTCTCGCATCTCGTTCGGTGTCGGGAGGGTGAGCCGCCGGAACGGCCACGTGTCGCCCACCTGCGGGGGGAGCGGCGGGAGCGGGGCGGCGGCCGCGGGGGCGGGGGGGCGCTGCTGCAGCGCGACGAGCGCAAGGACGAATCCGAGCATCGACATCTCCTCAGGGCTGGGAAGGGCTATGCCTGGCTTCCTGCAGATACCCTCCGGCCACGCCCGCGACCACCATCGTCAGCCCGAGCCAGCCCGGGAGGGACAGGTGCTGATGGAACAACAGCAACGCGAGTACGGTGCCCACCACCGGTTCGATCGTGGCGGCGACCGCGGCCGGTGCCGCCTCGATGCGCTTCACGGCCGAGAAAAAGAATAGGTTAGCCGCCAGGACCGACCCGGCCGTGAGGGCGACCAGACCCCGCCACGCGGCGAGCGACGGCGGCGGCGTCGACGCGCGACCGGCCAGCGTGAGCACGATGCCGAGGATCACCACGCCGCCGATCGCCTCGAGGAACAGCACGCGGACAGCGCCGTAGCGCGGCACGGCGAAGCGTGCCATGAGCGTCGTCAAGGCATAGCTCACGGCGGAGAGCAGTCCACCGGCGATGCCCGCCCCGAGCCCGAGTCGCGCCGCCTCGGCTCCGGCGTTGCTGCCACCGGTGACCGTGAGAGCGACACCCGCCATGACCAGAAGCGACAGCAGCAACCGGACCGGTGTGAGTGCTTCCTTCAGGATCAAGCGGGCGAGTATGGCGACGATCACCGGCGCCGTGTAGAGCATCGCTGCCGCGCCCGCCACGCCCGCACCCGCGATCGCGAACTGGTAGGCGACTTCGAACAGCGCGACCAGCGCACCGCCGCCCAGACCCACGAGCAGCCAGCCGGCCCGATCCACGTGGAACAGCTCCCGGTAGAACAGGAGTCCCCACGCCGCGAGGCAGACCGTGCCCAGGAGCACGCGCCAGAAGCCGATGCTGGTCGCGGGCATGAGCGCGTAGAGCCCGGTGGAAAGCGGACCGGTGGTCCCCCACGTGGCGCCGGCGGCGAGCGCCAGCAGGTAGCCCGCGAGGCGGCTGGCCCGCGGTGGGGCTTGTTGCGTGGAGGCAGTCATGGGCCGAAGGATAGAAGCCCCCGGCGGGATCTGGCTAGTGCGGCTGCACGGCTGCGCGGATCGCCTTCGACACCGCGTCTACATCTCCCGGCCGACCCCACCACTCGAGCGCGAAGCGGCCGAACGCCATGACGGCGAGCAGACCGCCCAGCAGTGCGAGGGCGATTCGGAAAGCGGGGGATTGCGGCTGGAGCTGGGTGGGCACGAGGGCGACCACGAGACAAACGATCGCCGGCGCGAGCCAGATCGGCAGCAAGGCCCGGGCGAACACCGTCATCCGGAAGCGACCGTCCAGCACCGTCTGGCCGGCGCGCTCGCGGAATCGCCCGACGAAGGTGGGCCGAAAGATCGCCCGGTACTTGGCGGCGTCGCGATAGTAGAGGACGACCCGGTCGCCGCGGATCCAGCCGTCCAGGCCGGCCGTATTCCACGGTCGTCCATCGATGGCGGCCTCGAGGCGCGCCCGAGCCTCGGCGGCCGAGCCGCTGCAGGGGAACGTCACGGGCTTCATGAGAGGAGCTCTCCCCGCAGCACAGTCACGGCTTGCCCGCCGAGCATCACCCGGTCGCCGGCGAGCCGCACGCGGACCACGCCGCCGCGAGGCGAAGCCTGATAGCCGGTCAGCTCCGCCCGATGGAGGCGCTCACACCAGTAGGGCGCCAGCGCGCAATGGGCGGACCCGGTCACGGGATCTTCCGGCACGCCGCTCTGGGGTGCGAAGAAGCGCGACACAAAGTCGAAGCCGGGTGTCGCGGCCCGGCTCGTCACGATGATTCCCCGCGCATCCACCCGCTCGAGCGCCGCCAGATCCGGCTTGAGCCCGCGGACCACGTCTTCGGAATCGACCTCGACGAGGTAGTCGAACTTGGATCGGCCCACCCAGCGGGTCCCCACGCGGAGCGCGGCGGCGAGGCCGGGCGGCGTCGCCGCGGGCGCCGCTGGCGTGGCGGGGAAATCGAGCTCGATCCAGTCGCCCGCGTGATCGGCCGTGAGCAAGCCGCTTTGGGTGTGGAATCGGGCCTGCTGGTCGGCGGCGAGGTGGCCTTCTTCCCATAAGACGTGCGCGCTCGCGAGCGTGGCGTGCCCGCAGAGCGCGACTTCTACCGCAGGCGTGAACCAGCGGAGCCGATAGCCGCCGTTTTCCTGATGGAGGAACGCCGTTTCGGCGAGGTTCATCTCACGCGCCACGTCCTGCATCCAGCGCTCGTCCCGCGGGCCGGGGAGGATGCACACGGCGGCGGGGTTGCCGCTGAACGGGCGGCTCGCGAACGCGTCCACCTGCACGATTCTCAAGCCCATGCCCCTAAGTTAGCCTCCTTCCCGCGCGCGGCGAGAGCGCGTGGACGGCGAGACCCAGGGCGATAGAGCCCATGAGGAACCAGGTCTCGTAATGCGCCACCTGGCCGAGTGCCGCGCCTGCCGCGGCGCCATACACATAGCCGATCCACGTGAACAGCAGCGCCCAGGCCAGCGCCGTGGCTACGTTGTATCGCAGGAAGCGCGCGGGCGCGATTCCTACCGCACCGCACAGGATCGGCAGGGGCAGGCGGATCCCGTACGCGAACCGCATCAAGACCATGACTCGCGCGTCGTTGCTGTGCACGAGTGCTCGAGCGCGCGCGATCGCGGGCTGCACGCGGGCCGGCAAGAGGGCGAGGAGCGGGTCGCCGAAGTGGCGGCCGAGGGCGAAGTAGAGCTGGTGTCCGAGCGTCGCCGGGATGGCGGCGATGAGCCACACGGTCCACCAGGGCCAATACCCCTGCGCCGCGAGCGACCCGCCGACGATGACGGCGGCTTCGCCTTGCAGCCAGGCCCAGACGAACAGCACCGGGCCGCCGTAGCTGTGGATGACCGCGCCGAGGTTCATCGCTCAGCGATCACCTATTGGCCTTCGCGTCCCTCGCCCTGGAAGATTCGTACGCGGCACTCGTACTCGGCGAGAAATGGATGGATGGGACTCTCCTCGAGAATTACGGACCACCGAGGGGAATGTGAGGGATTATGCCACGCCCGGAAGCCGAGTTGCGCGGCCAGAAGAACGAGCGCGCTGCCAAGGAACCATTCGAGTCGTGCAACTCGACGAATCACGATCCGTTCGTGGGGCAGTCGATTGCGTGCAAACGGGCTTCCTGGTCGCGCAGCAAGCGGCGCGCCCGGGCGCGCGCGAAGTTCCAGTTACGCCAATCGTCGCCCTCGAGCCGCTCGAGTTGCTGACGCAGCCCAGCGGCGACGCCGCACTGCGCCCGTCCGTCGAGTCGCGGAAGAGCTTCGAGCAGGACCGGCACCACATCCGCGCTGAGCGATGCGGCATACCAACCGTCGAAAGGACGCTCGGCGGCAGGGCGCGCGAGGTTGGTCCGGACGATGAGGACATCGGGATTCACGAGATGGAGGACGCCCAGCATGGCGAAACCCTGCATGAGCCCGCCGAACGCGAACCGGCGGCGCGCCCCTCGCAGGGTGGTCCAGGCGAGCCACCCGAACAGACCGGCGAGGTACAGCATGAAGGCCGTGGCGTAGAGGCGGTCCTCCGACAGACCATACTCGCTCACGTACAGCCGCATGCGGGTGAAGGCCGACGCCATGACGACGGCGAGGAGCAGGAGCAGCACGAGGGCGAGTTGCCGGAAGGTCCGCTGGTGCTCGCGCGACTCGTTCCGTACCAACCAGTCGGCGCCTGTGAGCAATGGAAGCACGAGTGCGCTGGCGGTCACGAGCTCGAAGAACCCGCGCCGGGCGTACTCGGCGTACGTGAGACCGGTCGCGGTAGCGATTAATTCTGCGCCTCCGAACAGGTAGCGCACCTGAATGACGACGAAGACCAGGAAGAGCAGGTCGACGAGGCCCAACGCGGTGGCTACCGGAATGATGCCAAGCGCGACCTTCGAGTCGCCCTCCGTGAGGGAGCGTGAGGGCGCCGCGCGGAGTAACGCGCCGCGCAGATAACCGGCGGCTAGCACCGTCAAGATCCCGAACAGCGCGATGTGCCCCAGCACGGCACCGAAGTCGATCGCGAACGCGTCGGCGACGACGTCGTGAAACACGGCGTCCGCCGAGCTGAACAGACCGCCGAAAACCACGAGTAACGGGAACGCGAGCAGGCCGCCGAGGGCCGCGCCCCGTAGCTGGCGCAACCGCCCCCCGCGCGGCAGCTCGCTCCAGGTCACGTCGCGCCCGACGAGCGGGAACACACCGAGCCAGGCGCTCAGGGCTGCGTCGAAGCAGGCCCGCACGTAGTGCCACGCCTGGATGCCGCGCAGTCCGACTCCGTGGATGCTCAGGAAAGCAACCGCGAACACGATGGTGAGGCCGATCGTGTCGAATGCCCGGAGCGGGCTCGAGTCGCGGGCGACGAAGTTCGATGCGATGATGAGCGCCGCCGCCGCGAGCCACGGGGCGTCGGAGCTTACCGCCACGCGGTGGCGACGCGCCAGCCCCGCGGCGGCCGCGACCAACCCTGCGGTGCAGAGGAGGGCGTTGAGGCCCCAGGGCACGGCGCGCAACAGCACGTCGCCCCAGATCCCGAGGGCCGCGCCCGCGCCAAGGATCTCGAGGCCGAGCCTCGTCCTGCCGCTCACCGCGCTCATCCCGCCGCCGCTTCCGGCAGCCCGCCGAAGCGCCGCTCGCGCGCCCGAAATTCGGCTACCGCCGCGGCGAGCTCGGCCGCCCCGAAGTCGGGCCACATCGTGTCGGTGAAATACAGCTCCGCGTATGCGCACTCCCACAGCAGGAAGTCCGACAGCCGTTGCTCGCCGCCCGTGCGAATCAGGAGATCCACGTCCGGCAGGACCGCGCCGGCGCCGATCGCCCAGCGGGAGGAGTAGTCCACCGCGAGTCGCAGGTGGAGCCGGGCACTACGCGCGGTGGCATGCTCGGCGGCGCCGATGGCGGCCAGGAGCGGCCCCGGCAGCCGGTCGCGACGCCCGATCAGCTCGAGTCGCACGTCGTTCCGCGCGAGCCGGGGCGTCTCGGTGCGGAGGTAGCGGGCGAGGAGGCGCATCAACGCGGCGACTTCGGCCGCCGGTCGCTTCCAGTTGTCGGCGGAGAAGGCGTACAGCGTGAGCGCGGCGACGCCGAGCCCGGGTGCGGCCTCGACCGTGCACCGCACGGCCTCGGCCCCGGCGCGGTGGCCGGCGACGCGGGGCAGGCCCCGGCGCGTGGCCCAGCGGCCGTTGCCGTCCATCACGATCGCGAGGTGCAGAGAAGAGCTTTGCGGCATAAAGTCTGTCCTCAAAAAAAACCTCACCCCTGACGGGTGGCGTGAATCAACGCTTCCATGTGGTCCAGGTAGCGCTCCAGCGCGCGCCGCCCGGCAGCGGTGAGCCGATACTCGGTCTTCGGGATCCGCCCCTCGAACGACTTCGTGCAAGTGATGTACTGCGCCTCCTCGAGCCGGCGCGCGTGCACGCTCAAATTGCCGTCCGTCGTCTTGAGCAGGGCCTTGAGCTGGTTGAAGCTCAACGACTCGTTGACGGCGAGCGCGCTCACGATGCCGAGGCGCACGCGCTCGTGGATCAGCCGGTCGAGCTCGGCGGCGCGCGAACCCCCGCGCTCGCTCTTGAGCCCCTGCTCGACCGCCTCGGTCTTCCGCGCCGCTCCCTGCCTAGCCACCGTACCTCCGAGCAATGATCACGCCGAACCCGATGTGCAGGCCGCCGAACCCCGCGGCCATGAGCCAGTTGCCCCACGCCGCCGGCCCGAACAGCGCCGTGGCGCCCACCAGCATGAAGCAGAGTCCCATCACGGGGACTATCCGGACCGAGAATGCGCCACCCGTCACGAACCCCGTGCCGTACAGCAGCAGCCAGGTGCCGGGCAGCGCGTGCCACAGGCCGGCGCGGTACAGCACGACGGTGAGCAGCCCGCCCACGATCATGGGCGGCAGGAAGCTCAGCCCGAAGCGGCGCCCCGGCCCGGACAGGATGGGATCGTTCACGGCGTACGCCTTCCGGACCATGGCCGACCCGCCGATCGCGAGCGCCACGATCGCTTCGCCCAGCCAGGTCGCGAGCCACAGCTCGGGGGTGGGCTGACGCGCCGCGAGGAACCCCGCGGCGAGCGCGGTGACGCCGACCGCCACCTGGCCCCAGCCCGGCACCGCGGTAAACGATCCGGCGCGCTCCATCGTCTGCCGGATGAAGCGGAGGTTGTCGAGCGCGCGGTCGTGCAGGGGCCGAGGGGCGACCATGACACACACGATGTGGGGTCGCCGCTCTGTTGTCAAGTACTTTGTAATACAAAGCAACGGCGAGAGATAGCTTTGACCCGATGCGCGTCTACATCTCCGTCGACATGGAGGGAATCGCCGGGGTCGTCCACGAGTCCCAGACCGATCCTACAACACCGGCGTTCGCCGCCGAATACGGGCGGTTCCGGCGCCTCATGACGGCGGAGGCGAACGCCGCCGTCGAAGGTGCCCTCGCCGCGGGCGCCACCCGGGTGCTCGTGAACGACAGCCACTGGTTCATGCGCAATCTGCTGGCCGAGGAGCTGCACCAGGCGGCCGAGCTGGTGTCGGGAGATCCCAAACCCCGCTCCATGGTCCAGGACATCGACGGCGGATTCGACGCGGCGCTGTTCATCGGCTACCACGCCCGCGCGGGCACCCGCAACGCGATCCTCGATCACACCTACGCCGACCGCATTCACGATGTCCGACTGAATGGGAAGCCGGTAGGAGAGCTGGGGCTCAACGCGGCACTGGCGGGCGTGCACGGCGTGCCCGTCGCCCTCGTAAGCGGCGACTCCGCCGTGGCAACCGAAGCGAAGGACCTGCTGGGCCAGGGCGTGGGGACGGTGATCGTGAAAGAGGCGGTGAGCCGCCACGCGGCGAAGAGCGTCGCGCCCGCGGCCGCGTGCCGCATGATCCGCGAGGAGGTGCCGCGGTCCCTGAAGCGCGCGCATGTGCCGTTCACCCTTCGGGCGCCGGTGACGCTCGAGGTGGATTTCGCGATGACGATCCACGCGGACATGGCCGAGCTCTGCCCGGGGGCGACGCGCACGGCCGGTCGCACGGTGGCCTTTACGCATCACGAGTACGGGGAAGTATTCCGGGCGTGGCGGACGTTGCTGAATCTCTCAGCCGTAGTCTAAGGAGCGCCGCGTGACCGCCCTCCTCGCTCGTCTGAAAGCCGGCCTCGCGGATCGCTACGCCATCGACAGCGCGGTCGGCCGCGGCGGGATGGCGACGGTTTTTCTGGCGGTCGACTTGAAGCACCAACGATCGGTTGCGATCAAGGTGCTTCATCCCGAGCTCGCCACGAGCCTCGGCGTCGAGCGTTTCCTGCGTGAGATCACCACCGCGGCCGGGCTGAACCACCCGCACATCCTCGCGCTGTACGATTCGGGTCAGGCCGAGGACCTGCTGTACTACGTGATGCCGTACATCGAAGGCGAGACGCTGCGTGGCCGTCTGCAGCGCGAGGGGCAACTGTCCATCGCGGACACGATCCGCATCACGAGCGAGATCGCCGAGGCCCTCGGGTACGCCCACAGCCGCGGCGTCGTGCATCGCGACATCAAGCCGGAAAACATCATGTTCTCGGCGGGCCGCGCCCTCGTGGCCGATTTCGGGATCGCCCGCGCAGTGACCGCCGCGACGCTCGAGCCCCTGACGGCCGCCGGCGCCATCGTCGGGACGCCCGCCTATATGAGCCCGGAGCAGGCGACGGGCAGCGGGCAGCTCGACGGCCGGTCCGACATTTACAGCCTCGCATGCGTGGTGTACGAGATGCTCACCGGGTCGGTGCCCTTTACGGGTGTCACGGCGCAGGCGGTGATGGCGCGCCACTCGGTCGACATCGCGCCCCCGATCCGCAGCGTCCGGCCGACCGTGACGGACGCGCTGGAGCGCGCCGTGTTGACCGCGCTCGCCAAGGCGCCGGCGGATCGGTTCGCGACGGCCGCCCAGTTCGCCGCGGCCCTGACGGCGCGCGAGGAACCCACCACCGAGGGCGAGGGAGGCGAGTCGATCGCGGTTTTGCCATTCGCAAACCTGAGCGGCGATCCCGAGTTCGAGTATTTCAGTGAGGGCATCGCCGAAGAGATCATCAACGCCCTCACCCAGCTGCCCGGCCTGCACGTGGCCGCGCGTACGTCGTCATTCGCGTTCCGCGGCCCGGCGATCGACCTCACCGAGGTCGGCGCGAAGCTCAAGGTCGCGACGGTGCTGGAGGGAAGCGTGCGCAAGGCGGGAAATCGGCTGCGGATCGGTGCCCAGCTCGTGAAGGTCGGCGACGGCTACCATCTCTGGTCGGAGCGCTACGACCGCGAAATGCCGGACGTCTTCGCGATCCAGGACGAGATCTCGAAGGCGATCGCCAACCGACTTCAGGTCACCTTGGGTGTCGAGGGGACGCCGCTGGTCACTCCGGCCACCGGGAATCTCGACGCCTATCATCTCTATCTGAAAGGGCGGTATTACCTGGCGCAGCGCGGGCTCGGGCTCAAGAAGGCGCTCGAGTGCTTCGATCAGGCGCTGGCGCTCGATCCGCAGTACGCGCTGGCTTACGCGGGCCTCGCGGATGCCTGCACGGTGCTCGCGCAGTACGGGCTCGCGCCGCCCAATGTGCTCCGACCCAGGGCACGCGCGGCCGTTCAGAAAGCCCTCGATTTGGCGCCCGACCTCGCGGAGGTCTACTGCGCCTCGGGAGCGCTGGGCTTCATCTGCGACTGGGACTGGCCTCGGGCGGCGCGAGACTTGCGGCGCGCGGTCGAGCTGAATCCGCGCTACGTCGCCGCGCGGCAATGGCTGTCCTATTATCTGGTGTTCATCGAAGGCCGGTTAGAGGAGGGGGTCGCGCACGCCCAGCGCGCCGTGGAGCTCGACCCGCTGGCGCCGCTGCTGGTCATGCAGCTCGGCATGACGCTGATGGGGGCAGGGCGGTATGAAGAGGCGGCCGCACCCCTGAAGCGGGCGGCGGACCTCGCGCCCACGATGTTCCTCCCCACCATCCACCTGGGGCTGCTGTACAACCACCTAGGGAGGAGCGAAGAGGCAATCGCGCCGTTGGAAGTGGCCGTGACCGCGTCGGGACGCCACCCCTGGACCCTCTCGGCGCTCGCCGTGTGCTACAGCGCGCTCGGGAAGCTGTCCGAGGTGGACGCGATCAGCGACGAGCTCGTCGCCCGGGCACGGCGGGAGTATGTGCAGTCGTCCACACTCGCCATCGTCGCGGCGAGCCTCGGACGCATGGATGTGGCGTTCGAGTTCCTGGACCGGGCGTGCGACGAGCACGACGGCATCCTCGTCTACTCGAAGCGATATCCCTTTTTCAGACTGCTCCAGAACGATCCGCGGATGGAGGGCGTCTACCGGCGCATGGGGTTTCCCGAAATTCCGGGCTAGGGCGCCAACAGCACCAGGCCGTAGTCGCCTACGATCCGGAATCCCAGAAACAGGTACGCGCGCCGGGCGGCCTCGTTCGCTGGATCGGCGAACAACACGGCGCGAGCGATCCCCTGCTTGCGCGCCGCGAGCAGTGAGCCGGCGACTACCGAGCGGGCGTAGCCGCGCCCCCGCCGCTCGGGTGGCGTCCACACACCGCCGATCTGGACGATGTCGGCGAGCATGGCATTGAACACGGAGTAGGACACCGGGGTCGCGCCGGCGAGGAGCAGCCAGTCCGTTCCTCGCTCGTGCTGCAGCCGCACGTCATCCGCGCTCGCCTGGCGGAGGTCGGGGCCGTCGGTGGCGCCGAGGGCCTCGACGGCGAACCTCACGCGCCAGTCCACCAGCAGCTCGAGCTCGGTCGCCGCGGGATGCCGGCAGCGCAGGGCGCCGCTCGCGAGCTCCGGCGGCACGACCAGCCGGGCGAGGTCGAGGACGTACAGCTCGTCGCGGCTGTCCTTGGCGGCCGGCGCCGCAGCGAGCCCGAGCGCCGCACGCGCGGCGACCACCTGGTCCCATGGCCCGGAAAAGCCGGTCACCGTGCGGCCGGAGCGCCGCACCGCCTCGAGCGTCGCTGCGGCGGCATGGCCCCCATCCGGCGCCTGCACCAGCACCATGCCGTTCCAGCAGTGCGCCGCGACGCCCGCGATGCGCCCGCCCTCGAGCGCAGCGACGTACGTGGCCTGCATCGGCTGGCCTCGGTCGGTGAGCCCCGCCGAGCGCGCGTTGGACCGGAGAAACATGGACGTGTCGGCGTGGCGCGCGAGAAACGCGTCGAGAGCGGCCTCGTCGCCGGGGCGGAGCAGGCGGAGCTCGGGCACCGCTCAGTCGGTCGAGGGAGGAGGCGGAGGAGGACGCCGCAGCCGGAGGATCTTGAGCGACAGGCTGCGGGCCAGGATCCCGATCCCGGCCGGGTCTCCCGCCCGCCGCGGCACGGCGCGATAGATCAGGATCACGAGGATCCAGGTGATCCAGCTGGACCGCTCGCTCCACGAGAGTCCCGCGAGCATCAGCCACGGCTGCGTGTAGGCGGCGGTCCACGGCCGCCACTCGCCCTGGGCGAGCGCGATGGGGCGGGCAATCACGCGATTCGACCGGTAGCCGTGCGCGCTCGGGCTCGAGAGGTTCCACACGCACGTCACCTGGCCCCAGCCGTGATTGTCGCTCGCGCCCACGACCAGCAGGTCGTGCGACTCGGCGAGCTGGAGGACCCGCGCGCGTGCCGCCGCAGGGAAGCCGATCGCCTTGGGCGCGCAGTTCACGATCTCGAAGCCGTCGGCCCCGGCCGCCACGAAGTCGTCCAGCTCGGCCCAGTGGTTCCGCCAGTACTCGGGGAGCGACGCGATACCGATCGCACCCTGGCGGTGCAGCGCGCCGAACAGGCTGAGCATGGCGCGGGTGTCGCGCCCGTAGACTCCGCGTTCGAGCGGCGCAACGGCGCCGAGGGCGACGACGTGCTGGTCGTACACGCTCCACTCGACGCCCGGCAACAGGCGGATCGGGTCGTCGACGCCACCGTTGAACACCACGTTGTGATCGGTGACGTACGACGCCCCGAATCCCTGGGCCGCATGCCAGGCGGCGAGGTCCTGGGCGGTCCAGCCGCGTCGGCCGTCGTGTGACAACGCGGTATGCGCGTGGTAGTCGATGACGGTGAGCGTCGAGTCGGCCGCCACGAGCCTGGGAACGGGGCGCGGCAGCAGGACCGCCGCGACGCCCAGCAGGATCACCGCGAGCGGCGCCAGGATGGCCGCCGCGAGCCGCCGCCACAGCGGGCCGCGCCGCAGCAGCCCCCACAGCACGAACGCCGCGACCCATGTGACCAGGAACGCTATTGCCCGCTCCCCGCTCAGGAACGTGAGCGCGTCGAGCACGTTCGAGACGGGTGCGAGCAGGGTATACAGCGTCGGACGCACGAGATCCACGTCGGCGGGAGGCGCGCCGCTCACCGCGTCCACCAGGCCCGGCAAGGGCGAGAGGGCCGAGAGGAGGACCAGCGCGATGAGCGTGAAGGCGATCGGGTGGCGACGCAGCAGATTCACTCGTACAATCTTGGGTATGAGAGTGCGGGACGCTACAGTCGCACGCCTGCTCGCATGCTGCCTCGCCGCCGCGGCGCTCGCCTGCCGAGAGGCGCGGCGCGCGAACCCCCGGCCGGCGGACGCGGGCACGATGGTGACGGTCTACGTTCCACCCAAGGCGGCCGACCGAATCGCCGGCCGCCTCCAAACGATCGCCGCCCAGCACCAATGGGCCCTCTCGATCCGCACCGACAGCGCGGCCCTGGCCGACGCCGACCTCGCGATCGCGGACAGCGCGGGGACGCTGGTGAGCCGGGTGCGGGCGGGGTCGCCCGCGGCCGCGCAGGCCAGACAGATGGCGGACGCGGTGTTGCCGTGACCGCCAAAGGGTTCGCCGCGATTCCCGACGTGGTGCTCGGGCCCCTGGCGGGCCGGCCCGAGGCGGACTGGCACCGCGCTCCGCCCGGGAAGTGGACCGCGGCTCAAATCGTCCACCACCTCGCCATCTCGATCGACGGGAGCGGTCGGGTGTTCGAGGACCGGCGCGCCAAGCCCCCCATGCGACGCCGGCCGAGGCCACTGCGACAACGGCTCCGCCAATTCGTGTATCTCGATGTCGGGTGGATTCCCTCGGGCCGTCGTGCGCCGGCGGCCACGGAGCCTGCCCAGCGTCCCGATCCGGGCGCGGTGGAGCGGCAGCTGCGGGACGGCGTGGCGCGCTTTGTCGCGCTGGCGCACGAGCTCTTGCCGGCTCGCCGGGACGATCTGTTCGTGAAGCATCCCGCGTTCGGCGATCTCACCCTGCCAGAGTGGCTGCGGTTCCATGTGCGCCACTGCGCGCATCATGCGAAGCAAATTCGCGCGCTCCTCGCGTCGTGAGCGACAAGGACAAGCGCAAGCTCACCGTGCGCGTCCCCAACCCGAAGGCGCCGGTGAAGGGGCGCCTCAAGACGCCACCGCACAAGGTGCACAAGTCCGTGAAGCACTATCGGCGACGGGAGAAGCATCCGGGCCGGATGGCGGACGACGACTAAAGTTCTGGGACGGGATTCAACGCTTCGTGCGGGCGGGGGTCTTCAGGACCACGCAACATGATCCGGCCCCCGGAGCCCGCAGCTCGGCCCGGGTGCCGCGGGCGCCGGCAGCCGCGAGCAGGCCGCGCAGCAGGGCGAGGTTCATCCCGCACACCAGGGGCCGGCACTCGTTGGCGAGGGCGTCGAACGGGCAATTCCGGAGCCGCACCTCACCGTTGACGCGGGCGGGGTCGTACCCGCATTCATCGAGCACAGCGATGGCGTTGGCGAGCAGGCGATCGCTGCCCGCATTCCCGTTGGTGCTGCGGCGCGCGTCGGCGCCGAGCCTCCGGCCTTCGGCGCGGGCCGCGCGCTGGAGCGCGCCCCGAGCCGCGGGCGCGACCGCCGTCAAGGCGCGAGCGAAGACGCGGCCGGCGAGCTCGTACCGGCGCTCCGGGAGCGTGAGGTCGAGCTGGCGGGTGGAACGGTGGTACAGCTTGGCGGGCCGGCCTGCACCCGGCCCGCGGCGGGCCGTGAGCCGGCGGTAGCTCGCGTCGAGCAGCCCCTGCTGGACCAGCTTATCGAGGTGGAACGCGGCGAGCGCTCGCGAGATGCGGAGCGCGCGGGCCGCCTCGTCGCGCCCTACCTCGCATCGCCGCTCGGCGACGTAGAGATAAAGACCCCTCCTGATCGGTTCGTCGAGCAACGAGATGACGGCGATCTGGCTCTCGAGATCGGTGCCTGGCACGTCAAAAATCTACACCGCGCGCAGCCGCGATCCAATCGCTCTAACGGCAGCGTATATTGCGCATACAGGAGCGCCCAAGCCCGATGCCCGACTACGCTTACCTCATTGTCGGCGGTGGCATGACCGCCGACGCCGCGGCGCAGGCCCTCCACGAGGCCGACCCCGCGGGCTCGATCGGCCTGATCAGCGCCGAGCCGCATCCTCCCTACGACCGGCCTCCGCTCTCGAAGGCCCTCTGGAAGGGCGAGCCGGAAGAGAAGATCTGGCGGAAGACGGCCGCCACGGGCGCGGCGCTGCACCTGGGCCGGCGGATCACGGCGCTCGATCCACGGGCGCGCAGTGTGACGGACGACCGGGGCACGGTGTATCGGTACCAGAAGCTGCTCCTCGCCACCGGCGGCGTCCCGCGGCGCCTGCCGCTCAAGACCGACCAGATCATCTATTTCCGCACCCTCGACGATTACCGCCGGCTGCGCGCGCTCGCGAGCCAGAGCGTGCGCTTCGCGGTGATCGGCGGCGGGTTCATCGGCAGCGAGGTCGCCGCCGCGCTGCGGATGCAGCAGCGCGACGTCACGATGCTCATCCCGGAGACGGGACTCGGCGCGCGCGTATTCCCCGCGGACCTGGCGGCGTTCCTCGTGAGCTACTACCGCGAGAAGGGCGTCACCATGCGGATGGGCGAGGGGATGGCGGGGCTCGACCGGCGCGCCGGCTCCTGCGTCGTGCGCACCACCCTGGGCGGCGAGCTCGTGGCCGAGGTGCTGGTCGCCGGGCTCGGTATCGTGCCGGGCGTGGAGCTCGCGGAGCAGGCGGGATTGCGCGTGGACAACGGGATCGTGGTGGATGAGGCCTGCCGTACCAGCCAGATCGACATCTATGCCGCGGGCGACGTCGCGAACTTCACGAATCCCGCGTTGCGCGCGCGGTTGCGTGTGGAGCACGAGGACAACGCCAACACGATGGGGCGCACCGCCGGTCTGAACATGGCGGGCCGGGCGACGCCCTATCATCACCTGCCGTTTTTCTACTCCGACCTGTTCGAGTTGGGCTACGAAGCGGTGGGTGACGTCGACGCCCGTCTCGAGACGGTCGCCGACTGGAAGGAGAAGTTCCGTGAAGGGGTCGTCTACTACTTGAACGACGGCCGCGTACGCGGCGTCCTGTTGTGGAACACGTGGGGCCAGGTGGACCACGCGCGGGCGCTCATCGCCGAGCCCGGCCCGTTCAAGCTTCAGGACCTAAAGGGACGATTGCCCGCCTAGAACCGGTATCCCGCGGCCAGGTTGAAATGATTGGCCGTGAACTTGCCGCTCGGGTACGTGGTCTCGAGCCGCCGGAACTCGATCCCGAACACCAGCGGCCCGCGGGGGCGGAGATCCACGTGCCCCTCGCACACGAAGTTCTTGAGCCGGCCCCGCGGGCTGCCGAGCGCGTCCGACAGATCGCCGTCGTCGGGATCGTCGATGCCACAACCGCCGCCGACGATCACCTCCCGTCTGGGCCGGACGTTGAGCTGACCCCAGCCGCCTTTGGTGCGGACCTCCTTGCCGGTCGGCCCCAGGCTCTGGCCGATCCCGCCGCCGCCCAGTCCCGCCAGGGCCTTCCCGCTGAACGCCTCCGCCAGGAGCTCGACCGGGCCGGCCTTGACGCGCGCGTCCGCCGTGACGGCGCGCGACTGGAACAGCGTGTCGGCCGAGGCGAGCCATCCCAGGTGGCCGCCGATGGCGATCTCGCTCGGATCGTCATTGGGACCCCAGGCGAGCCGCACCCGCGCCTGCAGGTAGGGGCGACCGCTTCGCTCCGCCGAGTCGGGCTGGGTGTTGAAGAGCCCCTGCGCCGTTCCGGACGTCGGGGCCAGCACGGCCACCTGCTCCGCGAGGCGCAGGGTGTATCCCTGCTCCAGGGTCGCGCGAAACTGCGGCAGCCACAGCCACAGGTTGCCGGCGGTGGCGAAGTCGGGGGTGCCCACGGAGGCGAGGGAGCGCGGGCTCCGCTCCGCGACGAGCGGCGACTCCTGGCCGAACAGGAGTTGCGCGTGCGGCCACGAGACGATCCCGACGGCGCGCCGCAGCCGGAGCAGCGGGAAGGTGCGCCCGCCGGAGGACGGCTGCTGGCCGCCGTAGAAGTCGACATCCACCTCGCCGGAGAAGCTGCCGCGCAGCACATCGGGATCGGTCACGAGCACGCCGAGGCGCGTCTGGCGAATGGTGCCCCCGATCGCGCTCGCCGACGGCAGCGAGTCGGCGAACTGCGGCAGGTCGCTGTTGTTGACGCGAGCGTTCGTGAAGAAGCCATTCACGAGCACGAGACCGGTCAGCTCGACGGTGCGCTTGGCAGGGGCGGGGGGCGATGGTGGCGTCTGCGCCGCGAGCGGAAGGGCGACGGCGACGAGCGAGACGAACAACGTGGCCCGCATCTCGGGCTCCTGGCGGTTTCGATATGACTACAGTAAGCTGCAACGCCTCGAGCGCAACCGGGAACAGGCGATGCGATGGATCGCGCTGCTGGTAGGCGTGGGTTGTATCACGGCAGTGCAGCGCGGGATCGCCCAGGGGCGCGTCGCGGGCCGGGTGACGCTGCTCGAGAAGAGCGGGAAGTCGTCTCCCGACCTGGCGGCCGCGGTCGTGTACCTCGAGGGCGGGACCGCGGACGATGCCGCCCGCCCGGTGACCGTCGACATCGCGATCAACGATAAGGAGTTCGTGCCCCGCGTCGTGGTGGTTCCTCTCGGTTCAACGGTCCGCTTCCCGAATCACGACCCCTTCGACCACAACGTGTTCTCCGCCTCCGGGCCCGATCCGTTCGACCTCGGGCAATACGGCCGCGGCGAGGCCAAGACCTGGACGTTCACGAGTCCCGGCCTGGTGCGCGTCTTCTGCAACATCCACCCCCGAATGGTGGCATTCGTGCAGGTGATGGCGGGTCGCCACTTCACGCAACCCGCGGCGGACGGCAGCTTCGAAATCACCCCCGTGCCGCCGGGCACATGGGTGTTGCACGCCTGGCACGAGCGGAGTCCGGAAATCACGCAGACGGTGAGCGTGACGACGGCCGGCGCCTCGGGAATCGAGCTGGCGCTCGACGCTCGCGGGTTCCGCTGGACGCCCCATAAGAACAAGTACGGCAAAGATTACCCGACGAATGCCGGACGCGAGCGCTACTAGGATCGCGCGAATCGGCCTCGGGGCCAAGATTTTCATCGCCGCCACGTTGTCGGTCGCGGGCGTGCTGGGTGTGACGCTCGGGCTCACCTCGCTGCAGGCGAACCGCACGGCCGACGAATCGATCCGCCGGGCGCTCGCGGGCGTGCGGCGGGGCGTGCAGGCGTTCCTCGCTGGTCGGACCGCGACGTTTGCGGGGATGAGCGCCGTGAGCGCCGAGGTGCCGCAGTTCCGGGAGCGGCTGCTCAAGGCTGCCGAGCGGAGCAACGTGCTCGATCAAGCCGAGGAGCACCGCCGGTTGCTGGGCGCGGCGTGGGTGCTGATCACCGACGAGCACGGCGTACTGGTCGCCCGGACGGACTACCCCACGGAGTCCGACATCGACCTCTCGCGTGGCGCGCTGATCGCCGGCGCCCTCTCGGGCGACGAGACGAGCGGCGCCTGGGTGGACGAGCGCCGGCGCAAGCTGTTCATGGCGGTGGCGGTGCCGCTGCGCGCGTCACCACAGGCGGCGCCTCAGGGCTCCCTCATTGCCGCCTACGCGATCGATGATACGCTCGCGCACCAGATCAGGCAGGCGACCACCACCGACGTGGTGTTCTTTGCGCTCGACACGCTCAACCGGCCCTATATCGTCGGCTCCACCCTGCCGCGCGAGGCGGTCGAGCCGGCGCTCGTGGCCGACACGGGGGCGATGGCTGCCCTGACGCGCGACACGGCGGGCACGGAGCTGGTCGCCGACGTGGACGGCGAGCGGCTCATCGGGCTGGCGAGTCCCATCCGCTCCGCGGGGGGCGACGCGTTCGGCGGGTTTGTCGCCTTCCGCTCGCACGAGCGCGAGCTCGGCGCGTTCCGGGCGCTGCAGCACACGATCGGGTTCTCCCTCGCGCTTGGACTGCTGCTCGCGTTGGCCTCGGCGTACGTGCTCGCCCGCCAGATCGCGGGCCCGATCCGCCGGCTGGCGCTCGCGACGCGCCGGGTGCAGGACGGGGACTACAGCGTGGAAATCGGCGTCCCCTCCGGCGACGAGATCGGCATGCTGTCGCAGGCGTTCCAGAGTCTGGTGGCGGACCTGAAGGAGAAGGCGAAGCTCGTCGAGTACATGATGGCCACGTCGGGAGCCGCGCCCACGGAGCAGCTCAAGAGCACCCGACCGTCCATCGGGGCCGCGACGGGAAGCGGGCTGCGCCCGGGCTCGCTGTTCGCCAACCGCTACGAGGTGAAGGAGGTCCTCGGGATGGGCGGGATGGGTGTGGTGTACCGGGCGTTCGACCGCGAGCTGCAGGAGGCGGTGGCGATCAAGGCGCTCCGTCCCGAAGCGCTCGTGGGGAGCGGCGTCGCGCTCGAGCGCTTCAAGCAGGAGATCCGGCTCGCCCGCAAAATCACCCATCGCAACGTGGTGCGCACGTACGATCTGGGCGAGGTGAACGGGATGTACTACCTCACGATGGAATACGTGGAGGGGACATCCCTGAAGCAGCTCATCAGCACCCGCGGGCCGCTGCCGGTGTCCGTCACCCTCACGATCGGTAAACAGCTGTGCCGGGCGCTCGAAGTCGCGCACGAGGAGGGAGTGATCCACCGCGACATCAAGCCCCAGAACATGGTGGTCGAGCCGAGCGGCGTGCTCAAGGTGATGGACTTCGGCATCGCCCGGCTCGCGAACCGGTCGAAGGACGAGGGGTTGACCAAGGACGGGATGTCGATTGGCACGCCGGATTACATGTCGCCCGAGCACCTCTCAGGAAAGGAGCTCGACGCGCGCAGCGATCTCTACTCGGCGGGCGTGGTGCTGTTCGAATGTCTCACGCGCCGCTTGCCGTTCGACGCCGAGACGACGTTCGCGCTGATCGCGAAGCATCTCGAGGAGGAGCCGCCCGATCCGCGCACCGTCAACCCCGACGTGCCCGAAGCGTTAGCGCAGCTGATTCTCAAAGCGATGGCGAAGGAGCCGGCAGACAGATACCAGACCGCGGTGCAGATGCACGACGCGCTGGCAGCGATCGGATGAGACTCGCATGCGCGGTCATCACGCTGTTCGCCACGGGTCGGCTCGCAGCACAACACGCCGCCCTCTCACCGCGGCCATACCGGCCGGGGGTCGACGTGCTGGACTACGCGTTGTCCCTGGATCTGCCGGATAGTGGGAACCGCATCGAGGGGCGCGCCGTGCTCACCGTTCGGCGAACCGCCCGGATCGACACGCTGGTGCTCGACCTCTTGAGCCTGAGGGTCGACAGCGTACTGGTGGGTGAGCGCGCGACACGCTTCCGTCGGGACAGCGGCACCATCCGCATTCCGTTGCCGGCAGCCTCGTCCGACACGTTGACCATCGCCGTCCGCTACGGTGGCCCAGTCACCGACGGTCTCATCATGCGGAGCGACACGGCGTGGGGTTGGACCGCCTTCGCCGACAATTGGCCCGACCGAGGGCGTCACTGGATTCCCAGTGTCGACCATCCGAGCGACAAGGCAACCGTGAGCTGGACCGTGCGCGCCCCGAGCCGCCTCAAGATCATCGCGAACGGCGCCCGTCTCGGGGAAGCTCCGGTCAACGGTTCCAACCCGCCGAGGACCATCACCCGTTGGCGGATGAACGAGCCGATCCCCGTGTATCTCATGGTCATCGCGGCCGCTCCGCTCTACGAATACGACCTGGGCGAAACGGCGTGCGGTCTGACGCTGGTCGGTCGCTGCGTCCACCAATGGGCATACGTGGAGCCGCGGTTGGCGGATTTTCTTCCGGGCCCGTTCAGGAGCGCGGCAGACATCGTGTCTTATTTCGGATCGTTGGTAGGCCCGTTTCCGTACGAAAAGCTGGCGCATCTGGAATCGTCGACCCGGTTCGGCGGCATGGAGAACGCGACCGCGATTTTCTACGCCGACCAGCCGTTCCGCAAGCGCACCATGACCGATGGAGTCGTGGCTCACGAGACCGCTCACCAGTGGTTCGGCGACGCCGTCACGGAGACCGAATGGTCGCATCTGTGGCTGTCCGAGGGCTTCGCCACCTACTTTGCGGCGCTCTGGACGCGGAAGTCAGCCGGCGACTCAGGTTTTCGCGCGGAGATGGAGGAGATCCGGCGGGCCGTGCTCTCGAGTCGAGTCGTCGCCGTGCGGCCGGTGATCGACACGATGGAACAGGACCTGATGGCGTTGCTCAACGAGAACAGCTATCAGAAGGGTGGGTTCGTATTGCACATGTTGCGGACCACGCTCGGCGACTCGGCCTTCTTCCGTGGCCTGCACCGTTATTACGACAGGTATCGGAACGGGAACGCGCTCAGCGACGATCTGCGCCGCGAGCTGGAAGCCTCGTCGGGGCAACCGCTCGGTTGGTTTTTCGACCAGTGGCTGCGCCGGCCCGGCTTCCCCGAGCTCACCACGTCATGGACTTACGGTGCAGTGGCGAAACGCGTGATCGTCTCCATCACCCAAGGCACGCGATTCGGCAGTTATCGTTTCCCGCTGACCATCGACGTCAAAACCGCGGCCGGACGGTGGGTCCGGACCCGCGTCCAAGTTCCCGCGCAGACACGCACGCCGGTCACACTCGACCCACCGCTCGATACGGCACCGGCCGAGCTGGTGTTTGATCCCGAAGTTGAATTGCTCGCGAGAATCGTCGAGCAGTAGACGTCCTAGATCCCTCCGAACCAGGGGTATCCCTGATCTTCCCAATACCCGCCCGGTCGCTGATCCATGAACGTCATCGACACCAGGTACTTCGTGAGCTTATAGCCGAGCTTGGTCGGCGAGTACAGCCGCAGCGGCGCTCCGTGCGCCGCCGGTAGCGGGTTGTCGTTCATGCCGTACGCGAGGATCGTCTGCGGGTGCAGCGCGCTCGCCATATCCCAGCCGTTCGCGTAGTCGGCGTCGAACGACACGAAGCTGATGTAGCGCGCTGCCTTGGTCGGGCGAACCTGCTCCACGATGGCCGACACCGGGACGCCGTGCCAGCTCGCGATCGCGGACCAGCCCTCTACGCAATGGTGCTTCACCGTGTACGACACGCGGGGCATGCGCATCAGATCGTCGAGCGACAGCTCGAGCGGTTGCGCCACCAGGCCGTCCACCCGCAGGCGCCAAGCGGCGGGATCACCGAGCATCGGCACGGTGCGCGAGATGAAATAGCTGGGAAGCGCGGCGCTCCGCTCGCTCGGGGGGTACGTGCGCGCCAGCCGCGTGGGCGAGTACAGGAGCTTCTCGCCCACCCAGTCGTTCACGCGGCTGATGCTCCACAGGCCGGGACGCACCAGAGTGCCCCCGTCCCACCCGCACGCCGCAAGCAAGGCTGCGGCACCACTCCCCAGGCCTAACGTGACAAACGCACGTCTATCGATGCCTTGGGTCTTGGCGTCTTGGCGTCTTGGCGTCTGTCTCTCAGTCATGGCTCGGGAACCTCCCCCGGTACGATCCAGTGAGCATGGCGCGCAGCGAGGCGGGATCCACGGCGAACACGAGAATCACGTGCATGATCGTGAACCCCACGAAGATCCACACGATCCAGAAGTGCCAATAGCGTGCCGCCTGAAATCCGCCGAACAACGTCGTCAGCCAGGCCAGCTGCGTCGGCTTGTAGACCGCGAAGCCGGTGAGCACCGCGAGCGCGCCCAACCCGATCACGCCCGTGTACGCGAGCTTCTGGAGCGGGTTGTGTTTGCCCTGCGGCGGATGCTCCCGACGGAGATGGAGGTAGTACTTCGTCATCTCGATCGCGCCCCGAACGTCCCGCGGCCGGAACAGCAAGGCGCGCCACTCGCCGCTCCGCACCAGGTATCCGAGATACAGGAGACCGAAGGCGACGAGCGGCCACGCCAGCGCGAAGTGCCAGTTGAGCGCGCCCGCGAGCCAGCCGCCGAGCCGGCTCCAGTGCGGGAACTGGGCGCCGTCGAATAGGCTCACGAAGTACGGCCCGCCGCGGTTTCCGAACCGGGCGTAGGCTTCGTAGATCTGGAGACCGCTCGCGATCATGCCGGCGAGTACGATCACGGTCGCCCAATGGGTGAGGCGGACGATCCAGTGGTGGCGGCGCACGGTCGGAGCGGAGGTGGCAGTCATAGCGCTCAGGGAAACCTGGGCACGTCGCCCGTTCGCCGCCACCCTCCGCGCTTCCCAGGCCGCCCCGACCGGCCTTAGCTTGCAGGCCGGATGACTCAACCCCAACACGGCGGTCCCGCCCTCCCCGAACGGATCGCAGGGCTCGCCGCCGTTGCCGCCAACTTGTCGTGGAGTTGGAATCGCAACGCGCGGGCGTTGTTCCGCTCACTCGACCCGGCGCTGTGGCGCCGCACGCAGCACAATCCCATCGAGTTGTTGCGACGCGTGGCGCCGGAGCGGCTCGCCGCCTGCGCGGCGGACCCGGAGTTCCTGCGGCTTTACGACGTCGTCGCGGCTGCGGTGGCGCAGGACGCGACGTCCGCCGGCACCTGGTTCGCCACCGCGTATCCCGAGCTCGTCAAGCGGCCGATCGCGTACTTCTGTGCCGAGTTCGGGCTGCACGCCTCGGTGCCAATTTATTCCGGAGGCCTCGGGGTCCTCGCCGGGGACCAGTGTAAGGCGGCGTCGGACCTGGGCGTCCCGCTCGTGGGCGTCGGCCTGTTCTATACCAAGGGATACTCGGACCAGCGACTGCGGCTCGACGGCTGGCAGGAGGATGCCGAGGAGCGGTTCCACGTGGCCGCGACGCCGCTCCAGCCGGTGCGGGGGCCGAAGGGCGATCCCTGCCTCGCCACCGTGCAGCTGTCGGGGCGCCACGTGAGCGTGGGCGCTTGGCGCGTCATGGTGGGTCGGGTGCCGATCTTCCTCCTGGACACGGATCTCGCACAGAACGACCCGGCCGACCGCGGGCTGTCCCATCGGCTCTACGCCGGCGGGCCCGATCTGCGGCTGCGGCAGGAGTGGGTCCTGGGGGTGGGGGGCGTGCGAGTGTTGCGGGCCCTGGGGTACGACCCGGCCGCCTGGCACGCGAACGAAGGACACGCCGCGTTCATGCTGGTGGAGCGCGTGCGTGAGCTGGTGACGCGGGGGACCCCATTCGCGGAGGCCGTCCGCAAGGTGCGCGCGGCGAGCACGTTCACCACCCACACGCCGGTGCCCGCCGGGCACGACACGTTCTCGATCGAGCAGGTCGAGCAGAGCGTCGGTCCGGTGTGGCAAGAGATGGGCGTCGGCCGCGAAGCCTTCATCCGACTCGGGCATCATCCGGTGGTCGATCACGATCGGTTTCACATGCCCGTCGCGGCCATCCGGCTCTCGGCGCGGGTGAACTCGGTCTCGCGGCGTCACGGGGAAGAGTCCCGCCGCATCTGGGCTCCGCTCTGGCCCGACCGCGATGTCGCCCGGGTGCCGATCGGCCACGTCACCAACGGCGTGCACGTCGCGACCTGGATGGCGAACCGGGTCCTGACCCTGTTCGACTCGCACTTCGGACCCGATTGGCTCGCCCGGGTGGACGACCCCAAGTTCTGGGACAAAGTGCTCGAGCTGGACGCCGCAGCCCTATGGGCGGTGCACAACCAGCTCAAAGCGCAGTTGATGCGGAGCATCCGGGAGCAGGCGCGGCGTCGCTGGGCTGATCAGTGGAAGGAAGCCCTGCACCTCGTGGGCGCGGGAACGCTGCTCGATCCCGAAGCCTTCACGATCGGCTTCGGTCGCCGGTTTGCCACCTACAAGCGGGCCGATCTGATTTTCCGCGATCCCGATCGGCTGCAGCGGCTGCTGGTGAACCCCTGGCGCCCGGTGCAGATCGTGTTCTCCGGCAAGTCGCATCCGGGTGACGAGCCGGGCAAGCAGGTGCTGCAGCGCGTGTACGCGCACACCCGGGAAGCCCGCTTCGAGGGCCGGATTGCGTTCCTCGAGGACTACGACATGCATCTGGCCCACAGCCTGGTGCAGGGCGTGGACCTCTGGCTCAACGTGCCGCGCCCCCCGCTCGAGGCGTGCGGCACGAGCGGCATGAAGGCGGCCTTGAACGGCGTGCCCCAGCTGAGCACGCTGGACGGGTGGTGGGCCGAGGGTTACGATGGGCCGAACGGCTGGGCCATTCCGCCCGCGCCGGCGGGTCAGGACGCCGATGCGGCCGATGCCGAGCAGTTGTACCACCTGCTCGAAGACGAGGTGGTGCCCCTGTTCTACCAGCGTGATGCCCAGGGTGTCGCGCGCGGCTGGACGGAGAAGATGAGGCACGCGCTGCGCACCGCGGGTGCGCGGTTCACGGCCCAGCGCATGGTCCGGGATTACGTCACGGAGTACTACCTCCCCGCGATGCGGGGGGAGCAGCCGGCGGACGATCCGCCGACGGCCTGAGTGAGCAAGCCAGTGGAGACGCACATGGGCGCGACACCCCCCCCAGCCCCGAAGTCCCGGCGGCGGAGCCCCGCCCAGCCGCGCCGGGCGGCGACCGCCGCGGCGCCGCGGCCCCAGATCGCTCTGGATGAGCGCATCGGTGTCACCCACCTGACGGCCGAGTACTGGCCCTTCGCGCGCACCGGTGGGCTGGGCGAGGCCGTGAGCGGTCTGGCGACCTGTCAGGCCGCCGCGGGCTTGCCGACCACGGTGATCATGCCGCTGTACCAGATCGTGCGCGAGACCACGCCGTCGCTCGAGCGCACCGGGTCGGCGCTCGCGATCACGCTCGGCGGCCACACCGAGCGGGCGTGGCTGTATCGCGCGCCCCCGGGTCCCGGCCCGCAGGTGTTCTTCGTCGAGCATCCCGACTTTTTCGACCGGGCGGGCATCTACGGCGACAACGGGGGCGATTATTCCGACAATGCCCGGCGGTTCGCGTTCTTCTGTCTGGCGGCGCTCACCGCGCTTCCCGAGATCGCTCCCGAGACGCAGGTGCTGCACGCGCACGACTGGCACACCGCCTTGGCGCCGGTATACCTGCGCACCGCGTTCGCCAACGAGCCGTTCCACCGGCGGCTCGCGGTCGTGATGTCGGTGCACAACGCCGGGTTCCAGGGACATTTCCCGCCCGAGACGATGGGGGCGTTGGGTCTTCCCGCCGAGCTGTACAACTCCGACGTGTTCGAGTGGTACGGCCGGATGAATGCGCTGAAGGGCGGGATGGCCCACTCGAACGTCGTCGTGACCGTCAGCCCCTCCCATGCAGAGGAGCTGCGCACAGCGGAAGGCGGGTTCGGGCTGCACGACCGGTTCACCGCGCTGGGCGATCGGCTGGTGGGGATCCTGAACGGCATCGATCCGGATCTGTGGAACCCCGAGACCGATCCGGAGCTCACCGGGACTTACTCGAGCGAGGATCTCTCGGGGAAGCGGCGTTGCAAGGCGGCGCTGCAGCGGGCGTACGGCCTGGCCCAGCGGGCACACACGCCGCTCTTCGGCATGAGTGCGCGCATGGTGTCCCAGAAGGGACTGGACCTGGTGCTCGGCGCCGACCTGCTCGGGACGACGGAGGCGCAGTTCATCTTCCTGGGGGCCGGGGAGCACCGCTACCACGAGGCGCTGGGGAACATCGCCGCCGCGGCCCCCGATCGCGTCGCGGTCGAGTTCATGTTCACCGATCGCGTCGAGCACCGTTTGCTGGGCGGCGCCGACGCGCTGCTCATGCCGTCGCTGTACGAGCCGTGCGGACTCACGCAGATGCGCGCGCAGCACTACGGCGCCGTGCCCGTCGCCCGCCGGGTCGGTGGCCTGAAGGACAGCATCATCGACGGCGTGAGCGGGTTCCTGTTCGACGAGTACTCGCCGGCGGCGCTCGCCCAGGCGATACGCCGGGCGATTGACGCATATGCCGACCGGACTGTGTGGCGAAAGCTCGTGCGAGGGGCCATGGCTCAGCAGTTCGGCTGGCACCGCTCCGGGGAGCAGTATTTCGCGCTGTACGGCCGCGCCCTCGCGGTGCGGTCGGCCTCCCTTTCCAGCTGACCGGGAACGCGATGGAGTTCGTCCTCGCCCTCCACAGTCATCTGCCGTACGTCCTCAATCACGGCCGCTGGCCCCACGGCAGCGACTGGCTGTGCGAGGCCGCGCTGGACACCTACCTGCCGCTCCTGGAGCGGCTCGAGGAGCTGGCCGCCGAGGGGACCCCGACCCCGCTGACGATCGGATTCACGCCGGTGCTGGCGAACCAGCTTGCGAGCCCCGCCTTCGCCGGCGAACTGGAGGCGTTCTTCGCGCAGCGGCTGGCCGCCTGCGACGAAGCGCCCCCGGCGCTGCAGGCGTCCGGCGATGGGTCGCTCGTGCCACTCGTAGACTACTGGCGGTCGCGGCTCACCCGTCTGCGGGAGCTGTTCCGGAGAATCGACGCAGATCTCGTCTCCGCCTTTCGCCGGCTCCAGGAGCAGGGTCGCCTCGAGATCATCGGCTCCGCCGCCACGCACGGCTACCTGCCGCTGCTCGGTCGGGACGAAAGCATTCGGCTGCAGCTCGCGGTGGGCCAGCAGGAGCACCGGCGCCTGTTCGGCGTCGCCCCGGTGGGATGCTGGCTGCCGGAGTGCGCCTATCGCCCGCGCGGCAAGTGGCGTGGGAAAAAGGTGCGGCGCGGCATCGAGCAGCACCTCGCGGACGCGGGGTTTCGCTACTTCTTCACCGACGCGCATCTCGCGCGCGCGGGCAGCCCGCTCGGCGCCTACGGCGAGATTCCGCTCGGCGCGGAGCGATTCGACGCGGAGCGGCACGATCCGGGGTCCACGACGGGAGCTCGAGTGCGGGCCGCGCGCTCGCCCTATCGGGCGTACCGGGTCTCCGGTCGCGGTGTACGCCCCGTGGTCGCGGCGCTGGTGCGCGACCCCCGCTCTTCCATGCAGATCTGGAGCCGACACCAAGGCTACCCCGGCGACGAGTGGTACCTCGAGTTTCACAAGATCCGTTGGCCCGGCGGCTTGAAGCTCTGGCGCGTCAGCGGCGCGAACGTGGACCTGGGCGGCAAACGTCCGTACGAGCCGTCGGCGGCGCACGAGCGGGTAATGGGGCATGCCTCCCACTTCGTTCATCTCCTCCAGAGCCTGGCGCAGCAGCAGGCCGACCGGCGAGGGGAAGGCATCATCGTGGCGCCATTCGATACGGAGCTGTTCGGGCACTGGTGGTTCGAGGGTGCCGATTTCCTGGCCGCGACGTACCGCGCGCTGCGCGGCTCCGGTAAGGACGGTGTCCGCGCGGTGACCGCGTCGCAGCACCTCGAGGCTCACGCCGCCAGCACGGCGCTGCAGCTGGCCGAGGGTTCCTGGGGAGCGAACGGCGACCATAGCATGTGGCTGAACGACCAGACGGCGTGGACGTGGGAGCGACTCTGGCGGCTGGAAGACGCGTTCTGGGACGCGGCGCCGGCTGGCCTCGCTGCCCCCGCCGCTCGCCCCGTGCTCGCGCAGGCGGCTCGCGAGCTGCTCCTGGCGCAGGCCTCCGATTGGCAGTTCATCATCTCGACGGGGGCGGTGGTCGATTATGCCGAGCGCCGCTTCACCCTGCACTGTGACGACGCGGAGCGCCTGATCAGCGCGCTCTCCGGCGGCGACCTCGAGGGCGGGGGTCGCTTGGCCGACGAGCTCGCACGCCGGGACGACCTCTTTCCGGATGTCCTCGCAGCGGTGACGCAGGCGCTCGGCCGCTAAGACGTCATGCGGTCCATCGTCATTCACGGCCACTTCTACCAGCCGCCGCGCGACGACCCGTGGCTCGGCACTATCCCCCGTGAGGCGTCCGCCGCGCCCCACCACGACTGGAACGAGCGCATCGAGCGGGAAAGCTACGCCCCTGTGGCCGCGTCCCTCGGGTCCCTGAGCTTTGACTTCGGGCCCACGCTGCTCGCGTGGATGGAGCGCTACGCCGCCGAGACGTACGCGGCCGTACTCGCCGCCGATCGCATCGGCAACGCCGTCGCGATGCCGTACCATCACACGATCCTTCCTCTCAGCTCCCGACGGGACAAGGAGACCGAAGTGCGCTGGGGAATCGCCGACTTTCGCCGGCGCTTCGGGCGCGAGCCCGAGGGGATGTGGTTGCCGGAGACGGCGGTGGACGACGAGACGCTCGACGTGCTGGCCGCCGAGGGGATCCGCTTCACCATTTTGGCGCCGCACCAGGTCGAGCGTGTGCCGGCGGGCGGGCGCCCCGGCTGGCATCGCACCGCCAGCGGCCGTCGCATCGCCCTGTTCCTCTATGACGGTGCGCTCTCGCACGACGTGGCCTTCGGACCCCTGGTGCGCGATCCCGCCGCGTGGATCGAGCGGCTCACCGCACGCGATGGTCCCGAACTTGTCTCGATCGCCACCGACGGCGAGACGTTCGGGCACCATCACCGGGAGGGCGCCGTCACGCTCGCGCGGGTGCTCGACGCTCTGCGCCAGCGCGGCGACGTGCGCGTGGACACCTTCGGAGCGTTCCTCGCCCGCCATCCACCGCAGGAAGACGTGCGGTTGGTGGCGCCGAGCGCGTGGAGCTGCCCCCATGGAGTAGAGCGCTGGCGGTCGGACTGCGGCTGCCGCGTGCACGGGGATCGTGCGACGCACCAGCGCTGGCGCGCCCCGTTGCGGAGCGCGCTCGATTGGTTGGCGGCAGAGCTGCACCGCGTGTTCGAGCGGGAGGGAGGTGTCATCTTCTCCGCGGACCCATGGACGGTTCGGGACGTCTATGGCGCCGTTTTGGGAGCGCCGGACGACGCCGTCACGCGCTTCATCGGCGAGCGGCTGCGACATCCCGACGATCGAAGCGCGCTGGCGCGGGCCCGTGAGCTGCTCGAGCTCGAGCGCCACGCGCTGCGCATGTTCACCTCCTGTGGCTGGTTCTTCGATGACATCGCCGGGCTCGAGTCGCTGATCGTGCTGCGCTCGGCGGCGCGCGCGATCGAGCTCGCCGGAACGGACGCCGCCAGCCTCGAAGCGGGTCTGCTGGAGCGCCTCGCCCTGGCGCCGAGCAACGATCCGGCGGTCGGGACCGGGCGGGAGCTGTATCTGCAAGGCGTGAAAGCGGCGCCGTCCCGCGGTGTGCCCATCTGATGGATCCAGTCCGGTTCGTGTTCGGCGTGCACTTCCACCAGCCGGTGGGGAATTTCGACCACGTCTTCGAGGACCACCTGCGGGACGTGTACCTGCCGCTGGTGGAGCGGCTCACCGAGCGGCGGTTCCTGCCGTTCGCGCTGCACATCTCGGGACCGTTGCTCGAATGGCTCGAGGCCCACGCCGCCGCCTACCTCGATTCGATCGGTCGCCTGGCGGCGGACGGTCACCTCGAGCTGCTGCTGGCGGGATTCTACGAGCCGGTGCTCGCGTCGCTGACGCGTTCGGATCGACTCGAGCAGATCGGCTGGATGCGCGAAGCGATCCGACGCCGCTTCGGCGTCGAAGCGACCGGCCTGTGGCTCACCGAGCGGGTGTGGGAGCCCGATCTGGCCGCCGACCTGGCCGATGCCGGCGTGCGGTATCTGCTCGTGGACGACCGGCACTTCCTGGTGAGTGGATTCGAGCGGGACCGGCTGCATGCGCCGTTCCTGACCGAGAGCGGTGGCAAGCGCGTCGGGCTGTTTCCGATCGACGAGCGGCTCCGCTATCTCATTCCCTTCAGGCCGCCGGCGGAGATCAGCGCCTACCTCCGTGAGTTGCGGCAGGCGGGCCGTCCGCTCGCCGTGTTCGTGGACGACGGCGAGAAGTTCGGCGGCTGGCCCGGAACCAAAGACTGGGTGTACACGCGCGGCTGGCTCGCCCAGTTCTGCGACGCCATTGCGGCGCTCGTGGCGGCCGGCGAGGTCCGCCTCACGACGCCGGGGGCGGCGTTGCGCGAGGTCGCGAGCGCCGGGCTCGCGTACCTCCCGACCGCGTCGTACCGCGAAATGGAGGCCTGGGCGCTGCCGGCGCACGCCGTCGCGCGACTGGTCGCGCTGGAGCGCGACCTTGGGGAGGAACGGGTAGCGGGGCCCGACGGCGCCTTCTTGCGCGGCGGCCACTGGCGGAACTTCCTCGTGAAGTACCCCGAGGCGAACCGCATGCACAAGAAAATGCTGGCGCTGTCGGCGCTGTGCCGCGCGCGTGGGGACCCGCCGGCCGCGCGGCGCGCCATCGGTCGGGCCCAGTGCAACGACGCCTACTGGCACGGCGTGTTCGGAGGACTGTACTTGCCGCACCTGCGGACCGCCATCTGGCGCAATCTGGCGCTCGCCGAGGGCGAGCTGCGTCGTGGAGAGGGGCTGGCGGTCGAAACGCTCGATCTGGACGCCGACGGCGCCGAGGAGCTGTGGATCCACTCGGGTGTCTGCTCGGCGCTCGTCAGCCCGCGCCGCGGCGGCGTGGTCGAGGAATACACGGTGTTCGAGCAGGGCATCAACTATGCGGACGTGCTGACACGCCGGCGCGAGCCGTACCACGAGCCGCCATCCGCTCAACCCGGCCACGCGGAGGCGAACCACACGACGGACGGCACGCTCAGCATCCACGACATCGAGGCGGCCGCCCGCCTGCAACGCCTGCCGCCGATCGACCCTTCGGACCGCGCGCTGTTCGTGGATCGCGTCCTCGGGAGCACTGTGACGTTCGATACCTATGTGGGTGGGGCCTTCGACTCGGTCGCCTGCTGGGCAGGCACCGCGTTCCGCGCGACCGTAGAGCAGTCGGGGCATGCCGTGGAGGTCGTGCTCCACCCTGCTTCTTTGCCTGCGGGGCTGCTCGAGAAGCGCATCAGGCTCGACCACGCCGGGGAGTTGACCGTTCGCTACCGCTGGGATCCCAAGGCGTTTCCGCCGGATGCTTTCTTCTGTACCGAGATCTCGGCCTCGCCCCAGGTGGAGCTCGATCTCACGCCGGCGGCCGATGTGTGGAAGTTCCCCATCGCGACCGTGTCCCGCTCGGAGCGCGGGTTCGAGGAGACGGTGCAGGGCTACTCGTACACGCCGCGTTGGCCAATAGGCGCCAGGGAAGGCCAGGTCACGGTGCGGGTGCGCCCGTAGAGAATCCTGCGATCCCGCGAACGAACAACGGAGCGCCCCCCATGCGGACAGTTCGCAATTTTTCGGTACGACTCGCAAGAATCCGGTTCTTTCCCTGGGCTCCCCCCGCGTATCGTTGGCGAGTGTCAGCCTACGAGGATCTGGACGCGTTCAAGGCCTGCCATCAGCTCACGCTGGCCGTGCACCGCCTCGCGGAGAAGCTGGAAGAGCGGGACGCGACGCTGAGTGGGCACCTGTGGGCGGCCGCCTTGTGTGCGTCCAGTCGCATCGCGCGCGGGTCGGCATTCCGGAATCGCCGCATGTTCGCGGCATGCGTCGATCGCACCCTCTCGGCGCTCTCCGAGATCTCCTATTACCTCGACATGGGGTACGCGATGGGCCTGATCTCAAAGGAAGACCATCAGGAGATCGAAAGTCTGGGCGGGCGCGCTTTGTTCTACTCCATGAAGCTGGTCATGTCGCTCGCGGGCGGGAGTCCGGACGAAACCGCCTAGGTCGCCGGGCCTAGGGTCGTACCAGCTCTAACAGGTCGCGCACCACGAAGTCGGGCTGCGGATCACCGTCGCGCCGACCGGCGCCGGCGGGATCGAGCCACACCGTCGCGAGCCCTGCGCCGGCCGCACCACCGATGTCGCAGCGGAGATTGTCGCCGACAAAGACGATCTCGGAGCGCGGCACCGGGAGTGCACTCACCGCCTGGTCAAAGAGCTTACGCGAGGGCTTGATGCTGGAGGTATCCGACGAAAAGACGGTGACGACGAAGCGGTCGAGCACACCGGCGCGCCTGAACTCCTCGAGCCAGAGGTCCTTCCGGGACAAGATGTTCGCGACCAAGCCGAGGGGGTGGGAGCGAGCCAGGCGTCGCAACGCTATCGCGTGGGAGTCCGGGACCTGGCCGCGCTCATGCCGGGCGATAACGTCCTCGAGCAGCTTCAGCTCTCGCTCGTCGAGCCCCTTCGCCTGAGGCAATGTGCGAAGCGTATCGAGAACTCGCGGGAACGAATCGCACCGTGCGGGATCGTTGTAGATCCGTTCCATAATCTCGTAGCAAGCGGGAATGGCTGCCTGGACCACTTCAGGCGCGAGCCGCGATCCGCCGAGGGAACGGTACGTAGCAGCGTAGTGCTGGTCCGGGCCGAAGCGGTCCCCACCGAACATGAGGGTTCCGTTCATGTCGAGCAGCACGGCGCCAAAGCGGGAGAGGATGTCGGATGTCGCCACGCGCGAGGGTGGTTATCAGGATCTTGGAATCGATACCAGTGGACGCGGCTCGTACCACCTAGCGCATCGCCCTTAACCTGCGGGGCGACTCCCCCGCAGGGCGCAGTGTGGTCGAACGATAGTTCGTGCGCGCCGGCGCGCAACACTGCCCTCCCGTAGGGCGATCACCGCCCGGCAGCTTCAAGCGATGGAGCCCATGGGCTCGGTCGGCCGGTCACGGTTGGTCGCCTCCGACAACTCGCCCATTCTCAACTTCGGTTCCAGAACCGGGAGGATTCTGCACGGCGACACCGTGCAGCACCAGACCGGCAAAATCACCTGTGCCGTGCCGGTTGGTGTTGGCTGCGCCGAAGCGCACCTCCTCCAGGCTCCCGTTGAACGGCCCCTCAAACGTTCCGTTGAGATCTGTTCTCCCGAAGAACTTGTTCACTAGAAAGATGCTCTCGCCGAAGACGCGTCCCTCGACTTGGGGCGTCCCGACGTTTCTCAGGGTGAGATTCAGAACGACGCGGGCGACGCCCTCGATATCGCCCGTGAGGGGGCAGTCGAAGACGGTGCCACGCTGAATCAACATGCCCGCGACGTTGCTCACCGTGCCGGGATCGATGACGGTCGCCCGGGCGCAATCCCCGATCACGCTGTAAGTAGCCTCCGCGGCGGGCGCGGGGTTGCTGCTCCGCTCTGCAGCGGGCGGCGAGAGTGGGGCCGGCCGTTCGCACCCGGTCCCGAATACGGTTACCGAAACGAGCATGACGGCGGCGATCTCAGAAAAGGTCTTGAGGGAGTGCATGGAACACCTCCGGGAATGGCGCAGCGCCCCACAACGGATCGAACGTGAACGCCGTCGGGGCAGATCGGGGCAAGCTTGAGAGCTGGGTTCAGGAGCGCTGCGTAGGTGGAGACGCAGGCGGCGAGTGTTACATAGCCCCAGCCACAGGATGGGTCGCAACTTGGCGACCTCCATTTGCAAAGTTGGGGCGCGCTCCAACATGGGCCTTGAGAGGGGACGTGCCAGTGACCCCAGTCACCTCCCCTCCGCGGTGCACGCATCGTCGCCCAGGGCAAGCAATTGAGGCTTGCTCGGTGCTAGCTTGTCGGTGTAGGCACACATCGAGGGGCTATCATCTTGATCTCCGACCGTTGTGTCGGATTGCGAGCGGTCGCTGCGCTCGTTCTGGCGCTTGGCGCCTGTGCGCCGTCTCAACGGCTCTCCCCCACCGTCCAGCTTCTCAAAGTGGCGTCGGACCCCTCCGCGCCTCTCCCCCGGCCCACCCTGCCACCTCCGGGGGACACCAACGACGCGAGGGCCTACTACGAGCGCGCCGTCCCCCTTATCCAGGCCGGCTTCAACCTGGACACCGCGGATATGGCATTGTATTGGGCCGCGCGGTTGGATCCCGACTGGGCGAATCCGCTGTATGCCCGCGCCATGGTGATCCTTCGCGCCCTGCGTGCGGACCTGCTCTTTGCGCTGTTCCGTTACCGCTCAACGCTGAGGTTGAGTCTCACGCCGCGACAGGCTCAGGTTGTCGACTCGTTGGTGCGGCTGGCCTGGGCTCACAATCCTCTTCTGTTCACGGACGTCGATTTGTTCGTCATGCCTCTGAGTCTGCCGGGCGCGACACCTGACCCGGGGCTGGAGGGATGGCGAGCGTACAAGCTCGGAGATTTCCCACGCGCCGAGAGCCTGTTGGCTGTGGCGTTGCGGCTTCATCCGGATCAAGTCGAGCTCCGGATCTCCCGGGCTCAGTCGCTCGCGTTGTTGGGTCGCTACGACAGCGCGGCCGCGGAGCTCGGCGTCGCTCGGGACACGGTGCGGGTGCGGGCCGTCAGCCACGCGTCGCCGGTGTTGCCGTCGCTCGAGATGTTCGAGTACGCAATCGGCATCGTGCGCGTGAACCAGGGCGACTTCCCGTCCGCCCGAGAAGCATTCGGGCGCGCGTTGACCGAGAACCTGGCCTTCTATTGGGCCCACGCGCGGCTCGCCGGAGTCGACCTTGCGCTCCACGACACTGCGGCCGCCCTCACCGAGCTCGGCCTGGCGGTCGAGATCGAGCCGAACGACCCCGCCCTCCGGCTGTACAACGGGTACGTATTGCGCTTGGCGCGACGCTACACGGAGGCGGTGGCCGAATTAGATGTGGCGATACGGCTCGACCCGTATTACGCGCAGCCGCACGTTCAGCTCGCGCTGGTTGCCCAGGCGGAGGGGAACAGCGCGGCAGCGACGGACCACTACCGGCGGTTTCTGGCGCTCGCCGCACGCCGCGACCCCGATCGTGCCAAGGTCGTGCGCGCCCTCGCGGCCCTCGCAGCTCCGCCGGATTCCCGCTGAGGCAAGCCGTCACGGTCGCTGAGGCAGCGGAGCGGGAGGTTGCCGTCCTACCGCTCCGTAGCTCGTCTTGATGACGTCCACCAGCTCGGGAGTCGCCCGCGCGCCGGAAGCGTCGATCGCCAGGGCTCGCTCGAAGCAGGACACCGCTTCCCGGTCGCGTGCGACGATGCCGGCGCAATACGCCAGGCCCAGCCATGCGTCGACGTCGGCTACTCGATCTACGAGGGCGGCCTCGAGATAACGCGTGGCGATCGCACAGTGTCGTCGTGAATCATCCAATCGCCCCAGCTGGGCGAGGGCCACCGCCGAATAGGCGTGCGCATCTGCCAACGTGGAGTCGAGGCGCACCGCAACGGCAAAGGCGTCAGCTGCCGGCCCGAACGCGTGGAGGCCGAGGTGCGCGCGGCCGAGGTGGTATGGCATGGTCGGGTCCGCGGGCCACAACGCGGTGGCGCGCTCGAACAGTTTGCGAGCATCGTCAAACTGGCGGGCGCCAAGCATGGCAGCACCGACCTCGCCGTAGGTGCTTGGGCGCTCCCCCTCAAGTGCGAACAGCTCGCTTAGCGGCTTCCAAGGGTCCCGGGCACGGTAGAAACGCGCGAGGGCAAGGACGTATTGGCGTAGGGCCTCGGGGTTTCGAGGCTGCGCCTCGACCATTCGGCGACACACCTCGATCTTGGGGTCGCCGTCGTCCAGGGGGGCGCAACTCTCGGCGAAAGAACGCACCGTCTCGTGGCCAAGGCGTGACATGATGGCCCATGACGCCTCAGCATGAGTCTGAGAAAGCACGAACGTCTGAAAGTCGACGTCCTGTGGGTGGCCCGGTGGTGGACGTTGACCCGTCTCGCATTGCAAGCGCGTTTCGAGCGGATGCGCGTCCACGGGCCAGTGGGCTCCAAGCGGATCACGAGTGCGGCTCCCGGATAAACGAACCCTCGCCAGAGCTTGAAGATGACGCTGGTGGGCCAGGAGAACTTCGGGGCGGTGACAAACGGTCCGGCGGTGTCCGCGAAGCTGTAACCGAGTCCGGTGATCGCCTTGAATACGTGTTTGACGACCACATCCCGGGCGTGCGGCTCGACCCACGTGTGCTCCTCTACGGCTGTACTTGCTCGTCCCCCAGGGCATGAAGGGGTCTGAGCCGTCCCTGCCGCCGAGGGAGTCAGGCACGCGAGGACGAGAAGGGAATGAGTGGTGGCGCTCATCGCTCAGCGATTTCCTTGCGGCCTTGGCGCGCGGCTTTGGCAACCCGATGCATACCATCCATGACGCAGCCGTTGGACGATACAATGATCGGAAACGACAGATCCGCTTCGTCTATCAGGGTCATGTGCTCGATGATAGCGCGCCAAGTTGGGGGCTCGTCGTCGCCATGCCAGGCCTCGTCGAGCTCGCGGATGCTACTGAGTGGAATCTGTTTGCGCGGTAACTTGTTCGCGAGCTTCACCACGCGTCCAGCGGCTTCGCGCGCCGGCACGCAAGTACGATCGGTTTGTGCGTCTCACCGCGCCGTGGTCAATACGATGTTACGGTACTCCACCGGCCCGTGATCGCCCTGCAGCATGATCGGCCCCGGCTTCTCTTCATAGCTGTCGAGCGCCCCGCCCGTGATCCCGGGAATGGTGGCGCGACAAATCACCTGATGTCCGTTGAGCACGACGGTGACGATCCGCCCGATCAGCGTGATGTCGTAGGTCTGCCACTCGCCGGCGCCCTTCGCGGCATTCTCGTTGGGAATCAGAAACCCGTAGATCGCGCCGAGGCCGCCGGTCGACGTCTCGCGCCCGGTCGAATCCTCAATTTGCGCCTCATAGCGCCCACGCAGATACACGCCGCTGTTGCCGCTCGGCGGATAGCGAAACTCGAGGTGCAGCTTGAAGTCGCCGTAGGTCCCGTCCGTCACGAGATTGCCGCCGCGCTGCGTATTGGTCAGCACGCCGGCCACGGCATTCCACTGGTTCGTACCGCCTACGGCGTGCCAGCCGGCGAGGTCCGTCCCATTGAAGAGCTTGACCGCCCGTCCCCACTCCACCGGGCCGCGCCGCTCGAGCGACGGGGCGCGGTGCGCGCTCCAGGCGAGCTGATCGCCGTCCGGAGTAATCACCGAGCCGGCCAGTGTATCGCTGGAAAACGCGCCGGTGAACTGAAAGGCGCCGTTGCCCTCCTCCCACTGCGGCGGCACGGAAAACCGCAGGGTGTCGTTCGCAAAATCGAGCCGCGAAATGGGCCGCACGCTCCCCACCACGCCGACGAACTGGCCCACCAGCACGCGGTTGCCCGACCACTGAACCTCGAGCCAGGACGGGGCACGACGGCCCGCGTTTGTGACAATCGTGAGATCCCAGCGCCCAGTGACCGCCGGCCGAACGGGCTCCTGGGCAACCAGGGGGATCGATAGCAGGCAAGTCGTTACGCTGATTAACCAGGAGCGAACCATGTTGCCCTCTGAGCCGCGACACGTTGACAAGGGACGGATCGCGCCTGAGCTGCGGCTACGCGGGCTGAATGACGACTGCCGTGCCGTAGCATAGAACTTCCGTAGCCGAACCCTGACGACCCACCTCGGAACTCTCGTATCGGACGCCCACCACGGCATTAGCCCGCAGTTCTCGGGCATGCTGCAACAGCAGGTCGTAAGCCTGTTGGCGTGCTTGCTCACACATCTCGGCATACGCTCCGATCTGGCCACCAACGATCTGCTTGAGCCCGCCCAGAATACCCTGCCCTATGGTTGGGGAGCGTACGACAATCCCGCGAACGAGACCCTTGTATTCGGTGATGCGATAGCCCTCAATCGAAAACGTCGTCGTCGTCTGCAGCGTGGCTTGCATCCTTGCTCCTAGGTGGGGCCTTCCGTGGACTGCGATGGATCGGCGATTGGTTACTGCTTACCGGACCGCGCTTAAGCTGCGGGCGACTCGCCCGCCGAGCGCTAGCCAGCCTGCGGCCGTGATCACGAGGTGGTCGCTCTCCAGCCCGCGATCTGGACCACTCGCCCGTGCGTCATCACGACGCAGAGCATGGTATCGATGTAATACTCCCCGCCGGAGACCTTGGAATCAATGACATGCCGCGAATAGTGATAGACTAGCGTATCCCCTGCAACGGCGGACGGCTGTCCGAGCAACTGTCGAAGAGCGCTGGCTGAAAGGCCCAGGGCGACGCGTCCGGGCAGTTCGATTGTCCCGCTGCGCGCCGAAAGCGACGAGCAACGGCGGTCAATCGAGGCAGCGGACGGCACGGCAAGAACGTGGAAGCGGTTCACGGTGCCTGCGGCCATTTCACCGGACTCGAGCCACAAGAGCCAACGATTTTCTCCGGTCGCGGCGTGCACACACAGCCACTCGAGGGACGAGGCGGCATCGCCTCTTTGACGGATGAGCCCCGCGCCGAGCCGGAGCCGCAACGAGTCTAATCCAGTCTCCTCCAGGACGATGGACTCAGACCCGAGGCGGACGCTCGTAACGAAGTCTTGCGTGATCGTTGCTGGTGCGTTGATGGATTCGCCTGGAAGAGGCGGGGGTTCTGAAGACTCCTGAGAGTGTGCGCACCTGAGACCGAGCACCAAGGTGATACCGGCGAGGGACGCCACTTTCGACGCCAACGGTGGGCGGCTGTGCCAGGGCTGTGGTGGCTGAATGCCATCGTACTCCGCTGCTCCCATTCGTGGAATATATTCCCACCCATGCGAATCGGCGCGCTGGTAGCGCTTCTGTGCGTGGCCGGGTGCCGGACGCGGTCGCTCGCCCGAATGGCGCAGCAAAGCGACTCGGCGGAATTCGCCCGGCTCGGGCCGCAGGACTCGACCCACGGCGGGCTGCTCGTCCCGCGCGTGGTCGCGCAGCCGAGTGTGGTGCTGTTTTGGCTGCGCGCGGCCGACACCATGGCCGCGGAAGACCGCGCCGACACCTTCGATGACCTGAAGTATTACACGGAACAAATCGCGCCCGCGCTGGAATCGGGCGGGATCAACCTGCTGGCCACTAACGCCGACACGGTCTACGTCGCCCTCCCTAACCACACGCGTCGCGCCATCCTCTTATCGGGCCTCGACTATCCCTACGGGTACCTGTTGATCGATCCCGGCGGACCGGAGCGCATCCTGACGGGCGTCTACTCGGACGACGATCTCCTGGAAGAGCTGCGCGTCTACTTCGACCTTCCGGACGACACCGCCAGCGCTCAGCCGCGCGTCGCGACCTGAGGCCGTGCAGCAACCCCCGAATACACCCGACCTGCTCCTCGTCGGCGGCGATGTGCTGCTGCACGACGGCGCGTGGCGGGTGGAGCGGGCGGACGTGACCGTGCGCGACGGACGGATCGTGGAGGTCGGGAAACGGGAAACGGGAAAGGGGAAAGGGCCCCCCTCCCACCGCGAGACCCAGGTTCGCGACTGCCGCGGCTGCCTGATCATTCCCGGCCTCATCCAGGCCCACGTCCACCTCTGCCAGACGCTGTTCCGCGGGCTGGCCGACGACCTGCGGCTCGAGGACTGGCTGGTGCGCCGCATCTGGCCGCTCGAGGCCGCCCACACCGAGGAAACCGTCTACTGGTCCGCCCTGCTCGGCGCCGCGGAGCTGCTGCTCGGCGGCACCACGGCCATCCTCGACATGGAGACGGTGCGGCACACCGGCGCGGCGTTCCAGGCGCTCGAGCGGATCGGCATCCGGGCGGCGGTGGGGAAGTGCCTCATGGATGCGCATCCCGAGGGCGCGCCGCTCGAGCTGGCGGAATCCACCGACAACGCGCTCGCGGAGGCCGAGTCGCTGGCCAAGCGCTGGCATAACGGGGGGAACGCGGGCGGCCGGCTACGGGTGTGCTTCGCCCCGCGCTTCGTCCCCAGCTGCTCGGGACCGCTGCTCCGGGCCGCGAGCGAGCTGGCCGAGCGGTTCGATGCCCAGCTGCACACCCATGCCGCCGAGACGATCGTCGAGCGCGAGACGGTGCTGCGCACTACGGGGCTCGAGGAGATCGCCTACCTCGACTCGGTCGGGATCGCGGGCCCGCGCGCGGCACTCGCCCACTGCGTGTGGGTGGACGCGCACGAGACGGCACGCCTCGCGCGCCAGGGCACCACGGTGGTGCACTGCCCGTCGTCCAACCTGAAGCTCGCGAGCGGCGTGGCGAAGGTGCCGGAGCTGCTGGCCGCGGGGTGCCACGTCGCCATCGGGGCGGACGGCGCGCCCTGCAACAACCGGCTCGACGTGTTCGCCGAGATGCGCCTCGCCGCCCTGATCCAGAAGCCACGGCTCGGCGCCGACGCGCTCCCCGCCGGTCGGGTGCTCGAGCTCGCCACGCTCGGGGGCGCCCGCGCGCTCGGCCTCGAAGCCGAGATCGGCTCGATCGCCCCCGGCAAGCGCGCCGACCTGGTCGTCCTCGACCTGCGCGAGCCGCACCTCCACCCGGCGATGGGCGACCCGGTATCGCTCGTGGTGTACGCGGCGTGCGCGAGTGACGTGCGCGATGTGTTCGTGGATGGAAAGCCGGTGGTGCTCGGCCACGAGCTCCTCACCGCGCCGATCGAAGAAATCGTGCGGGAGGCCGACCGCTCCGCGGCCGAGCTTCACCGCACGGTCAGCCCTTGAGGTGCGCCCGCACGGCCCCTTCGGCGTGCGATTCGACGAACCACAGCCACTTGTCGGTGCCGCGCGAGATCTCCGTGCAGATGTCCGACGAGTCCACGTCGCCCAGATCCGCCGTCTGGTCGATGGCCCGGCGGATGCGCTCCCCGAAGTTGGACAGCGCGGATGACAGGGCCCACACGTGCTCCTCGCCGGTCGAGATCGTGAGCGGATACTCGGGCAGCTCCGAGCGCTCGGCCACCACCCGCGCGGTGCCCTCGGCGGTCCCGCCGAGCTGAACGACGCGCTCCGCCAGCAGGTCCACGTATTCCACCACCGCGTCGTTGATTTCGTCGAACAGCTTGTGTAGGGCGATGAATTGCGGGCCCTTTACGTTCCAGTGGGCCTGCTTCACCTGCGTCTGGAGATCGATCGCTTCCGCGAGCCGGTTGTTGAGCAGATCGCTCACCTGGCTCCGCACGTTCTCCGGAAGATCGTTCATGGTCTCGTGAGACATGATACCACTCCTCTGATTGGCGGGTTGATGTGCCTATCCCACTAAATTGCTCGGAGCAGCGCCGCTCGCAACGTCCGGGCGTCGCCCGGCTCCTCGTGGCGCCGACCGTTGATGAAGAACATCGGTGTGCCGCTCACTCCGCTCTGGAGACCGCTTTGAATGTCCTCGAGCACTCGGGCGCGGTGCACCTGCCGCTCGAGCTCGCGCGCCACGCGCGGTGCGTCCAGTCCCAGCTCGCGCGCGTAGGCGAGCAGATGCTCATCGTCGAGCGCAGCCTGTCGCAGGAACAAGAGATCGTGCATCTCCCAGAACTTGCCCTGCGCGCCTGCCGCCTCTGCCACCTCGGCCGCGGACTCGGCCTGCGGGTGTGACTCGATCACGGGGAAGTGCCGGAACACAAAGCGGACGCGCTGCCCCAGGTCGTGCAACACGCTCTTCAGCTCGGGAAACGCGCGACCGCAGAACGGGCACTCAAAATCCGCGTACTGAACGAGCGTAACAGGCGCATCACGAGACCCCAGCACGTGGTCCCCCGCGCCGACGTCCACGGCGAGTAGGGTGGGGCGCCGCGCGGGCACGTCAGTCGGCCTTAGCGTGGCTTGATGAAGGTGCCGTCCTGGAGCTCGGCGTACGCCCGCCGTAGCTCGTCCGGCGTGTTCATCACGATGGGGCCGTACCACGCCACCGGCTCCTCGATCGGCTTTCCCGACACGAGCAGGAATCGGATGCCGGCGTCGCCAGCTTGCACCGTCACCGTGTCCCCGCTGTCGAACAGCACCAGCGAGCGGTTCTGCACCTCCCCATTGCCTCCGCTTCCATGGGCCGCAATCGGTCCCACCTGCTCGGTGCGGACAGCGCCGGGCTCCGAGGCGTCGCGGAAGGTGCCGCCGCCCTCGAACACGTAGGCAAACGCGTGCCCCGATGTCTCAACCGGGAGCGACTTGCGCTTGCCCGGCGGGACCCACACGTCGAGATAGCGCGGGTCCGCCGCCACCCCTTCGACCGGACCGGCCTTCCCCCAAAAGCTGCCGCAGATCACGCGGACGCGCGTGCCGTCGTCGTCGGTCACTTCGGGGATGTCGCCGCCCGAGATGTCCTGGTAGCGCGGCCGGGTCATCTTCAGGGAAGACGGCAGGTTCGCCCAGAGCTGGAAGCCGTGCATGCGTCCCTGCGGGTCGCCGCGCGGCATCTCCTGATGGAGGATCCCGCTGCCGGCGGTCATCCATTGCACGTCACCGGCTCCCAGAGCGCCCTTGTTACCGAGGCTGTCACCGTGGTTCACCGTCCCCGCCAGGACATAGGTGATGGTTTCGATCCCGCGATGGGGGTGCCAGGGGAACCCCGCGAGGTAATCCTCGGGGTTCTCGTTACGAAAGTCGTCGAACAGGAGGAAGGGATCGAATTCTTTGGTGTCGCCAAAGCCGAACGCGCGGCGCAACCGCACACCGGCGCCCTCGATGGTCGGCTGTGATTGCACGATTCGCTTGATTGGTCGAATGGACATGATTGCTCCTCGGACTCTCAGGTTGCCGCACTATGCTGAAGAACTCCAGCGGCGGCCCTGGGGTTCCGGTCACGCCTTCCCGTTCACGTTGAACCGCTGAATCGTCTCCGAGAGCTTGGCCGCGGCGACCGAGAGGTGCTGCGAGGTCATGGTGAGCTCGCCCAGGGAGGCGATCTGCTGCTCCGTCGCGGCCGAGGTCTGTTCGGCGCCCTGGGCCGCCGTCTCGGCGATCCCCGCGACTTCTTCCATACGTTTCACCACCTCGCGGATCCGCTGCGTCTGACCCTCGGTCTCGCCCGCAAAGGCGCTGGCGAACTTCACGGTGGCGTTCAGGTCGCCGAAGATGGCGTCCAACGCCTGCCGGGCCGCCGCCGACACGGCGCCCACGCCCTCGGCCGTGCGGCGCCCCTCGTCCATCGCCGCGATCACCTTTCCGATCTGGTCCTGCGTCTGGCGCACGCGGGCCCGCACCTCCTCGGCCGACCGCCCGCTCTGCTCGGCGAGCTTGCGGACCTCGTCGGCCACCACCCGGAATCCCAGGCCGTGCTGGCCCGCGCGCGCCGCTTCGATCGCTGCGTTCAGCGCGAGGAGGTCGGTCTGGCTGGCGATACGGGTGATCGCATCCACGAGCTTCCCGATCTCGCGCGAGCCCAGCTCCAGCGTTCCGGCGGCGCGGGACACCTGGTCCAAGTGGTCGACGAGGGTCACGAGCAGCTCGCTGGCCCGCGCGATCTCCTGACCATGGCGCTGCGCCTGCTGCGCCACGCCGGCGATTTGACGCTCGGCTTCCTGCGCGCGCGCGTGCAGTTGCGCCGCGACGTCCGCCGCGGCCTCCGAGTCGTCGCGCCCGTGGCCGATGAGCTGCCGCTGGCGCGAGGTGCCCTCGGTCAGCCGCTCCGCGGCGGCGGAGATTTCCTGAGACGCGGCCTGAAGTTCCTGGGCGGAGGCGGCGAGCTGCTGGGCCATGGCGGCGAGGTCCTGAGACTGGTGCTGGACTTGGCGCACCACCCCGGCGATTGCGCCGGTGGTCCGGTTCACGCTGGCGCCGAGGTAGCCCAGCTCGTCCAGCTCCTCGTCCTGCAGCTGCACCGTGAGGTCGCCGCGCTCCACCTGTGCCAGTGTGCTGCGCGCGGCCTGCAGCCGGGTGACGAACCGCGCCAGCGTCGGCACCAGGGCCGCGCTCACGAGCGCGAGCACGAGCGTCTCCCCTGCGAACGCGCTCCACGCCCAGCCTGGCGTGCCCTGGCTGACCCGGACGGCGGTGGCGAGCCCGAAGCCCGTGAGGTTGACGAGCAGCGCCTGCCACGCCTCCGTCTGGCCGAGATACAGCGCCGCCTGGAGCGGCGCGATCAGATACACGACGTACAGCAGGTGTCCCGTCGGACCCACTGCGTAGAGGACCGCGGAGATCATCGCGGCACTCACCGCCATGTCAGCGAGCGGGTACCAGCCGCGGAACTCGCCGCCTCGTGCCATGCGGAGCATCGCGTAGCTGGCGGCGGCGAACACTCCGGCGAAGCCCAAGATGAAGGGCCACGAGACAGGCGACACCTTTGCAACGCGGAGGATCGCGAGCAGGACTGCCCCCAGCGCGACGAACCGCCAGCGCGCGTGCGTGTTCGCGAGCACGTAGCGGCGCTGTTTGGCGCGGTCTTCGTCGGCGAGCTGGTCGGTCAGGTCGGCCGCGTCGGGCATGGATGAGAAAATGGCCCGGCGCGGAGGTGAGGGGTAGAGGGGCGCGGCGCTCTTATCGTGCCGACGCGATCCAACGGTCGATCTTCTCGCCCAGCAACGGGAGCGGCACGGTCCCATCCTCGAGGATGCGCTGGTGGAATTCTCGCACATCGAAGCGCGATCCCAGCTGCGTGGCGGCGAGCTGCCGCAGACGCTCGATCTCGAGCCGGCCGATCATATACGCGGTGGCCTGGCCGGGCGTAATAATATAGCGGTCGATCTCCGACGTGGCCTGGGTCTCGGACTGCGCGGTGTGCGCCAGCATATAGTCGATCGCCTGCTGCCGAGACCAACCGAGCACGTGCAGGCCCGGATCGACCACGAGACGGGCCGCACGCAGCGCGTCCTCCGACAGCCGGCCCAGCTCGTCGAGGCCGGATGAGTACAGCCCCATCTCGTGGGCCAGCTGCTCCGCATAGAGTGCCCAGCCCTCGGCGAAGCCGCTGTTCGAGTAGAAGCGCTCCAGCGGCGGTACACCCTCCCGCTCCAACGAGAGCGCGATCTGGAAGTGATGACCGGGGATCATCTCGTGGAAAGCGGTCGCTTCGGCACCGGCCCGGGGGGTACGGCGGGGCGCGTGCAGGTTGATGCGATAGCGCCCCGGATGGCTCCCATCGATCGCCGGCGGCACGTACGACCCCGGGCACCCCGACTCCTCCTCGAACGCCTGACACGGGTCGACGATCACGTCGGCTTTCGGGGTCCGGTTGAACATGCGCGGCGCGGCCGCCTTCGCGCGCGCCAGCGCCGCCTCCGCCACCGCGCGCATCTCGTCCCGACTCCGGAATGTGTATTGGGAGTCGGTGCGGAGCCGCACCAGGAGGGCGCGCACGTCCGAGGTTCCGAAGCTCCGTTCCGCGATGGTGCGCATGTCGCGCTCGACTCGCTCCATCTCCCGCAGCCCGAGCTGGTGCACCGCGGTAGGATCGCGGTCGAGGGTCGTGTAGGCACGTACCAGCGCGCGGTAGCACTCGGCGCCCTGCGGCAGCGCGCTGAGGGCCGTGGTCGTGCGTGCATGCGGCAGATATTCGGTGGCGAGGTAGTCGCGGTATGCCCGGACCGCCGGTGTGATCTCGCGCTCCATGAGCTCGTGCCACGCCGCCCGGAATGTGGTCATCGAGTCGCGTCGCGCTGGGTCCGCAAACGGCGAGTTGTCCGGTCCGAGGGCGAGTATGGCATCGAGCTGCGTGAGGACCACCCGCACGTTGCCGGCGGGCACCACATACCCCTGCCGGACTCCTGCGCGCAGCGCCGCGAGCTCGCGCTCGAGGTAGGCAGGCAGCTGGCGCCAGCGCGCCAGCGCTTGCGACCGAGCCTCGGGAACACCGACGGGCTGGATCTGCGCGAGGTAGGCAAACCTTCCCTGCCACCCGAAGAGCTGGCTCACTGGCATGAGCTCCCCGCGGCAGATGCGCCGCTGCCGACTGGTCGCAAGGGTCTCCCGCACTATGGCCAGCAGCACGGCATCGTTGGTGCCGTTGAAGGTCTCAGTCGGTAGCCCCTGAAGGCGGGCCCACCACGCGTCGCGCCGGTCCTGGAGGCGACGTACGGTCTCGAGCGAGTTGTCGTCCATCCGGTCGTGTCGTGCCCCGGGCAGGCCCAGGAAGGTCCCGATAGTCGGCGACACCGCGAGCGTCGTGTCCCACATCTCGTCGGCGAGCGCGTGGAGTCGAGCCGACGGGGTGCCGCCACCTGCGGTAACGGGGGTTGCTTCCGACTGCGGGCGACCGGTGGCGCACGCGGTCGCGAGCGCCAACGCGGCCAAGAGAGCGGTGTGGCGATCCATCACGTCGCATCCCTCCTGTACGGCGAGAGTCTACATCCGGAACAAATAGCTCAGCTTCAGAAAGAACCCGTCCGACGTGCGGCTCAGATTCCGGAACCGGAACGCTTCCGCCTCGCTGAGCGACGAGCCGTAGCCCAGGAATACGACGGTGCCCGGCGTCGGCTTGTAGGAGAACAACAAGTCGTTCCGGAAGTCGTTCGTGACGATCGCGCGCGCGGTGTCACCGTTCACGAGCAGCGGCTGCCCGGTACGCGGGTCGAGCAGCGCGGCCTGGTCCTCCGCGAAATACTGCCCGATGTAGCGCACGAAGATCGCGCGTGTCAACTGATACTCGAGCTTGAGCCGGGGGATGTTCGCGGTCGAGAAGCGGCTGCCGTCGCGCGCGCGGGTGAGGCGCTGGTGCACCCAGCGCGCTTCGACACGCAGCGCGGGCGTGGGGCGCAGGGCGGCGACGGTCGTCAGGACGACCTGCCGTCCCTCGGAGGCTTCGGGGAAGATGGACTGCGCCGAGTAGCCTACCACCATGCTCCCCGACACCGCCCGGTTCGGCGTGTTGAGGATGAACGCCGCGCCGGGGAGGTGATACAGGTCGTGGGGCACGGAGAATGGCGCGGCGCCGACGGTGTAGCCCGTGTAGTCCGCGGACTCGAAGCCGAAGTGATTCAGGTTGAGCGTGACCTGCGCCTGCCAGCCACCCCGCAGGTTGGCGATCCAGAAGGTCTCGAGGGTGTCCTCGATGGTCCGGTTCAGGCGGCCGAAGTCGCGGTAGCGCCAAATCGGAGCGAATCCGACGATCACGGTGAACTGCTCGACCAGCGCACTCGGACGACCGTACCAGCTGAACCGGTTGAAGGTGCGGCCCGCGACGAAGTCGGTGCGATTCACGAACCCGCTCGTGTCCTGGAAGCTCTTCTCGACGCCCAGCAGCTCGAAATGGTTGCCATATGCGCGACCAGTCCGGTCGCCGAAGGTGACGGTCCATAGCTTGCCCGCGCGGGCGCCGCCCAGGTCCCGGGTCCACGCCCCGGCGACCTGCACTTCCGAGAACCAGATCTTGCGCCATACGACGTGGGCGTCGACGCCCAGCACGCGGTTGTAGTCGTCGCCGTCGATCCGGTCGGTGTAGGCGATCCCCAGCGTGGAGGTGGGCCCGAGGTCGCGCCGCAGGCGCAGCATGTTGTAGACGGGGTGTGCGCCCGTGGCCGACTGGTCGCTGTTGTCCACCGCGCCGAGGTACGCTATGCCCATGCTGCCGACTTTGCCCGCGAGCTTGGCGCCGAACACCGGCTGGGCGATGCGCCGGGTGTAGATGAGACTGTTGGGCGTGTCGAACTGCTCGAGCCCCTCGAGAAAGAACGGTCGCTTCTCCGGGTAGAACAGGGCGAACCGTTGATTGAGCGTCACCTGGCCGATGTCGGCCTCGACCTGGGAGAAGTCCGGGTTGGCGGTGGCCGTGAGGCCGAGGTTCTGGGTGACGCCCCAGCGCAGATTGCCCGCGACTTCGGGCGTGCCGCGATAGTCGTAGCCCGGTGTGGTGGGGGCGCCGTCCACCTTGGTGGTGAACTCGGGCGTGAGGTCGAGCACCAGGCCGCGCCGCAGGTCGCCGAGGCCCACCAGGCGACCCGACTGAATGAGAAAGCTCGCGTTGGCGCGGACCGCGGGGGTCCAGGTCTCCTCGTACCCCGAGTGCTGCACGGAGCGCAGGATCTGGACGCCCCAATCCTGGGGGTTGGCGCTCTGATAGCGGAGACTCTTGAAGGGAATCCGCACCTCCACCTCGTAGCCCCAATCGGTCACGCGGCCGCGCGACTCGTACACGTAGTCGGGGTTCAAGTCGATCGTCGCGTCGAACCGGCCACCCGCGCTCGGACCCCCGGCGGCGCCGGCGGCGACGCCATCGCTCCAGACGCCGTCCTCCTGCACGCCGAGCGGATTCACCGCGAACATCGTGGCGCGGCGGTGGTCGAGGTACGTGTCGAGCAGGATGGCGACGTGGTCGTCCGCGTCGATGTTGTCGCGGTCCGCGAGCGTGGCGCGCACCACGTGACCGTGCGGCTCGAAGGCGCGGATCCCGAAGTAGATCGCGTCGGGCGCGTACCACACGAGCACGTCGGTCGAGTCTTCGGCGGGGCGACCGTCCACCGGTCGGTACTGCGAGAAGCCCGTCAGCAACGCGGCGCGGCTCCACGCCGGCTCGTCGAGCACGCCGTCGATCTTCACCGTGCTCTCGATGCGGGGAATGCGGACGTCGAGCTGTTTGGCGAGACCGTGGTAGGTCGGGCCGCCGTCGGCGGCGCCCTGGAGGAGAAGGAGCAGGGCGAACATGGCGTGAAACGTAAGTGCGGAATGCGGAGTGCGGAATGCGGAATGAACGGACCGCGTTGGGAACGCCACCTACGAATCGTCAGCCGGCCCTGCCATTCCGCACTCCGAATTCTGCACTCCGCATTCTATTCGTATCTCAGCGCCACGATCGGATCGAGACTCGCCGCCCGGCGGGCCGGCCAGATGCCGAAGAACAGCCCGACCGCGGCGCTGAAGACGAA
>Ga0209156_10000097_pt1 | contig 63300 bp, 49 predicted proteins | sample GraSoiAngelo_124_FD_185881 | JGI IMG/M metagenome (GOLD analysis project Ga0209156, IMG submission 185881) | Grasslands soil microbial communities from the Angelo Coastal Reserve, California, USA - 14_0927_05_20cm (SPAdes) (version 2) | ecosystem: Environmental > Terrestrial > Soil > Grasslands... | reverse complement strand
GTTGAAGGTGAACTCACACCGCGTAACCTACGATCCGCGATGTGAGCCGGTCATTCCATATTGACTAACCGGACGCCCGAGCCGCCGCGCACGGCGTCCATCACGCGTTGCACGGCCCAGCCGTCGCGGAACGTGGCGGCTGTTCCCGTGGCGGGCCGCCCTTCCACCGCGGCGACCAGGTCTTGCATGAGCCGCACGAACGAACGGGCCCACATGTTGTTCGGCGTGGTCCGCTCCCACAGCTCGTCGGGCGCGCTGGCGTCTTCGAGCGGAGCGCCGGGACGGCCGACTTCCAGCCGCGTCTCGCCGGTCAGGACCAGTGTGCCCTCTCGCCCGGTCAGCTGGGCGAAGTGACCGGGCCCGTGCCCGGACATGGTGGTGAGCGTGATGGTCGCGAGCGCGCCGCTCGCCAGCCGCAGCACGAAGCTGGCATAGTCGTCCGCAGTCACGGCGCGGCGCACGCCCCGCTCGTCGACGCGTGCCGGCACGAGCGTCGCCGTCCGGCCGCTCACCTCGACGACCTCGCTCCCCGTCCAAAAACGGCACAGATCGATGAGATGCGAGCCGACGGCGCCCAGGATGCCGCCGCCGCGCGCGGCGTCGTACCACCAGCTCCAGGGCGCATCGGCGGCCTGGGGACGGCCGTCGCCGCGCAGGTACGGCCGGAGCACCAACTCGAGGTGCAGCAGGGGGCCGATCGCCCCCTCCCCGAGCAGGCGCAGCGCCTTGAGGCGGTTCGGCTCGTAGCGCAGTTCGTGATCGATGCGGGCGAGGCCCGGGCTGCGGTCCGCCACCTCGAGCATGCGCGCCGCCTGCGGCGCATCGAGCGCCATGGGCTTCTCGCACAGCACGTGCTTCCCCGCCTCGAGCGCCGCGATCGCCTGGCGCACGTGAAGCTCGGGCGTGGAGGAGACCAGGACCAAGTCCACGTCGCTCGCGCGCGCCAGCTCCTCGCCGCTCCCGAAGGCGTGCGGGATGGCGAACTCGGCGGCCACCGCGCGGGCGCGCTCCATGCTCCCGCTCGCGATGGCCGTCACCGTCACCCCCGGCACGAGCCGCAAGGCCGGGAGCTGGACGCGGCGGGCGAACCCGGTGCCGATGATCCCGATCCGCACGCTCACAGCTGGGACCGGCACGAGACGGTGTCCGTGCCGATGCGGACCGCGTCGAACGTCGCCTCGACGGTCATGTGCGTCGACGTGAGCGCTTCGGTCCCGGTGCCCCGCGCCGCAAGCGCGACCGCGCTGTCGGCTCGCGTGACCCAGACCGTGCCGCTGTCGAGCGGCGCGCCGTGCGCCGCGTCGCCGATCATGAACCGCACGCCGAGCGTCGCGCCACGCGGGGACAGCGTGTCCCCGCGCTGCAGCAGAGGCCAGGCGCCGAGGGTGATCGAGTCGGGGGTACGCAACCACACCACGATGCCGTTACCGTCGTTCACACCCTGGAGCAGGAGGCCGCCCACGATCTGCCCGCGGGGACGGGTGCAACGATACGCGCGCACCGGAGCTTCGAACCGCAAGGTGTCCTTGCTCGACCGGGTCATGACGGTACGCACCCGTGGCTCGTGCAGGCGCGCCCGGCACCGGGCGGTGCCGAGGGCGACGAGCGCGAGCGTGACGGCCCCCCGGCCCTTCAGGCGCGTGCTCCCTTGTCCGGCGGCGAGGGCACGCCCAGCAGGGCGCGCGCGGCGCTGGTGGTGAGCGTGTGGGGGGCGAGCGCCTGCACGAGCCCGCCGGGCAGGGGCTCGGGATGAAGTCGCTTGCGGTCCACGCACACGAGCACCATCCAGCCGGCGGCGCCGAGCGCCGGCGTGCCGTCGCGCAGCACGTCGAAGTTGAGGGTCATGGATTTTGTGCCCACCCGGCCGACGTACGTCGCTACGCGCAACCGGTCGTCGAGGCGGGCCGGCCAGTAGAACTCGCTATGGACGGCCTTGCGGGGGAGGAAGATGTCGTAGCGGTCGAACACGCGGGCGTAGGCGAGGCCGCACGCCCGGAACAGCTCCGTCTCCGCGATCTCGAAGAAGCGGACGTAGGAGCCGTAGAAGATGATCCCGGCGAAGTCTACGTCGGACCAGCGGACGTATTCCTCGATGACGTAGGGTGTAGCCGACAATCGCGTCCCGCACGGTGTGACCCGAGCGGGAAGCTAGACGGCGCGAAACGCCAACGCCAGGATCGAACGGAGCGGCGTCGCGCCGTTAGGCGCGCGCGCCCGACACGTGGCCAGCCTGCCCGTCGGGTCGCAACCCGTAGGCGCGCAACCGGCGCCACAGGGTGGTACGGCTGATGCCGAGCCGGCGCGCGGTCTCGGCGAGCTTGCCGTGCGTGACCTCGAGCGTATCGAGGATCGCCTGGCGCTCGCGCTCGGCCAGCGTGCGGCCGTGATCGCCCTCCGGGAGGAACACCGCCTCGCCGAGCTCCATGGAGCCCTGCTTCAGGGTGCGCGCCCGGCCGCCAAACGCCATCAGGCGTTCGCGCAGGTGATCACCGCGATGCGCGGCGCCGTCACCGAGGCTTTCGATCACGCGACGAGCCCGCTGGTTGGCGTACAGCATCCGACCGTACGGGTCGAACACCACGACCCCCTCGCCGAACGTTTCCAGCACCGCCTGACCGAGCGCTGCGATCCCCGGCTGGGGTGGGAGACTGGAGTTCTTCTCTCTCGCTGACATATGTCCATGCATAGCCTGAGTCCCGGGTCAAAGTTCCAGAGAGCACCGACCCCAAAAGAAGTGACCCGCGACACGTCGCAAGGTCACACCCCTCGGGGCCCTTGGGTTCTCTCACGAAGGACCTCTCCCACCCGGAACGGGCCGAAAGGAGTTGTGGCGTCGATGTGACACGGGGCGTGGCCCGAACCCTGGTCCTAGCGTCGCCGTCCGCGCCGGCCCCCTCGCACCAGGCGCTGTCGTTCCCCGCGCGACAGGCCGCTCAGCCCGCGACGCAGCTCATCGAGCGAGTCCGAGCGCAGCGCTTCGCGCTTGCCCCGCAGCACGGTGAAGCGCACCGGGCGATCGAACGGCGGCACGTCCGACGGCTGGAGTCGCCTGGCCTGGCCCTCCTTGAGACGCAGCCGCACGACGCCCACGCCCCGCTCGACCTCGTAGTCCACGGGGACCCGGTCGCCATACAGGTGCACCGACGATGGCAGCGCGTCGAGCGCGTGCCGCTCGCCCTCGGGAATCATGGCGTCGACTTCGAGCGTCAGCCGCGCGGCCAGGAACTCCTCCCACGAGCCGACGGGCGCGAGCTGCGCGCCCAGCAGAGCCGCGACCTGGTCCGTGGCGGTGCCCGCGAGCCGGCCGCCCGAGCGGCGCCAATAGAACCCCAATCGCTCGAGCGCTCGCCGCAGCCGCCCCTGGTCGGGGTGCGGCGTCTCGCCGGCGAGCAGCGCCTGGACCAAGGCCGCCCGCGCGGCGTCCGCGAGCTCCGCGGGGAACCGGGTGGCGAGCGGCTCGACATCGCGCTCGAGCACGAAGCCGAAGTACTCGACCGTCCGGACCACCATGAGCCCTTCGCGCCGCCGCTGCCGCTCGAATACGACCGTGGGCGCACCGCGGCGCGCGTACCGGCGGATCGCGCGCTCGGGGAGCGCGGTGCCCTCGATGCTGGCGCGCGGCACACCGAAGCGGTCGGCGAAGTACCGCAGGGTGCCAGCCACCGCCCCCCAGCTGCCGCACACCGAGCCGCGGCTCACGCGCGCCTCGCGCCCGTCCGCCGTTTCCTCGTCGATCACCAGGTCGAACGGCATGATCTTGGCCACCAGATCCGCGAAGGCACCGAGCGTCTTGTCGCCGGCGTACGGCAGCCGCTCGGGCAGCGGGAGCTCGAGCTGGCGATAGACGGACGCCGTGCCCAGCGCCACGTCTTCGATCGCCTTGACGAGGACGCCACGGCCCTCCGCCCAGGCGTCGACGTTGTCGCGGAACAGGTGGCGCGGCAATCCATAAACTTCCCCCGCATAGCCGTGCTTGTTGACCGCCTCGGCGTATACGTTGTACGCGGTCAGGTGATCGCTGCCGGAGACGATCAGCCCGCGCAAGTCCCGCTCCTCCCGCGTCATGCGGTGCAGGGACTCGATGTTCGCGGCGACCGCCACCATGGGAATGAGCTCGGCGTCGGCGTGGTACAACAGCTCGCCCCACGGCCGCTCCACCGGCATCGCCTCCACCTCACGGCCGTACCGGGTGAGCCGCCCGTGCTCGATCAGGCCCCGCACGGTGAGGAGATCCACGGCGTCGCGATACGCCGTGCGGTCGAGCGGCACGGGGAGGTCTAAGTCACGCGCATCGACACCGAGCGCCGCGCACGTGATGGCGACGCGCTCCGCGTCGCCCGCGAGCTGGAATTCGGGCGGGGTCGGCTCGAGCTGCTCGAACACCAGGTCCCGATCGCTCAGGATGTAGACCTCGCCCGCGTCCACCCGCCCGTGCACGCGCCCCGCCATTTGGAGGATTTCGTTCGCGCCGAGGTAGAGCCGGGTGAGCACGTTGCGGCCGCGCTCCACCACGTTGGCGTAGCGCGCGTCGTAGATCACCACGGTGTCCAGGCCGCGGATGTTCAGCGCCGATTGCCCGGCCGCGGTCATCGCCAGGAGAAAAGGGCGTCGCACCTGCCCGTCGAGGAAGGGCCGGATCACCCGGATCGGCTCGCCGCCGTGGTAGAAGGCGGTCGGGAGTCCCTGCCAGCGGCTGCCGAGCTCCCGCGCGATCTGCTCGACCTCGGCGCGCGTGGGCACGAACACCGCGACGCCGCGTCGCTCGCGCAGCACCCGCTTCATGAAGCGCTCGTCGAGGAATTCGAGCGGCTGCTGCGCCAGCACCCGCACGCGGGCTGCCTTGGCGGGATCGAACGCGCGGGTTTCGAGCACTTCGACCGAGCCGAGGTAGCGGGCGTAAAACGCGGGGTCGACCGTCGCCGAAAGCCACACGAAGCGGCAGCCGGCGCGCTTCCCGAGGGCGAGGCACAGCTCCAGCTCCGCGGAGGTCTGATGGATCTCGTCGACCACCAGCGTGTCGCGCGCGGTGATGAGGCCGTCCTCGAACCAGCGGCGCGCGATTCCCGTGGTGACGATCACGACGTTCCACGTGGGCGTCTCGGGCGTCGCCTCGCGCTCGCGGTTCACCACGCCGACTTTGAGCGACGCGCCCAGCACGGTGGCGGCGATCGGCCGGATCGCCAGCGTCTTACCGGTGCCGGTCCCCGCCACGATGCCGAACCCGCGCTCGGAGGCCGCCAGGCGGCGGATGTCGTCGCCGTGCTCCCGGGCGAGCAGCGTGTCGATCTCGAGGCCCATCGCCAGCTCGATCGTCTCGCACGCGGCGCGCGTCGGGGCGATCACGATCACGCGCCCGGTCGCGGGCTCGGCGGCGAGGAAGGCGGTCGGATCGGGGGGAAGGAAGTGGTCGCGAGACAGGCGCACCGTCGCAATATAGAAAGACCTGGAACGAAAAGCGGGAGGCGTGCGCGCCTCCCGCTCCCCAACTCGACCTACGCGCGGTCGCCTCAGTACTCGTCGTCCCAGCGGTGCCGATGATGGTAGCGCCCCGCGTACACGCGCCGCACGAACAGCGGCGGCCGCCGGTGCCGGTAGAAGTACGGGCGCCGCACGACCACGACCGCGGGTGGATAGTACCCGAACGGCCGGCCCACGACGACGACGCCGTGCACGAACGGCCGCGGGACGCCGAACCCGACTGCGACGCTCACGCGCGTCTGCGCCGCGGCCGGCGTGGCCCCGAGAGCGAGCGCCAACCCGACTGCCCAGATCATGTGTTTCATAGGTCACCTCCCTGGCTCGGGCCTCCATTGGAAGGGCCGTGCCACAGCCGGAGACGCCGTGCTAACGGCAACTGTCAACAGGAGTTGGGGATCGTCGCGCGGAGGCGCGGCGGGGCCGCGCCTGTCCCCTGCCGCGGTCGGCGGCGTCCGCGATTCAACGCGACGGCGGCGCGACCTGCTGCATCAGGCGCAGCACTTCTCCCGGCTCGGCGTGCCGGCCCAGCGTCTTCTTGGAAAAGATGCGGCGCCCATCCACCTCCACTTCGAACACGCCGCCCGACGACTGGATCAACTTCACGTCGGCATGGGGATAGGTCTTGCGGATTTCGGCCGCCAGACCGGCGGCCCGCGGCTCGTAGTTTCAGACGACGCAGTATTCAATCGTGATACGCATGTCGTAAACGATAGTCGCGCTTGACACGCCGTGCCAAGGGGCCGACCTTGCTCCGGGCTTGCCATGCGTTCCCTCTCCCGCCTCAAGGCGTCGCCGGGCCTGCTGATACGCGCGCTGGTCGCGCTCGGCGCCGTCGCGGCCATCGCCGCCGCCGTGGCGAACTACGCTGCGGGACGCTCGGCGCTCGGTGCGGACGTCGCCGAAGAGCTGGTCGTGCTCGTGATGGTCGGCGCGCTGGCCCGGCGCCTCGGCATCGCGCTCCCCGGAAACGGCTTTTCCTCCTACATCCTCGGCGTGATGGCGTATGCCATGCTCGACCGCGGTTGGCCGTTCGGCGTCCTGGTCGGCCCGGCCGCGATGCTGGTGGGCGACGTGGCACTGCGCCGCCTGCCGCCGGCCGCCGCGCTCGATAACGCGGCGCACCTCACCGCGGGAGGGGCGGTGGCGGGGCTCGTGTACGAGCGACTCGGCGGGGCGACGGGGGCCCCGGCCATCGCGGCGGCGAATCTGCCGACGCTCGTCGTGTTTCTCGTGCTGCTCCCCTGCGTCGTCAACGCGACGTTCTACCTGGAGCTCGCGCTGGGGCGCTCGCTCGCCTGGGTCGACTCACGGCTCACGGCGCGCTGGGAGGCGGTGGTGTACGCGTGCTCGGCCGGGCTCGCGCTCGGCTGGCTCGCGCTGATGCACACGAGCGTCGACACGGCCGCCTTTCTCGTGATCGGCGCCGGCCTCGCCGGCGCCACGGCGGCGACGTTCTCGGTGATCCGCCGGGGTGTGCGGGCCGACGAGCTGGCCCTGATCCAGGGGCTGGGGCAAGCGATCGCGCGCGACATCAGCCTCGCGAAGAGCTTTCCGCGCATCCAGGAGCTGGCCCGCCGGCTGGTGCCCTGGGAGCACATGGGGTTCGCACGCTACGACGCCGCGACCAACGAGATGGAACTCATCGCCGACACGGCCGCGCCCGCCGGGGGCACGTTCCGCTACGACGCCAACGCCGGTCTCACGGGCGAGGTGCTCCGGCTGCGGCGCCCGGTGGTGGCGCGGGCCCTCGCGCACGAGCAGGTGGTCGCGCCCGGCCGCGAGCAGCCGGGATCGGAAGTGCTGGTGCCGCTGTACCACGCCGCGCAGCTGGTCGGCGTGTGGAGCGTGCGTCACTCGGACCCGGCGATGTACCGCGATTCCGACGGCGACATGCTGGCGCTCCTGGCGCCGCAACTCGCGCTCATGCTTGCCATCGAGGGCTCGGTCCAGCCCGTCGTGGGCGCATCCGACCGGACGAGCTCCTACATCCAGACCCTCACCGCCACGACCCAACAGATCCATGCGTCGAGCGAAGAGGTGGCCGCCTCGGCGCGGCGGGCGAGCCAGGGCGCCGCGCAGGCCGCGGGCCTGGTGAGCGCGGTCGCCCGCGACGCGACAGAGCTGGCCCAGCATGCCGGCGAGGTCGCCGCCGCGGGCGACGAGACCCGCGCGTCGGGCGCGCAGATGGAGCAGACGACGGAGAAGATCCGGCTCGCCACGCAGGCGGCGGTGCGCCGCCTCTCCGACCTCGACGTGACCACGGAGGAGAGCGCCCGCGAAGTGCGCCGCTTGCGGGACGTGGCGGAGCAGGTCGAGAAGTTCTCCGAAACGATCGGTTTCATCGCGAACCAGACGAACCTGCTGGCGCTCAACGCGACCATCGAGGCGGCCCGCGCCGGCGTACATGGCCGCGGCTTCGCGGTGGTGGCCGACGAGGTCCACAAGCTCGCCGAGGAAAGCGGCCGCGAGGCCCGCAACGTGGGCAAGTCCGCCCAGGACACGCGGCGGGCCCTGGACCGCGCGGCGCAGCTGCTCGAGCGCATTCGCGGCGACCTGGGAGACGTCGTCCGGGGCTCGACGGACTGGCTCCAGGATCTGACCCGCATCGCCGAAGCGGCCTCCGGCACGGCGCGCGCCGGCAAGCGGGTCGCGGAGCTGGCGCACGGCATCCGCGAGCGAGCGGTCACGATCGGTCGGTCGCTCGAGCAGGCGAAGGGCGGCGCCCACTCGTCCACTCAGGAAGCGGAAGCCGTCGCCGCCGCCGCCGCCGAGCAGCTCCGCGCGATCGAAGGGCTGGCCCGCGGCGCCACCGAGCTGGCGGCGCTGGCCGACCACCTCGCCAAGGCCGTGCGCTTCGTCCGCGGTGAAAACGGGCGCCAGTAGGGCGTGATGCGCGTCACGGGAACCGGCCTCCGGGGTTTCGAACCGAAGGCCGAATTGTTACCGTAGTGCGACCTCAAGCGGGATGGGCCGCCGGTGCGCACGCTCGCGATCGTCCTCGTCTCGGCAACGGTGCTCGCCGGCGCTCCGGCCAGCCTCGCCGCGCAACGCGCGCACCAGTTCGAGCTCGGAGCCTTCGCGTCGCTGGCCCGCTACGATCACGTGTTCAATCTCGAGAACCAGGTGGGCGGCGGGGCCCGGCTGGCGTACTTCTTCAATAACGTCGTGAGCGCGGAGCTCGACGGCGACTATCAGAGTCTCACGCCGCAGACGGGCGGCGCATCCGCCACGCTGGCCGTCGGCGCCGCGAGCCTCGTCCTCAATTTCGGCGGCGCCCGCAACGTCTTCTACATGCTCGGTGGGTACTCCCGCCTCGACTTCGAGCAGGCCGACCCGTACCGCTTCACCGACGACGCGATCCACGGCGCGCTGGGCGACCGGGTGTTCCTGGGCGATCGCGCCGCCCTGCGGCTAGAGGTGCGGGGGATCTACGCACCGAACACCGGCTTCGCCGGCGCCGATTGGGCCGGTCATGTCGTCGGGTCGGTCGGGCTGTCGGTGTTCGCGGGGGGAGGCCCGGCGGCGGACTCCGACGGGGACGGCGTGCCCGACCGCCGCGACGCCTGTCCCGACACTCCCAGCGGGGCCACGGTCGACGTGCGTGGCTGCCCCTCCGACTCCGATGGGGACGGCGTGCTCGATGGTCTCGACCGCTGCGCCAGCACGCCCCGCGGGGCACACGTCGATGCGACCGGCTGCCCCACCGACAGCGACCACGACGGTGTGCTCGACGGCATCGATCAGTGCCCCGACACGCCCGCCGGCGCCACGGTCGACGCCCGCGGCTGCCCCGCGGACGCGGACGGCGACGGAGTCGTCGACGGCGTCGACCAATGTCCCAATACTCCGGCGGGAGCAATGGTGGACAAGGCCGGCTGCCCGCTCGACTCGGACATGGACGGCGTGCCGGACGGCATCGACAAGTGTCCCAACACGCCGCCCGGCGCGGAAGTGGACAGCGTGGGCTGCCAGCGCTTCAAGGACTCGGATGGCGACGGCGTCGACGACACCAAGGACAAGTGCCCCAACACGCCGCCCGGCACGCGCGTGGATGCGTCCGGATGCCCGATTCTGTTCACCCCCGAGCGCACGCCCGTCATCCTGCGCGGCGTGATCTTCGAAACGGGCAAGTCGGCGCTCAAGCCCGAGTCGTTCACGGTGCTCGACATCGTCGCCCAGTCGCTCCAGGCGAATCCCGACATCCGCATCGAGATCGCTGGCTACACCGACAACACCGGCTCCGCCGCGACCAACGCCCGCCTGTCGCAGGCGCGGGCCGAAGCGGTGCGGGCGTATCTCGCGACCCGCGGCGTCGCTCCCAACCGCATGACCGCCAAGGGCTACGGACCCGCGAATCCGATCGCGCCCAACACGACGGCGGCAGGACGCGGGCAGAACCGGCGCGTCGAGCTGCACCAGATACCGTGAGACGAATCGCGGTGCTCGCGGGCACACTCGCGCTCGTAGCGCGGGCCCTCCCGGCGCAACGGGCGGGACAGTTCGAGGCCGGCGCGTTCGCCTCCTATACGCACTACGACCCCGCGTTCGGCCTGGGGCGGAAGCCGGGCGGCGGTGTCCGGCTGGGCTATTTCCTGGGCAAGTTCGTCGGCGTCGAAGGGGAACTGCTCTTCCAGCCCGAGTACACGGTGACTCCGCCGGGCGGGACGGCCAACACCCTGCAGCCCCTGATCGGCAGCGCGTCGCTCGTGGTCAACGCGTTGCACGCGCCCCGGCTCACGGTCTACGCGCTCGGCGGGTATACGCTGCTCGATTTCGGAACGCGCGCCCCCTACCATTTCACCGACAATGCGCTGCACGGCGGCGCCGGGATCCGCCTCTTTCTCACCAATCGCATCGCCCTGCGCGTCGAGGGCCGGGCGATCGTCACGCCGAGCACGCAGTCGAACTTCGGCTTCACGACCGTGACCCACTATCTCGGCACCGCCGGCCTCTCGGTACTCCACCTCGGTACCCTCCGCCAGGACTCCGACGGCGACGGCGTGCCCGACAACAAGGACGCCTGCCCGGGGACACCCGCCGGCGCGGTGGTCGATCCGCGCGGCTGCCCGCTGGATGCCGACCAAGACGGTGTGCCCGACGGGCTCGACAAGTGCCCGGGCACTCCCGCCGGTGCGCACGTCGACGCCACCGGCTGCCCCACCGACTCCGACGCCGACGGGGTCCCCGACGGGCTCGACCAGTGCCCCAACACGCCGCTCGGCGTCAAGGTCGACGCGAAGGGCTGTCCGATCGATTCCGACGCCGACGGCGTGCCCGACGGCATCGATCAGTGCCCGGCGACACCCGCGGGTGTGGCGGTCGATCCCAAGGGATGCCCCATGGACGCCGATGGCGACGGCGTGCCGGACGGCCTCGACAAGTGTCCCAACACACCCAAGGGCGCGACCGTGGATGCCGACGGGTGCCCGCTCGATGCCGACCTGGACGGCGTACCCGATGGCATCGACCAGTGCCCCAACACGCCCGCCGGCACCAGGGTCGACGCGACCGGCTGCCCGCTCCCCGTCGAGGCCGTCAGGGCGCCCGTCGCCCAGCCCGGCGCGCCCGCTAAGTGCCCGCCCGCGCCGCCGGGAAGCCAGGTTGACGCGAACGGCTGCCTGGTGCTGTTCGCGCCCGAAGCGGCGCGACCGCCCACGCCGGGGGCGCCGCCCCCGCGGCCCACGCTGATCCTGCGGGGCGTGAACTTCGAGACCGGCCGGTCGGTGCTGACGCGCGACTCGTACCTGGTGCTCGACGCCGTCGCGGCGTCCCTCGTGGCGAACCCGGAGATCCGGATCGAGGTCGCGGGATACACCGACAGCACCGGGACGAAGTTCTCGAACCTGCGGCTGTCGCAGGCGCGGGCGGCGGCCGTGCGCTTCTACCTGGCGCGCAAGGGGGTGCCGCCGGTCCGCATGGTGGCCAAGGGATACGGCGCGTCGGGCTACGTCGCGTCCAACAGCACCGCCAGCGGGCGGGCGCAGAACCGTCGCGTGGAGCTGCACAAGCTGCCCTGACGGCGGTGGTCAGAAGGGGCGCGCCTCGATATCTTGGCCCCCCCATGAGGCACGTCCCGCAGCTCGCGTTGTGCGCGCTCGCCACCATGTCGCTCTCGGCACCGGCCTCGGCGCAACACGCCCCGACCGCTTCACATCGGCCCGCTCCGTCCCGCCGTCGGCCCGCTCCCGCCGCCCCGCCCCGCATCCCGGCGCCGCGCGCGGTGCTCGGCTTCGACCCGGGCGAGGACCGCAGGCTGGCCGATTGGCCGACCCTGGTTCGCTATTACCAGGCGCTCGCCAAGGCGAGCGACCGCGTACGCTACCACGAGCTGGGGCGCACCACGCTGGGCGCGCCGTTCGTCGCGCTCGCGATCTCGAGCCCGCAGAACCTGCGGCTGCTGGATCGGTACCGGGAGCTCAACGCGAGGCTCGCCGACCCCCGCGGCGCCAAGCGTCCGCAGGACCTCGAGGAGGCGCTGCGGACCGGGAAGACCATCGTGCTCATCACGTCGGGGATTCACTCCAACGAGGTCGGCGGACACCTGACGCCCGCCCTTCTCGCCTACCGGCTCGCGAGCGACACCGGCGCCGCCACTCGGGCGATCCTCGACAATGTGATTCTGTGGCTGGTCCCGTCGCTCAATCCCGACGGAGTGACGATCGTCGCCCACTGGTACGGCCGCACGCTCGGGACCCCGGCCGAAGGCAGCGATCCGCCGGAGCTCTATCATGCCTACGTCGGGCACGACAACAACCGCGACTGGTACGCCTTCACGCAGATCGAGACGCAACTCGTCGTGGACTCGATCCACAACGTTTGGCATCCGCAGATCGTCCACGACATCCACCAGCAGGACAGTGACGGATCGCGCTTCTTCCTGCCGCCCTACCTCGACCCCATCGAGCCGAACGTCGATCCACTGTTGGTGGACGGCGTCAACGCCCTCGGGACGGCGATGGCGTGGGAGCTGGCGGGCGAAGGGAAGACGGGTATCGCCGTCAACGCGATCTACGACGCCTGGACGCCGGCCCGCGCCTACCAGCATTACCACGGCGGCGTCCGCATCCTGTCCGAGGCGGCCAGCGCGAATCTCGCGTCGCCGATCGAGGTCCCCTTCGAGCAGCTGGCCACACGCGCGCGCGGTTTCAATCCGCGGGAGCGCTCCTGGAACTTCAGCCACCCCTGGCCGGGCGGACGCTGGACGCTGCGCGACATCGTCGGCTACCAGACCGACGGGGCCTACGCCCTGCTCCAGAACGCGGCGCGCTATCGGGATCGGTGGCTCGCGAACTTTCTCGCGGTCGAGACGCGAGCCGTGAGGGGCTGGCGTGGCTGGCCGTACGCCTACGTCATCCCCCGTCAGCATCAGGATTCCATCGGCCTCGTCTCCGTGCTCGGCATCCTGCACCGCGGCCAGGTCGAGATCCGCACCGCGCTGCACCCCATCGCGCTCGGGGGGCAGCGCTTCCCCGCCGGGAGCTACGTCGTGGTGCTGCGCCAGCCGTATGCGGCGTTCGCGAAAACGCTGCTCGAGCCGCAGCGGTATCCCGACCTGCGCCTTTATCCCGGCGGCCCGCCCCTCCCGCCCTACGACGTCACCGCCCACACGCTGCCGCTCTTGATGGGCGTCACGGCCGTTCCGGCCCACGACTCGCTCCGCATCGGCCTCTCGCCCCCCGTCGAGCCACCGACGGCGAGCCCGAGCGACCCCCGCTTCGCCGGGCCCGACGCCCCCCGCGTGGGATTGTACCGCTCGTATACCGCGCCGATCGACGAGGGGTGGACGCGCTGGGTGTTCGACACCTGGAAAGTGCCCTACACCTCGGTTGTCGACTCCGTTGTGCGGGCGGGGAAACTCCGAGCGGCGTTCGATGTGATCGTCCTGCCCGACCAATCGCCGCACGAGCTGTTCGACGGCGTTCCCCACGAGTATCCGGCCCCGTACCCGGGCGGCCTGGGCGAAGATGGCGTGAAGGCGCTGCGCCAGTTCGCGCAGGACGGGGGCACGCTGGTCGCCCTGAACGACGCGAGTCGTTTCGTCGTCCAACAACTGCTGCTGCCGGTCCGCAACGTGCTCGAAGGCGTGGCCGACGACGAGTTCTACGCTCCCGGGTCGATCTTCCGGCTGGAGCTCGACCCGAACGATCCGATCGCGCGCGGCATGCCGGCCCAGAGTATCGCCTGGTACGAGAGCGGCCCCGCGTTCGAGGTGCTCGACTCGAGCGCCGTCCGCGTGGTCGGCCGGTATCCGACGGAGCCGGACAAGGTGCTGCTCTCGGGGTGGGCATTGCACCCCGACCGCGTGGCGGGGCGGGCGGCGCTGGTCGTGGTCAGGCTGGGACAGGGCCGCGTCGTGCTGTTCGGCTTCCGGCCGCAATACCGCGGCCAGAGCATCGCCACTTACCCATTGCTGTTCAACAGCTTACAGCTGACCACCAAGTGATGTGACTCACGTCTCTTGTCCGATGCCCACGCCATTCCTATCGTGTAGCCCCCTATGGTTGTCGTCCGGCAGGCAGGCGTTCTCTTGCTGGCCGCGCTCATCACGAGTCGCGGCCTTTTTGCGCAGGATGGCGTGGCACGCGACTCGCTCGACCAGGCCCCGGCGGTCGTGACCACGACCCCGGCGGACGAAGTGAAGGTGCTGCTCCGCCCCGTCGAAATCCGTTATGTGCAGCAGGAAGACGTGCTGCTCCCGCGGGCCGCCAACATCAAGGGGCTGTACGTGAACGCGTGGGCGTTCGGGTCGTCCAAGCTGTGGCAGCTCGTGCGGCTGGCGGACGAAACCGAGGTGAACGCCTTCGTCATCGATGTGAAGGACGACACCGGCTGCATGCTGTATCCGTCATCCGTGCCGACGGCCCAGCAGATCGGCGCCAACAACTGCGTGCGTGCCAAAGACGCCCGCGCCCGGCTCGACACGCTCGCGGCGCACGGCATCTATGCGATCGCCCGCATCGTGGTGGCCAAGGACCCGCTGCTCGCCGAGCGGAAGCCGGCATGGTCGGTCAAGGAGCGCGACACGGGCGGACTGTGGCGCGATCGGATCAACATCGCGTGGGTCGACGCGTACAACGATTCGGTGTGGATCTACTCCGCGGAGCTGGCCCGGGAGGCGGTGCGCCTCGGCTTCCAGGAGGTGCAGTTCGACTACGTGCGCTTTCCCGACGAGCCGCGGGAGCGCATGGCCACCGCGATTTTCCCCGCCCACCGTCCGGGAGTGACCCAGCGCGACGCGGTCCGCGCCCACGTCGCGCTCCTCAAGGACCGGCTCCGCCCGCTCGGCGTGCCGGTCACCTTCGATATCTTCGGGCTCACTGCATCGGTCACGACGGGCGACCTGGGGATCGGGCAGGTGTGGGAGGATTTCGTGCGCGTCGCCGACGTGGTGCTGCCGATGGTGTATCCCAGCCATTACTATCGCGGCGCCTTCGGATACGCGTGGCCGAACGGCCAACCGTATCACATCGTGCGCAGCGCCCTCACCGACGCGCTGCACCGCTCGCGCCCCCTGCCCGGCTCGGCCGAGATCCGGCCGTTCCTGCAAGCCTTCACACTCGGACGCCGGCTGCCGCGCTACACGCCGTTCGAGATCCGCGAGCAGATCCGCGCGGCCGAAGACCTCGGGATCACGTCGTGGGTGCTGTGGAACCCGCGCAGCGTGTATCAGCGCGGCTCGCTGCGACCGAAGAACGGCGCCGAGCCGCCCGCCACGCCCGCCCTGTCGGGGACGAGCGGCGGCCGCTAGGCCGGAGGCCCGGCGAGCGCCATCCCCTCCTGCCACTCGGTGATGTAGCCGGCGATCGCCGACGCGGCGACCGTATAGGGATTGGCGAGGTAGAGTTGTCCTGGACCGGAGCGGCCCGGGAAGTTCCGGTTGATGGCGCTGATCGTCACCTCGTCCCGCGTCTTCGACACACCCGGACCCGCGTTGATACACGCGCCACACGAGGGCTCGAGGAACGTGGCCCCGACCTTCCGGAACAGCTCGAGGTACCCCCGCTCCTCACAGTACCGCTTCACGTCCTGCGAGCCGCACTGGATGTAGAACCGCACCCACGGCGCGACCCGCTCGCCGCGCGCCGCCGCCTGCTCCAGCACGCGCGCGTACATGTCCATGTCCGCTTTCTTGCCGGCGGTGCACGATCCCGCATAGGCGATGTCCACCCGGACGCGCTCCGTCTGTTCGATGACGCGCCCGTTTCCCGGATCGCCGGGCAGCGCGATCATCGGCCGGATCGCGCCGGCATCGATCTCGATCACTTCGCAATACTCAGCGTCCGGATCGCTCCCGCCGCCGGCGCACAGCCGCTCCGCCTGGGCACGTGACATCCCGCGGTACGCCATCAGGTACTCGACGGTCTTCGCGTCCGGGGCGACGTAGCCCGTAAACCCGCCCACCTCGGCGGTCATGTTGGTCATCGTCGCCCGCTCATCGACCGACAGCGACTCGACAGCATCGCCACAGTATTCCACCAGCTTGCCGATCGCCTGCCCGCTCTTCACGTAGGGATGGCGCAGGATCTCGAGCATGAAGTCCTTGGCGGTCACGTTGTCGGGCTTCCGGCCCCGCACCACCACCTTCACGGTCTCCGGTACGGTGAGCCGCACGTCCTTGGTGATCCAGGAGTTGAAGATCGCCGTCGTGCCGACCCCGAACGCGACGCACCCGACCGCACCGGCGTGCGGGGTGTGGGAATCGCTCCCGATGATGATCATGCCGGGCTCGGCGTGCCCCTCGAGGATCTTCGAGTGACAGATGGCTTCCGAGCCGTGGTGGCCCAGCCGCAGCTCGCCGTACAGCTTGATCCCCTGCTTTTCCGCGAAGGCACGCTGCTTCTTTTCGAGCTGGAGCGCCACGTCGAGCAAGCCGTCCTTCACGCGCTCCGGGGTCATGGCCTCGCCGAGGAAGGTGAGGTGGTCGCGGAACATGAGGATGGAGGCGGGATCGTGCACCTTTTCGTCCTGGCCGACGAGCTGCTCGAAGAAGATGGCGGCCATGGGCGTCACGTATTCGTGGCTGAAGCGGATGTCGGTGACGACGAATCCCTCGTCCCCCGGCTTCACGGCCGGCACGCCCACCTTGCCGCGCGCGGGGTCCACCACCCAGTGGCAGGCGAGAATCTTTTCGCCCAGCGTCATGGGACGAGGCCGGGTGGTGGGAGGGGTGAGGACCACCTTCCCCTGCAGGCGCGCGACGTTGAAGTTGAACAACCCGCCGTACTCGATGATGCCCCGCGTGATCTCACCCTCGCCCGCGGTGAAGGCGCTGAGCGGGATCGCTTCGCCCCGGCGCACTTTGTCGAGCAGCGAGAAATCGGTCGTGGTGAGCACGCCCAGGTTCTGGCAGTTCTCCTTGTAGATACGCTCGATGTTTTCCGCGACCACGAGCTTGATCCCCGCACACATTTCGGCGTAGGGGGATTGCTCGCGGGAGGAGCCCTTGCCGCGTCGCTTGCCGCTCACCGAAGCGACGAACCCGCCGCGCTTCACCGCGCCGCGGGTGATGGGAAACTCGTCGCGGCACTTGAGCCCCAGGTAGGGGAAATCACCCAGCGTTTCGTCGTAGTAATAGCAGATGTAGGCGGGGGTGATTTCATCGGTGGATATGTCGTCCCGCAGCTCGATCCCGGGACGCCACGCAAGGTCCTCGCCCTCGAGCTGGCGCCGCACCAGGCCGGGGTCCGCGGTGAGGAGCAACACCCGTCCCGCGAGCCGGACCTGGTCGGGCAGTTTCTCGACGCGCCGGGAGCGCAACGCCTGCAGCATGCGCGAAAGATGACCCCTTGCCGAAGGTGGATCAAGCGGATTTGCTTTGGACCCCCATCACGAGGATCGCACCCCGATGCGCAGCGTCACTCTCGTCGCCGCCGCCGCCGCGGCGTGTGCCACAACGGCGTCGCGCCCCAGTCCCGCCCCCGCCCCCGTCGTGTTCGCTCCGAGCGCGGCCGCCATGGACGCGCACTTGAAGTATCTCGCCGACGACCTGCTCGAGGGGCGGGCGCCGGCGACCCGCGGGGGACGCCTGGCCGTCAAGTACATCGCCGCGCAGTTCGAGGCGATGGGGCTCGAGCCCGGCGCCGCCGACGGATCGTACTTCCAGCCGGTGGCGCTCGTCGGGATGACGCCGCATCCATCGCTGGTGTGGGGCAGGGGCGGGGCGCCGCGCGCGCTCAAGTACCTCGATGACTTCGTCGCGTGGGCGGAGCGTCCTGAGGGCCACATCGTGGCGGACGGCGAAGTCGTGTTCGTGGGTTACGGGATCCAGGCGGCGGAGTGGCACTGGGACGACTACAAGGACACGGACGTGCGGGGCAAAGTGCTGCTCATGCTCGTGAACGACCCCGGTCTCCAGGACTCCATGATTTTCAACGGCCGCGCCCTGACCTACTACGGGCGCTGGACCTACAAGCTGGAAGAGGCGGCGCGCCGCGGCGCCCTGGGGGCGTTGCTGGTGCACACGAACGAGAGCGCCACCTACGGATGGGACGTGGTACGCGGATCCTGGTCGGTGGAGCAGTTCAAGCTCGATCGCCCGACCGCGCACAGCATCGCCTTCGCGGGGTGGGTGACGCACGACGCCGCTCAGGCCGCCCTCACGCAGGCCGGGCTGAGCCTCGACTCGCTGACACGGGCAGCCGCCCGGCGCGACTTCCGCCCGGCGTCGACCGGGCTGCACGTCGCGCTCGAGCTCACGAGTGTCGTGCGTCACGTGCAGTCGGAAAACGTCGTCGCGAGACTCCCCGGAAGCGACCCCACGCTGAGTCGCGAGGTCGTCGTGTTCACGGCGCACTGGGACCACAAGGGCATCGGACCGGTCGTAAACGGCGACTCGATCTACAACGGCGCGGAGGACAATGCGTCCGGCGTGGCCGCGATGCTCGGCGCCGCCGGGGCACTGGTGCAGAGCCAGGCGCGGCCGCGGCGCACGGTCCTGTTCGTCGCCACCACGGCCGAAGAGAGCGGCCTACTCGGCAGCGAGGCCTACGTACGCGACCCGCTCGTGTCACTCGAGCGCACCGCCGCCGTGCTCAACCTCGACGTCGTGAACGTGCGTGGGGCGACCCGGGACATCGACGCGCTGGGCATCGACCGCTCGACCCTGGGGCCCGTGTTCGAGGAGGCGGCGCGCGCGGAATCGCTCAGCGTCGTGCACCAGCCCGACGTCCGCGGGTCGTTCTACCGGTCGGACCACTTCCCGTTCGCCCGAGCCGGCGTGCCGGCGCTGTCGATCGAGCCGGGCGTAGACTTCGTGGGCCGGCCCGCCGGCTGGGGCAAGGACCAGGCCGAGCGCTACAACCGGGAGCGTTATCACCAGCCTGGTGATGAATACAGTCCCACGTTCCGCTACGACGGCATGGCGCAGGAGGTGCGCGTCGCGCTGCGCGTCGCCCTCGCCGTCGCGAACGCGTCGGCGCTGCCGCAATGGCTCCCGCGCTCGGAATTCCAGCGGTCCCAGGCGGGGGAGCCTTGAGTGCAAGCTATTGCAGTCTGGGCAATATCCATAACGTCATGAGGTGTAGGACGATACAGAATACAGCTGGGCCGCTCACGGCTGCCTCTGGCCTAATGGTACATACAGGCATAAGTTTGCGCCGCTTTTTGACGGTCGCACCCCCCGGCACCTCGGAGCGAGCGCCTGGAAATCCCCGCGTCCCATCGGCTGCCGCTGTCCTGGTTGGTGGAGGCGGCGAGCCCGCCGCTCGTGTACCGGGCTTATGGCGAAGTCGTGCCCGAAGCGGAGCGGGATCCCGAGCGGCTGGCGGCGTTGCGCCAGGCCGTGCTGGACTACAAGCCCGCCCAGGCGATCGCTCGGAAACAGAAGGCCAGCGGCCTGTGGGGCGGCAATTTGCTGGCGCCGGCGGCGTCCAAGCCCTACGGCTGGACAGAGCCGGGCACGGTGTACCAGTACCGGCGGCTGATCGAGCTGGGCTGGCCCCCCGGCGAGCGGGCCTTCCGGGACGCGGACCGCTTCCTGTTTCAGCTGCTGTCGCGCATCGAGCCGGACGATCCCGATAAGAGCGTTGCGCAGCGGGCGCTGGAGCTGCTCGTCGAGTTTCAGAAGCCCGCCCGCACGGACCTCGGGCTCGCGCGCTGGGCGCGCCGCCTGGGCCGGGAGGCAGCCGCGTGCACGCTGGCGCGCGGCGGTCACAGCGACGATCCGCGGGTGCGTGGCACCGCCCACACGATCGCCAGCAACATCTCGCAGTACCTGCGCAGCGAGCTCGCCGAAAAGCCGTTCAAGAAGGCGCAGGGCAAGACGGTGCTCGACCCGCTCGCCCATCCGCCGACCATCTTCGCCGTCGAAATGCTCGCGTTCCTTCCCCCCGTGCAGCGCGAGCGGGCGGGGTTCATCGAGCGGCTGGGCCACTATTTCTCGGTGCCCGCGCCGCGCCGGGCGTTCTTCGTTCTCGCCGGACGCAAGCCCCTGAAGCCGATCTTCGAGCTGCTGGGCGACCCGCTGCGGTCCGATGCGCAGGGTCACGTCAGCGACATCCCCTTCGCCCTCTACTGGCTCGAGCTGCTCGCGCGGCTCGGGCTGGTGCGGCAGATCCCGAGCGCGAACCGCGTGCTGGCGCGCCTCTTCTCGGAGTGCGACGATCGCGGCATCTGGAGCCCCAAGAGCCTGCGCACCATGCCCAAGGCGACGAGCCTCCTCACGACGCATTACTTCCCGCTCGAGGGCGCCGGCAAGAGCCCGGCGCAGCGCCAGACCGATGCCACCTTCCGGCTGGGACTGATCGCCCGGCTGCTCGGGCTTGCCGTCGAGATAGTCTAGCAGCGGCACGACGTAGTAGCTTATACTACTACTAAGATGCCAGGATCGGTCGATCTCACGCCCTTCGGCTTCACCGCCACGGAGTCGCAGGCGTACGGCGCCTTGCTCCGGCTGGGACCCTCCACCGGGTACGCGGTCGCGCACGCCGCGCGCATCGCGCGTGCGAACACCTATGGCGCGCTGGAGGGACTGGCGGGGCGCGCCGCCGCGATCCGCCTCCCCGGGCGACCGGTGCGCTACCGCGCGGTCGATCCCCGGGCGCTCATCGCTCAACTCGCCGCGGAGCAGGGCCAGGCCCTCGACCGGCTGAGCCAGGCCCTGCGCGACGCGAGCGAGCCCGTCGAGCCGGAGAGCCGGACGGCCGCCGGGGCCCGGGCGGCCGCCAATCTGATCCTGCAGCTCGTGGCGCGGGCGGAGCGCCGGGTGGAGGGCGTGCTCGCCGCCGAGCTGCTGCGGCCGTCGCTGCCCGCCTGGCGCCGCGCCCGGGAGCGGGCGACCCTGGAGCTCCGTGTCGCGGGCGACGTGCCCGTCGAGGCGGGTACGCTCGTCGCGGCCGGCGTCCCGGTGGACACGCCCACGATGCTGCTCATCGACGACGCCCAGGCGGTCGTCGCCGACGGCGCGGGCGAGGGCGTAGCCGCGATCTGGAGCTCACACCCGGCGATCCTGGCGGTGATGCGTGTGGCGCTACGGAGTCTCGCGTGAACCGACTGGTCTTGTGTGGGCTGGCCCTAGCCGCCTGCCGCGCCCCCACGATTCCGGAGGCGAGCCGGTTTCCGGCCGGGACGCGCTTCACGGCCCGCCACTTGACCGTCGGCGGCACGACGCTGCGCTACATCGACGGCGGGCGCGGCACCGCCGTCGTCTTCCTCCACGGCCTGGGTGCTTCGATGTACGCGTGGCGCAAGAACCTCGAACCGGTCGCCGCCGCGGGCTACCGGGTGATCGCGTTCGACAACCGCGGGTTCGGCTTCTCCGACAAGCCCGCCACGGGCTACGACAACGCCTCCTACGCCCGCCTCACCGTGGCCCTGCTCGACTCCCTGCATCTCCCCGACGCCGTGCTCATCGGGCACTCAATGGGTGGGGCCATCGTCGCAGAAGTCGCGATCGCGCACCCCGAGCGGGTGCGCGGACTGGTGCTCATCGGCTCGGCGGGGCTCGGCGCGCGCGAGCCGCCGCTGTTCCGAGTCGGTCGCTGGCCCCTCATTGGTCCGCTGCTGTTCGCGTTCCGCGGCCGGGGGCTCACCGAGCGCCTCCTCAAGGCCACGTACGCCGACCCGGGCAAGGTCAGTGAAGCGGACGTGGACCAGTACTATGCCCCGGTCGCGGAGCCCGAGTACGGGCGGGCCCTGCGTGCCGTGTTGCGCTCGTTCCGATTCGATGCGCTCGCGGGCAGACTCGACCACATCAGTGCTCCGACGCTGGTGCTGTGGGGAGAAGCCGATCGCCTGATACCGCTCACCCTGGGACGCGCGCTCGCGGCCGGGATTCCCCGCGCTGCCTTTCTGAGTGTGCCGCGGGCGGGGCATTCGGTCCAGGAAGAAGCGCCCGAGGAAGTGAACCGCCTCGTAATCGAGTTCTTGAAGAACGGGTTGGCGCGGATTCCCGGAGACCTGGCGTTGGGGGACGTGGCGCGTATATTTCATCAACCGTCCGGTTGAGGAATCTGCCTCCTGAAGCCGAAGTTGAGTAATAGCAGAGCGTTACGCATTATCGCAGCGGCCGCCGAAGAGTTTTCGCGGTACGGCTTCGACGGCGCGCGGATCGCCCGGATTGCCCGCCGGGCGGGCGTGAACAAGCAGCTGCTGTTTTACTACTTCCACTCGAAGCGCGGGCTATTTTCCGCCGTGCTCGGCCACGGCGCCGCCGAGCTGGAGCGGGCGCTGAGCGATCTCCCGGTCCCCGGCCGGGATCCCCTCGACCGCATTCGCGCCGCTCTCGCGCTGCAGTTCGACTTCCTCGCCCGGCATCCCGATCTCGTCCTGTTGCTCACGTCGGCGGGGCGCTCGGACGCCCGTCCCTTTGCTCCGGCCATCAAGCAGCTGGTCGTGCTCCTTGCCGAGGGCCAGGGGCGGGGGCGCGTGCGCGACGACGTCGACCCCCACCTCGCGGCCGCCCAAGCCCTCGTGTTGATGGTCGCGTACCTCGGGCTCGAGTCGTTGATCGCCACGAGCGCGCCACCGCTCGGCGCCGACGAGCCGGCGTTACGCGAGCGCTGGAAGGAGGCCGCGGTGCGGTTGGTGCTGGACGGCGTGGCGGCGCACTGATGCCCTACCAGTTGATCCAGTAGGACGCCTTCACGAGAAACGTGTTGTTGGGATGCAGCCCGAACAGGTCCTGGAAATCGCCCCTGAGCGAGCGCGGCCCTTGGAGCGAGACATAGTCGCCCCGCCCCTGCGTCCACACTACGAACAGCGTGGAGCCGGGACGGTATTCCCACCGCAGCACGGTGGTCGAGTTGAACTCCTTGTCGTTGAATCCGCCGGGCGCAAAGGCGAACGGTTGGTAGCGATCGTCGAACGCGACGGCGTTCGGGTCTGCGAGCTCACGTGGGTTCGAATAGGTCCCTTTGCTGACGAACGGCTGCGCGTACAGCTGCAACGTGAGCGTGGTCGAGAGCGTGTAGTCGACCCTGCCGGTGAGCGACACCTCTTTCTGATCGAGATGCGCGAACCTGTAGTGCGTGCCCGTCGAGTCCGGGCCCCGGGGCTGCACATCGTTCACGTTGTGCGTCGCCCTCAGGGTCAGCGACGTGTTGACCTGAGAGGCGATGCGGTAAGTGACTTGCACGTTGCCGTTGAACCGTTCCGACCGACCGCCGTCGCCACGCCGGTAGTTGAACCAGATGTATGGGACGAACGCGGGGCGTCCGTCGCCGTCCAGCTCTAGCCACGGGGCGACATACGGATCCACCCGCACGGCCGGTCCCCCACGCGAGCAGTTGCGATCGCAGAACGTGGTGCCGAGCTGGCCCACGGTGACGCCGCCGTGGACCCACCAGCGGTTCTTCAGCATGACATGGCCATTGGTGTTGGCGGCGCGCTCGACGGGCGTGCCGGCCGCCGTCCAGTATTGCCACCAGTTGAAGTTCCAAAATGCCTGCTGATAGATCGAAGACGGATGCAGCGCCTGCAGGCCGAACCAGGTGTTCCAGCTCTGTTGGTCCGCCTGCAGGAGGAAACCGAGGTCATTGGCCTCAAAGCCTTGGGAGCGACGCAGGTAGCTGGTCTCGAACCGGGTAATGCCGCCGCCCACCTTGCCGAACAGCAGCTCCTCGGCGTTGCCCGAGAGGCTGGTGCGGGTGGGGTCGTACGACACGCCGGCGCCGGGCCGCTGATAGAAGTGAACCGCATCCCGTTGCGTGAGGCCGATCGCCGAGTCGGTTCCCGCGATCCGGCTCAGGTCGAACGAGCCCGAGACCTGGTAGTGCCTCTGGAGAAAACGGTGCCGGAAGTCGACCGCGCCCACGTAAGCGCTCCGGCGCAGGGAGTCCTGGCTCCACTGGTCGATGTTGCGATTCACGGCGGTGAACATCATGCCGACGCCGCTCTCACCATTGCGGAAATCCTGCTGGGTCCGCACCACGGCGTAGTTGGTGGTGGGCTCCATCGTTTTGTCGAGTGGGCTCGCGGCGCGCTGCGTAACGGCATCGAGGATACCGACGTTCTGTCCACCCGGCAGCCGGCCCGTCAGCTTCGCGGCTCCATAGATCGTGGTAGCCGTCGGAGAGCCCGGCTCGCCGTACTCGAGCTGGGGCGCGCGCCCGATGCGCCGAGAATAAAACAGCCCCTCGCCGTTGCAGTTCACCTGGCTGCAATTCACATCAAAGCGGAAGATGCCCGCGCCCTGGACGAAAAATGGCCGCCGTTCCTGAAGGAACGTCTCGAATGCCGTGAGGTTGAGCACCGAGGGATCCTGCTCTACCTGCCCGAAGTCGGGGTTGATCGTGGCATCGAGCGTGAGGTTCGACGTGATCCCGTACTTCAGGTCGGCACCGCCGGTGACTTTCTGGGACCGTTCAAAGGCGCTGCCGGTCGGGACAGAGACGTTCTTGGTCACGACGTAGGGCGCAATCTCGGGCCGGCGCGGGGAGGGCAGACCTACCAGCCCGGTCAGCTCGCCCAGCTGCGACGAGATCCCCGCCTGCGAGTTGCGGTACAGCGGCCAGCTTTCCCGCTCGGTGTAGCGCTGGATGTCGCGCCAGATCCCGAACCCGAACGTGTTGGTCCCGCGCGGCACGTAGCGCAGCTGCGAAAGCGGGATCCGGAACTCTGCGGTCCACCCGAGAGAGTCGACCTGCGTGGCCGCGTCCCACACCGCGTCCCAGGCATCGTCCTCCTGGTTGTCGTTGTAGATCGCGTAGTCGCGTTTCACGCCGGCGGGGTTCACGGCGAACTCGAAGCCGTTGCGCCGGTCGTGATACGAATCGATCATGATCTTGAGCTGATCGGTGGCGGCACGGACGTCGCGGCGCGCGAGCAGCTTCAGGATGCTGTCGGGATGAGGGTCGAACGCCCGGATGAAGACGTAGAGGTTGCGGTCGTCGTACGCGACCTTCGCCTCGGTGGCGTATCGGGGATCGCCGTCCTCTTTCGGCTGGAACTCGCGGAACTGCGTGATCGCCGGCGCCACACGCCAAACGGCATCGTCGTCCCGGCCATCGATCGCCACCGGGCTGGTCGCCCGCACGGCGGACGCCCGCTTGGCACCGGGCAACGGGTCGGCGCCACCGGCGCCGGAAGACGACGCCGTGGATTGCAGCACGATCGCGAGCAGGACGACAGCGGGCATGACGGGAGCCTCGGGACCTGGTCGGACGATTAGACAGCTCTTACGGTGAAAGGGTTGGGCAGGTTCCGGCCGTGACGAAGGCATGACAAACAGCCCCCGAGGCCATGCCCCGGGGGCTTGAAGGTCGGAAGGCGGACCGCCTCAGTTGTGCTTAGCGATCAGGCTCGGCTCGATGGGCGCTTCGCCGTCGAACACCAGGTGTCCCGACTCGAAGCGCGCACCCCGCAGGGCCAACGTCAGCACTTCGTCCAGGTCTTCCACCAGGTGCACGTCCAGCCACGAGCGCACGTCCTCGGGGAGGTCCTCGAGATCGGGCGCGTTCTCCTTCGGGAGCACGACCGTACGGATGCCCGCGCGCACCGCGCCGAGCACCTTTTCCTTGACTCCCCCGATCGGCAACACGCGGCCCCGCAGGGTGATCTCGCCCGTCATCGCCAGGTCGTGGCGTGCCGGGCGGCGCGACAGCGCCGAGACGAGCGCCGTCGCCATGGTGACGCCAGCCGAGGGCCCGTCCTTCGGGATGGCGCCCGCGGGAACGTGGACGTGGATGTCCGTGTCGGCGAACGCCTCCTCGGGAATGCCCAGCGGATCGGCGTGCGACTTGGCGTACGTGAGGGCCGCCCGCGCCGACTCCTTCATGACATCGCCCAGCTGGCCCGTCAGCACGAGCTCGCCCTTGCCCCGCATCACGCTCGCCTCGACGAACATGATGTCGCCGCCGACGGGCGTGTAGTACATGCCCGTGGCCACACCCACCTGGTCCTCGCGCGCCTTGTGCTCCGGATGGACCTTGGGCCGTCCGATCAGGTCGTCCACGTGGCCCGCGTCGACTCGGATGCGCTCGACCTCGGCGCCCGCGATCTTGCGCGCGACCTTGCGGCCCAGCTTTCCGATCTCGCGCTCCAGCTGCCGGACACCGGCCTCACGCGTGTAGCTGGTGGTGATTTCACTGAGCGCGGCATCGGTGATCTCCAGCTGCTCGGGCGAGAGCCCGTTGTCGCGCAGCTGTCGGGGCACGAGGTAGCGTTTGGCGATCTCGAGCTTCTCACGCTCCGTGTAGCCGGCGAAGTTGACCGTCTCGAGCCGGTCGAGCAACGGCCCCGGAATGCTCTGCGGGAAGTTCGCCGTCGCGATGAACAACACCTCCGACAGGTCGAACGGTACGCCGAGGTAGTGATCCGTAAACGAGTCGTTCTGCGCCGGATCGAGCACTTCGAGCAGCGCCGCGGCGGGGTCGCCCTGGAACGATACGCCCAGCTTGTCGACCTCGTCGAGCAGGAACACCGGGTTCTTGGCGCCGGCCTGCTTCATGCCCTGGATGATGCGACCGGGCATGGCGCCCACGTAGGTGCGGCGGTGACCGCGGATGTCGGCCTCGTCGCGCGCACCCCCCAACGAGATGCGCACGTACGGCCGGCCCATGGCCCGCGCGATCGATTTCGCGATCGACGTTTTTCCCACGCCCGGCGGCCCGACGAACAGCAGTATGGGCCCCTTGGCTTCCTTGTCGTCGTCGTTGCCCTGCGCCGCGTCCTGCGGCGCGCGCTGGCGCAGCTGGCGCACCGCCAGGAACTCGAGCACCTGATCCTTCACATCCTTCAGCCCGTAGTGGTCCTGCTCGAGGATCTCCGCGGCACGCTTCAAGTCGAGCGACTCTTCGGCCCGCTTGTTCCAGGGCAGCTCGGCCATGGTCTCGAGGTAGGTGCGGATCACCTGCGCTTCCATGGAATCACGATTCGCCCGCTCGAGCCGCTGGAGCTCCCGCTCGACCTCCTTCTGGGCGGCCTCGGGAAGCTCGAGCGCCGCGAAGCGCTTCCGCAGCTCGTCCACCTCCACCACGTCGTCCTCTTCGCCGAGCTCCTTGCGGATCGCCTTCAGCTGCTCGCGCAGAAACATTTCGCGCTGTCGCTCGCCCAGCTCCTCCTGCACTTGCGACTTGATGTGCTCCTGCGCGTCCAGCACGCCGATCTGGCGCTGCACGTGGACGAGCACGCGCCGCAGCCGGTCCTCGACCGACAAGGTCTCGAGCAGGCCCTGGCGCTCCGCCGGCGGAATCTCGAGGTAGCCAGCAACGAGGTCCGCCAGCCGCCCGGGCTCGGCCACGCCTTCGAGCACCTGGCGAACCACGTCGTCGGGGAGGCCCGATTTCTGACCCAGCTCGGCGGCCCGCTCGCGGGCCTCGCGATGCAGCCCGACGAAGGCGGGGTCGCCCGGGTCGAGCGGGGGCAGGTCCTCAACCTCGCGCAGCACCGCCTCGAGGTAGCGCCCGTTCTCGCTATAATGCAGCGCCGTCGCCCGGTTTTCGCCGTGCAGCAAGAGCTGCACGCCGCCGAGCCCGCGCTGGATCTGGCTGATCTTGGCGATGGTCCCCGTCGTGTACAGCACTCCGGGGGTCACCGTGTCGACGTTCTCCCGCTGGGCCACCGCGAAAATGAGGTGCGACGGGCTCTTCAGTGCGGCCTCGATGGCGCGCAACGTCGCCGGCCGTCCGGCGCCGATCGGCGTGGACACACCGGGAAACAACACGACCTCCCGGAGTGGCAGCACCGGGAGCGTCAGTCTCTCAGACATGGGTATCGATCTCTGTGTCAGGGTCTTGTCGCTGCATATGTCGCGAGCCGTCGATAGCATCGTTCATGCCAAGCAAAAACGTCGAACTGAGCACGCACGTTCCATCGCTCGGCGGTCAATTAGGCAGACGCTGCCGAATAGCCATCCATTGGGAGCGTTGTACCGTCGCCTTGGCGCGGCGTCTCCCGTAAGTCAAGCGCGGCTTGCAGGTTGCACGCCTGCTCTGCGAGGGCTAATCTATCCGCGCGCACTTCACGCGAACTGGGATGAACGAAGCAGACAAGGCACTCGCGGCCCGCCTGGCACAGGCGCTCGGCAGCGCCTATACCCTCGAAGGGGAAATCGGCCGGGGCGGGATGGGCGTGGTCTTCAACGCCCGCGACGAGCGGCTGAAGCGGCGCGTCGCGGTCAAGGTGCTCCCCCCTGAACTCGCGTTCCGCGAGGAAATCCGGTTGCGCTTCGTGCGCGAGGCGGAGACCGCGGCCCGTTTGTCCCACCCCCACATCGTGCCGATCCACTCCGTCGGCGAGGGGCCGGACGGGCTCGTGTACTTCGTGATGGCATATGTGGACGGAGAGTCGCTCGGGGCGAAGCTCAAGCGACGCGGGCGGCTGCCGCCGGAGGAGGCGCGTCGCATCATGCTGGAGACGGCGGACGCGCTCGGAGCCGCGCACGCGCTGGGCATCATTCACCGCGACGTGAAGCCCGACAACATCCTGCTGGAGGGCAGTCGCGGCCGCGTCGTGGTCACCGATTTCGGGATCGCGAAGGCCCTGTCGTCGACGACGGGTTCCGCGACCCTGACGGCGACGGGGGTCGCCATCGGGACGCCGCACTACATGAGCCCGGAGCAGGCGGCGGGCGACCGCGAGATCGACGGGCGCTCGGACATCTACAGTCTGGGAGTGGTGGCATTTCAGACGCTGGCGGGGGAGCTGCCATTCCAGGCCCCCACGGTGCCCGGGATCCTGGTGAAGCAGATCACGGAGCGGGCGCCGCTCGTCACCGACAAGCGGCCGGACGTTCCCGAGGACCTGGCCGCGTGCGTGATGCGGTCGCTCGAGAAGGATCCGGAAGATCGCTGGCCCACGGCGGACGCGCTGCGGCGCGCGCTCGAGGCGCGCAGCGCCACGATGTACCAGCCGCGTCGCCCCAGTCTCTCGCGGGCCGGGCGGCCGCGTCCGCCGGCGGCGCGCGAGCCGCTGCCGGGGAGGCAAACGGGCTCCGACCGACCGGCCCGGCGGCTCGAGCGCATGCGCGAGCGCCCGCAGCTCGCGCCGAGCGGTGAGCCCGAGATCGTGCGGGAGCTGCGGAGCCGGCTCGTCACGTGGGCGTCGGTGTGTGGCTCGCTCTTCATGATCAACGTCGCGACAGGGCCGCATCGGCCGAGCTGGTCGCTCTTCGTCGCGGGTGTCTGGGCGGGCACGGTCCTGTTACCACGCGTCGTGCGGCTGTGGCACGCCGGGTATTCCTGGCGCGACGTGCTCGCCCGGCCGCCCGCCCCGGACGCGATCGAGGCGCGCCTCGCCGCCGGAGGCCGCCGCCCGGTCGAGCTGCCGCGGGCCACGACGGACGAGTTCGGACACGAGGCGGAGTCGATCCAGCAAGCGCGCAGCGACCGCAAGGCGATCCTCCGGATCGTGGATCGGCTGCCGAAGTCGGAGCGGAAGCTGCTCCCCGACATCGTGATGACGGCGGACGCGCTGCTCAATCGAGCCGAGGAGCTGGCGCGCATGCTGCAGGCGATGAGCGGCAGCGTGGACCAGGGGGCACTCAGGCGCCTGGAGGAGAAGATCGAGGCGACCAAGCGCCAGCCGGACGGGGTCGAGCGCGACCGGCAGGTGAGCCTGCTCCACCGCCAGCGCCAGACGCTGACCGATCTGCTCACCCGGCGCCAGCTGGTGGGGGATCAGCTGGAGTCGTGCGTCCTGGCCATGCAGAACGTCCGGTTCGACTTGCTGCGACTGCGCTCGGCCGGCGTGGCGGTGGCGCTGGACGACTTGACGCGCGCCACCCAACAGGCGCGCGCGCTATCGCGCGATGTGGACCACGTGATCGCGGCGGCCGGAGAGATCAAGCAGGCCCTGGGCGAGCAGCCGGGCGCCTAGCTCGTCCCTCCCCGCCGGCAGCGCCGCAGGCGCTCGGGCGCGTCGGCGACTTCGATGCCGAACTCTACCAACACGAGGAACTGCGTCGCAGCATCCTCGCAGCGCAGGTCTCGCAGCTGCGCGGCCGCGCGCAGCTCGTACAGGGTGGCCCACCCGGGTCTGGTTCGTTCGGCTGCCGCCAGTGTGCTGTCGGCGAGCGCCGCGGGGCCGGAGAGCGCCAGCGGGGTGAGAGCGGCTCGCAGGACGTCCGCCGGGAACGGGTGGCGATACGTGCCCACGCCGATGGTGAGCACGTCGAGCACGCGAGCGGCGGTCTCGCGCCAGCGCCCAGCCTGGGCCGCCAGCGCGGCGAGACCGGCGTCCGCCTCCGCGGTATCGCCGCCGTGCGCCAACAGCTCCCGGAGGAGCTCGGCCCGCCGGCGATCGTCGCCGCGTCGCTCGGCCAAGGCGGCCGCGAACAGCAACGCCTCGGGGTGCCGCGAGCGCGTCAGCACGGCGCGGAGCAGGCTGTCCGCAACCGCGGTGTCGCCGGCCCCGGCGCGCGCCCGCGCGAATCGCACGGTCCAGACGGGATCGGCCGGCACCGCCCGGTGCGCGGCCTCGAGGATCTCGAGCTGCGTCGCGAGGACACGCGGGGCGGTCATCGCTCGTGCAAGCAGCACCGGCGACGTTCCGGCGACGTCGCCGACGGACGCGCCGATGGCGATGAGAGAATCGAACACGGCCGGATCCCACAGGGGGTCGAGGAAGCGACGCGCCGCCACGAACTCGAGCGCGGGGCGGTCGTCCGAGTGCGACAGCGTCGCACGGTCGGCCAGGCGGGCGGTACCGGCCTCGCCGAGCAGCCGACGGCCGAAATGATCGCCGACGGAATCGATCCCCAACCACTCCCGGGCCAGCCCGCCCACGGGCGTCTCCGGCGCCAGCAGCCGCCCCAGCCAGCTCCGGTCGTAGCGGAGGGGGCGACCCGAGGCCAGAACCATGATGTCGAGGTTCGTCGAAAACCACACCTCGACGTGGGGAAACACGGCTCGCATGTTGCGTACGACGCCGGCGACGACGGGAAGGGGCAGCTGGTACAGCTGGACCCACTGGCCGAACACACCGTCGTCGGCAAGGCGGGACCGCACGATCCGGAAGAACTCCGGCGTATACAGCGTCGCGACACCCGCCACCCACGGATTGGACGGCTCCGACACGATCACATCGAACCGGTCGCCGTGCAGCTGGAGGGCACTGCGCGCGTCGTCCACGACGGCCGAGACGCCGGCTCGCCCGAGGATCGAGTCGTTGACACTCGAGAACAGCGCACTCATCGCGAGCACGGCGGGCTCGATCTCGACGACGCGCACCCGCCGCATGCCGGGCACCTGAGCGATCACACGGGTCGTGACGCCGCTGCCGAACCCGATCACCAGGGCGGACGTGGGCTCGGGTCGGGCGGCCGCGGGGGCGAGCGCGAGCATGATCTGCGTGTTCATGTCGCCGTGATCCGACGCGTCGACCTTGCCGTTGACGCGCAACGTGCGGCCGGTTGCCCCCTCCCACACGCTCACGGTCGCGTTCCAGCCTTCGCGAAACGCGAGCTGACGCGCGCCGCGGTGTGCAAGGAAGGCTTGCCGCGCGGCGGCATTCATGGGGTAGCGTGCGTAGATCGTGGGTCCGAGATCGATCAGGCGTGAACTCCACGCGGGGGCGCCGACCGCGGCGCCCAGGGCGAGGCTCGCAAGACCACCGGCGGCGAGCACGCGGAGCCGCAAGGCGCGGTGCTCGGCCGACCCTTCCGCCACGCCGCGAGCCGCGAGCGCCGCGAGCACCAGGGCGGCCACGCCGTTGATCACGAGGCCCAGGCGCAGAGTGGTCTCGGTGCCGAGTGTAACGACCAGCACGAAGCCCGTGAGCACAGCACCCGCGATGCTGCCCAGCGTGTTGAGCGCGTAGGCAGTGCCCACGTCGGCGCCCCGGGCGGCGTCGCGGGGCGCGGCGAGGTCGGCCAGGAGCGGAAAGCTCAGTCCCATTCCTATGGCGGGGATCAGCACGACGGCGCCGACCGCGAGGCCCATGAGGGCGAGGCGCGTGGTCGCCCCGAAGCCGTGGTGTTGGAAGACGGCGACGATGTAGAGCGGCAGCGCCGCGAAGAAGGCGAGCAGCCCGGCGGCACCCGCGCCGGTGATGCCCTGGGCCAGCGCCGCATCGGCGGTCGTGGCGGGTCCCGCGGCACGTCCCCGCGCCACGTAGGCACTGCCGAGCCCGATGCCCAACAAGAACACGAGCAGCACCAGGGTGAAGGCATAGGTCGACCCGCCGACGACCATCACCAGCACCCGCGTCCAAGCGATCTCGTCGAGCAGCGAGGCGAACGCCGTCACCGCAAGGAGGGCCAGAGCCGCCCGCCGGACGGCCCCACCGCCTCCCACCCGCAGCGGGGACGGGGGGACGGGACTGGGCTCGGGGGGGGCGGCCAGCGCCAGGGCTGCGAGCCCGAGCGCGAGGTTGACCGCCGCCGTGCCCCACAGGGAGAGCCGGATCCCGACCCGCTCGATGAGCACGAATCCGGCGAGCGCTGTGCCCGCCACGGCGCCCAGGGTGTTGAGGCCGTACAGGCGACCGAGGGCGCGCTGCAGCCGCTCGCGCTCGGCGCCCATGAAGGCTCGGGTCAGGACCGGGAGCGTGCCGCCCATCAGCGTCGTGGGAACGAGCAACACGAGGGCGGCGAGGCCGAAGCGGAGCGCCAGGCTCACCGGTCCGCCGAGGCCGAAGCTGCGTGCCAAGGCGACGTAGACCTGATGCGCGAGGGACAGCACGAGCGGCGACAGCAGGCCGAACACGCCGATGGCGATCTCGAGGCGGCCGTACAGGGCGGCGGGGTTCGGATGGCGGTCCGCGCGGCGCCCGAGCCACCACGCGCCGAGACCCAGGCCCCCCATGTAGGCGGCGACCACGGTCGTCACGGACTGGATGGTTGATCCGAACGCCTGATACAAGAGCCGAACCCAGAGCAGCTCGTACACGAGCCCGGTGGCTCCGGAGAGAAGGAACAGCAGGCTGTACGCGCGGGTGGCGCTAGAACGCATGCAGTTCGCGCATCGCGCGCGCGAGATCCTCCACCTGGGGCAGGATGAAATCCTCGAGATCGGGGGCGTAGCCCACGAACGTGTCGGTCGACGCCACGCGCTTCACGGGCGCGTCGAGCCAGGAGAAACACTCGTCGGCGAGCCGGGCGGCGATTTCCGCGCCATAGCCCCACGAGAGCGAGTCTTCGTACGCCACCAGCACTTTGCTGGTCTTGCGGACCGACGTCGCGATCGCCTCCCAGTCCACCGGGGAGAGGCTGCGCAGATCGATCACTTCCACGCTCACGCCGTCCTGCTCCTCGAGCTGCTTCGCCGCGACCAGCGAGCGCTGCACCACGGCGCCGTAGGTCACGACGGTCAGGTGTCGTCCCTCGCGCACCCGCTTCGCCTTGCCGAACGGGATCATGAAGTTGGGGCCGGGGTTGGGCGCCTTGTTGTACGTCTGGCGGTACAGGTGCTTGTGCTCCAGGAACAGCACGGGATCGTCGCAGCGGATCGCGGTCCGCAGCAGGCCGTTCGCGTCGAGCGCGGAGCTGGGGCAGATCACGCGCAACCCCGGCACGGCGGTGAAGACGACGGCGCCCGTCTGCGAGTGATAGATCGACCCTCCCTTCAGGTACCCGCCGTAGGTCACCCGGACGACCGCGGGACAACTGAAAGCGTTGTTCGAGCGCCAGCGCAGCGTGGCGAGCTCGTTGCGGAGCTGATGGTAGGCGGGCCAGATGTAATCGAAGAACTGGATCTCCACGACGGGCTTCAGGCCCCGGGTCGCCAGCCCGATCGCCCGGCCCACGATGTTCGCCTCGGCGAGCGGGGAGTTGTACACGCGGTCGCTCCCGAACTGGCGTTGCAGCCCCCACGTGACTTTGAAGACGCCCCCCTTTCCCTTCACCTGCCCGAGGTACTGCTCGCGGCTGGCGTCGGCCACGTCTTCGCCGAACACGAGGATGCGGGGATCGCGCGCCATCTCGTCTTTGAGACAGGTGTTGAGGAGATCCACCATGGTCGTCGGATCGCCGCCGAACTGGGGGTCGTCCTCGGTGTCGAACTGCTCCGAGGTCGGATCCACATCGGGCGAGTAGACGTACAGCAGCGCGCTCTCGGCCTTGGGCTGCGGCGACGCCAGCGCCATGTCCGCGGCGACGGCGATCTCCTCCTCGACGTGCCGCTTGATGCCCTCGATCTCCGCGTCGGTGGCGACACCCTCGGCGATGAGGCGCTTCGGGAACGCCTGCACGCCGTCGCGGCGCGCGTCGTCGTCGCGCTCCTTGGGCGGGCGGTAGAGCACTTCGTCGTCCGAGAGGGAGTGCGAGTAGGGGCGGATGACGTGTGCGTGCACGAGCGCGGGGCCCTTGCGCTGGCGCGCGTACTCCGAGGCGCGCAGCAGCACGTCGTACGACGCGACCGGATCGCAGCCATCGACCTCCTCCACCAGGAGGCCGGGGAACGCTTTCACGAGCCGCGACACCGAGCCACCGGCGGTCTGAACTTCGACGGGCACCGAAATCGCGTAGCCGTTGTCCTCGATGAGGAACAAGATCGGCAGCTTCAGGTTGGTAGCGCTGTTCAGGGCTTCCCAGAACTCCCCTTCGCTCGTCGTGCCGTCGCCCGCCGAGACGTACACGAGATCGTCGGTGGGGGTGGGCTTGTCGGCGATGGTGTCGAGTCGCGCATAGCGGAGCCACGCTTCCGCGCAGCCCACGGCCTGCAGGAACTGGGTCCCGGTGGGGCTCGATTGGCTCACGATGTGCAGCGCCTTGTGACCCCAGTGCGACGGCATCTGCCGGCCGCCGGAGTTGGGGTCGTCGGCGGCGCCGACCGCGGAGAGCAGCATCTCGGTGGGGGTCATGCCCAGCGCCAGGCAGAGCGCGCGGTCGCGATAATAGGGATAGAACCAGTCATAGGCGGGGCGGAGCGCCCTGGCGGCGGCGACGAGAACGGCTTCGTGCCCGGCCCCGGAAATCTGGAAGTAGATCTTGTTCTGGCGCTTGAGCTGGATCTCCTTGTCGTCGATGCGACGCGACAAGAGCATCAACCGGTACATGTCGAGCAGGTCGGCCTTGGACAGCGCCTTGGCGGCCCGGGGCCCGGGATGCGTGCGTGTCGCCATGGCTCAAAGATAGTCGCGCGTGCAATATTTGCCGACATGAACGAGGCGACGACGCAACGCGTCCTCGGGCACTTTGCCCGCGGCCTGCATGCCTTGACGGTGAAGCACGGCGGCGAGGAGCACGGCGTGACCGCCAGCTGGGTCAGCCAGGCCTCGTTCCATCCACCGATGGTCGTCGTGGCGGTGGAGAACCGGTCGAAGACGATCGGCATGATCCGCGACGCGCATCACTTCGCGCTCAGCGTGCTGCGCGCCGGTCAGCACGACGTGGCCGAGAAGCTCGGCCGGGCATCGGCCGGCGCGCCCCCCACGCTCAAGGGAATCAGGACCAAGCCGGCGCCCGCGTCGGGCGTCCCGGTGCTGGCCGACGCGCTGGGGTGGGTCGAATGCCGCGTCGTGGCCACGCTGCCGAGCGGGGATCACACGTTGGTGTTGGGAGAGGTGCTCGAAGCGGGGGTTGAGCACGACGGCGACCAGCCGCTCACGGCGCAGCAGGCGGGATTGGAGTACGGGAGCTAGGGGTTCGGGGCTCGGGACTCGGGGACGGACGTTCAGGGCCTCTCGTAGACGACTTTGCCGCCGACGATCGTGTAGCGCACCCGTGCCTGATCGAGCGAATCGGCCGGCAGCCTGAAGAGATCGCGATCGAGCACCACGACGTCGGCGTCGTAGCCGGGGGCGAGGATGCCACGCGTGCGCTCGTCGAAGGTCGCGAAGGCGTTGCCCCACGTATAGGCACGGAGCGCCTCGTCCACACCGATTTTCTGCTCCGGGATCCAGCCATTGGGGTTCTTGCCGTCGAGCGTGCGCCGCGACACCGCCGCGTACACGCCCAGCAACGGGTCGAGCGGCGCGACGGTCCAGTCGGAGCCGAACGCCAGGGGGGCGCCGGTGTCGAGCAGCGTGCGGAACGCGTACGTGGTCCTGATCCGCACCGGCCCGATGCGCTGCTCCACCCAGCGGCCGTCGTCGATGGCGTGGTAGGGCTGCATTGACGCGATCACGCCCAGGTTCCCGAATTGGGGAATGTCCTGGGGACGCAGGTGTTGGGCATGCTCGACGCGGAAGCGGCGATCGCGCCGGCCGTGGGCCCGCGCGAGGCTGTCGTAAATCGAGAGGAGGATCGCGTTGGCGCGATCTCCGATGGCGTGCACGGCGATCTGGAGCCCGGCGGAGTCCGCGTTGCCGATCCAGCTCCGCATGTCCGCCTCGGGGTGCTGCAGCAGTCCGCGGTATCCCGCCGAGTCGCTGTAGGGCTCGAAGAAGTACGCGGTCCGCGAGCCCGCCGAGCCGTCCATGAAGCCCTTGACGCCGCCGATCTTCACCCACTCGTCGCCGCTCCCGGCGCGCCGCGCGCTATCGGCCACGACGCGCCACGCGTCGAGGGGCAGGTACAGGGCCACCCGCAGCGTGAGCCGGCCCGCCCGCTCGAGCCGGCGGTAGCTGGCCAGGTCCGCCCATGACGCGGACATGTGTGCGGTGGCGGTTACCCCCAGACGGGCGGCATGGGCCAATGCGCGCGCCAGCCCCGAGTCGCGGCGCTCGGGCGCGGGCTCGGGAACGGCCCGTCCGACGACGTCGAGCGCTCCGTCCTTGAAGATTCCCGTCGGCTCCCCCGTGCGCGCGTCCCGCAGGATCTCGCCGCCCGGAGGCGTGGGGGTCTCCTTGGTGACGCGCGCCGCGCGCATCGCGGCCGCGTTGGCGAGCGCTTCGTGCCCGTCCACGCGGTTCACGAACACGGGGTTGTCCGGCGTCACCGAGTCGATCCACTGATGCTGCGGCAGCCGCTGTCCCGGCCAGAGGGTGTGATCCCAGTCGCCGCCCAGAATCCACTCACCTGGCTTGAGGGTCTTGGCGTATGCCTGAATGCGACGGATGAACTCCGCGGGGGTCGCCGCGTCGCGCAGGTCCACGGACGCGAGTTGGAACCCGCCGTCGATGAAGTGGGTGTGGCCGTCGGTGAAGCCGGGCATGACCAGCCCGCCGCGGGCCTGCACCACGGCCGTGCGGCGGCCCACGTACCGCGCCACCGCGGACGAGTCTCCCACCGCCTGGATCTTCCCCCGCGCGATCGCGACGGCGCCTGGTCGAGGCCGGCCGCGCGAGAGTCCCGTCCAGAGCACTCCGCCGGTGACCACCAGGTCGGCCTTGCCGCCGCAGGCGCCGAGGTAAACGCACAGCAATCCCGTGGCCAGGCTCCGGATCATAGGCGAGTCCTCAGCGGAGTTTGGTGATGCGATGAATGGTTTCGAGCGCGGCGATCGGATCCGACCCCGCCGCCTGGTCGCCCCGGGGCGCCGCTCCGGCCGTGAGCGCGTCGCGGATGTCCAGCAGGACCTCGAGCAGCAGCTGCTCCCGCTGGTAGGCGGCGTCGAGATCGGCCATGCGGGCCTGGTCGCCGGCGGCCTTGGCGCGCTCATAGGCGTCGCGGTAGATCGCGTCGAGATTTTGCAGGACACGGTCGCGGGGTCGCGGCATGTCGGGGAAAATACAGCCCCCGCGGCCCTACGGGAGGACTACGGCGTCAGCGTCACCGTCAGGGCGATCTGGTCCGCCCCATGCCCGCCGTCCTTGTCCGTGACGGTGACGCGCACGGGATAGGTGCCGGGCACCACGTAGAGATGAGACGGTGAGATCTCGTCCGATTGGCTCGAGGTCGCCCCCTGGGTCGAGAATCCGTCCCCCCAGCTGATGTCATAGGACCACGGCGCGTCGTTCGCGCCCGGGTCGCTGAACGTCGCGTGGAGCGTGAAGAACCCGGGGCCGGTCCGCGCGTCGCCACCGGCGTTCACGGTGGGGGGGAGGTTGCCGATGGTCGCGGTCGTTTGCACGGACGGGCTCGCCGAGCCCCGCGCATCGGTGACCGTGAGCGACACGGTGTACGTGCCGTCCGCCGCGTAGGTGTGGGTCGGCTGCGCGCCCGTGCCGCTCGACCCGTCGCCGAAGTCCCACGCGTACGCGAGAGCGTCTCCGTCCGGATCGGACGACGCGCTCCCGTCGAAGCTCACTTGATCCTCCGAGCGATACGGCCCGCCGGGGTTGGCGGTGGGAGCGTGATTCTCGCCTGCCGCACCGTGACAGGCGCCGTGGCCCGAGTCGGTGAACGTCTCGCCCGCCACCGGGACGAACTCCCAGCCGTACCCGCCGTCCTCGAGTGTGACCTTCAGGACCCCGAAGGTGAACCCACGCACTTCGCTGTTCGGATGGATCGCGACCGTGGTGACCTCGTCCATGCTCTCGCCGCCGGTGCCGACGTTGATCTCACGGATCCCCGTGGCGTCGTCGCGGGTGCCGTCGGGCTGCATCGGCGCAAACCGCTCGTAGTGGTGCACGTGCCCGTTGAGCACGAGGTCCACGTGTGCGGTGTAGAGGCGATTCCACAACGGCCGGCGGTCGTCGTTGACCGTGTACCCGTCGAAATTGGACGACAGGAATAGCGGTACGTGCCACATGGCGAGCGTGCAACGCTGGGTGTTCGCGGCCAGGTCGTTCACGAGCCACTGGTCCTGCGCCGATCCCGGCCCGAACGGGATGTTGTCGTTCAGCACGATGACGTGCCACGCGCCGAGGTCGATGCTGTAATAGCCGAGGTCGCGCGGCCCCGCGCGGTCTCCGAAGTAATCGAACGCGCCGGTGGCGTTGCCCGTGTCGTAGTCATGGTTGCCGAGCACGCCGTAGGTGCGGGGTTTGTGTCGCCCCCAGCTCGGGTCGTAGCAGTTGGTGTAGTCCGCCAAGGTGCCGTGCGGAAATGCGTTGTCCCCGAGTGTGACGACGGTGCCCGGAATGGCATCCAGCAGGTTCGCCGTGGCTTCGTCGCCGTCGCCGCCGCACGTCGCGATGTTGCCGGCACCGACGAGGACCTCGTCGGGTGTCGCGCCGACGACGGTCTCGATCGGAGCCGTGGCGCTCGGTCCACGCCCTCCATCGCTGCACGACACCGCGAGCAGCAGCAGGCCCAGGGCGGGAAATGTGAGGAACGACGTGTGGGGCACTTGCCTCATGCCGCCAGTCATCGTCAAAAAGCGTGCCGCATCCCGCGAGCAGCGGATCGCGTGGCGCCGCGGCTACGTCACCGGCCGCAGGACGATGCCGCTCGGCACCTTCGGCGCGAAGTACGTCGACTTGGGTGGCATGACCTCTCCGGCATCGGCGACTGCGAACACCTCGTCCACTTTGGTGGGATTGAGCAAGACCGCCGCGGCGGCCTTGCCGGCGCGCACCGCGTCGAACGCTGCGCGCGGATCGGGCGTGTAGGCGAGCGACGGCGTCGCCGGATCCGCGCCGAGAATGTACTGGACCACGAGCGCCTCGATACGAGCCACGTCCAGCGCGCGGATCGACGGAGCATTCCCGAGCCCGGGCACGCCATCGAGCGACACACCGCGCTTCAAGACCAAGGTCACGTCGTAGTCGTCGGGGAATGCGACGATACATGCAGTCCCTTGCCGTCCCAGCTCGGCCAGCCGCTCGACCCGATCCATGCAGGGAGCCACCCGTCCCACGTCGAACCAGCGGCGCCAACTGTCGAGCAGCTTGGGCGCGTCCCGCCCGGAGCCGAAAATGATCCGGTGCGTCGGGAGGATGGTGAGGCCGGGATCCCCCGCCGACACGACGAACGCCAGCACGCGGTCGGCGCCGGGCGTTTCCTGCGCGTAGGCGACCGCCGTCTCGTAGCGGTGGTGGCCGTCCGCGATATACAGTTGGGCGCGCCCCGCCACGCGGGACAGCTCCGCGGCTCTCTCTCCCGATACCACCCACAGGCGGATCCCGACGCCGTCGAGCTCCGCCCGTGCCGCGGGCGCGCCGGACGTCGCCTGCACGAGGGCGCGCGCCAGGGCGCGATCCGGATCGGGGGCGAGCAGGAAGATGGACTCGAGGCTGGTCCGGGTGGCGCGGAGCAACGCGAGCCGGTCCGCCTTGGGCGCGGAGTGCGTCTGTTCGTGCGGGCGCACGCGACGCGTGGAAAACGGCTCCGCGCGCACCGCGGCGAACATGCCGGTGCGGGTGCGCCGCTCCCCCGAGGGGAGCGCGTAGTCCTGCGCGACGACGTAGACCGACTCCGCGGCGTCGGCGCGCAGCACGCCGGATTCGCGCCACGCGGCGAGCTCACTCGCGGCGTGGGCATAGCGGTCCCCGCCGGCCGGCGCTTCCGGCAGGATGAGGTGGACGATATTGTGGGGGTCCGGCGCGGCGTAGCGCGCGCGCTCCTCTTTGGAGATCACGTCGTAGGGGGGTGCGACCAGCGCGCTGAGGCGGTCGCGGGCGGCGTACCGCTCACCGCGAAACGGCGCGACGAGCGGCGGCAGTTCGGCGTTCACGATTCCCCGGAGTCTCTCGTGTCCTTGCGCGAAGTCCAGCAGACGGTCGACCGCTGGATCGGTCAATATAAGGAGGGCTACTTCTCGCCGCTCACCAACCTGGCCCGGCTGGCGGAGGAGGTGGGAGAGCTGGCCCGCGAGATCAACCACCGGTTCGGGGAGAAGACCAAGAGGACGGATGAAGCCGAGGGATCCCTGGCCATGGAGCTCGCGGACATCCTATTCGTCGTGATCTGTATCGCCAACTCCCAGCACATCGACCTGGACGACGCGTTCGCCCAGATGATGGCGAAGCTCACCGCGCGCGACGCCGACCGCTGGACCAGGAAGGAACGTTGATCTCCTCGTAGACCCGCTGGTACGATTCCAGGCGGTCAGGCTCCACGGCGTGCTGCGCCACGGCCTGGCGCACCGCGCATCCCGGCTCGGCGAGATGGCGGCAGTCGTCGAAGCGACATTGATCGAGGAAGGGGCGGAACTCGGGGAAGCACAGGGCGAGGAGCTCCGGCTCAATCCCCCACGTTCCCACCTCCCGCAGCCCGGGGGTGTCGACCACGTAGCCGCCGCCCAATAGGGGCACGAGCAGGGCGGCGCGCGTGGTGTGCCTGCCGGTCCCCCATTTCTCGCTGATCTCGCCGATGCGGAGGTTCAGGCCGGGGTAGATCGCGTTCAGGAGGCTCGACTTGCCCACGCCCGACTGGCCGGCCAGGACCGACTCGCGGCCCCGCAGCAGGTCGCGCAGCGCGGGCAGGCCCAGCAGCTGCGTGACAGAGGTGGCCAGTACCTGGTACCCGGCGGGCGTATAGCGTTCGACCAGGCGCTCGAGCGCGGCGCCGTCGAGATCGATCTTGTTCAGGACGATCACGGCGGGCAGGCGATTCGCCTCCGCGATGACGAGAAACCGGTCGAGCATGCGCGGATTGGGCTCCGGGTCGCGTGTCGCCGCCACGACGACGACCTGGTCGACGTTGGCCGCGATCGGCTGCGGGCGCCGCCCGACACGGTCTCCAGCGGCGACGCGGCGCGCCAACACCGAGCGGCGGGGCCGGACGCGGGAGATGGTCGCGGTGCGGTCGGCGCGCACCTCCAGCTCCACCACATCACCCGCCACGACGCGGTCGTCGTCCCTGTGCTTGAGCTTGCCACGCAGCGTGGCCGTGACTTCGCCCAGGTCGGTGTGCACGCGGTAGCTCGAGCCGGTGCGGGCCAGGACCACGCCGCTGGTCACGCGTGTCCCTGCTGGTCGATGCAGCGATCGAGATGCTGCTTCAGCTCGTGCAGCGTGAGCGCGAGCAACGGCGCGAGCGCTTCCGCCGGCGTGGCGCCGGAGGCCAGGTACTCCGTCTCGAGATGCCCGACGGGCCGGTCGCCCGAGTCCGACCACCGCACGAACAGCAGCGCGGCGCCGTAGCGGCCCGCCGCATCCGGGGTCTCGTCCACGAACGTGCCCACCGAGTACGCCCGCCCGTCCGCGCCGCCGAACGCCGGGGCGCGCTCGTGTACGCGCCAGTAGCCGCCGAGCGTGTCGTCCGTCAGCTCCGCCGTAGAGACTCCCGCAGCACGTTGCCGAGCAAGAATGTCACGTTGGCGGGCCGCTCGGCGAGGCGGCGCATGAGGTAGGGATACCATTGCGTGCCGAACGGCACGTACACGCGGACGTTGTAGCCCTGGCGCCGCAGCGCGAGCTGCAGGTCGCGCCGCACGCCGTACAACATCTGGAACTCGAAACGGGCGGGGGCAATCCCTTTGTCGCGCGCGAAGGTCTTCGCATGCTCGATGATGCGCGCGTCGTGGGTGGCGATGCCGGGATAGGTGCCCCGCAGCAGCAACCGTTCCATGCAGCGCACGTACGTCGCATCCACGTCGCGCTTGTCGGGAAAGGCGACCGTGGCGGGCTCCTGGTAGGCGCCCTTGCACAGCCGCACCCGCGCCCCGAGGGCGATCATCTGGTCCACGTCCTGCTCGGTGCGGCGCAGGTACGATTGCAGCACCACCCCCACCGTGTTCCCGAACTCCGTGTGGAACGTGCGCTTGAAGAGCTGGAGCGTCCGCTCGGCGTACTCGGACTGCTCCATGTCGATCCGCACGAACGAGCTCTGTGCGCGGGCCTTCCCGATGATGGCGCGCAGGTTTTCGATGCACAGCCCTTCCGCGAGGTCGAGCCCCATCTGCGTGAGCTTCAGCGAGACGTTGGCGTCCGCTCCGGCGGCCCTGATGCGGTCGAGCGTCTCGAGATACGTGTCGCGCGCCGCGTGCGACTCGGCGGCGGTGTGCACCGACTCGCCCAGCACGTCGAGGCTCGCCGTGATCCCCGCCGCGTTCAGGTCCTTGAGGGCGGCGACGCCCGAGTCCACGGTCTCGCCCGCGACGAAGCGCGACGCGAAGCGGCGCGCCAGCCCGTTCCCCCGGATAAAGCGGAAAATCCGGGGCTGCTCGCTGAGCCACAGGAGACCGGTCCGCAGCATCAGGGATAGAACTTGCCGCCATCGGCCGCCCGGTCGCGCAAGGCCTCGCTCGGTGCGAAGCGGGGGCCGTAGCGCTCGGCGAGGCGCTCCAGCTCCCCGACGATCCGCGCCGCACCGAGGTCGTCGGCGTGTCGCAGCGGCCCGCCGCGAAACGGCGGGAACCCGAAGCCGAAGATGGCCCCGATGTCGCCGTCGCGGGGCGTGCGGACGATCCCCTCCGCCACGGCCCGCGCCGCTTCGTTCAGCATCATGAGCACCAGCCGCTGGATGATTTCCGCCGGCCGCGTGCCCCCGTTGGGGTGCACGCCGATCAGGTCGTACACGCCCGCGTCCACCGCGGCCTTCTTGCCCCCCGCGTACTTGTAGAATCCCTTGCCCGCCTTGCGCCCCAGCCGGCCGCTCTTCACCATCGCGGCGAACGCCGGCGCCGGGGCGAGCCGCTCGCCGAAGGCGGCGTGCATCACGCCGGCCACCTTCTCGGCGACATCCATCCCGACCTCGTCGAGCAGCGTGATCGGCCCGACGGGAAACCCCCATTCCGCCATCAGACCGTCCAGCTCCTCGATCGCGACGCCTTCGGCGAGGAGGTAGCCAGCCTCGTTCATGTAGGGGGTGAGAATCCGGTTGATCCAGAACCCCGGGCTGTCCTTGACGACGATCGCCGTCTTCCCCATGCGACGGCCGAACGCGACGGCCGTGCTCACCACCCCCGGACTGGTTCGCGCCGATGGGATCACCTCGAGCAGGGGCATGCGGGCGACGGGAGAGAAGAAATGCATCCCGATCACACGCTCCGGCCGGGCGGCGACCTCGGCGATCCGGTGGATGGGAATGGTCGAGGTATTGGACGCGAACACCAAACCCGGGCGCGTCGTCTCCTCCACCTCCCGCAGCACCTGCTGTTTCACCGCCAGGTCCTCGAACACGGCCTCGATCACGAGTTCCGCGCCGCCGAATCCCGCGTAGTCGGCGCCGCCCGAAAGCAGCGCGACGAGCCGCGCGTGCTCGTACTTCGTGATGCGCCGTCGCTTGAGCCGGTCGTCCAGGATCTCGCGCGCGGCCGCCAGTCCCTTGGCGACGCGCGGCAGGTCGGCGTCCTTCATGCGGACGTCGACCCCCGCCTGCGCGATGGCGGTGCCCGCGATGCCCGATCCCATGAACCCCGCGCCCACGACTCCGAGGCGTCGCACTTCGCCGGGCGCCGGGGGGTTCGGAATCCCGAAATCCTTCTTGAGCGCCGTGGTGGCGAAGAAGATCTGGACGAGCTTGCGGGATACGTCCGATACCGCGAGCTGCGCGAACAACTGGGCCTCGCGCTTCAGACCGGCACGGATGCCGTGCCGCAGGCCGTGCTCCACCGCTTCGAGCGCCGCGAGCGGAGCGGGATAATGCCCTCGCGTCTGCCGCAACACCTGCTTGCGTGCCGCGCGGAACACCACGCGGCGGCCGAGCGGGTTGCCGTCGAGCAGCCACGCCACGACGCCACCAGGACGTTTGCGTCTGGGCCGCCAGCCGCCCGCCAGCCGCCGCGCGGCGTCGAGGGTGACGTCCCGCAGGATGGCCGGGTGGACCAGCTCGTCCACGATCCCCACCCGGAACGCCTTCTGGGCGGGCTCGACCTTGCCGGCGAGGATGATGTCGAGCGCCGCGCGCGCGCCGATCAGCCGGGGCAGCCGCTGGCAGCCGCCCGCGCCGGGCAGAATCCCGAGCTGCACTTCGGGGAGGCCGAGCTGGGTCTTGGCGTGGTCGGACGCGACGCGGTAGTGGCACGCCAGGGCGAACTCGAGCCCGCCGCCGAGGCACGCCCCGTGAATGCCCACGGCGATCGGCTTGGGGAAGCGCGCCACACGCTCGAGCAGCTCCTGCCCGTCGGCAGAGAGTCGTTCGGCTTCGGCGGCGGTGGTGAGGCGGACGAACTCTTCGATGTCCGCGCCGGCGATGAAATTGTCGCGCTTGCCCGAGAAGAACGCGACCGCCTGCACGGCGCGGTCGCCTTCGAGCGCCGCCAGGGTCGCGAGCACGTCGTCCTTCACGGTCCGGGAGATCTTGTTGACCGACTCGTTCTGCAGGTCGAACGTGACGACGGCCACCGCGCCGTCGGCGAGCTCCCAGGTGAGCGCCGCGCGTACGGCGGGCCCGGGCGGCATCAGCGGCGCTCCAGAACCATGGCGAAGCCCATGCCGCCCTGCGCGCAGATCGACAGCAGGCCGAACTGCGCGTTGCGGCGGGCCATCTCGTTCGCGAGGGTCGTGACGAGGCGGGCGCCCGTCGCACCGAACGGATGGCCGATGGCGATCGAGCCGCCCATCACGTTGACCACGTCCTCGTTGATCTCCCATCCCTTCGCCGCCCACCCCTGGATATTCGAGAGCACCTGCGCCGCGAATGCCTCGTGCACCTCGATCACGCCCAGATCCCGCCACCCGATCCCGGCGCGGTCGAGCGCCTGGGGAACCGCGAAGATCGGCGCCTGGAGCAGCTGCCAGCCGGGATCGACCGCCGCGACGGCGTAGGATCGGATGTAGGCCAACGGCGTGTAGCCGAGCGCGCGCGCCGCCGCGTCGCTCATGAGCAGGACCGCCGCTGCCCCGTCGGTGAGGGGAGACGAGTTCGCCGCGGTGACGCTGCCGTAACGGCGGTCGAAGACGGGCTTGAGCTTCGCCATCTGCTCGAGCGAGGTGTCGCGGCGGATGCCGTTGTCCGCGGTCACGACCGGGTCGCCGGGCCGCTGCGGGAACCAGGGGACAATCTCAGCCGTCAGCCGGTGATCGTCCGTTCCGCGGGCGGCGAGCTGGTGGCTGCGCAGCGCCCAGCGGTCCTGCGCCTCGCGCGAGATGCGGTTCTCCTTCGCCATTTTCTCGGCCGATTGCCCCATCGATTCGCCGGTGGACGGCTCGGCGATGGCGGGCGAGACGGGCACGAGGTCACGCATCCGGATGCGGCTGAAGGCGCGCAACCTGGCCCCGAGCGACTTCGCCTTGCTCGCCTCGACCAGAATGTCGGCGAGGCGGCGGGAGGCGAGGATCGGAATGTCGGAGAGCGACTCGACCCCGCCCGCCAGCACGACGTCGGCGTGACCGGAGACGATTTCGTCGTGCGCGTTGGCGACGGCCTGACCGGAGGAGGCGCAGGCACGGTTCAACGAGTAGGCGGGGATCTCCTTGGGAAACTGGGGGAGGAGGCTCACTTCGCGGGCCACGTTCGGCACCAGCGCCGACGCTACCACCTGCCCGAAGATCACGGCGTCCACCTCGGCGCCGGCCAGGTCGGTGCGCTCCAGCAGCTCGCGCGCCACGAAGCGGGCCAGATCCACGGCCCGGACGTCCTTGAGCGCCGTGCCGGATCGGCAGAAGGGCGTCCGGCAGCCCGCCACGATCGCGACGCGCCGTCCGTTTCCAGCGGGCATTACATTCTTCTCCGCGCTCACGCAACGAAACCTACCACCGTCCCGGCGCGCGGGCCAAGCCGGAGGAACGCCGACGAACGAAACGGAATTTTCACACCGCACGCGCGCCAAGGCCCTCGCGGCGATGGCGGCCGAGCCGGTGGACGTGCTCGTCGTCGGCGGCGGGATTACCGGCGCCGGGATCGCGCGCGACGCGGCGCTGCGCGGCTTTCGCACGGCGGTCGTGGACAAGGGCGACTTCGCGAGCGGTACGTCGTCGCATTCGTCCCGCTTGATCCACGGCGGACTCCGATATCTCGAGCAATACGAGTTCCACCTGGTACGCGAGGCATCGCACGAGCGCCGGGTCCTGCTCACCGTGGCGCCGCATCTCGTTCGCCCGCTGCCGTTCGTGTTGCCATCGTACCGGGGCGCGCGCGTGCCGGCGTGGCGGCTGCGCGCCGGCCTGTGGCTGTACGACCTGCTCGCCGGCTTCCGCAACGTGGGGCTGCATCGCTGGCTGGGGCGCAAGGCGACGCTCCGGCTCGAGCCCGGGCTGCGCGACAAGGACTTGAAGGGCGCGGCGCTCTACTTCGACGCGCAGACGGACGACGCACGGCTCACGCTCGCCACGATGCGTGCCGCTGCGCACGCGGGCGCTCTGGTGGCGAGCCACGCGGACGTCACCGCGTTGCTCAAGCCGGACGGACGGATTCGCGGCGCCGCCGTGCGCGACGTGCTGAGCGGACACGAGTACAGCGTACGCGCGCTCGTCGTGGTAAACGCGACGGGACCGTGGGCGGACGAGCTGCGCCGGTTGGAGGATCCGGAGGCGGAGCCGGTGCTGCGTCTGACCAAGGGCGCGCACGTCGCCGTGCCGCGCCACCGCTTGGGCCACGTCCGCGCGATGACCCTCACCTCGCCGCTCGACGGGCGCGTGATGTTCGTGCTGCCGTGGGGCGATCTCAGCTACATCGGCACGACCGACACCGACGACGACACCCCGCCCGAAGACGTGCGCGCCACGGGCGAGGACGTGATCTACCTGCTGCGCTCCGCCAACTGGTTCTTCCCCACGGCACGCCTCTCGCCCCGAGATGTCGTGGCGACTTGGGCGGGCCTGCGCCCGCTGCTGCGCGCAACGGGGGCGGGGGGAACGGGGGGAGGAGCGGGGGGGCGCGACGTCGCGCCGTCGGACGCCTCACGGGAGCACCGCGTGGTCGAGGGCCCGGGCGGGTTGCTCACGATCGCGGGCGGCAAGCTCACCACCTACCGCCTCATGGCGCGCGATGTGGTCGACCGTGTCGCCGCCCGGCTGCGCGCGCTGGACGGTCGTCCGCGCGCCGCCCGACCCCCGACCGACCGGCTGCCGCTCCCCGGAGGCGAGACGGCGGACCTGGAGGGCCTCGTGAAGGCGGCGACGGTGCGGAGCGCTCGCGAGTCGACGGCGCGCTACCTGGTGGGAGCCTACGGGAGCGAGGCCGCGGCGGTGCTCAACCTCGTGGAGCGGGACCGCGCCCTCGGGCAGCCGATCGTGGCCGGGCGACCGGAGGTCTGGGCGGAGGTGACGCACGCGGTGGAGCGGGAGATGGCACTCCGGCTCTCCGACGTGCTCATCCGGCGGCTGCATCTCTTCTACGCGACGCGCGACCAGGCGGTCTCGGCCGCGGGCGCCGTGGCGGACCGGATGGCGGAGGCGCTCGGCTGGGACACGACGCGGCGGGCCGCCGAGGTGGCCGAGTACCGGGCGCAGGTCGAGCGATCGCGTGCGTTCGCGGAAGAAGTGGCGGGTCTCACCAATCCGTGATAGTATCTCCCCCTTGATGCGCGTCCCTCCCGGTGTGGGCCTGGTCGCCGCCGCGCTCGCGATGGCGTGCGGCCGCCGTGTCGGGCCACCCAGCGGCGACGCGCGCCCGGCCGCCTTGCAGGGTCCTGCCGACTCCCTCATTCCCGACGGTCCGCTCGGCACGGCCGTCCGTCGCGGCCGCGCGCTGCTCCTCGCCACCGCCGAGAGCCTTCCGGCGCACGTCGGCAACAAGCTGCGGTGCGTGAGTTGTCACCTGGACGGGGGCCGCCGCTCGAGCGGTTCCTGGGTCGGCGTGTTCGCACGCTACCCGCAGTACCGGGCACGCAGCGCCACCGTCGAGACGCTCCAATACCGCATCAACGACTGCTTCCGTCGCAGCATGAACGGCCTGCCGCTCGCGACCGACGGCCCGGACATGCGGGACATCGTCGCATACCTGTGGTTCCTGTCCCGCGAGGTGCCGGTCGCCCCGGCGCCCATGTCCAACCGGCTGGCGAAATGGGCGGCCCTCACCGCCGACACGGCGGCCGGCGCCCGCGTGTACGCAACCGGCTGCGTCAAGTGCCACGGCGAGGGGGGCGAGGGCACGGCGGTGGCGCCGCCGGTGTGGGGGGCGCACTCGTACAACATCGGTGCGGGGATGGCGCGCGTTCGCACCGCCGCGGCCTTCATCAGCGACAACATGCCGTTCGACCAGCCGGGCACGCTGACCGACCAGCAGGCGCTCGACGTGGCCGCCTACGTGAACGTGCACACCCGCCCCGATTTTCCCGACAAGGTCCACGATTGGCCGAACGGCGACGCGCCCCCGGACGTCGCCTATCCCACGGACGCCGCTCGACATCACCGTTCCACCACCCGATAGGAGGGTCTGTATGCCGGAGATCGCCAACCTCACCACGCACCGCCGCGGATTCTTGGGGCGGATCGCCGCGGGCGCCGCCGCGCTCGGCTTGGGCGGCTGGGTCGCCCCGCTGGACGCCGCCCCACGACCGCGGTCCGCGCGCGACGTCTCCGCCAACCCCGAGTTCGAGGCGTGGCTCAACAAGATCACGGGGAAGCACAAGATGATCTACGACGTCCCCGAGCCGAACGACGGATTCGCGTTCGCGTGGGCGCGCGTCTTCCTCAACACGACCAACGAGACCTACGGCACGACGGACGGAGACAACTCGGTGGTGATCGTGCTGCGCCACTCCGGCATCCCCTACGCGATGGAGAGCGCGATGTGGGCGAAGTACAAGCTCGGGGAGGGGTTCAAGATCGCCGATCCCGCCACGAAGGGGCCCGCCGTCCGCCATCCACTGCTCCGGCTCAAACCGGGCGACGCGCCGATTCCGGGCATGGGCGCAGACGAGTTGCTCGCCAAGGGTGTCCTGATCGGCGTGTGCAACATCGCGCTGACGATCTACAGCTCGAAGTTCGCGAGCCAGATGGGGATGCAGGCCGAGGCGATCAAGAAGGAGTGGGTCGCGAACCTGCTCCCGGGCGTGCAGGTGGTGCCGTCCGGGGTCATCGCCGTCAACCGCTCGCAGGAAAAGGGCTGCGCCTACTGCTTCGCGGGGTGAGACAATCGACGTGCGGTAGGGGCGCGGCATGCTGCGCCCCTCCCGCTCCGCCCTCACGGATGGCTATCGCCGGCCGCGCGTCTTGGCCAGAAGCCGCAGGATCTCCAGGTAGAGCCAGATCAGCGTGACCATCAGACCGAACGCGCCGTACCACTCCATGTACTTTGGCGCGCCGCCGGCCACACCGGTCTCGATGAAATCGAAGTCGAGGATCAGGTTCAGCGCCGCGACGACGACGATCACGCCACTCACCACGATACTCGCGGTGCTGTTCCCTTGCAGGAACGGCATAGCGACGTGGAACCACGAGAGGACCCAACCGACGATGTAGTACAGCACGATCGCACCGGTCGCCGCGATCACGCCGAGCTTGAATTTCTCGGTCGCCTTGATCAGCCCGGTGCGGTAGGCCACGAGCATCGCGGCCAGGGTCGCGAACGTCAGGCCCACCGACTGCATCACGATGCCGGGGTACTTGGTCTCGAGCAGCGCCGAGAGCCCGCCGAGCGCGAGGCCTTCGAGCGCGGCGTAGACCGGCGCCGTGATCGGCGACCATTCCTTCTTGAAGACCGTTGCGAAGGCGACCACGAGGCCGCCTATCGCCCCGAGCATGATCCAGGGGGCCGCCACCGCAGGGTTGAGGGCGGCGCGGACCTGGCTCCAGACCCAGGCCGCGGGCACGACCACCAGAAAGAGGAGGAACGCCGCCTTGTTGACCGTGCCTTCGAGCGTCATGGGCGGCGCTGTCGGATCGCGCCGCAGGTCGGCGAAGGTGCGGGCGTTCAACGCCGGGTTGGAAGTGCGCATCAGAGCCATGGGACTCCTTGAGATGATGTACCGTCGAGCGATGTAATCTAATTCAGCGCCATCCCCTGAGGCTGCGGATCAAGTCGTGCAGCACCAGGAACTTCTCGAACACCGGCACACCCTTGCGCTTCCGGCCGAACTCCGCGAACAGTTCGCGCAGGCGGCCCCGCCGCGCGACGTAGAACCGGAACGTTTCTGCAAAATCCTCCTGGGGGTGCGTCGCCGCATAGGCGGTCACGTAATTGGGGAGCGTGGTCGTCACACCGCGCCGCTCGAAGTCCACCCACTTGGAGTCGGCCACCCGGTACGCCTTGCGCACCTCGCCGAAGGCGCGACGGAAGCGTCCGGTCCGGGTGAACGCCCAATTGTGATACAGGAACGAGTGTCCGAGCTCGTGCAGAATCAGTCCGGTGAGCATGTTCCACGAGATCTCGTCGCGACGCCGCTTGCCGGTGACGTAGCGGCGCTCGATCTCGATGATCTTGGGGGTGCGGTGCGTCACCCCGGAGACACCGGGCCGCAGCAGCACGCGGTAGTTCCAGTCCTTGAGGCGCCCCACGACGAGCAGCTGGCGGACCCGGCGCAGGGCCTGGCGGACCAGGTCGCGTCCGGTGGCGTCCTCCCCGCACCAGGGGCAGACCTCCATCCAGTCGTTCACCCCCTTGTTGCAGTGTGGGCAGACGTTCTGGAATTCTCGATAGTGCCACCGCTGCGGGCGACCGCACCAGGGGCAGAACCGCATCGGGTACATCACTCCGCCGCCGCAGCCCCAGCGGCAGCGGCGGTGATACAGGAATCCCTTGGGCGCCTTGAGGGGCTCGGGGCTCGAGTCCGTGTCGGCGATCTCGCGCCCGCACCAGGGGCAATACGAGAAGCTGTCGGACACGACCCAGCCGCAGTAGTAGCACTCCGCGCCCGTCTGCTTCGTGGTGTCGCGCCATTCGAGCCGGCGCCCGCAGTTCGAGCAGTGCGCCCAGAAGCGCGCGATCTCCGCCGCGCAGGTGGGGCAGCGCAGCTCGGGCGTCGGCACTTCGCGCCTACGCGGAGGCACGCGCCATCGCCTCGTCCACGATTCGCTGGATGAAGTCGGTGTAGCCCATGCCGGCCTTCTCCGCCGCGTCGGCCATCTCGTTTTCGGCGGCGAGAAACGGGTTGGGATTCACCTCGAGCACGTACAACTCGTCGTCGTGGGTCAGCCGCAGGTCCACCCGGCCGTAGTCCTGCAGCCACAGCGCGTGAAACGCCGTGGTGCAGATGTCCCCGATCTTCGCGCCCACCTCGTCCGACAGCCCCTTGGCGAAGACATTCTTGATCTTCTTGCGCTTGCGGTATTCCTCGTCCCACTTGGCCTTGTAGGTGGCGATGCGGTGCTCACCATCTGATTCCCCGAAGGTGAGCTCGACGACGGGGAGCACCTGAAGCGTCTGGTTCCCCACCAGACCGACGTACAGCTCCCGTCCCTCGATGAGCTCCTCGACGATGGCGGCCTGGTGAAACTTCTCGTGGATGAACTTCACCCGGGCGGTGAGATCCGCGTCGTCCTCCACGACAGACGCCTGCGAGATCCCCACGGACGCATCTTCGAGCAGCGGCTTCACGATCAGCGGGAAGCGCAGCTCCGACGGGCGCACCGGCTTCTCCCCGGGCCGGAACTCGGCGAACGCCGGCACGCGGATGCCATGGTGAGCCAGGATTTTCTTGGTGAGCGACTTGTTGCGAGCCACAAGCAACCCGGTCGGCGACGAGCCGGTGTAGCGATAGCCGTGCATCTCGAGCACGGTCGCCAGGGCGTACTCGTGCCGCGCCCGTCCGCGAAACGATTCGCAGCCGTTGAAGACGAGCTTCGGCTCGAAGGCGGCGAGCCGCTCGAGCACCGGCGCCAGCTGCTCGGCCACGCCGACCATGAGCACCTCGTGCGCCAGGGCCATCAGGGCCCGGGCCACGTCGTACTCCGCCTCCTCGACCTTCGCTTCGACTTCCTTCTTGTAGTCGGTGTCCTCCCAGTCGGGGTGCAGCGTGTCGAACACGACGGCAACTTTCACAGCCCCGCCCCTCCCGACCCATTGCGGAATGCGGAATGCGGATTGCGGAATTGCAATGGGAGGTCAATCGCGCCACGACGATCGTACCGACACTCCGCATTCCGCATTCCGAAATCCGCAATCATGCTTTCACCCGCTGCATGTCCCGCCCCACGGTCGTCAGCGCGATCAAGATCACCAATCCTCCCACGGCACCCGCCGTCGGCAGCAGCAGCATCGCCGCCCGCAGGCCGAACCGGTCGGAGAGGTAGCCGATCAGGGGCGGGGCGATCGCGTCCCCGGCCAGATGCGAGAACAGTACGAAGGCGCCCAGCACCGACGCCCGGACGGCGGCGGGCACCACATCGAGAATGACGGCCGAGAGCGGCCCGTTGTACCACGAGTAGAGGAAGAACGTCCCGAACAGGAGCGGTACGAACAGCCGCAGCTCATCGATCAGGAGCAGGGCGGCACACACCGGACCCCCCAGCACGAATCCGGCGCCCGACACGACGACCCGACCTCCGCTCCAACGCGCCAGCAGCCAGTCTCCTGTTCGGCCGCCGAACAACGCGCCCAGCGCGCCGCCCGCGAGCCCCCACACACCGAACTGCCGCCCGATGGTCGCGACCGACAGCCCGTGCGTGCGCTCGAGAAAGCTCGGGGCCCACGCGATGAGCCCGTTCACGGCAAACGTGACCAGCGCACCGCCGACGAACATCCAGATCAGCGTCGGCGTTCGCAGCACGGTGCCCGAAGCCTGGAGGAAATCGCCGAACACCGTGGCCGCGACCCCGGTCGCCTCGCTGGTGCCGCGTACGGCGACCGGGACGAGTCGCACCACCGTCCACACCACGCCGATGCTCACGCACGCGGCGAACACCGCCGTGTCGAGCCCGGGCGGGAGCCCCTGGAAAACGTCGAGCCCGCCGGAGAGCGCCGCTCCCACGAGCGTGAACCAGATCAACGGCTTTCCGAGACGCAGGGCCTGTCGCGCCCGGGCGCGACCGCGGGCGTACCACCCTTCCACGGTGGCGCGGATCGTCGCGGGTGGACGACGCCGCGGCTCCCGCAGCCGCGACGCGAGCAGCGCCAGCACGAATCCCGGGACGCCGAGTGCGACGAAGGCCGCTCGCCACCCGTGGCGCTCGGCGAGCAGCCCGCCCAGCCAGATGCCGAGCACGCCGCCGAACGCCATGCCGACGGAGTAGATGCCGATGGCGAAGGCGCGGCGGCGGCCGCGGAAGAACTCGGCGATCAGGGCCTGCGCCGCGGGTCCGTAGCCCGCCTCCCCCACGCCCACCAGCGCCCGGCACAAGAGCAGCTGCCAGAAGCGGCCCACGGCGGCACCCAGGGCGGTACAGGCGCTCCAGAGACCCACGCCGAATGCGATTACCGCGCGTCGCGACTTCAGGTCTCCCACCACGCCGAGCGGCAAGGCGAACAGCGACAGCACGACGACGTACGCGGATCCCAGCCACCCCAGCTGCTGGTCGGAGACGGCGAGCTCCCGCTTGATCGGCTCGAACAGGGCGAAGACGACGTTGCGGTCGGTGTAGTTGAGGAGGTTGATGAGCGTGAGCAGCCCCAGGGCATACGCCGCGTACGCCCGGGACGTGGCCGCGGGAGCCGCGAGCTCAGGGTCTGCGGTCGACAGTCGTCGCCTCCGCGCGGGCGTCGCGGTCCCCCTTCGCCTCGCGGTATGCCTCGGTGAGCTGGCGCATCAGCTGGTCGCGCCGATCGTACAGGCGTCTGAGCCGCCGCTTCTTGCGCTTGGCGAGGGCGTACGCGGCGACAATCGGGAAGCCGACCGTGTTATCCACGTAACAAACCACGGTGCCCGGGAGCTGGTCGGGGTCGACCTTGCCCCAGCTCACCGCCTCGGCGGGTGTCGCCCCCGACAGGCCGCCGGTGTCGGGGCGGGCATCGGTGATCTGCAGGTAGTAATCGTGGCCCTTCTCGCTGATGCCCAGGACCTCCTGGATCTGCGGCTCCGTCTGCAGCACGAAATTCTTGGGGCTGCCGCCCCCGATGATGAGGACGCCGCTCTTGCCGCCGTGCGTCTTGGCGTCGAACACGATCGCGGACGTTTCGTTCACGTCGGCGCTCGGATCGAAGCGCAGCTGGGAGCCCGTGAGCGCCTGCTCGGCGACGTTCATGCCGATCGATGAATCGCCGGGCGACGACGTGTAGACCGGCACGCCGCACTGATGGGCCACCCCGAGCAGGGATTTTCGGGACAGGCCCAGCGCCTTCTCCCGCTCCAGGATGTATCCGCCCAGGAGATAGTGGTACTCGGCCGTGCTCATGGGCCGCTGGAACTCGGGCGCCGCCGACACCTCTCGGATGAAGGCGTCGGTGGAGAGCAGGACTTCATAGTCGAAGAAGATGTCGTAGATGCGCACCACCCCCTCTTCGCGCAGCTCCACGTCGTCTGCGAACGGCGTCCCACGATGCATCGCCAGCCCCAGCCCGAAATGCGCGTCGTGGTAGAGGTTCGCCCCGGTGGAAACGATCCAGTCGAGGAACCCCGCCTCGACGAGCGGGATGATCGTGGACATCCCGAGCCCGGCGGGCGTCATCGCCCCCGTCAGGCTCATCCCGACGGTGACGTCGTCCTCGAGCATCCGCCCGGCGAACAGCCGGCACCCCTCCGCCAGGCGGCCCGCGTTGTAGGCGAGGAACGCGTTGTCCACCAGCTCCGGGATCGTCTCCCGGCCGCTGATCGGCTTCGGGTCGATGCGCTGGCCGCGCAGAAAGTCCTTGCGAGTCATGGTGCGTCCCCAATCGCTAGACGTCGCCGTCGGCTGCCGCCGTCGGGAGCGACTGCGTGCGGCGCTCGCGCGCCTGCCGCACGATCGCCACCGCCTCCCGCGGGCTGTCGGTGATGGTGAAGAGCTGCAGGTCGGTCGTGGTGATCTTGCCCTCGCCGGCGACGCGGTCCCGCAACCACTCCGCGAGCCCCTGCCAGTACGCCTCCCCGAACAGGATCACGGGGAAGTGCTTCACCTTCCCGGTCTGGATCAGCGTCAGCGCCTCGAACAGCTCGTCCATGGTGCCGTACCCGCCGGGGAAGACGATGAACCCCGTGGAGTACTTCACGAACATCGTCTTGCGGACGAAGAAGTAGCGGAAGTTGATGGCTCGCTCGACGTAGGGGTTGAGCCCCTGCTCGAACGGCAGCTCGATGTTGCACCCGATCGACAGGCCGTTCCCCTCCTGGCAGCCGCGGTTGGCCGCTTCCATGATCCCGGGTCCGCCGCCCGTGATGACCGGGAAGCCCTCCTGGGCGAGCAGCCGCGCGGTCTCGACGGCCTTCTCGTAGTAGGGATCGTCAGTCTGGGTGCGCGCCGACCCGAACACCGTGACGGCGCTGTAGACGTCCGAGAGCGTGTCGAACCCCTCGACGAATTCGCCCATGATCCGGAGTACGCGCCACGAGTCCGTCTTCGTGAAGGCGCGGCGCTCGCGGGGAACCTGGGAGAGGAGTCGTTCGTCCTCAGTGATCGCCGTCCGTGGCGAGCTGCTCGAGCGCTGCGACATGGTCGTCCTGCACGTTATAGAAGAAAGGGGAGAGGCGCACGTGCCCCGGGCGCGCGTCGGCGACGATGCCGGCGGCGGCGAGGCGTCGGACGCCCGCGGCCGGATCGGCCGCCGGCAGCATGACGATCGCCGAGCGGTCCTCGGCGCGCGGCGCGACCCTGGGCCGGAAGCCGAGCTCGCGCGCCCGCCCGATCAGGTCTTCGGAGAGCGCGGCGGTCGCCCGCCGGATCGCCGGGACGCCGATCTCCTCGATGTACTCGAGGCCGCCGAGCTGGGCGTACACCGCCGCCAGCGACGGGGTGCCGAGCTCGAAGCGGCGCGCGTCCTCGTGGAGCTCGAGGGCGCGCGGGTCGAACGCGAATTGGTTCTTGTGGCTGAACCAGCCGGCGATCTGCGGCGCGAGGCTCCGCGTCAGCTCCTCGCGCGCATACAGAAACACGATCCCCGGCCCACCCAGCAGCCACTTGAGCCCGCCGGCGGTCAGGAAGTCCACGCCCAAGGCGTTCACGTCCACGGGGATCTGTCCGACGGCTTGGTAGGCGTCGACGAGCGTCAGCGCGCCGCGGCGGCGCGCGGCGGCGGCGACCGCCTTGATGTCCTGAATGGCGCCGCTCGTGAAGTACACGTGGGAGGTGGCGACCAGCGCCGTCCGCTCGTCCACCGCCTGCGCAATCGCCTCGACCGGCACCGAAACCCCGTCAGGGCTCTCGACGACGACGAGCTCCACGCCGCGGGGGCGCTTGGCCAGCCACTGGTACGCGACGGTCGGGAAATCGAGTGACGTGACGACCACGCGGGGGCGGCGCGTGTAGTCGAGCGCCTCCGCCACGGCCGAGAGCGCGACCGAGATGCTCGGCGCGAGCGCGATTTCCGTCGGCGCGGCGTTCACGACTCCCCCGTAGCGGGCGCGCAGCTCACCCAGCGCCGCCCACCAGACGTCGTACCAGGCGGACGCCCCCCGCCGCTGCCAGACATCGAGGAATTCGACGACGCGCCGACGGCTGCGCTCGCCGAGGGCGCCCAGCGAGCACGTGTTCAAATAGATGCCATCCCGAAAGATCGGGAACTCGCTGCGGTAACGGGCGAGCACCTGAGTCCCGGCAGTGGTGGCGGTGTGACGGCCGGCGAGCGTCATAGGCGGTCAATATACAGGAGGAAAAGCGCGCCGGGCACACCTCGCGAGTAAATTGTCTCTCATGCAGCCGCGCGCCGGTTGGCCGGCGCTCACCGTGCGCCTCGCCCTGCGGGCGCTCGTGAACCCGCGCCTGGCACTCGACCTCGTCCGACTCGCCTGGAGCTACCGGGCGCGCGATTGGTACCGCCGGGCGCCGTTCCTGCCGTTGCCGCCGCGTGAGTACGTGCGCTGGCGGATGTTCACCGCCTACGGCGACGAAGACGCTACGCCACCGCTCGAAGACGTTGTACGGTTCGCAAGATGGCGTCGCGAGACTATGCACTTATGAGCGACGTCACGCAAAACCGTCACGCAAAGACGTCACGCGACACCGTCGCGGTGAAGCGTCGAGCGCTCGAGCTGGGGTTCGACGCGGTCGGCGTGGCGAGTCTCGAACCGAACGCGCACGCGGACGAGCTCGATCAGTGGCTCGCCGCCGGTTACGCGGGCACGATGGCCTACCTGCATCGCCAGGCGGAGAAACGCAAACACCCTGCCCGCATCATGCCAGACGCACAGGTGGCGGTGGTGACGCTGACCAATTACTTCCATGGCTCGGCTCACCCCGGGCTTGCGCCCGGCGTCAGTACAGCCTCCGGGAGAGTAGCCCAGTACGCCTGGTCTACCGACTACCACGCGGTCATCGGCCGCCGCCTCGAGCTGCTGGCCACCGCCGTGCGGGACATCGTGCCCGGCGCGAGGACGCGCTGCTACGTGGACGCGGGTCCGGTCCCGGAGCGCGAGCTGGCGCAGCGCGCCGGGCTGGGCTGGATCGGGAAGAACACGATGCTGATCAATCCGACTATCGGCTCGTTCACGTTCATCGGCGTGATCTTCACGGATGCGGAGCTGGTTGCCGACCTCCCCTTCCAGGCCGACCGCTGTGGCACGTGCCGCCGCTGCCTCGAGGCCTGTCCTACCGATGCCTTCGTCGAGTCTCGAACGCTCGACGCGCGGCGCTGCATCTCCTATCTCACGATCGAGCATGCCGCACCGTTCCGCGACGACGAGCGTCCGCTGGTGGGTGACTGGCTCTTCGGGTGCGACGTGTGTCAGGATGTGTGCCCCTGGAACATCACGTTCGCGGAGACGACATCCGACCCCGAGCTCGCGGTGCGTCCCGAGGTGGCCGCGCCGGAGCTGGCGGAGCTGCTCGCCGTGACGCCCGACGAGTTCGCGCGTCGCTTCGGCGACACGCCGTTCGAGCGCCCGGGTGCCGCCGGCCTGCGGCGCAATGCCGCCGCCGTGTCGGCGAACCGCGCTCGGGCGGCCCCGTGACCGATCTCCCCGTCGCGCTGTCCGAGCAGGCCAGCGCGATCCGGCAGCGGCTGAGCAACGGCCTCGCGAAGATCGATCCACACCATCGTCTGTACGGGCGCCCCGTGGCCTACCGCATCATCGACGGCACCATGCTCGAGATCGCGTACCGCGACGTGCCGGGGATCGCAGAGGCGGAGGTATTGGGCGTCAAGCGTTTGATCGGCGCAGAATGCTTCTGTACGGTGGCGCCGCAGACGGCGGAGACCGTGATCGTCAGGTTCGTCGTCTCCCTCAAGTAGCGCGTTACGCGGCCGTCAGCCGGAGCACGGGCAGCTCCGGCGGATTGCGCCACCGGGGAAGCGCCGCGCTTCCGACCCCCGCCGACACGTAGAGCCACGTTTCCCCGGCGCGCTTCAGTCCGTGCAGGTATTTCCGGCCGAACTGCGACGGCGCAATGATCGGTCCGACCAATGGCAGGTGTGCCTGGCCGTTGTGCGTGTGCCCCGAGAGCATCACGTCCACGCGCAGCCCGGCGGGGAGATACTCGATGAGATCGGGATTGTGCGATAGCAGCACCCGTGGCACGTGGGGTGGAACGCCGGCGAGGGCGTCGTCCGGCCGAACTGCACCATGGCTGAAGTCGTCGACGCCGGCGACGGCGAGCGCCGCTGCCCCGCGGCGGATCAGCTCGTGCCGGTTCGTGAGCAGGCGCGCGCCGGCGCGCTCGACGATCCGGCTCACCAGGTCGGGATCGACCCAGTGGTCGTGATTGCCGAGCACGGCCACGCTGCCGTCGCGGGCGTGGAACCGCGCGATGATGGCGTCCAGGCCGTCGAGATCGCGGCGGGCGTGGCTCACGAAGTCCCCCCCCAGGGCGACGAGATCGGGTGCCAAGTCGGCCACGCGATCCGCCACGCTCGCGAACCAGCGCTCGGGGACGGCGGGCCCGTGATGCAGATCCGTCACCAGGGCGATGCGGTAGCCCACGAGCCGCGGGTCCAGGTCGCGCACCGGGAGGGCGATCTCGGGACTCTCGAGCCGCGCACTCTCCCAACGCGAAAACGGGGCGGCGAGGCGCTCCACCACCCAGCCCACCCGGGCCTTGGTGAGTCGCTCGAACACCGGCGGACGCCGCTCCCGCGCCGGCGGGTGGCGGCGCGGATGCAGGAAGAGCCCGATCACTTCGCGACGACGCGCGAGACGATGTCGTACACGAAGTGCACGCCGAATGCGATGTCGTCGAGACTCACCCGCTCGTCGTTCCCGTGGACGCCGCGGGACTCGGTCTGGTTGAGCGGAAACGGCGACAGCCCATAGCTCACGATGCCGAGCTCCCGGAAGTAATGGCTGTCGGTAAACCCGGTGAGCGGCGGCGTGGTAACCAGGGCGTTCGGCGTTCGCTCGCGCGCCGCGGCCACGATGGAGCGAAACAGCTCCGTGTCGGTCGGACTCTCGGTCGCCGGCCAGCTGGGGCCGAGCGGCGTGATCGCGACGGCCGTGTCCCCGACCACGCGCACGAGCTCGGCCAGGAACGCGTCCGGGTCCTGCCCCGGCAACAGCCGCACGTCGAGCCCGGCCCGGGCCACCGGCGGGATCACGTTGGTCTTGTCGCTGCCTGTGAGTCCCGTGATCGAAATCGTGTTGCGGAGCAGCGCGTTATAGGTGAGGTCTCCGGTGAGCGCGCGGACGGCCGCTGAATCCTTGAGCGCCGCGCGCACGTCCGCGAGCCAGGCCCGCCGCACCGGGTCGGGTTCGATGGCCGAGAGATCGCGCAGGTAACGTTCCACCGCCGGCGTCACCACGAGCGGCGTCTGATAACCGGCGATCCGGTACAGCGCCCGCACCAGCCGGTGCACGGGGTTGTCGGCGGTGGGGCGCGAGCCGTGTCCCGCCGTGCCATGGGCGGTGACCTCGAGCCAGAAGGGCGACTTCTCGGTGGTCCCCACGCCGTAGTACTCGATCCGCCCGGTCGGGCCGGCGCGGATCGTGCCCCCTTCGTTGAGGAGGAACTCGGCGCCCTGCACCAGCTCCGGATGATGCTCGACCATCCAACCCGCCCCCACGCCGGCGCCCACTTCCTCGTCCGCCGTCGCGAGGAAGATGACGTCCCGCTTGAGCGCCACGCCGGCGCGCTTGAGGGTGAGCAGTGTCATGAGCTGCGTAATCGCCTCGCCCTTCATGTCGAGTGCCCCACGGCCCCACAGATAGCCGTCCTGCACCGCCCCGGCGAAGGGGTCGACCTTCCAGTATTCCGGGCTCGCGAGCACGACGTCCATGTGGTTCAACAGGATGAGCGGCCGGGCGCTGCCGTCTCCGGCGAGGCGCGCGTACAGGTTCGCCTTTCCGGGCTTAGGCTCGAAGATTTGCGCGCCGATTCCCTCGCGCGCGAGCACCGCCTTGAGCCACTCGGCCGTCTTGAGCTCGTTGCCCGGAGGGTTGGTGGTGTTGATCGCGACGTACTGCGACAAGAGCGCCGCGGCCTCCCGGCCGACGGCGCGCCAGTCGCCATCCGTGCGCGGGAGGCCGGGCTCACCGAATCGCGGGGGCAAGAGCACCGGCTGACTGGACGGGCCGAACATGCCGGGCTGGGGCGGAGCGATGGCCTGCGGCGGCCGGGCGCAGGCGGCGGCGGCGACGACCAGGGCCAACAGGGGAGTGCAGCGCACGAGTCCTCCCGACAAGGGCACGGGGAACCCGCAAACTACCGGCCGGGGGGGCGCGCGGCGAGCCCCCCGCGTCAGTGCACCGTGATCGTCGCCTGGCCTGTCTTGCCTTCGCTCGTGGCGCGCAAGAAGGCACTACCGACAGCCCGAGGCTGGACGAGCGCCTGTGCACCGGAGCTGCTGACACTGATGACCGAGGGGTCGCTGGTGGACCAGGAGACGGTCCGGTTCCGCAGCAAATTGCCCGCGGCGTCGCGCAGGTCTGCGCGGAAGAATTTTGCGCTGTCTCCTACCGCGAGGGTTGCCGTGTCGGGCACGACGGTAACCGTAGCCACGGGAGCCGGGGCGGCGACGCTGATGCTCGCCTCGCCGATCTTTCCCTCACTGGTCGCGCGCAGCGAGGCGAGTCCCGCCGCTTGGGCGAGGATAGTGGCCGAGGGGCCGTTGGCGCTCGTGATCGTCACCACCGAGTTGTCCGTGCTGGACCACGACACGGACCGGTTACTCAGGCTGTTCCCGGCCGCGTCGCGGAGCTGCGCCGTGAAGGTAGCGTTGTCCCCGCCGGTGAGAGTGGCGCTGCCAGGGACGACGGTGACCGTGGCGACCGGAGCTGACGGGGCGACGGTGATCGTGGCCTGGCCCGTCTTGCCCTGACTGGTCGCGAACACGGTAGCCATCCCGGAAGCGCGGCCGAGCGCTCGATCGCCGCTGCATGATCCGCACGGGTACACGAAGACCACAGTCGTGTCGGAGCTGGACCAGGACGCCCCGGCGTCGAGCACGTGCCCGGCCGAGTCGCGGACCACTGCCTCGAGGAACACCCCACTATCCCCCACCGCCACTGTGGCGCTCGCCGGCACGATGCTCACCGTGGCGGCCGATCCCAACACCACCACGTGGACGATGAGCGAGTCCGTCAGCCCACCGGTCGTAGAAGCGTGGATCGTTGCGACCCCCGCCTGACGCCCCGTGACCATCGCCGCGCCTGTATCGTTCGGAGCACTGACACTCGCGACCACCGGGTCACTGCTCGTCCATGTGATCGCAGGGTAGACGGGATGACCGCTCGCATCCCCGACGGCCGCGTACAGGGAGATGATCCCGCCCACCCCGACCTGGGTCGGCCCGCTGATGTGGATGTAAGCGTGGCCACCGCCGGCCTGGGGGAGGGACACCGACAAGGGTGTGGTTTGCCCTGCCGACACCTGGACGTTCGGGGTGACGACCGCCTCGAGGGAAGGCATGAAGGGCTCTTCGATTCTCACGAAGTAGCGGCCCGGGGGAAGAAACCCCAGCTTGTAATGCCCCGCCTGATCGCTGCGGCCCGTCGCCTCGAGGTTGTCACTCATGCTGTCCGGCTGCCCGGGATACGGAGTGTATACGGAGACCTGGGCGTTCGGGACCGGACTGGTCGTCCCCTGGGAACTCTGCGTCACGGTCCCAGCGATCGCGCCGGCCGCCGCCGCATCGATGGCTCGCAGGTTCGGCGTGAAATCGAACTCGTTTTTTCCGTAGTACTTGTACCGGAGACTCCGGCCGACGTCGAAATCGAGCACGACGTCGGCGCCCTGAGTCGCGACGCTCACGGGATACTCCACGAACGCGTAGATCGTCGACCACCCGTGCCAGTTCACCTGCGCCGGGGTTTGGGCCGAATCGTTCCACGTGATCAAGGACTGGGTCGTGTCGATCGTCATCCGGACGGCGTGATACTGGCCGGCGGGCATTTCGCCCTCGCCCAGGAGGGCCGTGGTCCCCTGCTGCAAGGCGAGCAGGTCAAAGCTCTTCCGGGGCTGCGTAATAAGCACCCACTGGCCGTCCACGCTCGTGTCCTGCGCCGTGTTGGCCTCGATCCGCACCACGTAGATGTTGACGCTGTGGAGCGAGTCATACGGGAACGGAGCGTCGGTGAGCCGCACCGTAATCCGCGGCCGCAGGACCGGTGGGGAGTTCGGCGTGGTGTCGTCCTGATAGCACGCGGCCAGGGAGAGCGCGAGCGCCAGGCATCCGGCGAGTGTGGCACGTTTCGACATTGACCAGCTCCTGTGGCAGCAGACTTGCAGGTGGCCTGCGTGAGAGATACCTCTGCTCGGGACCGCGGCGTCACATGCGCCGTGGTCGAACGAGGATGTGACGCACCGGGGGCGCGGGTGGGTATACACAGCGTGGGGACGAGCGACGTGGAAGCGGTGCGCCGAGTGCTCGGCGGCGACACCGAGGCATATGCGACGCTCGTCGCACGGTACCGCGACCGCCTGGCCCGCTACGCCGTGCACATGCTCGGCAATCGCGAAGACGCCGAGGAGGCGCTGCAGGACGCGTTCGTCCGGGCGTATCGCTCGCTCGAGCGGTGTGACGACGCGGCGCGATTCGGG
>Ga0209156_10000095_pt1 | contig 63867 bp, 64 predicted proteins | sample GraSoiAngelo_124_FD_185881 | JGI IMG/M metagenome (GOLD analysis project Ga0209156, IMG submission 185881) | Grasslands soil microbial communities from the Angelo Coastal Reserve, California, USA - 14_0927_05_20cm (SPAdes) (version 2) | ecosystem: Environmental > Terrestrial > Soil > Grasslands... | reverse complement strand
GGCTTTGCCCGGCGTGACACCCGCCACCACCTTGGTGCCGTAGCCGATCATCTGCCGTGTGTGGAACGATCCGTCGCGGCCGGTGATGCCCTGTACCACCAGGCGAGTCTGCTGATCGACAAAGATGCTCACGCGGCCTTCGCTTGGGCGACGGCTCGCTTCACCGCCTCGTCCATGTCGGTGAGCGCGGAGAAGCCCGCCTGTTTGAGGATCTGAACCCCCTGCTCCTCATTGGTGCCGGTGAGTCGAATGACGAGCGGTACCTTGAGCGGCAATGCTTTTGTGGCCTGGACGATCCCGTTGGCCACGTCGTCCCCCCGGGTGATGCCCCCGAAGATGTTGAACAGGATGGCCCGGACACTCGCATCCGCGGTGATGATCCGTAGGGCGCTGACGACCTTCTGGGGGTTCGAGCTCCCGCCGATGTCGAGGAAGTTAGCGGGCTCACCACCGTAGTACTTCACGAGATCCATCGTCGCCATCGCGAGCCCGGCGCCGTTCACGCAGCAGCCCACAGCGCCGTCGAGCTTGATGAAGGTGAGCCCGGCTTCACGTGCCGCGACCTCCGAGGGCGCTTCGGCGCTCGTGTCGCGCAGCGCGGCGATGTCGGGCCGGCGGTCGAGCTCGTTGTCGTCGATCACGATCTTCGCGTCGAGGGCGGCCAGGGCACCGTCGCGTGTGGTGACGAGCGGATTAATCTCCGTGAGGGATGCGCCGACGGCGTAAAACGCCGCATACAGCTGTTGCATGATGTCCGCCGCGGCGCGGGCCTGCGCGATGTCGCGGTACAGCTGCAACGCGAGGCCCAGCGCCTGGTGTGCGAGCAGGCCGTAGCGCGGGTCCACCGCCAGGCGCTGAATTTTCTCCGGGGTTCGGGCGGCCACCTCCTCGATGTCGATGCCGCCGGCGGCGCTCACCATCAGCATCGGGCGCTGGGAAGTCCGGTCGACGATGATGCCCACGTAGCTCTCGGAGGCGATATCGGCCGCGGGCGCCACGAGCACCCGCTGCACCGTGAGGCCCTTGATGGTCATGCCGAGGATCTTGGCCGCGTGTGCGGCGGCCTCGGTCGGGTTCGCGGCGAGCTTGACCCCGCCGGCCTTGCCGCGCCCGCCGGCGTGCACCTGCGCCTTCACCACCACAGGCCCGCTCCCGAGCCGCGCCGCGATCGCGCGGGCCTCGTCGGCCGTCGCCGCGACCTCGCCGGGCGGCACCGGAATGCCGTGCCGCCGCAGGATGTCGCGGGCCTGGTATTCGTGGAGATTCACACTCAGTCCCTCGTGAGAGTGGTGCCGGCGTCGCCCTGCAACGCCGCGAGACCCTGGGCCAGCTCGGCGATAATGGCGCGCTGCTCCTCCCCGCGCCCGGCACCGCCGGTGCGGACGAAGTCGGCCGCCGCTTCGACTTTCGGACGCATGCTGCCGAGGCCGAGCTCCTTCCCGGCGAGCAGGTGATCCGCCTGGGCGAGGCTCAAGCGGCGGATCGCTGTTTGTTGCGGCGTTCCGTAGGCGTGGTAGACCGCGTCCACGTTGGTGAGGATCAGCAGCACGTCGGCGTCGATCTCCCGGCCCAGGATCGCCGCCACACGGTCCTTGTCGGCGACCGCGTCCAGCCCCTCGAGGAGGAGGGTCGGGTCGTCGTACACGGGCGGCCCGCCGCCGCCACACGCCACCACGATGTGCCCGGCCGCGATGAGGTGGTGAATCATCTCCCGCTCGACCACCGCGGTCGGTCTCGGGCTCGGGGCGAGCCGGCGCCACCGGCCCTGTTGCTCTTCCGTCACCGGAACGCCGCGCGCCTGGAGGCGGGCCACCCGCACGGGGTCGAGGGCGTGGCCGATCGGCTTCGTGGGAATGCGCAGATTCGGGTCGTGGGGGTCGCACAGCGTCTGCGTGATGAGCGTGACGACCTGGCGTGTGACGCCGGCGCGCGCGAGCGCGTTCTGCAGCGATTGCTGGATCATGTAACCCATCCAGCCGGCGGTCGCGGCGACGAGCACGCCCAGCGGCAACGGCTCGACCTGGTCGGCGGCGATTTCGTTGCGGGCCAGCTCGTCTCCCACCTGCGGGCCGTTGCCGTGGACCAGCGCGATGCGCCACCCCGCTCGCGCCAGGTCCACGATCGGCGCGAGGCTGGCCCGCGTGTGGCGGAACTGGTTGGAGATGGTGGGCCGCTCGCCCGGCGGGGCCACGGCGTTGCCGCCGAGCGCGACGACGATGGTGCCCGGGTTCACGGCGGCGCAACCTAGCGGCGCTCGGGGGCGGGAGCAAGCTTGCGGCGCCCCAGGCCGAGCAGCTCCTTCAATTGCGCGTACAACTGGCCGAATCGCTCCAGGTCGCCGGCGGCGAGGGCTGCGTCGGCCTGCGCCGCGAGCTGCTGCGCCCGTCGCCAGCGCGCGGCGAGCGCCGTGTCGGCGGGCCCGTGCGCGTCGCCTCCCGAGGCGAGCAGGCTTCGCAGCGCCGCGGCCACACTCCTCCCCTGGCCACGGTGCTCTCGCCACGAGAGGAATACCGTGTCGATCCCGGTGGGCGGACCCCCAGTGGCCGGCTGGCGGAACAGCGCCTGCTCGAAGAACAGGCCGCCGGCGACGTTCCACAGTCGGGGCACGCCCGGCGCCGTGGTGCTGGGGGAGCCGACGAGCGCCGGCGGCAGCCGCGCGGCCGGGTTGGGCCGCCACACCAACACCTGAGGCCCGTCGGGTGTCATCGTCGCCGCGACGAGCGCGGCGAGCGTGCTTCCCGCTTCGAACCCTTGAGCCATCCAGACGCGGGGCGCCTCCGTCGCCCCGTCCGCGGGTGGCGCGAGGATCTCGAACGGCTCCCGCGGTCGCCCGCTCCACGCCGTCGTATCGGCGCGCCAGCGCTCCACGAGCGCCGCGGCGGCGCGGAAGGCTCGCCCGGGGAACGGGAGCTGGGCGCGCAGAGCCGGGGGGACGCTGTCGAGCGGTCGTATCAGGGGGGCGAGGAGCCGCGCCCACGCGGTGGCGAGCGCATCGGCCCCGGGGGCGAGGTAGAGCCGGGTGTCACCGCTGGCGGCGTTCACGGCGCCGACGAGGCCGGCGCGCAGGTATCGCACCGAATCGCGGTCGCCGCCGGCCACCGGCCGGGCGAGCGGGAACGCCTCCGCCTCGAAGTACCCGTAGGCCACCCACCACAGGGCGCTGTCGACCACCACGGGAACGGCGTCGTCGAATGAGGCGAACGGGGCGAGCCGCGCGACCCGCTCCAGTACGTCCCGTCGCCACAGGAGCACCAGGCCGTCGGTCTCGCGCCGCGCGAGCGCGGGGCTCTGGAGGGCCCACGCGAGTGCGGTTCGGCGCCACCACCCCCTCAGGGCGATTCCCGAGGGCCGCAGCGCCGGCCAGGTGTCGGGCGTCGCAACCGCGAAGTCCGTGAACCGCGGGCCGAACCAGGCGGTGGAGTCGCGGGTCGCGAGCGGCGCGACCGCGAGGACCGTATCGTCCTCGACGACCGCCAGCGGCCGCCCGACCCGCGCCGTCGGGCCGCGGTGGATCGCGGCCCAGCCGCCCAGGGACGGTCGGAGCGCGGCGCTATCGACCGCGGGCCGGAGGGCCACGAGCCACGTCGCTCTCCCCTCGCCGGCCGCGTGGGGCGAGAGTCCCGCGGCCGTGGGCGTCGACTGCGGGCGAACCAGATCCCGTCGCGACCCGGCCGCCGCGAGGACCCGCGGAGCGTCCCAGATGGGCATAGTCGCCGCCGCCGCCTCGGGGCTCGGGAAGCCCGGGGGCGCGTGCTCCGCGAGCGTCGGGACGCCGAACGCGAGTCCTTCGAGCCGCCGCCGCTCGGCCGCGAGGGCCGTGTCGGAATCGGCGGCCGCCCGCTCACGCGGGGCGGCAATCGAGAGCGAGCCGGGAATGACGGCGAATCCCAATAGCGACGCGACGAGGAGTGCGCCCCAGGCCGTCACGAGCAGCCGCGGCCTTTCCCGCAAGCCCCACACGAGGCTGACGACGGCGACCGCGACGCCGAGCGCCGTGACGACCGTCGCAGCGGCGAGACGTGCGTCGAGCGCGCGGCGCGTGATTGCCCCGTGCAGTCCGGCGACGGTTTCGGCGGGATCGAGGACGGCGCCCCACGTGAGCGTCAGCGCGAGCAACGCGAGCAGCACCCCCAAGTGCGCCCGCGCGTGCGCGTTCGCGTACGGCAACCAACGACGGAACCGCAGCGAGCCGATCCCGACGTACAGCAGGGCGACGACCACGGTGGCGGAGCACACCCCCACCAGCGCGAGCTCCCGGAGCCGCTCGCTCCAGGGCAACCGGCCCAAGTAGTAGCCCAGGTCCCGCTGGAGCACGGGGTCCGTAACGCCGAAGATCGGCGGGCGGGAGGCCAGCGCCGCCGCCATCCACCAGTCCCCCGTGCCGAGCGTCAGGAGGAATCCGAACACCAAACCGCAGGCGATCGTGCCGGCGAGGAGCAGGGGTTGCGGGACCGCCTCGACGATCTCCAGGTCACCGAGCCGGCGAGACAGCTGCATAGAGCCGATGGAGCGGTACACGAACAAGAGATTCGCCGTGCCCCAGGCGACGGCCCCGATGAGCAGGAGCCCCGACACGAGCCGGGAGAAGTCCCGGGCCGTGAGATACGCACTGCCGCCGGGCAGGCTGGCCCCCCAGGCGCGTTCGGCTGTCTCCAAGGCGAGCCAGCGCCCACCCACGAGCACCGCGACCAGCAGTCCGACTGCGACGAGCAGCGCTCGCCGGCGGACGACGGGCTTCACGCGCCGGGGCTCTGCGCGGCGAGCCAGCTCTCGATTTCGGTGCGGTAGGAGGCGAGCGCCTCGGCGGTGGCCGCTTCGAAGCGGAGCACCAGAACGGGCTGGGTATTCGAGGCACGCAGCAGTCCCCACCCTTGGGGAAAGGTGATGCGCACGCCGTCGAGGGTGGACACCGGGTACTTGTCGGTGAAGTGCCGGGCGGCGCGCTGCACGATCGCGAATTTCCGATCGTCGGGGCAGTCGACGCGCAGCTCAGGGGTGGCCACGGTGACGGGGAGGTCGGCAAGGAGCCGCGAGAGCGGCCCCCCCTGCTCCGCGATGTAGCGCAGCAAGCGGGCCGCTGCGAACAGCGCGTCGTCGAAACCGTACCAGTCGCCGCCAAAGAACATGTGACCGCTCATCTCGCCCGCGAGCGGCGCGCCACTCTCCTTCATTTTTTGTTTGATGAGGGAGTGGCCGGTCTTCCACATGGTGGGCACGAGGCCCGCGCGCGTGAGCTCGCGCGGCAGCACCTCGGAGCACTTCACGTCGAAGATCACGGCGTGGCCTGGCCCGATGCGGCGCGCGAGGTCGCGGCCGAGCAGCACGAGCAGCTGATCGCCGAACACGGGGCGTCCCTGTTCGTCCACCGCGCCGATGCGGTCGCCGTCGCCGTCGAAGGCGATACCGAGCTCTCCCCCCTCGCGCCGCACGACTGCCTGCAGGTCGCGCAGATTTTCCAGCGCCGAGGGATCGGGGTGATGGTTGGGGAACGTGCCGTCGGACTGGCAGAACAGCGGAACGACGTCGGCGCCGAGGCGCTGGAGCGTGTCCACGGCGACGACGCTCGAGACGCCATTGCCGCAATCCACGACGACTTTCACCTTGCGGGGGAGCGGGCCGTTGCGCTGCACAATCGCGTCGCGGTAGCGCGGCAGCACGGACCCGTCCTCGCTGCGCCCGCCGCCGGGACGACCGGGGGTACGTCCCTCTTCGATGAGACGCCGGAGGTGCTGGATGCCCGCCCCGGACACCGCCTCGCCACCGAGGACGACCTTGAAGCCGTTGAACTCGGGTGGATTGTGCGAGCCGGTTACCTGGACGCCGCCGTCCACGTTGAGCACGTGGGTTGCGAAGTACAGCGCCGGCGTCGGCAGCTCGCCGACGTCCACGCCGTGGCCGCCCACGGCCTCGATTCCCGAGAGCAGGCCGTGCGCGAGCGCGTGCGCGGAGGGGCGGTTGTCCCGTCCCACGGCGAGCCGGGGTGCGCGCCCGAGGCGCTCCCAGCCGAGTGTCGCGACCGCCTGCCCGATGGCGCGGGCGACCTCCGGTGTCAACTGGTCGCCCACGGTACCGCGGATGTCGTACTCGCGAAAGATGGCGCCGGGGAGCTGCATGGGCGGCACCTGGGTCAGCGACCGACCGACGGGGGTGACGGCGGCGCGGGGGTGGTGACCGCCGGCCCGGCACGCAAGCCGTCACCGCTCGTCTTTGCCAGGTCGAGCAGGCGATTCGGGCGAATGCCGAGGAAGAGCACGCCGGCGACCGACACCGCCACCACCGCGCCACCGAGCCGACCGATGCGCATCCCGGTGTGGGCCCGCTCGAACGGCTCGGGCTGCATGTACATCGCCATGATCACGGAGAGATAGTAGCCTGCCGAGATCACGCTCGTAAGGACGAGGATCGCGGCGAGCGGGAGCTGCCCCGCCCCGGTGGCGGCGACGAGGATGTACCACTTGCCGATGAATCCGGCCGTCCCGGGAAAGCCGAGCAGGGACAACATGCAGATCGCGAGCGCGAACGCGAGCCACGGTCGGCCGCTCGCGAGCCCCGCGAGGTCGTCGATCAAGACGTCGCGCTCGCCATCCCGCCCCTTGGCGGCGAGGAGCGCGAAGGCGGCGAGCGTCGTCAGCGTGTAGGCCACCAGGTAGAACACGAAGGCCGCGGAGCCGGCGCTCGTCCCCGCGGCGACGGCGACGAGCAGGTATCCCGCGTGCGCGATCGACGAGTACGCGAGCATGCGCTTCAGGGTCCGCTGGGCCAGCGCGACCAGGTTCCCCACCACCATGGTCGCCACGGCGAGCCACCACACGATGTGATGCCACGCGGGAACGCCGCCGAATGCTTCGCCCAGGACGCGGAGCAGCGCCGCGAACGCCGCGGCCTTGACGGCCGTCGCCATGTAGCCGGTGACCGGCGTGGGCGAGCCGTCGTACACGTCCGGCGCCCACATGTGGAACGGAACGGCCGCCACCTTGAACCCGAACCCCACGAGCAGCAGGCCGAGGCCGATCAGCAGCATCGGACTGTTGTCCAGTCCCAGCGTCCGGATTTGAACGCCGATCAGGCTCAGGTTGGTCGTGGCGGTCGCGCCGTACACCAGGGCGATTCCGTAGAGCAGAAAGGCGGATGCGAAGGCTCCCAGGAGGAAGTACTTGAGCGCCGCCTCCGCTGCGGCGGCGCTGTGGCGGTTGATGCCGGCGAGCGCGTACACCGCCACGGACATCAGCTCGAGCCCGAGGAACACGACCATCAGATCCTCGCCCCCGACCATGAGCATCATACCCAGCGTGGCGAACAGCAGCAGCGCGTAGTACTCGGGGGCAAGCAGGCGCTCGCGCTCGAGGTAGTCGAACGAGACCAGCACGGTCAGCCCCGCGGTGCCGAGGAGCAGCCCGTCCGCGACGAAGCGGAAGTCGTCGACCGCGATCATGGCCGGGGCGCCGAGCGCGTGCGCCGTGTGCCACCAGAGCCACCACGCCGCCGCTCCCGCAGCCGCGAGGCCCGCCAGGGTGACCCACCCCGCCACCCGCAGGTCGGCAGCCGTGCGGTGCCGCCAGGCGATGACGAGCAGGAGCGCCATGCCCACCAGGGTGAGCACCAGCTCGGGCAGCAATGCCCGCAGCAGGTCGCGCGAGGTCGCGAGATCGAGGCTCACCGGACCGCCGTGAACGAGGCCGCGTTCGCCCGCACCGACTGAACGAGCTGCCGGGCGCTCGGTTCCATCCGTTGGAGGATGGGCTTCGGGTACACCCCGATCCACACGATGCAGGCGAGCAACGGCACGAGCACGGCGATCTCGCGGAGCGAAAGGTCGGCAAGCTTCTCGTTCACGCTCTTGTCGAGCGGATTGAAAATCACGCGCTGCAGCGCCGGGAGCAGGTACATCGCGGCGACGACCACGCCGGCCGTGGCGATGGTGGCCGGCAGGGGGTACGTCCGAAACGTGCCGAGCAGCACCAGGAACTCCCCGACGAAGCCGTTCGTGGCCGGAAGCCCGATGGACGACAGCGAGACGATCGTCAGCACCGCCGCGAGCATCGGCACGGTCTTGGCGATCCCGCCGAACGCCTCGATCAGGCGCGAATGCCGCCGCTCGTACAGCATACCGGCCAGGAAGAACAGCCCGCCGGTCGAGATGCCGTGGTTGATCATCACCAGGAGGGCGCCCTGGACGCTCTGGAGCGTGAGCGCCCAGATGCCGAGCATCACGAAGCCGAGGTGGGCAACCGACGAGTACGCGATCAGCTTCTTGAAGTCGGGCTGGACCATCGCCACGAGGCCGCCGTACAGGATGCCGATCAGCGAGAGCGCCACGATGACCCGCTGTACCGCCGGATGCACCGCGACCGCCGGGAAGAGCGGCAGCGCGAACCGCAGGAAGCCGTAGGTGCCCATCTTGAGGAGCACTCCCGCCAGCAGCACCGACCCCGCCGTGGGGGCCTCCACATGGGCATCGGGGAGCCAGGTGTGGAACGGGAACATCGGCACCTTGATCGCGAACGCGAGGAAGAACGCGCCGAACAGCCCGAATGCGACGGACCCGAGTCCGCCGATGTGCGCCGTCAGGTGCGCGTACGCAAACGAGTACACACCGGTGCGCTGGCCCACGAGGTACACGAGTGCGAGGATCGCCACCAGCATGAGCAGCGAGCCGAAGAAGGTGTACAGGAAGAACTTGATGGCCGCGTAGATGCGGCGCTCCCCGCCCCACACTCCGATGATGAAGTACATCGGAATGAGCATCACCTCCCACATCACGTAGAACAGGAAAAGATCGAGGGCTACGAATACCCCGATCATCCCCGTCGTCAGGACGAGCAGGAGCGCGTAAAACCCGCGCTCCCGCGTCGTGATGTAGGCGTAGCTCCCGAGCACCGACAGAGGGACCAGGAACGTGGTGAGCAGGACCATGAACAGCGAGATTCCGTCCACGCCCACCGTGTAGCGGATCCCCCAGCTCGGGATCCACGGCACGTCCAGGATGCACTGCATGCCGTCCGCCGGCGCGAACGTCCACCACAACGGCACCGAAATCGCGAATTCGACGAGGCTCGTGGCGAGCGCGATGTGCTTGGCCCAGCGCGGCGGAGCCAACATCACGACGAGCGCGGCCCCCAGCGGCCAGGCGAGCAGCGCGGTGAGCACCCACTGGCGGTACACCGGCTACCGCACCGCCGCGCCGACCACGGCGAGGACGCCGATGACGAATAAGACCACGTACACCCCCACCTCGCCCGTCTGCAGCCGGCTGCCCAGCCATCCCACGGCGCGCGATGCGGCGGCGGTCCCGTTCACGAGCACGCCATCTACGATGCGGGCGTCGACGATCTTCCAGAGCACTTCACGGGAGACCCACATCACCGGTCGCACGATGATCGCGTCGTAGAGCTCGTCCACGTACCACTTCTTCCAGAGGAGTCGGGCCAAGCCCCTCTCGGGCGGCGCGAGCCGCGCCGATACGAGCGCCTCCGGCTTGAGCAGGCGGAACGCACCGACGATCCCGAGCACGGCGATCAGGACCGCCCCCGCCACGAGCGCCCACTCCGTCGCGTGCGCGACCTCGACCGCCGGCTGGAGCCGCTGAGCGACGCCGGTCACGGGCTCGAGCCAGCGCTCGAGGAAGGCGTGGCCGCCCAACAGCTCGGGGACATTGAGCGCACCGCCGAGCACGGTCAAGATGCCGAGCAGCGCCAGCGGCCCCGTCATCACGGGCGGCGCCTCGTGCAGGTGCGCCCGCTCGCGCTCGCCCGTGCGGTTCGGCCCGTGGAACGTATAGAGCATGAGCCGGGTCATGTAGAATGCGGTGAGGAGGGCCGCCGCGAGGCCCATCGCCCAGAAGGCATACCACAGCGGTCGAATGGTCGCCTCCGCAAACGCCGCCCCGAGGATCTCGTCCTTCGAGAAGAAGCCGGCGAACGGCGGGATCCCCGCGATGGCGAGCGTCGCGATCCACATCAGGGCCCCGGTCCACGGCAGGTAGTGTCGCAACCCACCCATGTTCCGCATGTCCTGTGCGTCCGCGTCTGTATGGGTCGCGTGGTAGGCGTGATGCATGGCGTGGATCACGCTCCCCGACCCGAGGAACAGCAGCGCCTTGAAGAAGGCGTGGGTCACGAGGTGGAATATTCCCGCCGCGTACGCGCCGGTGCCGGCGCCGACAAACATGTAGCCGAGTTGGGACACGGTCGAATACGCGAGCACCCGCTTGATGTCCCACTGCTTGAGGGCGATCGTGGCGGCGAAGAGCGCCGTGAGCGCGCCGACGCCCGCGACCACGGCGCTGCCGAGCGGCGACAGCGCGAACAGCACGCCGCAGCGCGCCACGAGATACACACCCGCGGTGACCATGGTGGCGGCGTGGATCAGGGCGGAGACGGGCGTCGGCCCCTGCATCGCGTCGGGGAGCCAGGTGTAGAGGGGGATCTGAGCCGACTTGCCGGTGCAGCCCAGGAACAGGAACAAGGTGATCGTGGTGGCGACCGCCCCGCCGGGCATGAGGACGGCGGGTGCCTTGGCGAAGACCGTCTCGAAATCGAGCGATCCGAAGCGGGTGAAGATGAGGAACATCGCCACCAGGAACCCGAAGTCCCCGATCCGGTTCACGATGAATGCCTTCTTGCCCGCGTCGGCGTTGATCTGCTCGTTGAACCAGAAGCCGATCAACAGATACGAACAAAGCCCGACCCCTTCCCAGCCGACGAACATCACGGGGAAGTTCGCGCCCAGGACGAGAATCAGCATGAAGAACACGAACAGATTCAAGTAGGCGAAGTAGCGCGCATACCCCGGGTCTTCGTGCATGTAGCCGACGCTGAAGACGTGGATCAACGCGCCCACCCCGGTCACGACGAGGATCATTACGGCCGCGAGCTGGTCGAGCTGGAGCGCGAAGGCGACCTGCAGGTCGCCCGCGGGGATCCACTCCCAGTAGCGGAACACGAGCGGCGCCGTCGCGTGGTGGCGCGCGAGCCCGGCCACCGCGATGGCGGCCGCGGCGAATGCCAGCACGAGCGTTCCGACGCCCACGATGGAGACGGCGCGCTTGGCGGTCGGCCGGGCGAGCGCGAGTGTGCCGTTCACGACGAAGCCCACCAGCGGCAGCGCGGGTACGAGCCAGAGGAGGGACAGCGGCACCGCGGGCATCAGCCCTTGAGCAGGTTGATGTTCTGCAAATTGACTGTGTGCCGGTGGCGATAGATGGCCAGCATGATCGCGAGCCCGACGCCGGCCTCGGCCGCGGCGACGGCCATCACGAAGAAGACGAAGATCTGACCGGCGACGCCGAGCTGCTGTGCCAGCGCGACGAACGTCAGGTTCACGGCGTTGAGCATGAGCTCGACGCACATGAAGATGACGATGGCGTTGCGACGGAGCAGCACGCCGGCGACGCCCAAGGCGAACAGCACGGCCGACACCGCCAGCGACGGTCCGAGGAGCATCAAAGCTTCCGTTTGGCGAGCACGACGGCGCCGACGATTGCGGTGAGCAGGAGGATGCTGGTGATCTCGAACGGCACGAGATAGGCCGCGAACAGCGGTCGTGCCACGGCCGGGACCATGCCCTGCTCCGCCGCGGCGCGCGCCACCGCCCCCGGGGGGAGCACCAGCCCCGGTGACGGCGCCGCCCGGGCGAGCCCCAGGAGCTGCACGAAGAGCCCCCCCGCGAGCAGCACCCCCACGCCGAGGCCCGCCGGGCCCTTGAGGTCGGTCGGGCCGGCCGGGCCGAGATTGAGCAACATGATCACGAACAGGAACAGCACCATGATGGCGCCGGCGTACACCAGCACCTGGAGCACGGCGATGAACTGCGCGTCGAGCAGGACGAACAGGGCCGCGAGCGAGAACAGCGTCACGACCAGCCACAGCGCGCTCGCCACGGGACTGCGACGGGTGATGCAGGACAGAGCGCTGACGACCGCCAGTCCGGCAAACCCCCAGAAGATGATCAGCGTTCCGTCCACCGATTACTCGCCCTTCGGGTCGGAAGGATCCCACAGCGTCGAGACGGGGTGCGTTTGCGCGCACAGCCGCTCGAGGTCGTACACGAACCGGTCGCGGGAGTACTCCGAGTTCTCGTAGTGCACGCCCACGTGGATCGCCTCCTCGGGACAGACCTCCTGGCAGTAGCCGCAGAACACGCAGCGGAACTCGTCGATCTCGTAGATCAGCGGATAGCGGTTGCCCTGCTCGTCCTCCCCGGGCACGAGCTTGATGCAGTTCGCCGGGCAGATCTGGGGGCACAGGCCGCAGGCGACGCACTTGGCACGCCCCTGCTCGTCGGTGAGCATGCGGTGCGTGCCCCGCCAGCGCGGCGAAAGCGTCCAGTCCTTGCTGCTCTTTTCTTCCGGATACTGCATCGTCACCTTGGGGCGCCACAGGTGGCTCAAGGTGAGCGCCATGCCCTTGAGCGTGGCGCGCAGATAGGAGATCTCCGCACCCGGCCGCTTCATCACCTTCACCCCGATCGCCATCAGGCCCGCTCTCCTTGCTCCGTCACCGAACCGGCGATGAGGTGGCCGCGGTCGAGCACGAAGAACAGGGGCACCGCGAGCACCAGGTTCAATGCGAACAAGGCGAGCGCGAACCGGCTGTCGTAGGTCCAGCCGAGCCGGTCGTGCAGGAACCAGATCGCGGTCGCGATCACGGTCACGTAGGCGAGCGCGAGCGGCAGCATGACCTTCCAGCCGAGCGCCATCAACTGATCGTAGCGGAAGCGCGGCAAGGTCCAGCGCACCCAGATGAACAGGAACAGGAAACACATCACCTTGGCCGAAAACATCGCGAGCGTCGCCAGCGTCTTGAGGGTCGTCCAGGGAGGCGTGTTGTCCCAGGTCGTGATGGGGATGTCCCAGCCACCGAAAAACAGCGTCGTCATCAGGGCCGACGCCGTCACCATGTTGGAGTACTCGGCGATGTAGAACATGGAGAACTTCATCGCGCTGTACTCGGTATGGTAGCCGGCGATGAGCTCGCCCTCCGCCTCCGGCAGGTCGAACGGCAGGCGGTTGGTCTCCGCGAACGCCGCGACGATAAAGATGAAAAACGCCAGCGATAGCGGGAACACGTTCCACGTGAACACCGACTGTGCCTGCTTGGCGATCACATCGGTCAGGGTCACGTTTCCCGCGAGCAGCAGCACCGCGACGGTGCTCATGCCGAGGGCGATCTCGTAGGAGATCATCTGGGCGCTCGCGCGCAGGCCACCCAGGAGCGAGTACTTGTTGTTCGACGACCACCCTGCCAGCACGATGCCGTAGACGCCGAGCGAGCCGAACGCGAGGATGTAGAGAAAGCCGACTGGAAGGTTCGCCACCATCATGTCCACGTCGCCCCAGGGTGTGGGGAGGGGCGCGGCGAAGGGAATGACGGCGAACGTCAGGAGCGCCGGGATGAACGACATCGCGGGCGCCAGCATGAACAAGACCTTGTCGGCGCGGGCGGGAAGCGTCTCTTCCTTGACGAGATTCTTGAGCCCATCCGCCGCGGGTTGCAGCAGTCCCTGCGGGCCGACGCGGTTCGGACCGAGCCGGTCCTGTATCCACGCGCAAATGCGGCGCTCCGCGAGGGTGAGCAGCGCCACCCCCACCATGATCACGGTGAACACCACGACGATCTTGACGATCGAGCTCACCAGGAAGAAGGTCATGCCGGCACCACTGTGGCGACGGGCGTCGGTGCACCCCCAAACCCGAGCTGTGCGTAGGAGAGCCCGCGAAACGCCTCCACCGACGCCGCCAGACGGTCGAACGCCTCGGCGGCGGTGCCGACATGTCCGCCTGGTCCCCCGCTCAGCGCCGTGACCAGCTCGGAGAACACCCACCACGCGGGCCGCGCCATGCCCGGCGCGGATTTCGCCTGGAAGTAGCGCTGCACGCGGCCGTCCCGGTTCACGTACGTGCCCTCCTCCTCGGCGACGTTGGCGATCGGCAAGACCGCCTGGGCGTCGCGGGCGCGTTCGGGGAGCACCGTTCCGACATAGATGAGCGCCCCCGCGGTGCGGACGGCGATGTCGGGCTCGTCGAGCACCAACACCACCGCGGCGGTCTCCGCCGTGGCCACGGCCGCCGCGTACTCCCGGCTGTACCCGAGCAGCTCGGCCCCGCTCGCGTTGGGCGCCCGCTCCGCACGGAGCGCGAGGTTCGGGACGCCGGCGAGCGGCGCTTCCTCACCCATGACGACCTGGAAGGCACCGCTCCACTCGAGTCCGCGGAACAGCTCGCGTGCGAAGAACAGCGCCTCCGTCGAGACCCTGGGGGAAACGAGGGCGACCGCTCTGCCACCCGCTCCGCGCATCCGGCTCGCCACGAAGTCCAACGCCTCGTCCCAGTCGGTGGCGTGGAGCTCGCCGCCCCGCCGCACCAGGGGCGCTTCGATGCGGTCTCCGCGGTTCATCCAGCGGTAGTTCATGCGCCCGTGGTCGCAGATGAAAAACCGGTTCACCTCGAGATTCGACCGGGGGCGCACGCGGACGATGACGTTCTCGCGGGTGTCGAGGGTGACGTTGCAGCCCTGCGAGCAGCCGGTGCAGATGGAGGCGGTCTTGTCGAGCTCCCAAGCGCGCGCCTTGTGAAGGAAATCCTTGGACAGGAGGGAGCCGACGGGACACAGATCGACGACGTTGCCTGCCCACGGATGATCGAGGCGCCCTTCGGAGTGGATCCCGATGTAGGCGCGGTCGCCCCGCTCGGACACGTTGAGCACGGGCTCCTTCGCCACGTCTTCCATGAACCGGACGCACCGCGTGCACAGGATGCAACGGTTCGGGACGTACAGCACGTCGGGGCCGAAGTCCTCGACGGGGTTGAAACGCTTCGCGTAGTGCGGGCTGTACCGCGTGGCGGGGCGGCCTTCCTGGAACGTGAAGTCCTGCAGCTCGCACTCTCCCGCCTGGTCGCAGATCGGACAGTCGAGCGGATGATTGATCAGCAGCAGCTCGAGCACGCCCATGCGGCCACTCTTTGCCTGAGGCGACTGGGTGCGCACGACCATGCCCTCCGCCGCCTGGGTGGCGCAGGCGATCTGCAGCTTCGGAGCCTTCTCGATCTCCACGAGGCACATGCGGCACAAGCCTGCCACCGGCAACCCCGGGTGATAGCAGTAGTGCGGCACGAGAACGCCGGCCTGCTTGGCGGCCTCGATCACCAGCGTCCCCTTGGGAACGCTCACGGGGACGCCATCGATTGTCAGGTTGAGGAGCTCGTCGCCCATCAGGCTACCAGGAGGGGCTTCCGACGGCCCGCGATGTAGTCTTCGAATTCCTGCTTGAACTTTTTGATCCCGGACACGACCGGGGCGGCGCACGAATCCGACAGCACGCAGATCGTCTTGCCGGTCATGTTCTCCGCCAGATCGAGCAGCAGATCCAGGTCGGCCGTCTTGCCCTGCCCCGAGAGAATCCGCTCGAGGATCTTGGTGGTCCACGCGGTGCCTTCGCGACACTGGGTGCACTGCGCGCACGACTCGTGCGCGTAGAAGCGGGCGAGCCGCATGATCTGGTAGACCATATCGGTCGAGTCGTCGAACACGATCACGCCGCCTGAGCCGAGCATCGAGCCCTTTTCGACCACGCCTTCGTAGTCGAGGAGGCAGCTCTCGGTCTCCTCGCGGTTCAGGATCGGCACCGACGAGCCCCCGGGGATGCATGCCTTGAGCGTCCGGCCGGGCGGCACCCCGCCGCACAGCTCGTACAGCAGGTCCTTGAGCGGGAAGCCCATCGTGACTTCATAATTGCCGGGTCTCTGCACGTGCCCGCAGACGGAGAACAGCTTGGTGCCGGTGCTCTTTGGGGAGGCGAGCGACAGTCCCTTGTACCAGGCCGGTCCCTTTTTGAGGATGAGCGGCACGGCGGCGAGGGTCTCCACGTTGTTGATCGTGGTCGGCATGCCGAACACGCCGGCGGCGGCGGGGAACGGCGGCTTGATCCGGGGATTGCCGCGCTTGCCCTCGATCGAGTTCATGAGGGCCGTCTCTTCACCGCAAATGTAGGCGCCCGCGCCGCGGTGGAGGTAGAGCTTGATGGCGCCGAACACGCCGGCGGCGGTGGCCTCGGCGAGGGCCTTCTCCATGATCGCCCAGGGCTCGGTGAACTCGCCGCGGATGTAGAGGTACACCACTTCGGCCTGGATCGCGTGCGCCGCGATGGCGGCACCTTCCAGCAGCGCATGGGGCGTCCAGCGCATGATCTCGCGGTCCTTGAACGTGCCGGGCTCGGATTCGTCGGCGTTCACGCACAGGTAGTGCGGCTTCTTCTTCTCCTTGGGCATGAAGGACCACTTGAGCCCCGTCGGGAATCCGGCACCCCCCCGCCCACGCAGCCCCGATTCCTTCACGCTGTCGATGATCCTCGCGGGCTCCATCGTGAGCGCGTGCGCGAGCATCTCGTAGCCGCCGCGCTTCACCCAGCCCTTGTAGGTGCGGGCGTCGGCCTCGCCGAAATGCTTGGACAGCACCAGGGTCTCTTTGGGATGCGGCTTGTGAGGATAGCCCATCAGACCATCCCGAAGGTGGAACGTGGAACGCGGAACGCGGAACAGCGTGTTCCGACTTCCGCGTTCCGACTTCCGCGTTCGGTTCTCATTTGTACTTCCTCACGAGGTCCGAGACCTTGTCCGGTGTGACGGACTCGATGAAGTCGTCGTTGATGAGCACCGGCGTCGCGAACCCGCAGGCCCCCAGGCATTCCACCTCGATCACCGTCCACTTGCCGTCGGGGCTGGTGGCGCCGAGCTCCTTGGCGCCGGTCGCGTCGAGGAACGCCTTCACGACCGCCTCGGCGCCGCAGATGTTGCACGGCGACGTCGTGCACACCTGCACGAAGTGCCGCCCCACCGGGTGCTGGTGATACATGGTGTAGAACGTCACGACACCCTTCACGTACGCCGGCGTCAACCCCAGCACCTCGGCGACCTCGGCCATGTTGCGGTCGGAGATCCAGCCGCGGGCCTGCTGCACGAGCCACAGCGCGGGCAGGAGGGCCGCCTGCCTGGTCGGATAGCGCGTCAGGATCTCGCCCAGCTGCTCGAGCGCCTTGCCCACGAACACCGGCTGGTATTCTTCCGTGCCCGGCTGCGGCGTCGGATGCGCGCCGACGCTCATCGATCCACCTCGCCCATGACGATGTCGACCGACGCGTTGATCGCGATCAGGTCGCTCAGCAGGTGCCCCTCCGCCATCTTGGACAGCGCCGAGAGGTTGATGAAGGACGGCGGCCGGATGCGCCACCGCACGGGCTTCGCGCTGCCGTCCGACACCAGGTAGTTGCCGAGCTCGCCCTTGGGGTTCTCGATCCCGACGTAGGCCTCGCCCACCGGTGCCTTCACGCCCTCCATGACCTGCTTGAAATGGTAGATCATCGCCTCCATGTCGTTCATGGCGCGCGACTTGGGAGGGAGGATCACCCGCGGGTCGGCCACGTTGACGGGGCCGTCGGGGAGCCGCACGAGCGCCTGCTGCAGGATGCGATTCGACTGGGAGCACTCCTCGAGGCGCACGAGGTAGCGGTCGTACACATCGCCGTGCTCGCCCACCACGACGTCGAAGTCGTACGTCTCGTAGTCGAGGTACGGCTGGTCCCGGCGCACGTCGTAGGGGACGCCCGAGGCGCGCAGCATCGGGCCCGACAGCGAGTGGTTGATCGCCTCCGCTGCGGTGAGCGCGCCCACGCCCTGGGTGCGGCCGACCCACACGCCGTTCCGCGTCAGCACGCGATCGATCTCGCTCAACGTCCGGGGAAAGGTCTGGGTGAATTCGCGCAGCCCGGCGACGAAGTCGTCGGGGATGTCGGCCATCATGCCGCCCACGCGCGTCACGCTGGTGGTGAGGCGGGCGCCCGTCCACATCTCCTGGAGGTTGTAGATCCGCTCGCGCTCCTGAAACGCCCAGAGAAACGGCGTGAACGCGCCGAGGTCGATCGACGTCGTCCCGAGCCAGACCATGTGCGAGATGATCCGGCTCATCTCGCACGCCATCACCCGCAGCACCGTGCAGCGCGGCGTGATCTCAATGCCCATCAGCTTCTCGGCGGCGAGCGCGAAGCCGACGTTGTTCGCCATGGGCGAGAGGTAGTCGGTGCGGTCGGTGAGCGGGATGATCTGGTTGTAATGGCGGTACTCCCCCAGCTTTTCGAAGCCGGAATGGAGATAGCCGAGATGGGGGATCACCCGGACCACGGTCTCGCCGTCGAGCTCGACCACGAGCCGCAGCACCCCGTGAGTCGCTGGGTGCTGAGGCCCGAGGTTGATCAACATGTGCTCGCCCGTGAGATCGGGCTCCGGGGGCGTCGCATCGGGGGCGTCGCCGACCCCGAGGGGTACCCGGACCGGCTGGCCCCGGGCGTCCAGGCCCGGGGTCGCAAGGTCGAGCTCGACGGTGCGCTTGCTCATTCGGTGTCGGGGAGCTTACCGCGCTCGCCGTGGCGCAGCCGCTCCTTCATGTCGGCCGGGAGCTCGTCGTAGGCCTCGGCGATCGACAGCTCCTCCATCGAGTAGTGCGCCTCGGGGTTGGCGCCCAGCGCCTGCCGGACCTGCTCGGCGCGGCTGAAGCGGCCCCGCAGGGGAAAGTCCTTCCGCAGCGGGTAGCCTTCGGCGTAGGTCTCCCACATGAGAATGCGCCGCAGATCGGGGTGACCGCGGAAGGTGACGCCGAACATGTCGTACGTCTCCCGCTCCAGCCAATCGGCGCCCCGCCACAGCGGCACGACGGAATCGACGGTCAGGTCGCCGTGCGGGTCGAGCTCGACTTTGATACGCAGGTCGGCGCGGCGGGCGAGCGATCGCAGCTGGTACACCACCTCGAGCAGTCGCTCGCGGTCACGGTACTCGACCGCCGTGACGTCGACGAGGTAGTCGTAGCCCTGCTCCGGCGTATCGCGCAGCCACGTCATCGCGTCGAGCAGGGCTTCGCGCGCGACGTAGACGATGGTGTCGCCGCACGACTCGAGCCCGCGGCCGATCGCGTTGCCGAAGGTCGCTCGCAGGGCGTCGACGGTGGGGTTCACGACGAGCGGAACTGGTGGACGGAGTTGCCGAACGGCTCCGAGATCTCGTCGATCTGCTCGGGGGGGAGTCGCAGGCCGCGGTCGTCGAGCGGCTGCTCCTCGCGACGCGGGACGCGGTCGAACAGCGACTCGCCTTTGATCTTCTTGTGCAGCAGGAGCACGCCGTACAACAGCCCTTCCGGGCGTGGCGGGCAGCCGGGGACGTAGACGTCCACCGGGACGATCGTGTCGATGCCCTGCACCATCGCGTAGTTGTCGAAAATGCCGCCGGTGGACGCGCACGCCCCCATCGAGATGACCCATTTGGGCTGGGGCATCTGGTCGTAGATCCGCCGGATGACCGGGGCGAGCTTGAAGGGCAGCCGGCCGGCGCAGATCAACACGTCCGCCTGCCGCGGGGAGAAGGCCTGCCGCTCCATCCCGAAGCGGGCGAAGTCGTAACGGCTGGCGGCGGTGGCCATGAACTCGATGGCGCAGCAGGCCGTGCCGAACGGCATCGGCCACAACGAGTTGGCGCGGGACGCGTTCACGGCCCAATCGACCAAGGCCTGGAACTTGGCGAGCAGGTAGTTGGGGCTCTGGCCGGCGACTTCCTTGGTCTCGTTGACGCGCTTCATCAGGGTACCCCGTCTAGCAGAAACGTCTCGCGGAGGCGTCGCGCAACTGCGTCGGGCGACGTCCTTGTGCTACGCATTCACTTGACGCGTTCGCTTGACGTCTCAATTCCACTCGAACGCCCCGCGCTTCCAGACGTACACGTAGCCGACCGCCAGGATGACCATGAACACCAGCATCTCGACGAGGAGGAACCCCGTGCTCGGCCCTCCGACCCCCCCGCCCCCGAAATAAATCGTTCCCCAGGGAATCAGGAACACCGTCTCGATGTCGAAAATGATGAACAGCATCGCGACGAGGTAGAACTTCACCGAAAAGCGCTCACGCGCGTTGCCGAGCGGCGGCATGCCGCTTTCGTACGGGCTGTCCTTGAGGGGGGTGGGCTTGTGGGGAGCGAGGAGGTGCGACAGCCCGATCAACAGTGCTGCGTTGAGCGCGACGAAACCGAGCAGCAGCAGGAAGGAGAGATAGGGCTGGTTCATGTGAGTTCGTGAAAAAATTCACTTGACCCGTCGAAACGTATTCGGACGCGACGGCCTTGTCAACCGAATCGAGTGGCGTAAGTGTCGACGCCGCCGATATATTGCCGCCCCATGTCCATCAAGTCCGATCGCTGGATCCGACGCATGGCGACCGAGCGCCGCATGATCGAGCCGTTCGCGGAAAACCAGTCGCGCGCGGGTGTGATCTCCTACGGCGTCTCGTCCTACGGCTACGACATGCGGGTCGCACCCGAGTTCAAAATCTTCACCAACGCGCTCTCGGCGGTGGTGGATCCCAAGCGCTTCGATACGAAATCGTTCGTCGAGTTCACGGGCGACGTGTGTATCGTGCCGCCGAATTCCTTCGCCCTCGCCCGATCCGTCGAATATTTCCGCATTCCCCGTAACGTCCTGACGATCTGCGTCGGCAAGAGCACGTACGCCCGCTGCGGCATCATCACCAACGTGACGCCGTTCGAGCCCGAGTGGGAGGGCTTCGTCACGCTGGAGATCTCGAACACGACGCCCCTCCCCGCGAAGATCTACGCCAACGAGGGGATCGCCCAGGTGCTGTTCTTCACGGCCGACGAGGGAGACGAGTGCGAGGTCAGCTACAAAGACAAGAAAGGCAAATATCAGGGTCAAAAAGGGATCACGTTGCCGAAACTGTAACGACGTCGAGTAAAGACGTCGCGCAGAAACGTCGCACAACAACGTCAAGCAGGACCGTAGTCACGGTTCTGTTCGACGCCTCTGCTTGACGTCTGCGTTAGACGTCTCTGCTTGACGCCGCCCTTCTGTTGTACGCGTAAGCAACCGCCAGCGCGATGAGGGCGAGGGCGAAAAACGACGCGATCCGGTACAACGCCTCGAGGTTCGAGAGGTCGTAGAGCACGATCTTGAGTCCCGCGCCTGCGGCGACCGCAAGCCCGGCCGAGCGGACGTCTTTGCGGTCGCGCTGGAACCCGATTCGTACAATGGCGGCCGCGTAGACCAGCCAGAAGACACTCAGGGCGAGGTCCCCGGCGAGGGGAGCGCGCTCTCCGAAGTAGCGCGGCAGCTCGACCGACCCGCCCGCAAACACCGCCGCTCCGCACAGCACCCAGAGCAGCTCTTCGCCGCGCGCGGTCCAGCGCGCAGTCCCCGGGTGCTTCACTCCCGCGTTCCAGCGGCGCGCGGCCAGTGCCGTGCCCGCGACGTAGCCGTACAGGGCCAGCGCCCAGGCATCGCTGAAGGTCGTGGCGTCCGACGGTCGGGACCAGAGGGCCACGCCGAAGAGACAGGGGAACGCGAGCAGGGCGAGCCCGAGCGCGGCGAGCCGCCCGCCCGGCCGGCCGCCCAGTTGCTCGGCCGCGAGCCCCGCCAGAGCGAGCGCGGTCCAGCCGACGACGACCGTGGGCGGGCTCCCCTGTGCCGCGACCGCCCAGGCGGCCAGCGCAAATCCCATGACCAGGTGCGGGGTGGCGCGTCGGGCCCAGCCGACGCCGAGATACACAGCCGCCAGCAGTCCGGGTAACAGGGCCGGCTCCCGGTCGAGCAACTTGGGATCCGCCATCGCCACGAGTCCGAGCAGCACGAAGGGATTCACGACGAACAGCAGGGCTTCGTCGGGGGCTCTGAGCCGATTCAAGTCGAGCTCCTGCCACCACAGCAGGGCTGCGATCGCGAATGCCGCGGCGACGGCGAGCCAGAGCCGCGGCTCGGGGCCGTCGCTCATGCCGGCGATCGCGACAGCGAGCAGGACCCACGCGAGCACCAGGAACCCGACCCGCGCCTCCGGCCAGGCGCGCCGTCGCGTGACGTGCAGGGTCAGCAGCGCGCCGGCGGCGAGAAACCAGCAGCCGACCGCGCTGGATAGCAGTCGGGCAGCTCCGGCCGGGGCCAGGAGGAAGTAGCCGGCGAGTGCCAGGTCGAACGCTCGGCGCCAGCTCATCGTATAGGCGAGGAGGCCGGTGCCGAGGCCGATCACTTCGAGGTACCCCAGGAAGGCTTCGGGGTTGGGCGTCGGCGGGGGGAGCAGGATCGGAGCCAGGTACGCGCCGGCGAGCGCCCAGATCGCCAGTCCCTCGATCTCGTGACGCAGCGCGAGCAGGGTCACGACGATCGTGCACGCAGCGAGGAGGAGCACGCCGATACGACGCTCGAGCAACCCGTACGGCCCGGCGGCTGCCCACAGACCGAGGTACGCGAGGCCTCCGCCGGCGCCGATCATCGCCGCGCCGTAGCGCCGCAACCCGCCGCGGATGCGCGCTTCCCCCCACGCGCCCAGTGCGATACCGGCCACGATCGCGAGCAGCGAGCGGACCACCGGAGCGATCCAGCCGCGATCGAAGGCGTACTTCAGGAAGAAGCCTGCCGCCGTCAGCAGCGCGAGCACGCCCACCACCAACAGGCCGCGCTGGCCGAACCATTGCTCGAAGTCGGCGGCCGGGGGTGGTGGTGACGAGGACAGCGGCGATTCGGGGGCTGGGTCTGGGGTCGGCTGAGCGCGCCGGGGCGGAGCGGGGAGAGGGGGGGGCGCGGGTGCCGCGGCGATGCGCTCGGCAGCGGCCCCGGACGCGAGCAGCCGCCGCACCACCTGCTCCAGCACTTCGACCCGCCGCTCGAGTCGTTGGAGCGCGTCGTGCTGCTCGTCGCTCACGGGGGAGGCGACGCGCTGGCGGAACGGGATCCGAAGGCCGTGATGGCGATCGTGGCCGCCGCCAGGATGACCAGATCGGGAATCCAGCCGAGCTCGGTCCGAGGCACGGCCATCTGCAGGAAGTTCATCACGAAGTCGAACAGCCCGACCAGCAGCCCGAGGAGCACCGTCGCGTGCAGGCCGCGTCCGAACTGGGTGAGCACGCTGCCCGTCACCAGGGCGACGGCGCCCTGCCCCGCGGCGATGCCGATCGTCACGGCGGCGTCTTCGAGCAGCGTCCGCCAGAATCCCGGTCGTGTCGCGTGGTAGCTGAAAAACCACGTGTGAATGAGGGAGAGCGCGACTCCGGCCGCGGCGGCGCACAGCGTAGCCCACACCGCGTAGCCGATCACGATCTTCATTCGCTCGCCGGGGTCGCTCGCCATGCGGCCTTCCTCCCTACGGTCATCGAGGCGCGGAAGCAAATGTGAGGGGTCCGGCGCGGCCCCGCTAGTCAGCGCCGGGCGGCCGCGTATCTTAGGCTGGTTGTCATCGCGACGTTCGCGTGCACGCGCGGATGAGGGGGTGAACTATGTCCGGTACCCTCACGCTGCCCTTGTCATGACCCCCCGCCGACTCGCTCCTCCAACGGCGAGGAGGGCGCTCAGCCTGCGGGTGACGCTGCTCGCCGTCGCCCTTGTGGCCGGCCTGTATGCCGGCGCCCTCCCGGTTTACCTCTACTTCCGCATCAGCCGCCCGGCACTGGCGCTCGGTGCCGTGACCGAGGCCGTGGCGGAGGCGGCCGAGATCCTGGCTCGTCGGGATGGTGCCCTTGATCACGCCGTGGCGCTCGTGCGCCGAATCGTCCGTAGCCCGACCCTGCCGGCCGACTCGGTGAAGGCCGCGCAACGGCTCCTGGAGATCGGCGAGGCGCCGCTGCCGGTACAACCTGATGCGCCGATCCCACCGGATTTACGCGCGGCCCTGTCGCATACGGACGCGGCGATCTCACGCGTCGCGGCCGCCTTGGCGGTCGTCATCGCCGACCTCCAAGCAGGACGGCGGCCGACCACCGCGCGACTCGGGGTGATTGACGACCTTGACCAGGTGGCAGACGATGAACGGACCGGGGTCGCCGAGATCGCTCGGAGCGATCTGCTGACGCGGCAGCGCGCCCTCCGAGACGCGGCCCACGACGTCCAGCGCGACACCGTCGTATGGCTCGTGACGGGCGGGTTGTTAATGACCGTCCTGGTCTCCGTCGTACGGCGACGCGTGTGGCGCCCTCTGCGCGAGCTCGAGGCCGGCCTCGCGCAAGTCGCCGACGGCGACCTCACCGTGGGGGTCCCGGTCCGTGGGTCCGACGAGCTCGGCCGCCTGGCTGCGCACTTCAATGCGATGACCCGTGTGCTGAGCGACCGGGCCGAAGAGCAGGGCCGCTTCGCCGCGGCGGGCGAGTTGCTCGCCGGCGTTGCGCACGAGGTGAACAATCCCCTCATGGCGATCGCCGCCCACGCCGAGAACCGCCTCGCCGATCCCGCGTTCGAGGGAGAGCAGCGCAGCGAGATGACTCAGATCCTGCGCCAGGCGCGCCGCGCCACCAAACTCCTGCGCGGGCTGTTGCGGTTCGTCCGCGCGACCGAACGCGAAGTGACCAACGTCAATCTCAACGACGTGGTGCGGGGGGCGCTCGATCTCGTGTCGTATCGGTTCGGAGTGGACGAGATCACCGTGGGGGGGCGGCTCGACGCAAGCTTGCCACCCGTGCAGGGGGACGTCATCAGGCTCGAGCAGGTCGTGGTCAACCTCCTGGCCAATGCGATCGACGCGCTCCGCGCGGTCACCCCTCCCCGCAACCTCACCGTGGACACTTGGGTTCAGGACGCACAGGTGTCGGTGGCGGTCGGGGACAACGGCAAAGGCGTTGCGCCGGAGATCGCGCCGCGCCTGTTCCGACCGTTCGCCACCACCAAGGGCCACCACGGCACGGGGCTGGGGCTCTATGTCTCGCGCCAGATCGCCCGGGAGGCCGGCGGCGACCTCGCACTGACCTCGCCAGCCGGTTTCGGTGCGCGGTTCGTCCTGTCGCTCCCAGTCGCGTCGGTTTCAGCTCCGGACTCCGCTTCTTCTGCCCCCGCCCCCGCCCCCGCCCCCGCCCCCGCCTCCGCTCCCGCTCCGTCTCCCGACGCTGCCGGCGCTCAGGCGGCCGTCGGCTCGCTGGCGGGGCTCCGCGTGCTGATCGTGGAGGACGAGGAGGCCGTGCGGCGGCCCATGGCGCGGTACCTGACGCGCCGCGGTGCCGCAGTCGACGAAGCGGCGGACGGTGTGGAAGGGCTGGCCCGGTTGCGAGCGCAACCCGCGCACGTGATCCTCGCGGATCTGCGGATGCCCCGCATGGGCGGGGTCGAGCTGTACGCGCAGCTCGAGGAGGAGCGGCCCGAGCTCGCGGCGCGTGTGTTGTTCCTGTCGGGCGACGTGTCCCAGCTCGCCGAGCCGGGGAACACTCCGGTGCCGCGAGAGCGGGTTCTGGTCAAACCTGTCGAGCTTGCGGAGCTGGAGCGGCGGATCGTCGCGTTCGTGCGCGGGCCTGGGCCTTGAAGTGGCCGGCCGGGCGGCCCGACAGTATCATGAGGGAGTATGCTGGTCGTGCTGGTTCTGCTCGTGACCGTGGTGATGCGGGTCGCGATCGTCACCGCGGTGGTCTACCTGCTGCTGCCGCGGGGTCCCCTCTGTCCGCACTGTGGCATCGAGATGGTGCCGCTCCGAAACCGGTTCTTGGACCGCCTGCTGCCCGCGCTGCAACGACGCTGGTGTCTCGAGTGCGGGTGGGACGGCGTGGTGCGGCGGGTGCGTGCGACCGGGGCTCGGGGCTCGGGGCTGGGGACTCGGAACCGCCTCCGAGCCCCGAGTCCCTAGTCCCGAGTCCCTAGTTCTGTAATGAGCCGCGCGGCGCGCTCGTAAAAGAAATAATCCCACGCCCAGTTCAGCAGCACGAACAGCTTGTTGCGGAACCCGATGAGCTGGATGATGTGGACGACCAGCCACACCACCCACGCCGGGAATCCCGTGAACCCGATCCCGCGGATGTAGGCGACGGCCGCGTTCCGCCCGATCGTGGCGAGCGAGCCCGGGTCGCGGTAGCGGAACTGCACGGCGGGCTCGCCTGCGATGCGGCGCCGGATGTTTTCGGCCGCGGTCTCGGCCATCTGGATCGCGACCGGGGCCATCATGGGCAGCGGGGCTCCGGCCACTTCGAGGTAGGCCGCGTCGCCGATCACGTAGATACCCGGATGACCCGGCACTTCGAGGGTCGGGTCCACCGCCACCCGGCCCTGCTGCGCCGTCGGCAATCCGAGCCGACCCGTGAGGGACACGGCTTTCACGCCTGCCGCCCAGATGAGCGTGCTCGCCGGGATCACCTCACCACTCTTGAGGGAGACCCGGGCACCGTCGTAGTCCGCGACCGTCGCCCCGAATCGAACCTCTACGTGCTTGCGCCACAGCGTCTCGGCGCCGGCCTCCCGCAGCCGGGGGGGCATGGCCGCGAGCAGCCGGTCGGTGGCCTCGAGGAGCAGCACGCGCACGTCCTTGATGTTGAGGCGCGGGTAGTCCTTCACCAGGACGAGCCGGATCAGCTCCGAGAGCGCTCCCGCCATCTCGACGCCCGTCGGGCCGCCGCCCACCACGACGAACGTGAGCTCGGCCCGGCGGCGCTCGGGATCGGCTTCGAGCATGGCGCGCTCGAAGGCGTGCAGCACGTGATTGCGGATGCGGATCGCTTCCGGGATGTCCTTGAGACCAAACCCGTGCCGCGGCACGCTCTCCAGGCCGAAGAAGTTCGTCTCGCCGCCCACGGCCAGGATGAGGTAGTCATAGGCGATCGGCCCGTCGGTGGTGACGATGCGCTTCCCGCTCGGGTCCAGGCCCGTCACCTCCGTCATCCGGAACTCGGTGTTGGACTGGCGGCGCAGGATGGCGCGTACCGGCCGGGCGATCTGCTCGGGCTCGAGGCCGGCGGTCGCGACCTGGTAGAGGAGCGGCTGGAACAGATGGTAATTGTGGCGATCGACGAGCACGACGTCGACGGGGGTCTTGCGCAGCGCGCGCGCGGCGCGCAGGCCCCCGAATCCCGCGCCCACGATGACGACGGTGGGGCGGCCGGTCGCCGGGCGTGAGGGGACCGGCGCCTGGTTGCGGAGCACCGCGCGGGGCTCGGTGGCGGTGGCGGGCTCGGTCACGCCGACTCCGAGAGCACTTCGATGGGCGTGCTCGGGTCGCCGGCGAGCGTCTCGCGGATCGAGTTGTCGGCGTTGAGCAGCACGATCGTCGGACGGTGACGGGCTGCCTCGTCGGGCGTCATCTGGGCGTAGCTGATGACGATGATCGGATCGCCGACGTGGACGAGCCGCGCGGCCGCGCCGTTCACGCACACCGAGCGCGATGCCCCGCTGCCTGCGATGGCGTACGTCTCAAATCGCGCCCCGTTGGCGATGTCCACCACCTGGACCCGCTCGAACGGCAGGACACCTGCGGCCGCGAGCAGCTCGCTGTCGATGGTGATGCTGCCTTCGTAGTGCAGCTCCGCCCGGGTGACCGTCGCGCGGTGGAGCTTTGACTTGCAAAGCGTCAAGAGCATGTTGCCTCCTGCCGGAAAGATAGCACGGAACGGCCGTCGCCTTGCCTGAGCCGCGGGAAAGCGGGTATCATCACACCGTTTCCATGACGAGCCAGCCTTCCGTCGCACCCCGCCCCGGCGTTACCCGATCCCTGGTCGGCCAGAAGGCCGTCATGGCCGTCACGGGCGTGATCCTGTTCTTGTTCGTGGTCGCTCACCTGCTCGGCAATCTGAAGATTTTCGAGGGGCCCGCCGCGTTCAACGCCTACGCCGAGGGCCTGCGCACGGTCGGCGCCCCGTTCTTCGGGCGCGGGTGGCTCTTGTGGATCGCCCGCGTCGTCCTGATCGTCGCGGTGCTCGCCCACATGTGGGCGGCTATCGAGACGACGCGCGCCAGCTGGCGGGCCCGTCCGGTGAGCTATCGGCGGCTCGAGCCGGTCGAGACGACGTACGCGGCTCGCACGATGCGGTGGGGCGGCGTGCTCATCGTCGTCTACGTGATCTATCACCTGCTCGATTTCACGTTCGGCCGCGTGAACCCGAGCTTCGTGCCGGGCGATGTCTATCACAACGTCGTGGCGAGCTTGCGGGTGGGGCCCGTGGCGGCCGCCTACATCGCGGCGATGGTCGTGCTCGGGCTGCACCTCTACCACGGCACGTGGAGCGCGCTGCAGACCCTCGGGCTCAACCGGCCGCCGACCGGGGGCTGGCGCCGCGGCGTCGCGGCGGCCATCGCGGTGCTGATCGCGGGTGCGTACATCTCCATTCCGGTGGCGGTGCTCGCCGGCATGCTACGCTGACGATGGAGCTGCGCTCCCGCATCCCCGACGGACCGCTCGAAGCCAAGTGGGAGCGGCACCGCTCGGGGATCAAGCTCGTCAACCCGGCCAACAAGCTGAAGCATCACATCCTCGTGGTGGGCTCGGGGCTGGCGGGCGCGTCGGCGGCCGCGTCGCTCGCCGAGCTCGGCTACCGCGTGTCGTGCTTCTGCTTCCAGGATTCCCCGCGCCGGGCGCACTCGATCGCCGCGCAGGGGGGAATCAACGCCGCCAAGAATTACCAGAACGACGGCGATTCGGTGTTCCGGCTGTTCTACGACACGATCAAGGGCGGCGACTTCCGCTCGCGCGAGGCCAACGTATACCGCCTGGCGGAGATCAGCGCCCGCATCATCGACCAGTGCACGGCCCAGGGAGTCCCGTTCGCGCGCGAGTACGGCGGCCTGCTCGCGAACCGCTCGTTCGGGGGAGTCCAGGTCTCGCGCACCTTCTACGCGCGCGGCCAGACCGGCCAGCAGCTGTTGCTCGGTGCCTACCAGGCACTGTCGCGGCAGATCGGAATCGGGACGGTGACCATGTATCCGCGCAGCGAGATGCTCGACCTGGTGGTGATCGACGGCCGGGCGCGCGGCATCATCACGCGCGATCTGATCAGCGGCGCGGTGAGCGCGCACGCGGGCGACGCGGTGGTGCTCGCGACCGGCGGCTACTCGAACGTCTACTACCTGTCCACCAACGCCAAAGGCTGCAACGTCACCGCCATCTGGCGCGCGCACAAGCGCGGCGCCGCGTTTGCGAACCCTGGCTTCACGCAGATCCACCCGACGTGCATCCCGCAGACCGGCGCGCACCAGTCCAAGCTCACGTTGATGAGTGAGTCGCTGCGCAACGACGGCCGCATCTGGGTCCCCAAGCGACAGGGCGAGACGCGGCCGCCGCACCAGATTCCGGAAGAGGACCGGGACTACTATCTCGAGCGGCTGTACCCGAGCTATGGGAACCTGGCGCCGCGCGACATCGCCTCGCGGCGCGCCAAGGAAGTGTGCGACGAGGGGCGCGGTGTGGGACCGGGGGGACACGGCGTGTACCTCGACCTCCGCGATGCGATCGCGCGCCTGGGCCGGCGGGTGATCGCCGAGCGCTACGGCAACCTGTTCGAGATGTACCAGCGCATCACAGGGGAGGACCCGTTCCAAGTGCCGATGCGGATCTACCCCGCCCCGCACTACACCATGGGCGGCCTGTGGGTGGACTACAACCTGATGACCACGGTCGACGGCCTGTACGCCATCGGCGAGGCGAACTTCTCCGACCACGGCGCAAACCGGTTGGGAGCGAGCGCGCTCATGCAAGGGCTCGCGGACGGCTACTTCATCCTGCCGTACACGATCGGCGACTACCTCGCGCAGGCGAAGCCCGTCACGGTCGATCCCGAGCATCCGGCCTTCCACCAGATCCGGGGGGAAGTGGCCGAGCGGGTCCGGCGGCTGCTGGCGGCGAGCGGCCGCAAGACGGTGGACGCATTTCACCGCGAGCTCGGCCGCGTCATGTGGGACAAGTGCGGCATGTCCCGCAACGCGGCGGGGCTCAAGGAGGCGATGGGACGGATCGGCCAGCTGCGCGACGAGTTCTGGAGGGACGTCCACGTCGGCGGAAGAGGCGAGGAGCTGAACCAGTCGCTCGAGCACGCCGGCCGGGTCGCGGACTTCTTCGAGTTCGCCGAGCTCATGTGCCAGGACGCGCTGCACCGCGAGGAGTCGTGCGGCTGCCACTTCCGGGAGGAGTACCAGACGCCGGAGGGCGAGGCGAAGCGCGACGATGAGCGGTTCGGCTACGTTGCCGCCTGGGAGTTCGCGGGGCTCGGCAAGGAGCCGGTGCTCCATAAAGAGCCGCTGGCGTTCGAGGCGGTCCATCTCGCGCAGCGGAGCTACAAATAATGCGCGTGACGCTGCACGTCTGGCGGCAGCCGGGGCCGGAGCTCGCGGGAGTCTTCGTCCGCTACGACATGACGGACGTGAGTCCCGACATGTCGTTCCTCGAGATGCTGGACGTGTTGAACCAGCAGCTGCTGGCGCGCCAGGATGATCCGATCGCATTCGACCACGACTGCCGCGAGGGGATTTGCGGGGCGTGCGGCATGGTCATCAACGGCCGCCCGCACGGGCCGCGGCGCGCCACCACGACGTGCCAGCTGCACATGCGCTCGTTCCCGGACGGGGCCGAGCTATGGATCGAGCCGTGGCGGGCGCGGGCTTTCCCGGTGATCAAGGATCTCGTGGTGGACCGCGGCGCCTTCGACCGCATCATCCAGGCCGGTGGGTTCATCACCGCGCGCACCGGGAGCGCGCCGGAAGCGAACTCGCTCCTGGTTCCGAAGGCCGACGCCGACCTGGCAATGGACGCCGCCGCCTGCATCGGGTGCGGCGCCTGCGTGGCCGCGTGCCCCAACGCGTCGGCGATGCTGTTCGTGGCGGCGAAGGTGTCCCATCTGGGGCTCCTGCCGCAGGGCCAGCCGGAGCGCGCCGCCCGCGTCGTCGGCATGGTGGCGCAGATGGACGCGGAGGGGTTCGGGGCGTGCAGCAACCACGGCGAATGCATGGCGGCGTGCCCGAAGGAGATTTCGATCGACTTCATTGCACGACTGAATCGGGATTACTTAAAGGCCGTCGTCAGTCATCCGTCATCCGTCGTCCGTGGAGACGGTGGAAGCAACGGATGACGGATCACGGATGACTGATTACAGCTTCACCGCCGCCATTGTCTCCTTCACCGCCTCCGCCGACTTCTTGAGCGCCGCCTGCTCGTCCGGCGACAGCTTCACTTCCAGGATCTTCTCGAGCCCGCTCCGGCCGAGCTTGCACGGCACCCCGCAGTACATCCCCGACAGCCCGTACTCTCCCTGGAGCCAGGCGGCGCAGGGCAGGATGCGCTTTTTATCGTGCACGATGGCCTCGACCATCTGGACCACGGCAGCCGAAGGCGCGTAATAGGCCGACCCGGTCTTCAAGAACGCGACGATCTCGGCGCCCCCGTTGCGGGTTCGCTCCACGATCTTGTCGAGCGTCGGCTTGCTGAGGAAGTGCGTGATGGGGATCCCGGCGACGGTCGTGTACGAGATGAGCGGCACCATCGTGTCGCCGTGTCCCCCGAGCACCAGCGCCTGGATGTCCTCGACGGAGACGTCGAGCGCCTCGGCGAGGAACGCGCGGAACCGCGCCGTGTCGAGCACCCCCGCCATCCCGACGACGCGCTCGCGTGGGAATCCCGTCACTTGCTTCGTGACCCAGCACATCACGTCGAGCGGGTTCGACACCACCAGCACGATCGCGTTGGGGCAATGCTGCTTGATTTGCTGAGAGACCTGCTTGACGATGTCCGCGTTGGTGCGGACGAGGTCGTCGCGGCTCATGCCGGGCTTGCGGGCGATGCCGGCGGTGACGACCACGAGCTCGCTGCCCGCGGCGGGAGCGTAATCGTTCGCGCCCACGACTCGCGTGTCGAACCCCTCGATCGGCGCGGACTGCCACTGGTCGAGCGCTTTGCCCTGCGGCACGCCCTCGATCACGTCGACGAGGACGACGGTGCGCCCGAGCTGCTTCTCGGCGAGGCGTTGCGCGGCGGTGGCGCCCACGTTCCCGGCGCCGACGACGGTGATCTTGTTCATCATGGGGAGTAAAGCTACTGTCACCCGCCGCGGGTGTGCATCTCCCGGTGGGGATCGGCCCGCAGCGAATCGATCCGATACAACGCCCCCCGGTCTGCCACGCCGAGCCGCTCCTCCGCCCCGCGATCGGTGCGGCCCTGCCACGTGTCCCGGATGAGAGACGCCAGATCGTCATCGGTGGCCCCGCGGCGGAGCGGCTCACGCAGATCGATTCCCCGCGCGGCGTACAGACAGAGGAACCACGTCCCGTCGGCGGTGACGCGACTGCGATCACAGGTGCGGCAGAACGGCGCCGTGACCGAGGCGATGATGCCGAAGGTCGTCCCATCCGCGAGCCGGAAGCGCTCGGCGGGAGCGCGGCCGTCGGCCGCCACCGGCTCGATGGCGCCGTAGCGCCCGGCCAGCACCTCCAGCATCTCCCGCTGGGACACGACCTGGTCTTGCGACCACCGCGTCGCCCCACCCACGTCCATGTACTCGATGAACCGCACTTCGGCCTCGTGGCCGCGGGCGAACTCGATCAGATCGACGAGCTCGTCGTCGTTGAATCCGCGGATCACGACGGCGTTCAGCTTGAGCTTGGCGAACCCGGCCTGGCGCGCCGCGGCGATGCCGTCGAGCACGTCGGCGTGGCGTGCGCTCTTGGCGAACGCGCGCATGCGCTCGGGGCGGAGCGTGTCGAGGCTCACGGTGACCCGTTGCAGACCGGCGGCTCGCAAAGCGGCCGCGTGCTTGGCGAGCAGCAACCCGTTCGTGGTCATGGCGAGGTCGTCGACGCGACGGTTGCGAGCGATCATCCCGACGAGCGTCGGGAGATCGTGGCGGAGGAGCGGCTCGCCGCCCGTGAGCCGCACCTTGTGCGCCCCGAGCCCTGCGAACACGGCGACAAGGCGCTCGATCTCCTCGAAGCTGAGGATCGCGGTGCGCGGCAGCCACACGTACTCGTCTTCCGGCATGCAGTAGCGGCACCGCAGGTTGCAGCGGTCCGTCACCGACAGCCGCAGGCTCGCAAGCGGGCGTTGCAGCACGTCGTGGATGACGTCAGACATGGGACGGATGGTCGGACGGGCGGACGGTGGGACGGCCGGACGGGTCGACCCACACTTCGGTCCCGTCCACCCGCAGCTCCTTCTTCCACACGGGGATCCGCTGTTTCACGCCTTCGATCACGTAGCGGCAGGCCTCGAACGCCTGGGCTCGATGCGGCGCCGCCGCGACGATCGCGATGCTCGCCTCCCCGACCGGGATCGTGCCCAGCCGGTGTCGAACGGCGATGCGCGCCTCGGGCCAACGATCGCGCGCGTCCGCCAGGAGCCGTCCGAACTCCGCGTCCACCATCGCTTCGTACGCCGAGTACTCGATCGCCGTCACCCCATGCTCGTCGGGCCCATCGCGCACGGTGCCCAGGAACAGGCATGTACCGCCGCACGCGGGTTGGGCGACCTCGGCAACCAAGGCGTCCAGAGAGATTGGAGTCCGGGTCAGGTACGTCGTAGATCCCCTCGTTGTTCACACCCTGAAGGGTGTGCCCGACACGGCACTGTCCTTAAGGACAGTGTCGGGTCGGGCCCAGGCTTCAGCCTGGGAATCACCCGCCCGCAATGGGCGGCAGCAGCGCTACCTCATCTCCGTCCTGCACGCCCGCCTCGAGCTTGGCCTGCTTCAGGTTCACGGCCGCGAGAGGGCGCTCGGGCAGGGCCTGGGCGCCGGGAAAGTCCTGGCGCACGCGCCGCACCACATCCCCCACCGTGGCCGGGAGCGGCAGCGACACGGCGACCTCGGAGCGTCCGACGAGCTCCGCGTAGCGGGCGAAAAACAGCACCCGCACCCTGGCCGGCGTCGCGGTGTCCATGGCCGTTGGCAAGATAGCCGCCTTCAGTTGCCGGTGGAACCGGTCGCTAGGCCGCGCCAGATCCTTGCCTGTTTGGCGCTCGGGGTCGACGCGGGCGTGAGTGTGAACGACACCACGGTACGCTCGCGCACCTGCGTGCTCAGACTCAGCGCCCGACCGCCGCGCGTCACGCCGATGGCGAGCGGCGCCCCCGCCTGGCCCCGGTACCGCTCGCGGAATTTCACGCCCCAGTCCTCGTCGGGCCGGGTCTCGACCTCACCGACCTTGAGCAGCACATCGCCGGGCTCGAGGCCCGCCGCCTCCGCGGCGCTCCCGGGCACCACGCCCTGCACCACGAGCTTGCCGGAGTCGCCGGGCTGGGCGTTCAGGCCGAGGAACGGGCTGGACAGGGTCTTCCGGACGACGGCGATACCGGCCTTGGCAAACACGCTGTCGTAGGGGAGCGCTTCCCGCCCGTTGATGTAGCGAAGATAGAAGCCGTCTACGTCCGGCATGCCGACCTCGCGCAGCAAGCCGAGCAAGTCGGTGGTCGTGAAGCCCTTGTGGCGCTGGTAGAAACGCGTGTAGAGCGCCCGCGTGACGTCGTCGAGGCTCTTGCGGTTGTCCGTTGCGTCGCGGAGCGCCACGTCGAGCAGCATCCCGGTGAGCGCGCCCTTCGGGTAATAGAGCTGCGAGCTGTTCACGAAGACTTCGTGGATCCAGGTCGCCACGCTGCCGTCCTCTTCGCTCCACGGCTCGGGGGCGGACTCGACTTGTTGCATGTCCTGCGCGGCATTGTCGAGGAACTGCTCCCGTGTCCAGAGACCGGAACGGATGTTGGTGAGATCGGCGTAGTAGTCCGTCACACCCTCCGACCACCAGAGCAACGGTGTGTATTGCTCGGCGTGGTAGTCGTAGGGCCACATTTCCGCGGGCCGGATGCGCTTCACGTTGAACAGGTGGAAGTATTCGTGTGACATCAGCGGCACCATGAAGTCGCCGAAGTTACCCGCCGCATCGGCAAACGCGCCCTGGGGCATGATGTCGAACTGAGAGGCGCTGTGCTCCAACCCGCCGCCAAAGTTGACCGGCTCGCGGATCACGTTGAAGAACACCGTGTAGTGATCGTACGGGGGGCCGCCGAACAGCGCGTTCTCGCTCTTCGCGATCTTCTCGACCGCGGTCCGCATGTTCCGCTGCACCGCGTTCGTGTACGCGTCGGCCGGCCACACGGCGATCCGGATCCACTTGCCGTCCACCTGCAACGAATCGAGGCTGTACTTCCCCACGAAGGTCTCGGCGTCGGCGAGCTCGTGGTAACTCGGCGCGCTGTACGGCCCATTTCCGCCGCCCCGCAGCGCCGTCGTCACCTGCCAGCCCGCGGGCAGGGTGAATCGGACCTCGGCCGGCCGCTCCAGCTGCCCTTCCTCGTAAAGAAAGAGATTGGTGCCGAGAAACTGGCCGAAGTCTCCCGCGATGCGCGCCGACGAGAGATCGATGGTGTCGGCGAGAAAGTCGAACTCCGCGGTCACGCGATCGCCCTTGCCCGTCACGACCCGCCACGTGTCCTTGTCGAGCCGATCCCAGAACAGCGGTTGACCGGCGGCGCCCTTCGCGCCGAAGTGGCGCACGTAGCGCGCGTAGTTCTGGATTTCGTAACTGCCGGGACTCCACGCGGGCAGCGACACGTACAACGTGTCCTTGCCGCGCGTCGGAAAATCGGCGCTCACGTGGAACAGACGCGCCGCGGGCGACGGAATCGAAACTTCGTACTTGACTGGGGTTTGGGCGGACAACGGAACGGCGACGAGCAACACGACCAAGTGGCGCACGAACGACTCCGGGAGGGTGAGGGTGTGACTACTACCCCGCGCAAAACGAAGCGGCCCAGACGTTTAGTCCGGGCCGCCAGGATGACCTTGGCTCGGGGACGCGTCAGGGTGTGACGCGTTCGCTCGCTTCCGCCACCATGGCGCGCAACTCCTTGCTGGGCTTGAAGACAGGCACCGGTCGCGCGGCGACTTCCACCGGGTCGCCGGTACGCGGGTTGCGCGCCATGCGGGTCTTGCGCTGGCGGATCTTGAACGTGCCAAATCCGCGAATCTCAATGTTATGCTGCTCGGCCAGCGCCGCTTTGACCGCGTCGAGAAAGGAGTCAACCACGCGCGCGCAGTCCTTTTTGGAAATGAGGGGACCGGCGGTGCGAGCGATTTGTGCGGTGACCTTTTCGACCAGGTCGGCCTTCGTCATCCATCCCCCTTGAAGGGCCCAAGGGCAGTCAAGACGAGGGGCCAACATACGGGCTTACCTATTGTGTGTCAAGAGCTTGGAGGAACTGTTCGAAGTGCCCTTGGGCGTCGTGCGGTCCCGGTGAGGCCTCGGGATGATACTGCACTGCGAAAATCGGGTATTCCCGGTGCTTCACCCCTTCGACGGTGCGGTCGTTGAGGTTAAGGTGCGTGACCTCAAGCGCCTTGGCACCGGGGACGCCGTCAGTATCGCCCCGGACCGCGAAGCCATGGTTTTGTGAGGTGATAAGTACTTGTCCGGTCGCAAGATCCCGCACCGGATGGTTTCCTCCCCGATGCCCGTACGGGAGCTTTACCGTCTCCCCGCCGAGTGCCAAACCGAGCAGTTGGTGGCCGAGGCAGATGCCGAAGATCGGCAGTGAGCCATCGGCGAGATCGCGCAGCGTGGTGATGGCGTAGGACACCGCGGCCGGATCTCCCGGCCCGTTGGAGAGGAATAGACCGTCGGGTGCCAGCTCGCGCACCCGCGCGGCCGGCGTGGCCGCCGGGATCACGGTGACGCGGCAGCCGTTCTTGAGAAACAACCGCAGGATGTTGCGCTTCATCCCGTAATCGTACGCCACGATGTGGCGGTGCGCGTCGGCGGGCCCTTCGGTGTACTCGGCGCCGATGGTCGCCTGCGTGGCGAGATCGAGACCGTCCATCGACGGGCTCGCGGCGAGCGCCGTACGCACGGCGTCGGTCGGCTGCTCGCCCACCGCCACGGCGCCGCGCATCGCACCCTTGGAGCGGATGTGGCGCGTGAGCTGGCGGGTGTCGACGTCGGCGACGAGGGGGACGCGCGCGGCGGCGAGCCAGTCCGCCAGGGCGCCCGTGGCCCGCCAGTTCGACGGCTGGACGGACAGCTCGCGCACGACGACGCCCGCGACGCGCGGGCGGTCCGACTCGATGTCGTCGGGATTGATGCCATAGTTGCCGATCATCGGCGCCGTCATCACGACGATCTGGCCGAGATAGGACGGGTCGGTGAAGACCTCCTGATAGCCGGACAGATTGGTGGTGAAGACGACCTCGGCATACGTGGGCTCGAACGCCCTGGGCGCGGTGCCGGGGAACCACGCACCGTCCTCGAGGAGCACGTAGGCGGGGTGAAGGTCAGCGATGGGGCGGCGGGCTCTGGTTGGAGGGTTGCGGGCGCGGCGGGGGCGGCGTCTTCTGCGGCGCGTCCGTGGCGGGAAGCGGCAGCGGCGTGGGCTGCACTGGCGCCGGCGCGGGAGCGCCGCCCTCGAGCACCGAGCGCGGCGCCGCGCTGTGCGCCGATATGACCGCGAGGACCAGCGACACGAACAGGAAGATGCCGGCGCACCACCAGGTGATTTTGGTGAGCAGCGTGGTCGCCTGCCGGCCACCCATGAACTGCTCTGTTCCGGCGCCGCCGCCGAGCGACGCCAGGCCCCCGCCCTGGCCCGCCTGCAGCAAGACCGCCGTCGTAAGGATCAGGGCGTCGAGGGTGAGAAGGATCAGCAGGACGTTGAACATGCGGCGGGAAAATACCTATGCGGCGTCGGTCTGCACAAGTTGCGCCCAGCCTTCGGGATCGAGCGAAGCGCCGCCCACCAGCACGCCGTCGAGCTCCTGCTCGGTGAGGAGCGCGGCGGCGTTTTTTGCGCTCACGCTGCCGCCGTACAGGACCCGGGCCGCGTGCGGAGGGGTGCCGCGGCGCTCGAGCCAGCCGCGGATTTCGCGATGCACGGCGGCTGCGTCTTGAGGGGTCGCGTTGCGGCCGGTGCCGATCGCCCACACCGGCTCATAGGCGACGACGACCCGCGCCAGCGCCGCACCGTCCAGACCGCCCAGCGCCGCGGCGAGCTGGCGCACGACGACCGCCAGCGTGTGACCGGCGTCGCGCTCGACGAGCGTCTCCCCGACGCACACCACCGGCAGCAGTCCCGCCGCGAGGGCCGCGCCCACCTTGCGACGCGTGTCGTCGTCGGTCTCGCCGAAGACGTGGCGCCGCTCGGAATGGCCGATCAACGAGGCGCGGGCGCCAGCCTGGAGGGCGAGGGGGGCGGAGACCGCGCCCGTGAAGGCCCCCTTCGGCTCCCAATAGATGTCCTGGGTACCCACCAGCAAGTCGCCGCGGTCGCGCGTCGCCTGGGCCGTGGCTTCGACCGACACCGCGGGCGGGAAGAACCACACCTCGCGGTCTTCACGACGGTGGTAGCGGGCGCGGAAGGCCTTCACGTAGGCTCGTGCTTCATCCGGCCCGATGTGCATTTTCCAGTTGGCGGCGAACAGCAGCCGTCTCACGCGTCCTCGAGCGCGGCGATACCAGGGAGGGGCTTCCCCTCCAGGAACTCGAGCGAGGCGCCGCCGCCCGTGGAGACGTGGGTCAGCTTGTCCGCCAGCCCCGCCACGGCCGCGGCCGAGTCCCCGCCTCCCACGACGGTGGTGGCCCCGCGCTTCCCCGCCTCGATCAACGCTTCCCCGATGGCGCGGGTGCCCTCGTCGAACGGCGGCGTCTCGAACACGCCCATGGGGCCGTTCCAGAAGACCGTTTTCGCTTTCAGGATCCGGGCGCGGTAATCGAGGCGGGTGGACCGATCGATGTCGAAGATGGCGGAGCCGGCGGGGACGCGATCACTCGACACCTCCTGCCGTTCCGCCGCGCGGGCGAGGCTCGGCGCCACGACGGCGCCACGGGGCAGGATCAGCTTGGCGCCGGCCTTGGCGAGCAGCTCCTTCGCGAGGTCCTCCTTGTCGCGCTCGACGAGGGAGCCGCCCACCTCGAATCCGATCGCGAGCAGGAACGTGTTGGCCATCGCGCCCCCGATGAGGATCTCGTCCACCTTGGGGAGCAGCGCCTGGATGACGTCGATCTTTCCCGAAATTTTCGCCCCTCCGAGCACGGCCACGAACGGCCGCTTGGGCTGCTCGAGCGCCTCACCGAGGTAGCGAAGCTCCTTTTCCATCAGCAAACCGGTCACGGCGGGCCGGAGGAGACGCGCCACCGCCTCGGTGGAGGCGTGCGCCCGGTGGGCCGACCCGAACGCGTCGTTCACGTAGAAGTCGCCCAGGGCGGCGAGCGTCTCGGCAAAGCGGGCGTCGTTCGCCTCTTCCCCCGGCCAGAAGCGGGTGTTCTCGACCAGTGCCACACCGCCGCGCGGGAGACGGCGGCTGGCCGCGACACCGCTCGCCGGATCGGGGATGAACTCGACGGGCGTTCCCAGGATGCGCTCGACGTCGCGCAGAATCTGTTGGAGTGATGCCTTCGGGTCGGGGCCCTGGGGGCGGCCGAAGTGTGAGAGCAGCACGACCCGCGCGCCCTTGTCGCGCAGGTAGGCGATCGTGGGAACGGCCGCGCGGATGCGGGTGTCGTCGGTGACGGCGCCGTCCCTGAACGGCACGTTGAAATCCACGCGGACGAGCGCCCGCTGGCCGTCCAGCGCCGCTGGCGGGAGATCACGCAGGCTGCGTTTTCTCACTTGGCGGCGAGATGCGCGAGCAGGTCAACGCAGCGCGCGGAATAGCCCATTTCGTTGTCGTACCACGACGACACGTGCAGGAACGTGCCGTCGATCACGTTCGTCGAGAGCGCGTCCACGACGCTCGAGTAGAAGCTGCCGATATAGTCAACCGAGACGAGCGGCTCGTCGCTCACGTCGAGGATGCCCTTGAGGCCCGCGCGGGCTGCCTGCTTGAAGGCGCCGTTCACCTCGTCGATGGTCGTCTTCTTCTCGACTTCCGCCGTCAGCTCCACCACGGAGACGTCGGGCGTGGGCACGCGCAGCGAGATGCCGTCGATCTTCCCCTTCACTTCCGGAATCACGAGACTCGTCGCCTTGGCGGCGCCGGTGGTGGTCGGGATGATACTCAGCGCGGCGGCCCGGGCGCGGCGCAGGTCCTTGTGCGGCAAATCGAGGATCTGCTGATCGTTCGTATAGCTGTGGATCGTCGTCATGAAGCCGTGCGTGAAGCCCCAGGTGTCGAGGACGACCTTCACGACCGGCACGAGGCAATTCGTGGTGCACGAGGCGTTCGAAATGACGTGATGCTTTGCCGGGTCGTACTTCTGGTGGTTCACCCCCATCACGATCGTGATGTCCTCACCCTTGGCGGGCGCCGAGATCACGACCTTTTTCGCGCCGGCCGCGAGGTGCTTATCGGCGTCGGGGCGGTTGGTGAAGCGCCCGGTGCTCTCGAGCACCAGGTCCACGCCCAGCGCCTTCCACGGCAGCTGCTCGGGCTCCTTGATCGCCGACACCTTTATCGGCTTGCCGTTGACGACCAGGGCATCGCCCTGCGCCTCGACGGTCCCGGGGAAGGCGCGGTGCACGGAGTCGTACTTCAGGAGATGCGCGAGGGTCTTGGTGTCGGTAATGTCGTTCACCGCCACGAACTCCAGCGCCTGCTGCTTCATGAGCATCGCGGCCCGCAGCACGTTGCGCCCGATGCGACCGAATCCGTTGATCCCGACACGCACCGCCATGGCTCTCCCCTAGGTGAAATCCGGCACGACCGCCCGGCCGAAGGTCACGGCCGACACCGTGCGGGCCCCGGCCCGGTCCAGCGCCCGCGCCGCCTCGGCCAGCGTCGCGCCGGTCGTGAATACATCGTCGACAAGGATCAAAGGCCGTTGGAACGCGGAAGTCGGAACGCGGAACGCGGAACACTCACCCGTCCTTCCGTTCCGCGTTCCACCTTCCGCGTTCCGCGTTGCAAACGCCCCCGCCACGTTCGCCAGCCGCGCCTCGGGTGTCAACGCCGTTTGCGGGACCGTGTCCCGGGTGCGGACCAGCAGGTCGACCACCGGGCGCCGCCAGCGGCGACCCAGGGCGCGTGCCAGCCGCTCACTCTGATTGTAGCCGCGTTCCCGGACGCGGGCGCGCGCGAGCGGCACGGGGACGAGCAGGGCAGCGTCCAGCGCCGGCACCTGGAGCCCGACCATCACGGCGGCGAGGTCGGTGGCGATACGGGACAGTCCGCCGTACTTGAGCGCGTGGACCGCGTCGCGCGCTCCCGCGTCGAGCCACACCGCGGAGCGCGCCAGCCCGAAGACCGCCGGCCACCCGGCGCACAGCCGGCAGCGGCCGAACAACGGCTCGGGCTGCCCGCAGCGGGCGCACCACGGCGGACGGAGGGGGCGCCAGCGATGACGGCACACGTCGCACACCACCCGGGCCGAATCGCGGAACGACAGGAGGGCGCGGCACAGCAAGCACTCGGCCGGGAGGAGGAGCTGCTCGACCGCCTCACGCACCAAGGGCGCGGTTCACGGCGGCGCGCATCACCTCGAGGGGTGGCGCCTGCTCCGGGAAGAAGCGGTTGAACGCCGCCGCTCCTTGATGCACCAGCACCTCACGCCCGTCTTGCGCCCGCACGCCTGCCGCGGTCAGCGTGCGCACCCACCGCGTGCCGCCGGGGGCGTAGACGAGGTCGAGAGCGGCATGCAGGCGGGCTGCGCTGTCCGCGTCGAGCGGTAGCGGATCGGCGTCCTTCAAGCCGGCCGGCGTCGCGTTGATGGCCACATCCGGCTCGAGGTTGCCCCGCGCCGCGTCCGCGCGGGTCCCCTGCCCCCGGGCCCACGCGGCGAAGTCGTGCGCCCGGGCGGCGTTGCGCGACAGCACGTGGAGGTCGGCCTTCGCCGCGGCGGCCGCCACCGCCACCGCGCGCGCGGCGCCGCCCGTGCCGATCAGCAGCCAGCGGCCGGCGCCGTCGGCGCCGAGTTGCCGCAGGGCGGCCAAAATTCCCGCGACGTCCGTGTTGTCTCCCACGAGCGCTCCGTGCTCGGTCCAGAAGGTATTACAGGCTCCCACCCGGGCGCAGACATCGGTTTTCCGCGCGACGCATCGTTCCGCCGCTTCCTTGTGCGGCACGGTCACGTTCCCCGCCCCGCCGACGCCGGCGAGCGCGGCCAGCACGGTCGCCAGCGCCGGGGCGGGCGTGCGCAAGGCCACGTACACGGCGTCCAGACCCAGTACGTGGATCGCGGCGTTGTGCATGGAGGGGGAAAGCGAATGGGAGACGGGATCGCCGATCACCGCCAGCAGCCGCGTGCTAGCGCTGACTTCCACTCGCGAACTCTTTGACGATGCGCTCCACCGCGGTCTGCAGCAGCGCCTCGAGCTCGGCGCAGGTGTCGCGATACACATCCAGGTCGCCACCGAAGGGGTCGCTGACCTCGGCGTCGTCTCCCTCGCGGCCGGCGTACTCACCGAGCACGAACACGTGACCCTCCCCGCCCAGCTCGTCCACCCGCGCCCGGTGGTGCCGCGCCATGGTGAGGATCAGGTCGGCGCCGTCGACGAGCTCGCGCGTCAGCAGCCGCGCTCGGTGGCCCGAGAGATCGAGCCCGCGCTCGAGGCCCACGAGATACGCCCCTTCGGACACCGGCGCCCCGTCCCAGGCCCCGGTGCCGGCCGAGGCGACCGCGATCCCCTCGATCCCGCGCTCCACCAGGGCGCGCTCGAGCAGGGCCGCCGCGAGCGGACTGCGGCAGATGTTCCCGGTGCACACGAGCAGGATCCGTTTCGTGTTCGGTTCCTCGGTCACGGAGCGAGCCGTCCCGCGGCGCGTCGCAGCTCGCCGAGCGTCAGCGCCCCGTCCCGGATCAGCCGGGGCACGGGCTGCGTGCAGTCAACGACGGTCGATGGCGGAGAGTTTCCCAGGACGCCGCCGTCCAGCACGAGCAGCGTCCCCGCCTCGACCGCCGGCGCGAAGTCCCGCACGATCGCCTCGGCGCCCGGCGCCGGCGGACTCCCCGGCAAATTAGCCGATGTGGACGTCACGGGCTCCCCCAGTGCCCGCACCAACCTGGCCATCCCGCGATGGGAGGTCCAGCGTACGGCGATGCCGCCCTCCGGGCCCCGCAGCACGTCCGGCAGCCGGCCACTCCCCCCGGGGAGTACCAGCGTGAGCGGCCCCGGCCAGAAGGCGCGCGCCAGTGCGCTCGCCGACTCGCTGAACGCGAGGCCCTGCGCCTCCGCCATATCCCGGTCGGCGACCAGCAACAGGAACGGCTTGCCCGGCCGCCGGCCCTTGAGGCGTGCCACCGCCAGCACCTCCGGGCCCCGCGCCCGTGAGCCCAGGCCGTACACCGTCTCCGTCGGATAGGCGATCAGCCCGCCCTGCCCGAGATGCGCGAGCACCCGAGGGAGCGCGGCCGTCACTTCCTCGTCGGTCCGGAAGGGAATCCCGGTCACCGCAGCTCACGCGCCAGCGCCTCGGCGACCCGGAAATCGTCGCCGGTCGTGACCTTGAGATTGTACGGCGAGTCGGGGACGACCTCCACGGGGAAGCCCGCGCGCTCGCACAGCTCCGCGTCGTCGGTGGGCGCGGCATCGCCGTTCGCGAGCCCTGCGTACGCTCGCTCGATCATGGCTCGCGGGAACCCCTGCGGCGTCTGCGCCCGCCAGAGCCGGTTTCGTGGTACGGTTTTCGTGATACGCTCTTGCTCGACGTCTTTGACAGTATCGGAAACCGGTATCGCCGCCACGGCGCCGACCCCCGCACGGGCCTTGGCGAGCACTCCGTCGATCGTCTCCCGGGTTACGAACGGGCGCGCGGCGTCGTGCACCAGCACCACGGCGGCGTGCGGTGGCAGCGCCGCGAGGCCGGCCCGCACCGATTCGGCCCGTGTGGCGCCGCCGGCGACGAGCCCCAGCCGGTCGCCCACCAGCTTCGCCAGCCACTCGGGCGGTCGCGCCTCGAATCCCGCCGGCACGACCACGATCACCTGCCCGACGTCGGGGTGGGACGTGAACGGCCGCAGTGCGCGCAACAGCATCGGAACGCCGTGAATCGGCCGGAACTGTTTCGGTTCGCCGGGGCCGGCGCGTACGCCGGCTCCGGCTGCCACGACCACGACGCCAGCGTCAGGCCGCGAGTCGCCGGGCGAGGTCACCGATGCCGTCCATGCCGACCAGATCGAGCCCGGGCAGGCTCACGCGCGAGCGGGCGGACAGGAACACGCGGCGGAACCCCTGGCGCGCCGCTTCCCCGAGCCGTCGCTCGACTGCGCCCACGGGACGGATCTCACCGCCCAGGCCGACCTCCCCCAGGAACACGGCGTCGGCCGGGAGCGGTCGGTCGTGCACGCTCGAGACCAGCGCCGCCACGACCGCGAGATCGGTCGAGGGCTCGATCAGCCGCACGCCGCCCGTCACGTTGACGAACACGTCCCGCTCGCCAAACGGCAGGCCGCCGCGGCGCTCGAGGACCGCGAGCAGCACCGCCAAGCGGCGATGGTCGAGTCCCGTGGCCACGCGCTGTGGTGTGCCGAAGCCGGTCTTCGCCGCCAGGGCCTGGATTTCCACCAGGAGGGGGCGGGTCCCTTCCATCAGGGCGGTCACCGCGGAGCCGGAGACGCCCGTACTGCGCCCCGCCAGGAACGCCGCCGCCGGGTCCGCGACGGGCTCGAGACCGGCTCCCGTCATGGCGAACACGCCGATCTCGTCCACGGAGCCGAAGCGGTTCTTCACGGCGCGCAGGATCCGGTGATCCAGCGTGCTCTCGCCTTCGAAATAGAGGACCGTGTCCACGATGTGCTCGAGCGTCTTGGGACCCGCGATGCCGCCCCCCTTGGTCACGTGCCCGACGAGCAGCACCGCGGGCCCCGCCTCCTTCGCGAAACGCATGAGCCGCGCCGCGCACTCCCGCACCTGGCCCACGTTCCCGGGCGCGCCCTCGAGCTCATCGGTATAGGTGGTCTGGATCGAGTCGACGAACACCACGCGGGCGCCCAGCGCGTGTGCGTGATAGGTGATCGCCTCGAGTCGCGTCTCGCCCAGCACGTGCACCGCGCCGGCATCGACCGTCAGCCGCTCGGCCCGTAACCGGATCTGATCGGGCGCCTCCTCCCCGGACACATACAACGTGGGAACGCCCGCCTGCTCGAGCCGAGCGGCACACTGCAGCAGGAGGGTAGACTTGCCGATGCCGGGCTCGCCGCCCACGAGCACCACGGACCCGGGCACGATGCCGCCGCCCAGGACGAAGTCGAACTCTCGAAGGCCGGTTTGCCACCGCTCGAACCCCGCCGCTCCCACGGCGGACAGCCGGACGGGCGGAGTGCCGGACGGGACGGCGCGTTTTCTGTCCGCCCGTCCGCCCGATCGCCCGACCGGCTCTTCCACCAGCGTATTCCACGCCCCGCACGCCTCGCAGCGCCCGCCCCATTTCGGTTGCTCCGCGCCGCAGTCGGTGCAGCGGAACACCGAGCCGGCCTTACCCACGGGCGGCCTCGGGCGGCGATTCGCGCGCGGTGTAGTTGTCGAAGCGCGTGTATTCCTTCTTGAAGAACAGCTTGACGGTCCCCGTCGGGCCGTTGCGCTGCTTGCCCACGATGAGCTCCGCCAGGCCCTCGATGGTCTCGTTCGTCTTGGGGTCGATGGGACCGTCGTAGAACTCCTGGCGATAGATGAAGCACACGACGTCGGCGTCCTGCTCGATCGCCCCGGACTCCCGCAGGTCCGAGAGCTGGGGCCGCCGATGCTCGCCCCCGCGCTGCTCGGGGGCGCGGGAGAGCTGGGACAGCGCCACCACGGGAACGTCCAGTTCCTTGGCCAGGGCCTTGAGCGAGCGGGAAATGAAGGAGATCTCCTGCTGGCGGCTCTCGGAGTCGGTCGGGCCCTGCATCATCTGGAGATAATCGACCACGACCAGGCCGATGTCGTGCTCCGCCTTGAGGCGGCGCGCCTTGGAGCGCATGGCGAGAGGCGAGAGCATCGCCGAGTCGTCGATCCAGATCGGCGCCGTGCCCAGCAGACCCGCCGCGCGGGCGAGCTTCGGATAGTCGTCGTCGCGCAGCTGACCCCGTCGCAGCCGCTGCGCGTCCACCAGGCCCTCGGAGCAGAGCAGTCGCTGCACCAGCTGCTCCTTCGACATCTCGAGCGAGAAGACCGCGATCCCGACGTTGTGCTCGATGGCGGCGTGCTGCACGACGTTGAGCGCGAGCGCCGTCTTCCCCATCGACGGCCGCGCCGCGACGATCACGAGGTCGCCGCGCTGAAACCCGGCGGTGAGCCGGTCCAGGTCGGTGAAGCCCGTCGCCACGCCGGTGAGCGCGCCCTGGGTGGTGTGCAGCTGCTCGATGCGCTCCATCGTCGGCCAGATCAGCTCTTTCAGCCGGATGAACTCCTCGGCGCGCCGGAACTGGGCGACCTGGAACACGCGGTGCTCGGCGTTGTCGAGCACCTCGACAGAGGAGGTGCGGCCCTCGTAGGCGTCCTGGATGATCGCCGTGGCCGCCTCGATCAGCCGCCGCAGCACCGCCTTGTCCCGGACGATCTTGGCGTGATACTCGACGTTGGCGGCGGTCGGGACCACGTCGATCAGACCCCCGAGGTACTCCATCCCTCCGGCGCGATCCAGGTCCCCGCGCCGCAGCAGCTCGTCGCGCAGGGTGACGGGATCGATCACGTCGCCCCGCTCGGTGAGCGCGATCATCGAGCGGAACAGCAGCCGATGCCCCTCGCGGTAGAACATCGTGTCGTCGAGCAGCTCGGCGGACTTGAGCGCCGCGTCCTGGTCGAGCAGCATGGCGCCGAGCACCGCCTGCTCCGCTTCGTTGCTCCACGGAGTCTGGCGGCCCGCGAATTCGGGAGTCGAGCGCTCAGCCGATGAGACGGCGGGCGATGCGGACGTCATCCCAGGTCGGTTTCTTCCAGTTCGGGTTGCGCAGCAGGGCAGCCGGATGATACGTCACGATCAAGGGAATACCGCGGAATCGGTGCACCTGGTTCCGCAGCGCCCCCAACGACTGTTTGGTGTTGAGCAGCGTCTGCGCGGCCGTCCCGCCCATCGCGAGGATCACCTTCGGCTTCACGATCTCGATCTGGCGGAACAGGTACGGTATGCACGCGGCGATCTCGTCGAATTGCGGCAGGCGGTTCTCGGGCGGCCGGCATTTGACCACGTTGCAAATGAAGACCCGTTCGCGGGGCAGCTCGATCGCGCCCAGAATCTTGGTCAGGAGCTCGCCCGCCGGGCCGACGAACGGCCGTCCGGTGTCGTCCTCCACCCGTCCCGGCCCTTCGCCCACCACGACCAGTCGGGCCTCCGGCGGTCCTTCCCCGGGGACCGTGTGCCGGCGGGCCTCGCACAGCCGGCACTTGGTGCAGCTCGCCACGAGCCCCGCGATCGCCTCGAGCGAGGCCGCCTGCGGCACCGGGTCGTTCGAGAACAGGTCGCCGCCGGGGGGATCATAGGAAATTCCGGGTGGGGGAAGATCCGATGCCGGGAGACGGGAGGCGGGAGGCGTGGCGGCGAGTGCCGAGTGCGGCTCTCCCGTCTCCCGTCTCCCGTCTCCCGATCCTTGGGAGAGGATAACGGCGTCGCCACCCAACAGCCGCTGCTGTTCCAGGTATTCGCGCGCCAGTGCCCGCCCGTCGCTCACGTCAGAGCTCGTTCCACCGCGTCGAGGATTCGTTCCGCCACGTCGCGCTTGGGAAGCAGCGGGAGCTCGATCGGCTCGTCGTCCTTCCCAATGATCGTGACGCGATTCGTGCTCACTTCGAATCCCGCGCCGGGCTCGAGCGCGTCATTCAAAACCACGAAATCGAGCACCTTATCTTGCAACTTCTTCCGGGCCCGCGCAACGCCGTCGCCCCCGGTCTCGAGCGCGAACCCCACGACCACACATCCCGCGGGACGAGTGAGCGAGCCGAGAATGTCGGGCGTCGCCTCGAGCTCGACCGTGAGGGCCCCCTTGGCTCGGGGCCGCTTGGTGGCGCCCGGCTGGGCGGGACGATAGTCCGCCGGCGCCGCCGCCATGATCAGGACCGCCGCGCGCTTGACGAGTGCCTGGGCCGCGCGCTGCATCTCCGCGGTGGTTTCGACGCGATGCGCGGTCACGCCGAACGGGAGCGGCAGGTCGCTCGGTCCCGACACCAGGACGACGTCCGCGCCGCGCGCATAGGCGGCCTCGGCGAGGGCGTAGCCCATGCGGCCGCTCGACGGGTTGGTGACGACGCGCACGGGGTCGAGATGCTCACGGGTGGGGCCGGCGGTCACGACGACGTTCTTCCCCTGCCACGGCGCTCGCTGCAGCAGCAGCCGCTCCGCCGCCGCGAGAATGGCCTCGGGCTCGCTCATCCGGCCGGGACGGTCGCTCGGTCCCTCGGCGAGGGGGCCCGTGTCCGGCCCCACCAGGTGCCAGCCGCGCGCGACGAGCCCTTTCAGGTTGGCGCGCGTCGCGGGATGGGCGTACATCGCGTCGTTCATCGCGGGCGCGGCCAGCACGGGCCCCGTCCGGGCGAGCAACAACGCGGTGAGCACGTCGTCCGCGAGCCCCATCGCGGCGCGGGCCAGCACGTTGGCGGTGGCCGGCGCGACGATCACGAGGTCCGGCTCTCGCGCGAGCCCGATGTGCGCGAGCGCCCGGTCCCGCTCCCACAGGGAGGTGAGGACCGGGCGCCCGGTGAGCGCCTCGAAGGTGACCGGCCGCACGAACTCGGCGGCGGCAGCGGTGAGCACTACGTCCACCGCCGCTCCGGCTTCGGTGAGCCGGCGGGCGAGCGTGCAGCTCTTGTAGCACGCGATCCCGCCCGACACGCCGAGCACGACGTGCCGGCCGGCGAACGGCATCAGCCTTCCTGGCGCCGCCGCCGCACCAGCTTGTACGTGAGCCGGCCGCGCACCATCTCGTCCAGTGCGCGCGTGGTGAGCTTCTCCTCGAAGTCCACCGAGCGGTCGCGCGGGAACTCGTTCACGAAACGGGCGAACTTGGCAGCCACGAGCACCCCCAGATACTTGTTCTGGGTCTGCGTGGCCACTTCGCTCGGGGTCACGATCCGCATCACCTGCTCCTTCCGGTAGACTGCTTCAGTTGGGCTGCCTCGCTCCGCAGCTGTCGCACGAAATCCGACAGCAAGCTAGCCACGTCGCGGGGCGCGCGCTGCGCGACGTCGCGCCCCCCTCCCTGCACCAGGTCGATGACCTCACGCACGGCCAGGTCGAGGTCGTCATTCACGAGCACGTGGTCGTACACATCCCCGAGCTCGCGCCGCGCGGTCTCGACCTCGCGCGTCGCGATGTCGATTCGCTGCGACAGCTCCGCCTCCGACTCGGTGCGCCGCTTGCGCAGCCGCTCGATCAGCACGCGGGGCGAAGGCGGGATCACGAACAGCACGACAGAGGCCGGACGCGGGTATGCCTTCCGGACCTGTCGGGCTCCCCTCACCTCGACGTCGAGCACCGCATGCTTGCCGCTGTGCAGCACCCGCTCGACCTCGCTGCCCAGCGTGCCGTACAGCTCTCCCGCGTACTCGGTCGACTCGAGGAACTCCCCCGCCTCACGCCGTCGCTCGAACTCATCGCGGGTGAGGAAATGGTACGCTTCACCGTCCCGCTCCCCCGGTCTCGCCTTGCGCGTCGTCGCGGACACCGAGTACCCAAAGATCTCGGGAAGCCGCGTGCGCAGCTCGCGCGCGATGGTCGTCTTGCCGCCTCCGGACGGGGCGGCGAGCACGACGACCCGCGGTGTCACTCCAGGTTGTCGAGCTGCTCCCGAAACTTCTCGAGCTCGCCTTTCATGGCGATGACGGCTTGCGTTATCCCTGCGTCGTTGGCCTTCGACCCGATGGTGTTCACCTCGCGCAGCAGCTCCTGCGCGAGGAACCCGAGCTGCTTCCCCACCGCTCCGTCGGCGACCAACGCCTCGCGACACGCCGCGAGGTGGGTCCGCAACCGCACGAGCTCCTCGGTGATGTCCACACGGTCGGCCATCAGGGCGACTTCGACGGCAAGCCGCTGCTCATCCACCGGCACGCCCGCCGCGAGCTCCGCCACCGCCTTCTTCAAGCGCGCGAGCTCCGCCGTGAGCCGCTCGGGTGCCCGCTGCTCGATCGCCCCGGCGCCCGCCTCGAGCGCCGCGAGCCGACGCCCGAGCTCCGTCGCGAGCGCCGCTCCCTCGCGTGCCCGCATGCCGAGCAGCTCCCGAACCGCCCGCTCGGCGATCGGCGCGACCTCGCTCCACTGCGCCGCGGGGATACCATCCTGATGCGGGGTCAGGACCTCGGGCTGCCGCGCCACGAACGCGAGGTCCACGTCGCCCTTGAGCTTCAGGTGCTTCTTCAGCTCCTTCGCGGCCGCCAGGACTTGGCGCGCCCGGGCGAGGTCCACCGCCACGGCCCCCCCTCCCTCGCGCAGTGGCGCGTCGATCCACCGCGCCGTGACGGTCACGTGGCCACGCTCGAGCAGCTGGCGCAGCCGATCGCGCAACGGTCCTTCCACCCCGCCGAGCTCGAACGGCAGCTTGAGCTGAGGATTGTAATAGCGGTGGTTCACGCTGCGGATCTCGATCGAGAGCCGCCCGCCGAGGACAGTCCCTTCGGCCGAACCGAAACCCGTCATGCTCCGCGGCACAGACTTTAAAGCTAGTGGGGCAAAGCACTTAGGTCAACTTCAGTTGGTGAAGAGCCAGCGGACGCCGTAGTACTGGAAGCGGCGCGGGTAGTCGAGCCCGGGTACGTAGCTGGCGCGCTGCAGGGTCACGTTGCGCTGCACCCAGAAAATCGTGACGCCCGCGATCCGCACCTCGACGTTTACCTCGCCCATGGTCACCCCGGGGAGCAGGCGCAGCGCGCCTGCCGAGTCGAGGCCGGCGGTCCCGCGACTCCAGGAGTCCATCGCCAGCTCGCCCCGCAGCCCGAAGATCCCGCTCCGGTACACCCGCCAGAACTTCGAGTAGAACGTCAGCGACAGGCGCGCGTGGTAGGGTGGCTCGAAGTCGTTTCCGGTGCGCACCAGCGGATCGAAGTACCAGCCGGAGAGCTGGAGTCCAGGCAGCAGGCGGAGCGCACCATGGGCGGTGAAATAGCGTGTGCGCTGGGTCGGGCTCAGGCGCACGGGACCGGAGCTGTCGATGGCGGTGATCGCCACGGGAAAGCCGATCGGCGCGAACGGATCGAGGGTCGCGCCACCCACATCGAGGCTGATCCAGCTGCGATCCCAGCGCACCGCGCCGGACGCGTCCACGGTTCGCTGCCCCAAGTCGGACGAATCGAGCGGGGCCTGGAGGTCGTGCGCCCATGCGAGGTCGCCGTGCAGCGACAACCCCGCGGGGAGGATGAGTCCGGCGGCGAGATGGGCGCGATTGCCGGAGCGTCCGCGGCTGTAGTCGGCGTGGCGGGCGTCGCCCGCGAGGGTAAGGCCGGGAAAGGGGCTCCAGGCGCCGGTGCCTTCGAACTGCCAGGGCCGGGCGTGATCCAGCCTGCGGATTGCGAAGCCGATGTGCGCGCGGGACCAGTCGTTCGTGATCTCGAGCGTGCTCTCCGACAAGCTGCGATCCGGCACTGCCGTATCGCGGCTCACGCTCGTGGTGGCGAACGTCGCTTGCGCGCGCGGCCCGAGGCCGTCGTCCCGGGCGGCGGCGAACACGCGGAAGATTCCGTCGCGCCGTTGGGGGTGCCAATTGGCCGTGAGGGGCCCTGCGCTGCGGTGCCAGCGCGAGCTCAACGTTTGCAACGAGGCGCCGAACCGGGCGCTCGGGACGTACTCGCCCTTCAACCACAGGTCCACGGAGTTGAATGCCGTGCTCGAGCTACCCTCGATGCCCTCGTTGTTGTTGTAATCGGCGACGAGCGAGAGGCCGAGTCCCGAGCGCCAGCGGCGGAGAAACGCGCCGCGGTAGTTCGCGGTCTTTACCTCTCCGGTGGCGACCCCCACCTGCGACGCGGTTTCCGTGGAGCGCTGGCGGAGCGTGACGAGATAGACGCGCAGCGAGGCCGGCAGCACGATCACGTCGATGCGTTCGAGCGGCGCCAGGGAGATGCGTGCCGGGTCGAGGAACACCGAGTCGCGTCCGAGCGGCAGGTACGGCACGCCGTCCCAGTAGATCTCGAGCCCCGCGGCCCCGCGCCCGCCGTACATCACGATCTCCCCGGCGCCGTAGATGCCGCCCCGGGCGACGTAGACCCCCGGGATATGGGCGAGCAGGTCCGACAGCGTCTGGACGTTCGAGAAAATGAGCGAGTCGGCATTGAACGTGTAGCGCGTGCCGCGCGGCAGCGGCCCAGCGGGGATCGCCTGGGGGAATACGGGGAGGTAGTGCGGCACGGTGTCGCGGGTGGTGGTGTCCTTGGGGGGCGGCGCCGTGGAGTCGCGCGCGAGGGTGTCGCGGCGCGCCGTGCTGTCGACCTGAGCGGCGGCTCCGACCGCGACGAGCAGGAGCGCGGCCGTGCTCGAGAGGCCGCGGGTCACGCCCCCGCGCGCTTGAGAATGAACTCGGTGAAGAGCCGGACGCCGACCGCCGTCGGGCCTTTGGCCTGGTGCGGTCCCTCGGCGTCGGTGTACGCGGTGCCGGCGATGTCGAGGTGCACCCAGGGATACCCCTCCACGAATTCTCGCAGGAACCACCCGCCGGCGATCGACCCGGCGCCCCGTCCGCCCGAGTTCTTGACGTCGGCGATGTCCGACTTGAGCAGGTCGCGGTACTCGTCCCACAGCGGCAGCGGCCAACAGCGCTCTCCGGCGCGCTCCCCGGCCTCGCGCACTTCGGCTAGGAGGGCCTCGTCGTTTCCCATCTCGCCGATCGCCACCTGGCCGAGGGCGACCACCACGGCGCCGGTGAGCGTCGCGATGTCGATCACCGCCGCCGGCTTGAAGCGCCGGACGTACGACAGGGCGTCGCACAGGATGAGGCGACCTTCGGCGTCGGTGTTGATGATCTCGATCGTCTTGCCGAAATGGCTCTTGACGACATCTCCCGGTTTCACGGCGTGCCCGGAGGGGAGGTTCTCCGTGGAAGGGATGACGCCCAGGACATTGACCTTCGGCTGGAGCAGCCCCACCGTCTCGAAAGTTCCGAGCACCGCGGCCGCGCCGGACATGTCGAATTTCATGTCCTCCATGTTTTGTGCGGGCTTGATCGAAATCCCCCCCGAATCGAACGTGACGCCTTTGCCGATGAGCGCCACCGGAGGCGCGCCGCCGCCGCCGCGATGCTCGAGCACGATGAAGCGGGGCTCCTGGTCGCTACCCTGCGCCACGGCGAGCAGCGCGCCCATGCCTTCCTGCTCGAGCTTCGCGCGGTCGAGCACCGTGAGCGTGAAGCCGTACTGGTCGGCGAGCTGTTTCGCCCGCTCCGCCAGGTAGCTGGGGGTGCACACGTTCCCGGGCAACATCTGGAGGTGGCGGGTCAGGCGGTGGCCCGCCGCGATCGCATCGCCCACCCGCTGGCCGGCCGTGACCTCTTTCATCTCCTGCTGCTCGCACACGAGCGTGACGCGCTCGACCTCGGGCTTGGGCTCGTCGGGCGAGGCTTTGAGCTCGGTGAACGCCCAGGCGCCCTGGGCGGCGCCCTCGACCGCCGCCTGACCCACATCACGGGCCGACACGCCGTTTCGCGCCTCCGGGGCGACGGCAAAGGCGAGCTGGTTGACGCCGAGCGCGCGCGCCCGCTTGGCCGCGACGGCGGCCGCGCGCCGGATGGTGTTGCGGGAGACCTCGCCCGGCTTCCCCAGGCCGACGAGCAGCACGCGCTCCGGCTTGGCGCCGCTCGGATACAGCAGCGTCGTCTCGTCGCGCTTTCCCTTGAAGTCGCCGCTCGTGATGGCGCGCGCCACGACCGCCCCCGACGCCCGGTCGAGGTCGGCGAGGGAGGCGGGGACGGCGCTGCCCTGCGCCAGCGCGACGGCGAGGAGGGGCGTTTCGACCTGGGAAAGCGGCGCGCTGGCGACGCCGCTCGTCATCCTAGACATGCTCGATTATGCACTCGGCGAAAGCCGAGGTCGAGACCTCGGTGGCGCCGGGCATCAGCCGCGCGAGATCGTACGTGACGCGTCGCGCCCGGATCGCGCCGCCGAGCCCGCGCGCGATCGCCGCCGCCACGTCGTCCCACCCGAGCTCCTCGAACATCATCGCCCCCGAGAGGATCACGCTCCCCGGGTTCACCTTGTCCTGCCCGGCGTACTTGGGTGCGGTGCCGTGCGTCGCCTCGAACACGGCGTACCCGTCGCCCACGTTGCCTCCCGGCGCGAGCCCGAGCCCGCCCACCTGCGCCGCCGCGGCGTCCGAGAGCAGGTCGCCGTTCAAGTTGGGTGCGGCGATCACCGAATACTCTTCCGGCCGCAGCACGAGCTGGGCGAACATCGCGTCGGTAATGCGGTCCTTCATGATCACCTTTCCCGTCTCCCGTTTCCCGTCTCCCGTATCGGCCTCGGGGATGGTCTTGTCACCGAACCGCTCCCGTGCCACTTCGTACCCCCACTCCCGGAACCCGCCCTCGGTGAACTTCATGATGTTGCCCTTGTGCACGAGCGTGACCGAGCGACGGCCGGCGCGGAGCGCGTACTCGATGGCTTTCGCCACCAGACGCTGGGAGCCGAACTTGGACATCGGCTTGATGCCGATCGCGCTCCCCGGACGGATCTTGGCACCGAACCGCTCGGTGAGGAACCCGATCACCGCATCGGCCTCGGGGCCGCCGGCGCGGTACTCGATTCCGGAGTACACGTCCTCGATGTTCTCGCGAAAGATCACGACGTCGAGCTTGTGCGGCTCGCGCATCGGGCTGGGCACACCTTCGAAATAGCGCACCGGTCGAATGCAGGCGTAGAGGTCGAGCACCTGGCGCAGCGCGACGTTGAGCGATCGGATCCCTCCCCCGACGGGCGTCGTGAGCGGGCCCTTGATGGCCACACGGTGCGTCCGGATGGCGTCGAGGGTGGCCTCGGGAAGCCAGTTCCCGGCTTGCTTGAAGGCTTTCTCTCCGGCCAGCACCTCGAGCCAATCAATCTGGCGTTTGCCGTCGGACACCTTCCGGACCGTGGTGTCGAACACGCGCCGAGCGGCGCGCCAGATGTCCGGCCCGGTGCCGTCGCCTTCGATGAAGGGGATGATGGGGTGGCTCGGCACTACCCAACGACCGTCGCGGTACTCGATGCGCTCGCCCATGGCCAGGCAGTCTACACGGCCCGGGCAGGGTTGCGCCAGGCGAAACAGTGGCCGTACACTTGAGGCGATGCGGCACACACGACGGCTGATCTTGTTCGCGCTCGCGGCGGCCTGCTGGCTGGCCGCGGGGCCCGGCGGTGCTACCACCCGCGCACTGCTGGTGTGCCACCACCATGCGACGCACCACGCGGCTGGGAGCGGGGGGCACCACACGCCCCCGTCCGACGGGCCGTGCTTCTGCGACGAGATGACTGGTGGCTCGGATCTCGCCGTCTCCACCGCCGTGCCGACGCCGCCGACGCCCGTGTTGACGCTGGTCGCCCCGCTGCGGCACGCAGAGTACGCTTCCCTCTTCCCGCTTCCCGCTTCCCCGGCCTTTACCCCGGTTCCACCGCCTCCGAACGGCCTCGGCTGACCTGATTCGGTAGCCACCCACAACTCGGAGGATTTATGCGCAGTGCGCTTTGGAGCGCTCTGCTCTGCGGCGTTGCGATGAGCGCCGCTGCGCAGCAGCGGGCTGTGACGTTCGAAGAGCCGTCGCCGGTCGCCATCACGGGCTTCGCGGTCGGACGGGCCGACTACGATCGCGCCATCCGCAGCAACACGTTCACGGCCGGGAAGATCGGGGTGAGCCTGTTCAAGCCGGTGGGCGACGCCTACCTGTTTGCGCAGCTCACGACGGCGCTCGCAGACGGCGCATCGTCCACCGAGATCGACAATTTGCTCGTCAGCTGGACGCCGCACACGGCGAACAAGTGGTCCCTGGCGTTCGGCCGATTCGACGCGCCCATCGGCTTCGAACGCGATGACGAGCCCCTCAATCTGATTCCCACGAATTCGTTCAACTTCACCTATGCCCGCCCCGGCAAGCTCACGGGCGTGCAGGTCCACTACACGGCGTCGTCGCGGGTGGACGTGTGGGGGGTGGTCGCCAACGGCTGGGACGTGACGGTGGACAACAATCGCGGCAAGACGGGGCTGGCCCGAATCCAGTGGATCCCGATCCCCTGGGTCACGCTCGCCTTCACCGGTGTGTACGGACCCGAGCGGGACGCGAGCGATGCGAACCAGCGTTCGCTGTTCTCGAGCGACCTCACCATTGACCGGGGACGCCTGATCGTGGGGGCCGAAGCCAACGTCGGGCGGGAACAGCAGAGCGGCGGCAATCCCTCGTGGCGCGGAGCCGCGGTCACGGCATTCCTGAACCTGAGCCCACATGTCGGCTTGACCGCGCGGTACGATCAAATGGAAGACACCGACGGCCTGCTCACGGGGACGCGGCAACTCCTGCGCTCGGTCACCGTTGGCCCGATGTGGTACTTCTCGAACGCCCGCGAGGGGATCTTCAGCAACATCGAGCACACTCGGTTCCACCTCCCGCAGGTCGCGCTGCGCGCCGCCGTCCGGGCCGACTGGTCGTCCGCGCCGTTCTTCACGGATGCTACGGGGGCACTGCAGAGCTCGAACACAAAGGGCGTGCTCGAGCTGGTCTACGTGTTCTAGGGGAGAGGGAGGCCATCTATGCTGTACGACTTGCGACGCGCGGACGTCCGCATCAAGTGGCTCGTGACTGGCCTGCTCGCCACCTTGGGGCTGTCGTACCTGTTCGGGGCGGTGATGGTCGCGCTGTACGCGGGGTTCACGCCGCAGAGTGTGGCGGCGACGTACGCGGGACCGGAGATGTCGATGGCGATGCCGCCCGAGACTACGATGGTCGTCCAGCGTCCAATGTCGATGGCCGACTTCGTCGGGCCCGAGGTCCACACCGTCGACACCAACCTGCTGATCCAGGACACCCACGTGCACGTCCCGATGTACGGACTCATCGCGGCTGCCCTGGGCGTCGTGGTCGCCGGGCTCTCGTTGCCGCGCCGTCGGGCGCTCGGCCTCATCGGCCTCCTGTTTGCCGCGCCCTGGCTCGACTTCGCCGGGATGTGGCTCACCAAGCTCGCCTCGCCGCGTTTCGCGATCGTGACCCTCGCCGGGGGTTGGGCGATGGCCGTCGCCTACCTCGTCGTGGCGGCGCTGGCCGTCCACCAGATGTGGTTGTCACCTGAAAGGGGTTGACCGATGAACTTCGTGATCCGTGCGGCGGCGATCGCCGCGCTCTTCCATATCACTCCAGTGGTCGTGCTGGTCAAGCGGCCCGACGCGGTGCAGTCGCTCTTGCCCGGGGCCGATGCCTATACGGCCCGCGAGGTACACCTGAGTGGGAGAGACGCCCACCGGCTGCACGAAGCCGTGGACTGGAGTCCCGAGGACGGCGTGGTGGTGTTCTACGCGGGCACGGCAGGATCGACGGCGGTCGGCGCGCTCGAGTTCGTGCGCGTGGACACGCCCCACGGGCCGATCGAGGTGGCGGTGGGGTTCACGCCGCAGGGCGCCGTGCGCGGCGTCGTCGTCACGAAAGCGACGGTCGAGATGAAGCCGTGGGTGCTCGAAGCCGTCGCGGCCGGGCTCACCGATCACTATCGCGGGCTCAAGCCGGGCGGGGAGGCGCCGGGGGGGGCTGCCGGGATCGCCAGCCGGGTCGGGAGTCTCGCCGCATACGTTGCCGGGGAGGTGGATAAGGGAGTCGCCCGGGCTCTTGCGGCGTACGGAGCCTTCTACAATCATGTGAGGGCGTGACGGCGGTTCATTCTGGAACGCCTCCGCACCGGACGGGTTAGGAGGCGTCTACATGGGCATGAGACTCTCGCTAGTGACTGTCGGCCTGGCGGCGCTCGTGGCGGCCGCCTGTCCCTACGACCGCCTGCTCACGAGCAACGGAGGCCTCGCGATCAGCGGCGGTGGGGGCGGGAGCGGTCCCGACGCCCTCTTCTTTCTTGTCCAGCCCAACGACGCGACGGCGGGCAACATCATCACACCGGCAATCCAAGTCGAGGTACTGGACAGCCTGCGCCGCCCCGACACGGCCTACGTCAATGCCATCACGATGAGCTTCGCCGTCAATAACGTCGGAGCCAGGCTGTCGGGCACCTTGAGTGTGGTTCCCGTCAACGGGATCGCCTCCTTCGGCGACCTGGTCGTCGACAAGTCCGCGTCCGGCTTCATCCTCCGGGCCGACGGGCCGGGCGCGCTCACGAAGACGAGCACCCCCTTCACGATTTTCGCGCCCTAGTCACCCCGCGGCGCGGTTCGCGTCGCTCCACGCGATTTCAAAGGACCCGTTGCACCGGCGGCAACGCATGGTTTCGGCGTGGCCTTCGAGCTTCGCGCGGTCACGACAGTTGGGGCACACCGCGTAGCTCGGGCCCCAGGTTGCGGGGAAGCGGGCGGTGTGCTTGGGGCTCGGGACGACCGACCAGCGCAGCGCCGGCTCGGACGAGAGCTGCAGCTGCCCTCGCGGCATCGGCACGGGCTTTCCCTTGACGTCGAGCACCACCTCGGTGGGCGTCAGCTTCAGGATGCGGTACCAGGCGCCTTTGCGAAGCGCGCACTTCACGTCCGCTTTCAGACGAGCCCACTGGAACGCTGCCGGCATGGAAGCACGATCTCGCGCGCGAGGACGCTCATACGGTGGCGCCCGGGCCGCGGGCCGTCAATCCACCCGCTCGACCGCCTCACGCTTGAGACCGGGCCAAACCTGGCACGCGCGGACCCAGGCCCGCTTGCTGGGCGCATCCAGTCTGCCGGCGTTTTCTTGCTTCAACCACTCGATCAGCTCGGCCGCGGAGTCGTGGGCGGCGACGCGGTGGTCTTCGCTCAGCCCTTCCGCTTCCCGCAACAACCAGCGGCACAGGTGCCCCACGAGCCGCAGTCGGATCGTCAGGTAGAGATCGATGTCCACGCCGTGCGTGACGCCGGGGGCGGCGCTGCGCTCTTCGGCGTGGCTCAAGAGCCATCCACGGAACGCGAGGTCCCGGTCGCCCGTCCGGGGGATCCGGAAATCCTGGGGCTCGCCCCGGAGGTTCTCGCCGTCGTAGGGGATCACGCGTCGCCGTGAACATGGCGTCCGCCGGGCGCGACGGCAAGGAACGCGCCGCGTCGCGGGCGATCCGGCTGGGGTGTCTAGGGGGCGGTCAGGCTGAGCCGACTGCCGTCGGCAAAGACCACGTCGGTCGTTTCCCAGACCAGCTTCATCTTGTCCAGGGGTGTGTCCCGGAGGCGTTGGTGCGCGAGCCGGAACGGGTTGACTCGAACGATCCGTGCCGGCTCGCGCCGCGCTTGTCCGGGAACGAGCGGCAAGTCCACCTTGAGGTGTGCGCTGTAGATCGAATCGCCGAACGTGTCGAGGAACGTCGCGTCACCCTGGAACGCGCGGACCGGCTTGGCTCCCTTGTTTTGATACGCGAACCCGAGCGAGATGTAGTCCTCGTACTGCTCCGCGTCGGGGTTTCTCGGCAAGTACGTCTTCTTGACCACCGTGACGGCGAGGAGGGGCTCGAGAAGCTTCCTCACGCTGTCCTGCCGCGCGCGCTCCGCCGCCTTGGCCGCCGCCTCCGCGACTTGCTTCCGCGCGTGCTCGGCGCCGGCCCACACGAGAATCTCGGCGATCGTCATCGTGTCGTGCGGCAGCTTGCTGGCGAACCCGCTCTCCGCGACGACCGCCAGCAGCGCGCGCGCCTCGCCAAGCGGCAGCCGCACGCTGTCGGCGGCCGCGAGGACGGAGTCGAGCCGGGCCACCGGGACACGGCTGGTGCGAAAGGCGTCCTCGCGAGACCGACAGCTCGAGAGCACCGCGCCGACCAGACCGGCGCACACGACGAACGGTGTCCACCTGGAGGCGTGCATCACGGCTCCAATGGGAAGGAAGCGACTCTCAGTTACCCCCAGGGCGCCCCCGGGGTGCCACGGCGCACGATCAGAGCCGATAGCCGACCAGCGTGCCCGACGCGGTCTGTAAGAAGAGCATATTGGCGACGTCGTCGACGGCATACACCGGCTCGCGCTCCTTGCCGAGATCCACGCGCGAGCGTGGCGCTCCGCTGTCCTTGTCGAGCTGGAGCAGCACGTTTCCATTCCCCTCGGGGGCGCGAGTGAGCATGAAGACCGCCTCCGGGACGGAGAGCGACGCCTTGAAGCGTTTGGTCGCCAGCGCCGCAGCCTGATGCGAATACCCCGCGAGCTGGGCCCCACCCTGGGTGTACGCCGTCGCCATCTGCCCGGTGATGCGGCGCGCCGTGGAGTCCGTGGCGTTGCGGGACGCCTGGGCGAAGGCGTCGCCGTACGCGGACGCGGCGGCGCCGTACAGACCGGCGCGCACCGCGTTGATCCGATAGAGCGCGCGCAACAACCCCGGCAGCTGGGGCGCAGGATAATAGACCTGCTGCTTCACTTGTCCTTCCCGCGACACGACCACCAGGTTCTGCGGGGCGATCAGGACGAGCCCAGCGGGCCGGATCTCCATGGCCGTCGGGTCTTCGCCGCCCTGCAGTTTGATCTCGCCGCCCAGCGCCCGGTAGGTGCCCGCGGTGCGATCGACCGCGTAGAGTCGGTGGTCGTGGCTCGCAAAGACATAGAGCGTCGTGCCTTCCACGACGTGATGCAGGGAATAGCCCGCGGCGTTGTAGTCGTCCGGATTCCCTCCCCACGGCCTGCCGCTCTCGATCGCGTCCTTGAACTTGGGATCCCCCGAGGCCAGATCGATGACGTTCACTTCGGCGTTGGTCGCCGCGTCGGGCCGCGAGATATACAGCAGGCCCGCGGGCGTGAGCTCGGCGTAATCGAGCCGGCCCTTGATCTTCACGTCTTTTTTCAGACGCAGCGTGGCCGTGGCCACGTCCAACACGTTGACGAAGGTGCGCGACTCGGCGTCCACCGCCAGCACGGCGGAGCCACCCGTGATCATCGCGTCCGTGACCGTCCCGCGCATGCGCAGCGGCTTGTCGGCGATCGTCGCCCCGTCTTCGTACCGGGCAACGTTGAGCCCCGTCTGCACCACTCCGTTCACGATGCGCACGTTGCCCGTCGCCTGATTGGCGGGTGGTGATTCCGGGAGGATGATGATCCCGTTGGGGTGCTCCACGATGCCGTGCACCCAGCCGTCGATCGTCGCAGGCTTGGCCCACAGCGCCTGACCGTCGGCGAGGCGGTAGGCCATGAGCCGGTCGTCGAAGCCGACGTACAAGCGATCGGACTTGTTGACCGACGGGTAGAGCCGCACGTGGCGTGCGGGGTTGCCCGCGCGGGCGGTGGGCAAGGTAGCGGACCACCGCACCGCACCCGACCGTGCGTCCAGCGCTCGCAGACCCATCAGGGTGTGGACGACGATCATGTCGGGCCCCGCCTGCAGCACCTCGAGCGCGGTAGCCTCGGAGGCAGCGCGCACCAGGCCCTGCATCAGGCCGCCCAACCCTTTCTTCTTTGGTTCGGTCTGCTCGAACAGCGCTTCGTTCACCCAGCGCTGTTCCCCCGTCACGAGATCGTACAGGGCGACGACCGCCGGTCCGGTCGCGCGTCGCCCGTGGACCAACAGCGTGCCGCTCTGTGGCAGCACGCGACGGGTGACGATCTGCGTCAGGCCCGGCCGCCGCGAATCGAACAGGACCGCGCCGGTCACCGGGTCGAGAATCACCAGGAGACCGGGGCGGGCGGCCTCCACGAGGAGGGATCCCTCGATGACACGGACGCTGTCGGCCGGCAACCCGCCGAGCTCGGGCTTCTCCCACGTGACCTGACCGCGATCGATATCGACGCCGGCGAGCGCGGCGTCGGTCGAGACGAGGAGCACGCCCGCCGGCGTCACCTGCTGCCACCGGATGTCTCCCTTCAGCCTGAGGGTCCACGCCGCGGTCGCACCGGAGGCGACGCCCCGGGTCGGGGGCGGCGCAGCGGTCTGCGCGAGGGCGGTCGCATGCACGAGACTAACCAGCGCGGGCACGAGGAGCATACGACGAGCGGACCCAGCGACCATGGCGATCCCCCTGTGGGTGGCAGCGGTGGAAAGGGCGGCCCCCATATCCCCCCATCGCTCCCCGGAACGCAAGGGCGGACGACACACCGGCGTCAACGCCCTGGCGCCGATGCCTCAGGAGCAGCCTGGATGCACAACGGCTGTGAGATGGCGCCCTGCTCGACGCGATGGCCCGCCTCAAGTCCAGACCTTCCAAGCTGGAGGCACGGGCCTTGCGAATTGGAACGGTGCGGTGTCGCAGGGTCGAGACGCCGAACTCCAGCCTGGGAGGAGGATGTGAAGCCCAACGGACGTCTACTCGTAGAGGGCGTGCTGGCACTCGCCAGTGCCGGGGCCTTGGGGTGCGAAAACCCGGTCGCCGGCGATCGCCCGCGTCCGCAGACGGCGGTGGCGGTAGCGGCGGCCGATCGTCTTCCCGACCTCGCGATGGCCAGGCTGAGCGATCTGTCGATCCGGACGTCGAACGGGCGTCGGTTGCTCCGCTATTCGACCACGATCGTCAACGTCGGATCTGGCCCCTTCGAGCTTCATGGTCAGCGTGCCAGCAATGCCGAGCCGGAGATGTCCGTCATCCAGCGCGTGTTCGATGACGCCGGCGGCTCGCGCGACATTGCGACGTCCGCGGTGATGGTATACGCCGGCGATGGCCACAATCACTGGCACGTGCGCGATCTCCAGCTGCAAGAGGTGTTCAGGGCCGACGGAACCAGCGCCGGCAGGAGCGACAAGCGGGGGTTCTGCTTCTGGGATAACGTCAGCTATCGGCTCACGCTGCCCGGCGCTCCGCAGTCGCCGGTGTACCAGGAGTCGGGGTGCGGGGATCAGGGGAGCGTCACCACGGCAGTGGGGTTGTCCATCGGCTGGGGCGACATTTACTCCGCCTCGCTGCCGGACCAGAACGTGAACATCACGGGGCTCGCCGACGGGCGTTATCGCCTCGTCGTGACGGCCGACCCTGGCGGCTGGTTCGCCGAGTCGGACGAGGCCAACAACTCGACCTGGGTAGACTTCGAGCTCTATCGCCACGGCAAGCGGGTACGCGTGCTCGGGTACGGCCCGAGCGCGATGATCGCAACGCGTTGAGGGTCGCGGAGCGGCGCTGCTCCCGGCTGCGCCCCACGTCCAGACGGTGAGCGCCCGGTCGACACGGCCGGGCGCTTTTTCGTTGTGTCGCCAATGCCCGAGGAGAGAGTCGAACTCTCACGGGGTTGCCCCCGGGGCATTTTGAGTCACCCCCAATTGCAGCTGAGCACGGGCCAAAGGGTTGGTAGCACAATATTTCTTGCGGCGCCTGGTGAAAAGCGCTTCGGCTACACCACCTACGCTAGGGTGCGTTTCTTCAGTTTGGGCAGCACCTCCACGAGGACGGGGGCCTCGGGCGTCGCACCGCCGGGTGTCACGAGCTTCTCCTCGACCGCAGTGATCAGCCGGTCGCCGACAGCAAGTAAGTAGTCTGCTCCGTCGGTCATCTGCTCGACCGTGCGGCTCCGTCGCTTCCGCGCTTGCTTCTTCCTCGCTTCGAGCACGATGTCCATCTCGTGGATGATCTGGTTGCGCGCCTCGAAGATCTTTTTGAGCTCGACGGGATCGAGATCGAGCGCGGGCGGGTCGATGCCGAGGGCCTTCACGGCCTTGAACAACTGCTCCGCTGACTGCATGCTCTCGCCGGTCAGGTCCGTGATGTACTGCTCCGTCACACCGAGGAGCGGCGTCGACGCGACGAGGACGTGGGCCAGGAACTTCCGACCGGAGGCCGCCTCGCTCTCATCGGCGGAGACGTCACCACGCAGTTGCCGCGCGGCGAAGGTCTCCAGCTCGACCTGCACGGCCCGATCCCGAGCGGCGAGCGGGCGTAGGGCGTCCCGGATCAGCTGCTTGACCAGTGAATCGAGGCCGGCGGCAGCGAAGACGAGCATGGCGCGCAGGAGGTCCTGCTCGGCCATCGTCAGGGCCCCGCCGCCCGATTTCTGGCGGTCCAACCGCGTCTTGTCGCACGACTCCTGAAAGGCCCGCCGGGCCTCCCGTGCGAACTGGAGGATGAGCCGAGCCCTCTCGGTCTGGATGGGCGTTGCGACGACCGGCTTCTTCACCATGCCCTCAAGTATCGAAGGAAGTGTCCATGACACAAGGGCGCTCTTGCGGCATCGGGGGGCGAGATTGCGGCAAAAGATGACTCAGCCGGCGCCCCCCTCGGGCATTTCCTTGACGTACTTCCTCGTGAGCAAATGAGTATTGATCCAGCTCACGGTGAGAGACATCAGCGCTT
>Ga0209156_10000093_pt1 | contig 63933 bp, 54 predicted proteins | sample GraSoiAngelo_124_FD_185881 | JGI IMG/M metagenome (GOLD analysis project Ga0209156, IMG submission 185881) | Grasslands soil microbial communities from the Angelo Coastal Reserve, California, USA - 14_0927_05_20cm (SPAdes) (version 2) | ecosystem: Environmental > Terrestrial > Soil > Grasslands... | reverse complement strand
CGTTGTCGACCTGCGCGTGGGCCTTTCCGACGCTCGCCTGCGCCTGGACGAGGTTGTTCTGCGGCAGGCGCGGGTCGATGGTGGTGAGGAGCTGGCCCTTGTTGACTTCGTCCCCGGTCACGACCGGTTGACCGACGATTTCGCCCCAGGCCTTCGACTTCACGCTGAACAGCAGCACCGGCCGGATCAGGCCCTGGCTGATCACCGTGACCACCACGTCGCGGCGCTCGACGGGGACCTTCTCGTAGAGCGGCGCGGTCTGTGCCTTCTCGCAGGCGAGGGCGAGCACCACGCACGCGGCGGCTGCGAAGCGACAGCTCACGTCGTCACCCGCTCCATCTTCTCGTCGCGCGCGATAAGGCCGTCGCGCAAATGGATCTGGCGCAGCGCGTGGGCAGCGATGTCGGACTCGTGCGTGACCAGCACGATGGTCTGACCGGCATCGTGCAGCTGCTCGAACAGCTTCATGATTTCCGCGCCCGTGGCCGAGTCGAGATTGCCCGTGGGCTCGTCGGCGAGCAGGATCGACGGGTCGTTCACGAGGGCGCGCGCGATGGCGACACGCTGGCGCTGCCCCCCCGACAGCTCGTTGGGGCGGTGCTCCATGCGGTCGCCGAGGCCCACGTGGTGGAGCGCCTGCGCGGCCTTTTCGCGCCGCTCGCGCGCGGGCAGCCCCGCGTAGATCAGCGGCAGCTCCACGTTGTGCAGGGCGCTCGCCCGGGGGAGCAGGTTGAACGTCTGGAACACGAACCCGATCTCTTTGTTGCGAATCCGGGCCAACTCGTCGTCCGACAAATCGCTCACCTTCTGACTGTTGAGCCAGTATTCTCCCGCGGTCGGCGTGTCGAGGCAGCCGATCAGGTTCATGAGCGTGGACTTTCCCGAGCCCGAGGGGCCCATGATGGCCACGAACTCGTTCCGCTTGATCTGGATGTTCACGCCGCGCAGCGCGTGCACGACCTCGCCCCCCATGTCGTAGTCACGACTCAGCTTGTGCGTGAGGATCACGACGTCGGGCAGCGGCGTGTCGCCGGTGCGGAAGGCGGTCAGCTCGACGCTCGTCACAGGGTGTGCCCCACGATCGCCTCGAGCTGCGCCCGGGCGATGAGATAGGTGTAGCGGGCCTGCACCTGACTCACGGCGGCCTGCGTGAGGTTGGCCTGAGCGGTGAGCAGGTCGAGCAGCGTGCCCGCGCCGAGCCGGTAGCGCTCCTGCTGGACGCGGACGGCCTCAGTGGCGGCGGCGACGTCCGCGCCGGCGATGGCGATCTGGGCCCAGGACGTGAACAGGGCGGCGAGCTGCTGCGTGTACTGGGCATTCACTTGCAGGCGCGTATCGGCCGCCTGGGCCCGGGCAACGTCATGCGCGACGCTCGCTGCGACCTGGGACTGTTCCCGGGAAAAGCCGTTGAAGAGCGTCCACGACAGACCGAACCGCCAGGAGAAGGTCTCCGGATAGTTATTGAGCAATGGCAGCTGGGGAGACTGGGTCCCGGTTCGGTTGTTGTTATACGACAATGTCACGGTCGGCCAGTATTGCCCGCGTGTGCTCCACAGTTGGGCGCTGGTGACGCTCGCCTGCGCTTCGGCCTGCCGTACGAGAGGCGCGGCCTGGAGCACCGAAGCGCGCAGCGTGGTCGTGTCCGGAAGCGGCGGCAACGCCGAGTCGGGCACGGCGCGCACCAGCTGGTCCACCCCGATCTGGCGCCCGAGGTTCGCCTCGGCTGTCGCCAGGTTGGCCTGGGCCTGGAGCGCCGCGAGCAGCGCATTTCCGAGGTCGACCGTGGCCGTGAGCGTGTCGGAGCGCGTGGCGGCGCCCGCCTGGAACTTGTTGACCGCGGTCTGCAGCTCCGCCCTGGCGCGCTCTACTTGCGCTTGGGCGACGCGCACCAGCTCCTCATTCGCGAGTGCCGTGAAGAACACCTGGGCGGTCGTCGCGGCCACCTGATAGCGCTGGTTCACGAACCCGGCCTCTGCGGCGTCCGCCGTGGCGGAGGCGACCCGCAGGTTGGCAAATCGGCTGAACCCGTCGAACAGGACGATGTTCGCGTTCAGCCCACCGGAGTACGAATAGACCGGGGGCAGGCGCGACGTGTCCCCGGGCACGAAAGTCGCGTTGTTGCTCCGGAACGCGGACGCACTGGTAGTCACGGTCGGCAGGAACGCCCCCCAGGCGCTGCGCCCGCTCGCGCCGGCGTTGCGCTGAGTGCCCCGCGCCTGCACCATCGCCGGCTGCACGTCGAGCGCCCGCCGGACCGCCTCCTGCAGCGTGACTTGAAGCGGCGCTTGCGGCACAACGGGCGCTTGTTGTGCCGCGAGCTCCGTCGCGACGATCGCCGACACGACTGCCGCGACGATTCCGTGCCCCCGCATTACGCCCGTCATTTCGTCCGTCCGCCCGAATCGCTCTTGGCCCGCTCCCTTTGATGCCGATGCCGGGCAATAAGGTCGCGGTAGATCGCCTGCTGGTCGGGGGTGAGCTGGCGCGACACGTCGGAATCCATGGCGGCCCGCAGCGTGTCGAACCGGGGTCGCACCCTCTCCCACGACTCGCTTATGCGTGTGTAGTGGCGCAGCAGGATGGTATGCACGGAGTCATGCTGCACCGGTGTGAGACGCAGGTCGCGGTCCAGCTCGCTCATCAGGCGGTCGACCCCGCGACCCCGCCCGGGGGCGGCGGCGGACGCGTAGCGGATCCACAGCGCCCGGCTGCCGACGCCGACGGCGACGCCGGCCGCGAACGTCGCGGCCAGGAGGGCCGCGGCCCAGGCAGTGGAGCGGGTCGGCATGGCGGCGTCTCCCCGACTAGTTGCCGATCACGGAGGCGAGCACGATCTCGACCTCGCCGGGGTGCGCCGGGGGCGCCATCAACGCGTCGTACACCGACGGCTGCGGGGCGGGCGCCACGGTGGCGCGCCCCACCAGGTAGCCGGCGGCGAGCGCCACGAGGACGGCGGCGGCGACGCCGGTGCGCGCCCAGCGCGCCAGCACCGCGTCCCACGAGGCGACGCGCGCCTCGGCGGCGCGCGCCAGCACGCGCGCGACGAACGACGCGGTGTCACCCGGGTCCAGCGCCCGTCGCAGCTCCTCCCCGAGCACTGTATCGGGTCGGTGATCGAACGGCAGCGGCTCCCTCATACCTCCTCCTTCCAATCCGCGAGCAGCGCGCGCAGCCGGCGCCGCGCGTGAAACACTTCCGATCGCACGGTCCCCTCCGGGATACCGAGCACCGCTGCGATCTCGGCGTGCGAGTACCCCTCCACGTCGAACAGCACGACGGCGACGCGCCGCCGCTCGGGCAGCTCAGCCAGCGCCTGCCGCAGCCGCTCGCCCAGCGCCCGCCGCTCGGCCGTCGTGTCGGGCCGGGGGCCGCCGGCGGTGAGCCCCGCGTCGAGCGGCTCGACGCGCCGCACCGTGCGACGGCGGCGGCGATCGGTCGCGGCGTTGGCGACGATGCGCAGCAACCAGGGACCGAACGGCCGCCGCGCGTCGTACTGGTCGAGCTTCACGAGGGCCGACAGCATGGCGTCCTGCGCCGCGTCGTCCGCGTCTTCGGGGTTGCCCAGCACCGCCCGGGCCACCCGACGCGCCACGCCCGCGTATCGCTCCACCAGGACGCCGAAGGCCGCGCGGTCGCCCGCGGCCGCTCGGACCACCAGGTCCGCCTCGTCCTGCTGAGCTATACGCGCAGCCCGCTGGGGGGGTTGGGGATCAGCCATCGTCCGCGTCCCGGGCGCGGCGCCGCTCGAAGGCATACCACCCGAACGCCAGGGCCAGCGTGAACGCTCCCGCGGCGAGCACGCCGGCCATGACGCGGGGGAAGGCGACGAGCAGGATGCCGACGCCGGCGCAGGCGAGCGCGGCGGTGGATGCGATGGCGCGACGCAGCCCGCCGGCCACGCGGCGCAACGCCACCACCGCGACGGCGCCGAGCTCGTATCCCGAGCGCTTGTGCGGCACGTCGCCGGCGGGCTCGCTCTGCGCCGGGGCGCCCACGAGCCGGGGCGGCAGCTTCAGCCGGCGAGCCTGCAGCACGATCTCACGGCTGGAGGCGAGATCGCGCCGGAATTGGTTGGCCAGCTCGCCCGTCAGCGCCTCGCACTCGGCCGCGAGGTCGAGCTCGTAGTTCGTGAGCAGGCTCGAGACGTTCAGGTTGCTCGAGCCGACGCGGGCCCAGCGGCGGTCCACGAGGATCGTCTTCGCGTGGATCATCGGACCCTGGTACTCGAACACGCGCACGCCGGCGCGCAGCAGCTCGCGATAGCCGACACGCGTGAAATTGCGCAGGATGGGGAGGTCGCTCGCGCCCGGCACGAGCAGCCGCACGTCCACGCCGCTCCGCGCCGCATCGATCAGGCTGGCGTACAGTGGCGCGGGCGCGATCAAGTAGGCGTCGGTGATCCACAGCCGCTCCGCGGCGCTCGCGACGAGCAACTGGACGGTGCGGTACACGCGGGCCCGGCCCGGCATGCCCTCGACTACCCGCACGATGGAGCTGCCGCACGGCGCCGGGTCGGGCGCGAGCTCCTCGGGCGGGAGCGCCGGCCCGGCGCGGCTCCAGATGCGGGCGAAGGCGCCGTCCAGCGCGGCGGCCGCCGGCCCGGCGACGGCGACCATGGTGTCGCGCCACGGCCGGCGCCCGCGGGCCGGATCTCCCGCCCACTCGTCGCCGATGCACAGCCCGCCGATCATCGCCCACCCACCGTCGGTGGCGAGCAGCTTGCGGTGGTCGCGCTGCAGCAGCTCGAACAGGCGCGGCGCGAGCAGCGGATGAAACGCGCGTACCTCCGCACCGGCCTGCCGCAGCCCGCGCCAGTAGCGATGCGACGTCCCGAGCGAGCCGAGCGCGTCATACAGCACGCGCACCCGCACGCCCGCGCGCGCCCGCTCGGCGAGGGCGTCCGCGAAGCGGCGGCCCGTGGCGTCGTCGCGGATGATGTAATTCTCGAAGTGGATGGTGGCGCGTGCCGCGGCGATCGCGGCCACCATGGCATCGAGCGCGCGCGGGCTGTCGGGGTAATGCTCGAGACGGTTCCCCCCGATCGGCCGGGCGCCGGCGGCGCGGTCGATCGCACGGCTCAGCTCGTCCGGCGGTGCGGACGCGCCCCGATCGACGGGGTGTTGGGCGGCCGCCACCCTCGGTGAGGCGCTCACCCCACGGGGGCGGCTGCGGCGCCCAGGCCGAGCGCGCCTTCCACCGGCCGGAGCGCCTGGATGACGAAGGCGATGTGCTCGTCGAGCGGCACTCCCAGCTCTTCCGCGCCCTGGCGCACCTCGTCGCGGCTCACGCCCTTCGCGAACGCCTTGTCCTTGAGCTTCTTCTTCACCGACGACACCTCGAGATCCGCGAAGCTCCGGGAGGGCCGCACCAGCGCGCACGCCACCAGGAATCCGCACAGCTCGTCCACCGCGAACAGCGCCTTCGCGAGCGGCGTGTCGCGCGGCACGCCGGTGTAGTTCCCATGCCCGAGAATCGCACGGCACATCGCCTCGGGCACGCCCCGCTCCCGCAGCAGGCGCACGCCCCAGGCCGGGTGGCCCTCCGTGGGTGAGTGCTCGGGATTGGGGAACTTCTCGTAGTCGAAGTCGTGCAGCAGCCCCACGATTCCCCACGTGTCGGGATCCTCGCCGTGCCGCTGCGCGTAGGCGCGCATCGCCGCCTCGACGGCCAGCATGTGCTGGCGCAACGAGGCGGACTGCGTGTGCTCCTGCATCAGCTGCAAGGCTTCTGCGCGGGTCATGGTTCCAGGGTTGTGTTGTGTCGGTCATCCCCGGGCTTGCGCCAGGGGTTAGTTCTCACCGCTCCTGTTTCACTGACCCCGGGCGCGAGCCCGGGGTTACTCCAGCGCCGGCTCTGTGTCCACCTGCCACCGTTCGGCCCACAGCTCCGCCATCAGAAGCGGCCAGAGCTTGCGGGCGTGATTCCATCTTCCCGACCGGTGCTCCGCCAAGAGCCGCGCCGTGGGAGCGCCCGGGAACAGCCGCGGTGCCATGAGGTGACGCTCGGCGAGCGCCGCCAGGCCGGTGTTGAGCCAGCGCGCCACCGGCACCGACAGGCCGCGCTTGCGGCGGCGAATCACGTCGCCCGGCACCAGCCCTCGCGCCGCTTCCTTTAATATCGCCTTGGTGGTGAAGCCACGCACCTTGAGCGCCGACGGCAGGGGCAGGGCCAGCTCCATCACCTCGCGGTCCAGGTAGGGGGCGCGCGCCTCGATCGACGCGAGCATCGTCCCGCGGTCGACCTTGGCGAGCAGGTTGTCGGGCAGGTAGGAGAGGAAGTCGAGCCACAGCAGGCGGTTCAAGGACGCATCGCCGGGGAACCCGTCCAGCACACCCCTCGCCCACGCGACGGTGCGCGCGTCGGGGCCGAGCGCGCCGAACCAGGTGAGGTGCCGCTCGAGCGGCGGCAGCTCGGCCGCCGCGACCAGCTGCTTGAGGAGGAACTCGATGGTGACCTTCCCGGTCGAGGTGGGCAGGCGATTCACGAGCCAGGCGAGCGCCGAGCGTCCGGGGATGCGGCGGTACAGGCCCGCGGCTTTGTGCCCGAGGTAGGTCGGATAGCCGCCGAACAGCTCGTCGGCGCCTTCACCCGAGAGGACGACCTTGACGTGCTCGCGCGCCGCCTCGGCCAGGAGGAAGGTGGGCAGAATCGCGGGGTCGCCCAGCGGCTCGGCCAATGAGCGCGTGACGATGTCGAACGCCCGCTCGAGCGCCCGGTCGTCCGCGGTGACGACGTGGTGGACCGTGCGGATGGAATGGGTCACCGCTTCCGCGTAGCCGCTTTCATCGTACCCCGGCTCGACGAATCTCACCGAATAGGTGTGGATGCGCTCGCCCGCCATGACGCGCGCCGCGGCCGCCGCGAGCAGCGAGGAATCGAGCCCGCCGCTCGTGAACACGCCGACGGGCACGTCGGACATGAGCTCGCGTTCCACCGACGCGAGTAGCACGTCACGTAGCACGGCGGGGCGATCGCGCGGCGACGGGGCCGCGGCCGCGGCGGCCGCATCCCAATAGCGGCGCAATGTCACACCGCTCCGATCGGCGATGAGCAGGTGCGCGGGCGGGAGCTTGGCGATCCCGGTGATCATCGTGAGCGGCGCGGGGACATACCCGAGCGCCGCGTACAGTGCGGCGGCCAGCGGATTCACGCGGCGCGGCTGATCGGGGTAGATAAGCAGCGCCTGCACCTCGGAGGCGAACCGCAGCTCGCCCGCGACCTCGGTCCAGAACAGCGGCTTCTCTCCTGCCCGGTCCCGCGCCAGGATCAACCGGCCGCGCGGATCGTCCCACACGGCGAGCCCGAACATTCCCTCGAGCCGGGCCACGGCGTCGGGGCCGAGCCGTTGATACAACGGCACGATCGGCTCGATGTCGCCCGACGAGCGGAACGGGTAGCCCGCGCGCGCGCATTCTTTGCGCAACGCCGGCGCGTTGTAGATCTCGCCGTTGCAGATCATCCAGATCGTGTTATCGGGACTCTGGAACGGCTGGTCGCCGGTGGTGAGGTCCATGATCGCGAGGCGGCGGGCGCCCAGGCGGGCGCGCTCGTGGCCGACGACGCGCTCGCCGTCGGGGCCCCGGTGCGCGAGCGCGGCGGCCATGGCGCGGAGGCAGCCCGGGTGCCTCAGGGGCGCCCCGGAGAGTGAAACGACGCCGAAGATGCCGCACATTACCGCCCACCCCCTCCCCGCCGTGGAGGCTCGCACGGGCCGTAGGCGGCGTAGTGGCTGTCGGCCGCGAGCAGCGGCAGCGCGGCACCGAGCGTCTCGCGCGCCTCGCGGTTGCCGGCGCCGGCCAGAAACACGGTCGGGACGGGGCAGCGGGCGAGGGCCTCGCGCCAGTAGCCCGCGGGGAGGAGCGGCGATCCCGTGGCGCGGCGCAACCGCTCCACGTTGTCCGCGATGTAGTTGCTGGTGAGCTCTGCGCCGGTGGGAGTCGCCACCGCAACGGGGCGGCCGAGGTAGAAGGGCAGCGAGGGTGGGTAGGCGAGCACGCCCAGCACGGCGCCCGTACCGCCGGCGCGTTGCAGGGCGGCGGCGGTGGCCCCGGCCACTGCGGCGGAGGAGCGGTCGTCGCCCACCGCGGCGAGCAGATTTCCGGACAGGAATGGGATGGCGATGACGACGACGGCATACCCCCAGATCGTGACGCGGGGGCGGCGGGCCACGGCGCCGAGCGCGACCAGGGCGGCCGAGCACAGGACCACGACGCCGAGCGCGAGCGCCGCCGGCGGAATGGCGGCCTTCTCGGCGGGCGTGAGACTGATCGGCGCCGGGAGCCAGCGCGTCAGCGCGACGAGCGCGAGACCCCCCAGCAGGGCCGCAGCCACATAGGCGCGCGCGCCGGTGGTGCTCGCGCCGGTGGTCAGGTTGCGCGTCGCGGCGAGCGCGACCGCCGGCATGAGCGGCAGCACATACTGCGGCAGTTTCGACTGGTTGAGCGTGAAGAAGAGCAGTGGTGCGATCAACCAGCAGGCGAGCAGCAACGGCTCGCTCGTGGCCGGGTCGCGGCGCCCGGCCCACGTGACGCGCCAGTGTCGCAGGCGCGCGAGCGCGGGGATGATCCAGGGGAACGCCGCCACGGGAACGATCGGCAGGTAGTACCAGAACGGCGCCGTACGACGGAAGCTCGTGGTCGTTACGCGCGCCAGGGTCTCGCGCAGGAATACGTAGCCGGGGAAGTCCGGGTGCGCGACGGAGACGGCGACGAACCAGGGCAGGGCGATCGCGGCGAACGCGACGAGGCCGCGCCTGGGAAACAGGCGCCGCACGCTCGCGCCGGTGGCGAGCGCGTGCGGCACCAGCACGAGCAACGGGATCGCGACGGCGATGGGTCCCTTGGTGAGGGCGCCGACCGCCATGGCCGCCCAGGCGGCGACGGGCCGCTGTTCGAGCATCCCCAGGATGCCCGCCGTGGTGCACAGCGTGAGCGTGCTGTCGAAGATCGCCGTGCGGGCGTAGGCCAGGGGCAGCACCATGGTGGCGTAGGCGAGCCCGGCGAGCCAGCCCGCGTCGTCGCCCCAGCGGCGCGCGAACCACGCCAGCAGTCCAATAGTCGCGAGCGTCGCGATATAGGCCGGCAGCCGGGCGGCGGTTTCCGTGAAGCCGGTGAGCTCCATGATCGCCGCCGCGGCGGCGAAGTACACGATCGGCTTGTCGAGGTAGGGCAGGCCGTCCAGGTGCGGGACGACATAGTCGTTCGAGCGCGCCATCTCGCGCGCCACTTCGGCGTTGCGGCCTTCGTCGGGGTCGAGCAGGCGGTACCCGTTCAGGTTCCAGCCCAGCGCGATGCAGGCGAGGAGGAGCAGCAGCGGCGGTCCGGCGAACGCACGGGCCGGCGGAGGCGCGGTGATCTGAATACCCGATTGGGCCGTCAGGACAGGGGCTTCGCCAGGCGCTCGCCCTCGCGCTGCCCGGCGAGCAGGCGCTCGGCGAACGCGCGCACCAGTGCCGGTACGGCCTTGCTCACCGAGAGCGCAACGATGATGATGCCGACCCCGATGGCCCAGCCGTATTGTTCCATGCCCTATTCTAGCAGGTCGAGGGGCGGTTGCCACGCAGGCCGGGCCGCGTTGCGCCGTCGGCTCGTGGCCCCCACGTTAAGCGCGGCTCTCGCCCGAGGATCACGTTGGACCCTGCCAGGCGTCGCCGCGCGGGTGACGCGGCGCAGTTCTACGATGACCTGGCCGAGTACTACGACCTGATCTTCGAGGACTGGGACGCGAGCATGGCGCGGCAAGGCGCCGCGCTGCAGCAGCTCATCCGGGCCGAGCTCGGCGTCGCGGGGCCCGATACGATCCGCGTGCTCGATGTCGCATGCGGGATCGGCACCCAGGCCTTGCCCCTGGCGCTCCGCGGGTTTCAAGTCACGGGCAGAGACATCTCCGCTGGCGCGATCACCCGGCTGCGGCGCGAGGCCGAGGCTCGGCATGTCGGCATCAATGCCGCGGTGGCCGACATGCGGCAGGTCGCAGCAAGCGTGAAGGGCCCATTCGACGTCGTGCTGGCGTTTGACAACTCACTTCCCCACCTGCTCACGGCTGCGGATATCGTGATCGCCTTGCGGCAGTGTCACGAGACGCTGCGTCGACGCGGGCTGTTGCTCTGTTCTGTGCGCGACTATGACGCGGTCCCGCGCGGCGAGCCCGCGGTGCATCCCTACGGCGAGCGGCGCCGCGGCGGGGATGTGTATCAGCTGCGTCAGGAATGGACCTGGGACAGCACGACGCATTACCAGCTGAAATTCGTGGTCGAGAAGCTGCACGCCCCAGACCCGGTGACTGTGCTCGAAGCCGTGACGCGTTATTTCGCGGTGTCGATTGCGCGGTTGCTGGCTCTGATGGGAGAGGCCGGGTTCACGGACTGCCGGCGCGTGGACGGGATCATCTACCAGCCCGTGCTCGTGGGGCGGGCCGGTTAGCCCAGCCCCTAAACGCGGTCCAGCGGGCGCGCGTATGACGGATATGCTCGTGAAAGCCGTCCTGGCCCTCGCGCTCCTCGGCGTCGCCCCCGCAACGGCCCAGCTGTCGCGGCGCACCTTCGGCGGCCTCCCGCGCTGGGCCGACAGCGCGCTGGTCGCGGCGGGCCTGGGACGGCAGTTCACGCTCTCCTCGCAGCTGAACCCGGCCTACGAGTTCGCCGACTTCGACGGCGACGGACTGTCGGACGTCGCCGTCGGGATCAAAGACACCGGCGGGCTGCGCTACGGGATCGCCATCGTACATCGCATCGATCGCTCGGTCCACGTCGTCGGAGCGGGCCAGCCTGTCGGGAATGGGAAGGACCAGCTCAGCTGGCACGCCAGCTGGGGCGTCGCGTCGCCGCGCCGCGGGCGGCATCTCGCATTCGCGCGCGACGTGCTCTACATCAGCCAGCCCGGTGCCCACGACGGCTGGCTGGCCTGGGACGGGCGGGCCTATGTGTGGATGGAGAGCGACTAGGTTTCCTTACGCCGGCGCGCCGATCATTTCCGGTCCCGGCTGCGCGAGCGTCCGCTTGCGGCCCGTGGCGATGAGCAGCGCCGCGGCCAGCAGGCACAGGCTGCCGGATATCCAAAACGCCGTCCGATAGTCACCCAACGACGTCCGGATCACGCCTGCCCCGAGCGCCGCGAGCGACGCGCCTAGCTGGTGCGACGCGCCGATCCACCCGTACACCACGCCGACGTTCTCCCTACCGAATGTGTCCGCCGTGAGGCGCACGGTGGGCGGTACCGTGGCGATCCAGTCGAGGCCGTAGAACACCGCGAAGCCCGTGAGCCAGATGTGCCGGCTCGCGAGCGCGAAGGGGAGGAACAGCAACGACACGCCGCGCAGCCCATAGTAACAGAACAGCAGCCACCGACTATTGAACCGGTCCGTGAGCCAGCCGGACGCTGTCGTGCCGACGAGGTCGAACACGCCCATCGCGGCGAGCAGGCCGGCGGCGGTTACCTCGGGGATGCCGTGATCCATGCAGGCGGGAATCAGATGGGTGCCGATCAAGCCGTTGGTGCTCGCGCCGCACACGAAAAAGCTCCCCGCGAGGATCCAGAACTCGCGCGAGCGTGCCGCCCAGAACAGTCCGCCGAGCGGCGAGCGAGCCACGCTCGGCTCGGCCGGTGTGGGTGGCTGCCCGTCGAGGGCACCGTACGGGAGCAGGCCCACGTCGGAGGGCCGATCCTTCAACCAGACGAGCACGACGAGGAACACCGCCGCAGCGGCGCCCGCGACGATGTACGTCGCGCTGCGCCAGCCGTGCCGGGTGACGGTCTGCGCGAGCAGCGGCAGGAACACGAGCTGACCGGTGGCGTTCGCCGCCGACAAGATCCCGAGCACCAGCCCGCGCCGCTGGTCGAACCAGCGATTGACCACAATCGCCGCGAGCACCAGCGCGGTCACGCCCGTCCCCGACCCGACCAACACGCCCCAGAAGAGGGTGAGCTGCCACTGTGCGCGCATCGTCGACGAGAGCGCCACCGAAGCGGCCAGCAACGCCAGCGCCGAAAGCACGATGCGACGCAGCCCGTACCGACTCATGAGCGACGCCGCGAACGGACCGATGAGCCCGAACAACGCGATGTTGATGGCGATGGCGCCGGAGATCGCGGCGCGCGTCCAGCCGAATTCGTGCTCGAGCGGCACCATGAGGATGGCGGGCGAGGCGCGCACCCCCGCCGTCGCCAGCAGGATCAAAAACGTGACCGCGGCGACGATCCAGGCGTAGTGGATTCTCCCGTAGCGTGCTGGACTGGATGACACTCGAACTCCCAGATGAGGTGCCCATTAACACTCGCGAGGCTGCGCCGGTTTCGTGAGCGTTGCGCCGGTGGTGGGTCGTGCGCAGCTTACGTACACTCAGTCATTCAGAGGCTCCAAACGTATGTGCCGGAACATCAAACGGCTGCGCCATCCCGATCACGCGCCGAGCGACCAAGAGCTGCACGACGCCGCGCTGCAATTCGTGCGCAAGATCAGCGGTTTTCACGCCCCGTCCCAGGCCAACGAGGCCGCGTTCAACCGCGCGGTGAGCGACGTGGCCAGCGCGGGCCGGGTGTTGTTTCGCTCGCTGCACGTCCGCGGGCAGACGGAGGCGGCTGGCTAGAGCATGAAGCGCGGCTTTGTCCCCGCCGCCCTGCTGTTCGCTCTGATCCCGGCGTGCGCTCGGGAATCGCGCACGGCCTTGATCGCGCGCGCCAAGTCGCTCGAGCTCAGCACACCCTACGTTCCCCCGCCGGGCGACCCCCTGGAGCACCACGCGGCCGGTCTTGCCAAGATCATCTGCTCCGCCGTGTTCATCACCGACCTGTCGCCCGAGTTCGCCGTGGAGAACCTCGGTTTCTTCACGGCGCCATACGAGGAGCGTGCCAAATTAGGGAAGCCGGTGATCGACCGCGCGCGCAAGGCCGTCCACGTCACGCTCCCGAACGGTATCACGCGTACCGCGCTCTACCTGGGAGACCAGGGATGCGTCACGCTCCCCGCAGGCAAGCAGGCGCTGAGCTTCACGCCCGAGCGCGTCACGAGCCGGCTACCGGATCCTGCGACACAGCCGTGGCCCATGGGCGACGTCCTGCCGGCGGGCCCGCCGCCGTCGGAGCTCGACACCGCCAGAGTACGCCGCGCGGTGGACATCGCCTTCGAGCCGGCGGAGGCGCTGACGGCCGCCTGCGTCGTGACGTGGAAGGGGCGGATCGTCGGCGAGCGCTACGGCCCGGGCATCACCGCGCGCACGCCGCTCGAGAGTTGGTCCATGGGCAAGAGCATCACCGCCACGCTGATGGGGATTCTGATCCGCCAGGGCGCCTACGACCTGTGGCAGCCGGCGCCGGTGCCGCAGTGGCGGCAGCCGGGCGACCCGCGTGCGAAGATTCGCATCGCCGACCTGCTCAATATGTCGAGCGGGTTGCGCATTCGCGCGCCGCAGGACCCCGACTACGATCCATCGGGCCCGTATCCCGATCACGTGTACCTCTATACCGGTGGCATCAACTCCTTCCAGTACGCCGCGACTCGCCCGCTCCAGTGGCCGCCGGGGACCGTCGGGCGCTATCGCAACACCGACCCCGTGCTCGTGAACTACTTGATCCGCCTCGCCGTCGAGCAGCGCGGGGAGGACTACCTGTCGTTCCCGCGGCGGGCGCTGTTCGACAAGCTGGGGATGCGCTCGGTCGTGATCGAGACCGACCCGTACGGCGACTTCCTGACGCAGGGATACGACTTCGCTGCGGCGCGCGACTGGGCGCGCCTGGGGAACCTCTACCTCCAGGACGGCGTGTGGAACGGCGAGCGCATCCTGCCGGAGGGGTTCGTGCGGTTCGTGAGCACCGTGGCTCCGGCATGGGCAGCCGATGGTCGACCCATCTACGGCGGCTTCTTCTGGATCAACGGGGACGGAGACCTGCCCATTCCCAGGGACGCCTACTTCATGGCCGGCGCGGGGGGCCAGCTCACCGTGATCATCCCGTCCCACGATCTCGTGGTGGTGCGGCAAGGGCATTACCGCGGCGCGGGCGTCGGAAACGCGAGCCTGAAGAAGGCGCTCGCCGTGCTCGTCACCGCGGTACCGGCGCGGTAAGCTGGTGACGCTCACCCGGCGGGCCTTCGCGACCACGATGGCGACGGCGCTCGCCGGGAGCGCCGTGCGGCTCCCGAGCGCGGCACAGGCCCGCCCTCGTCCTTCGCCGTCCCAGCTCGGCTGGCAGCGAGACGAGCTGGCCTTGTTCCTCCACTTCGGCGTCAACACCTTCAGCGACCGCGAGTGGGGCGACGGGCGCGAGGACCCCACGGTGTTCAACCCGACCGCGCTGGACGCCCGCCAGTGGGCCCGGACCGCCCGGGCCGCCGGCGCGCGCGCGCTGATCCTCACCGCCAAACACCACGACGGCTTTTGCCTCTGGCCCAGCCGGCTCACGCAGCATTCGGTGGCGCGGAGCCCGTGGCGCGGCGGAGCGGGGGACGTGGTGCGCGAGTTCACGGACGCCTGCGGGCAGGAGGGGTTGCGCGCCGGTCTGTACCTGTCGCCGTGGGATCGCAACGCGCCAGTGTACGGGGATTCGCCGCGTTACAACGATTTCTACTGTGAGCAGCTGACCGAGCTGCTGACGCGCTACGGCCCCATCGCCGAGGTGTGGTTCGACGGGGCCAACGGCGAGGGGCCCAACGGGCGCCGCCAGGCGTACGATTGGCCGCGCGTGTTCGGCCTGGTGCGGCGGCTGCAACCTCATGCCGTGATGTTCTCCGATGCCGGTCCCGACGTGCGCTGGTGCGGCAACGAGGCCGGTGCGGCGGGCGACCCGAACTGGTCGACGATGGACCCGGCGGCGGTTGCGTATCCGGGGGCGTCCGGTGACGGCGTCATCACCGCGCTGCAGCACGGCGATCCCCACGGCTTGGTGTGGCGACCGGCGGAGACGGACACGTCGATTCGCCCCGGCTGGTTCCATCATCCGGGCGAGGACCAGCGCGTGAAGCCGGTGGACCAGCTGACGGACATCTGGTTCACGTCCGTGGGCCGGAACTCGAAGCTGCTCTTGAACGTCCCGCCGACGCGCGAGGGAGTGCTGCACGCGACCGACGTGGCGCGGCTCGCCGACCTGCGGGCGCAGCTGACGGCACTGTTCGCCGAGGATTTCGCGGCCGGCCGGCCAGTCCACTGGCGCGTCACCGGCCCGCACAGCACGGCGGCCGAACTGGATCTGGGTCGGACGGTGACGGTCGGCATCAGCCGGTTGGAGGAGGATGTCAGCCGCGGGCAATGCGTCGCGCGCTACGCCGTGCACGGATCCGCGGAAGGCGTCGGAGGGGCCTGGCGTGAGCTGGTACGCGGCACTACGGTCGGCTATCGGAAACTCGACCGCTTCGACCCCGCGCCGGTGCGCAGGGTGCGGGTCGTGGTGGAGGACGCCGTCGCCCCGCCGCGACGCTTGCGCATCGGGCTGTACCGCGCCCCCTGAGGCCTTCATGCCGAGCGACACCCGTCTGCTCCCCAGTCTGGTCTTGGTGCTCATCCTGGGCATCGCCATCGGGCTGCTCGTGGCCCTGTTGTACATCCAGCAATGGAAGGCGCGCTACACCCAGGTGATCCGCCAGGACGCGGTGCAGCGCAGCCAGGCCGTGACGAGCGGCAAGGTCCACGAGCAGCTCGTTCCCTATCTGCCGGAGTTCGGATTCAATCCCAAAGACGCCCGCTTTCTCGGCAGTCCCGTCGACCTGCTGGTATTCGACGGGCTCGACGACGGCGCGCTGCGCCGGGTGGTGTTCGTCGAAATCAAGACGGGAGACTCGGCATTGACCGGCCGCGAGCGGCAGGTCCGCGACGTCGTGCGGGCCAGTCAGGTCGTATGGGAGGAGATCCGCATCGAGCGCTGAGCCATCGCCACAGCGGGGGCATGCGCGCTACAAGACGGGCCGCACCAAGGGTCATATCCCAGCACCTGTGGCTGTGGCGCGACGTATGCACGCGAGCGGTTCCGCTCCCTCCCTGGGGAGCCCCTTTACTCAGGAACCGCTCATGCGCCGCTGCAAGCTGCCAAGAGCCGTTGAGCATCCGGTCCGGTCGGCGCTTCTCGCCCTCGGGCTCACGCTGGGGCTTGCCTTCGTGTCGTGCCAGGACGAACGCTCCATCACCGACGCGCGCCACGCGCCTCGGCTCGCCGCGTCCGTTCAAACGGCGACCGTCGTCATCAGTCCCACCGCCGATGCGTTTTTGGGAATCGATGCGACCAACTACGGGTCGGCTGCCACGCTCAACGTCTATACGTGGCCCGACAAGAAGATCGCCAACGCCATCGTCCTGAAGTTCGATCTTGCGAGCATCCCGGCTGGAGCGACCATTTCGAGCGCGGCGCTGAACCTGAATCTGACGAAGAGTGACGCCACTGGGGATCCGACCTATACGGTCACCGTACACAAGATCGTCAACAAGAACCCGGACCTGACGAGAGCGACCGGCTATACCTACAACGGCGCGAATGCCTGGACGCCGAATACCTGTTGTTATAACAACATTCCGTTGGCCCAAGCGGACATCGGTGCCCCCGTGGACACCAAGGCCGTCGACAAGACACCCGGATTCAAGCAGTGGGACGTGACCTCGCTGGTGCAGGGATGGTTGAGCACCCCATCCACCAATTTCGGCCTGTTGGTGAATTCCGATCCGTCGAAGCTGCGGGATCGCTATCGCACCTTCAGCAGCAGTGAGGATCCGGTCGCGGGCAATCGACCCTATCTGACGGTCGTCTATGCCGCCCCCGCGCCCGCTCCGACACCCAGTGAACACTCGGCGGTGCTCTCCCCGACGGGCGACACGTACCTGGGTATCGACGCGAATAACTACGCGACCGGTACGACGCTCAACGTCTACACCTGGCCGAACGACACGATTGCCAACGCGATCGTGATGAAGTTCGATGTGGGGGGCATTCCCACGGGATCCACGATCTCGAGCGCGACGTTACGCCTCAATCTCGTGGAGAGCGATGCCACCGCGGATCCGACATATACGGTCACGGCGCACAAGATCCTCAACCGGAACGTGGATCCTGCGAGGGCGACGGGCTACACCTACGACGGCGTCAATGGTTGGACCGCGAATACGTGCTGTCGCAATCACATTCCGCTGGCGCAGGCGGACATCAGCGCTCCCGTGGACACGAAGAGCATCGACAAGACGCCGGGATTCAAAGCCTGGGATGTGACGTCCGTGGTGCAGGGGTGGCTCACCACACCCTCCACGAATTTCGGGCTGCTGCTGAATTCCGATCCGTCCAGGCTGCGGGATCGGTACCGCTTTTTCTCGAGCAAAGAAGATCCGGTGGTCGACCATCGGCCCTCTCTGACGGTCGTCTACACGGCGCCGGCGGACTCGACCCCGCCGGGCCAGACCCCGCCTCCGGAAGCGCAGCTCGGCCAATGGTCGGCGGTGTTTCCGGCGCCCATTGTGCAGCTCCACGTGCACCTGCTGCCGGACGGCACGGTGCTGAGCTGGGGCTTGATCGGCGATCCCCAGGTGTGGGACCCGACGACCGGCACGTTCACGGCGGTCCCGAGTCCTTCGCTGCTGTTCTGCGCCGGTCACAACTTCCTCGCCGACGGGCGGCTGCTCGTCGCCGGCGGGCAAATCCGGGGCGACTCCGGGCTGCCGAACACGAACCTGTTCGATGCCGCGACCCGCTCATGGCAGGTCGCGCCCCTCATGGCGAGAGGACGCTGGTATCCGACCAACACGACGCTGCCGGACGGCGAGATGCTCACGGTCGCCGGCACGGACCAGAACGGGGCCGTCGTCCCCCTCCCCGAGATCTGGGACGGGACGGGCTGGCGCCAGCTCACGACGGCGAGCCTCGAGCTGGAGTACTATCCGCGGGACTTCGTGGCGCCGGACGGCCGCGTGTTCTATGCCGGTGAGGAGCAACCCTCGCGCTGGCTCGACGTCACGGGCACGGGCCGCTGGAGCGACGGGCCGCCTCGCAAGCAACCCGGGTGGCGCAGCTACGGGTCGGCCGTCATGTACGAGCCGGGGAAGATCCTGTACGCTGGCGGTGGGTACAACCCGCCGACGAACACCGCCGAGGTCATCGATCTGAATGAAGCGAATCCGACATGGAGGTACACCGGCTCGATGGCGTACGCCCGCCTGCAAATGAACGCCACGATCTTACCGACGGGCGATGTGCTGGTGACGGGCGGCACCAGTGCCTCCGGATTCAACAATCGCGCGGGCGCGGTGCACGCCGCGGAGCTGTGGAGTCCCGCCACCGGGACCTGGACCACCCTCGCGAGCAACGCAGTGACCCGGACGTATCACTCGACGTCGCTGCTGCTGCCGGACGGGCGCGTGCTCCACACGGGGTCGGGAGACGGCAACAATGCGCCGCGCGAGCTGAGCTACGAGCTGTTCTCGCCCCCCTATCTCTTCCACGGTGCGCGCCCGGCGCTCACCGGCCTTACCCCCACGGTGGTCGGATACGGCCAGACCCTGCAGCTGGACACGCCGGACGGGGCGAGCATCAGGAAGGTCACGTTCATTCGCACCGGCTCGGTGACGCACGCGTTCGATCAGGCCGGGCGTCTCGTGCCCCTGGCGTTCGCTCCGGTGAGCAGCGGCATCTCGGTCACGCTCCCCGCGAGCCGCACGACCGCCCCGCCGGGTCCTTACATGCTCTTCCTGGTGAACGCGAACGGCGTGCCGTCGGTGGGGCGGATCATGCGGCTCGAGTAACGCTACTGCTCGAGCGCGATCAGCCTCGCGGCCACCGCCTCGAGATCGGGTCCCACCACGTCGGGGCGCGGGGCCAGCGGATCGAGCACTTTCCCCGGCCGGCTTACGAACGCCGCCGCGCACCCCGCCCGCAGGGCGCCCGTGACGTCCCACGCGTGCGCCGCCACGAGCCGCATTCCGCCGACCGCCACGCCCAGGCTCGCGGCTGCCATGCGATACACTTCCGGAGCCGGCTTCAGGCGCCGCACCCGCTCCACGGAGAGGACCTGCTCGAAGTAGCCGCGCAATCCGGCGTGACCGAGCTGCGCTTCCGCCGCCTCCGCGTTGGAGTTCGTCAGTGTGGCGAGCCGGAAGCCCGCGTCCCGCAGCAGGTTCAGCGCGGGCCGCACATCGGGATGCGGCGGCAGCGTACGCATGCCGCGCAGGATCTCGGAGCGGTCGTCGGCCGCGAGAGCGACGCCGTGGCGCGTGGCCACCATCGTGAGCGCGGCGTCGCCCACGACGGCGAAGTCGAAGTAGACGTTCGTCGCCGTCGCGACGATCGCCAGCTCGATCACCTGCGTGAACCACTCGCCGCGCACGCCGCCGGCGCCGAACACGCGCCGAAAATGGAGGTCGAGCGCCCCCAGATCGAGCAGCGTCTCGTTCACGTCGAACACGATGACTCGGGGCATGGCGGTGCCGGTGGCGTTGTGTCAGCGCGGCGGGTACCCCACGGTCGCGAGGACCCCGGTGATCTCGTCGAGACTCGCGGGATCGTCGATAGTGGGCGGGACGCGGTATTCCCTGCCATCCGCGATCTTCTTGATGGTGCCGCGCAGGATCTTGCCGGAGCGGGTCTTGGGAAGGCGCTGCACGACGACCACCGTCCGGAACGCGGCGACCGGGCCGATCCGCTCGCGCACCATGCCCACGAGGTCGTCGCCGATGGCGGCGGGGGAGCGCCGCACGCCCGCCTTGAGGACGACGAGGCCCAGCGGGATCTCGCCCTTGATCGCGTCGGCCACGCCCACGACGGCGCACTCGGCGACGTCGGGATGGGAGGCGAGCACCTCCTCCATCGCCCCGGTGGACAGCCGGTGGCCGGCTACGTTGATGATGTCGTCGGTGCGACCCATCACCCACAAGTAGCCGTCCGCATCTTTGTAGCCGGCGTCGGCCGTGAGATAATAGCCTGGGTACCGGCTCAGGTACGACCGCACGTAGCCCTCGTCGTTGCTCCACAGCGTGGGCAGGCAGCCGGGAGGCAGGGGCAGTCGGATCACGATGTTCCCCGTGTGGCCGGCGGGCAGTTCCTGCCCGTCCTCACCGAGCACCCGCACGTCGTAGCCCGCGACGGCCTTGGCGCACGAGCCCGGCTTCACGGGCAGCATCCCCAGCCCCACGCAGTTCACGCCGATGGGCCAGCCGGTCTCCGTCTGCCACCAATGGTCGACGACCGGCACCCCGAGCTGCTGCTCCGCCCAGTGCAGCGTGTCCGGGTCGCAGCGCTCGCCGGCGAGGAAGAACGTGCGGAACGCGCTCAGGTCGTAGCGCCGGACGTGCTCCCCGGTGGGATCGTCGCGCTTGATGGCGCGGATCGCCGTGGGCGCCGTGAAGAACACGCTCACCCCGTGCTGCGAGATCACGCGCCAGAACGCGCCCGGATCGGGCGTGCCGACGGGCTTGCCCTCGTACAGGACCGTGGTGTTCCCATTGAACAGCGGACCGTAGACGATGTACGAATGCCCCACGGCCCAGCCGAGGTCCGATGCGGCCCAGTAGACCTCCCCGGGCTCGACCCCATAGATGTGCGTCATGCTCCACTTGAGCGCCACCAAATGGCCGCCGTTGTCTCGCACCACTCCTTTGGGCATGCCCGTCGTGCCGGACGTATAGAGGATGTACAGCGGATCGGTCGCGGCCACCGGCACACATGCCGCGGGCTGTGCGGCGGCGGTGAGCTCGGCCCAGTCCAGGTCGCGCCCCGGCGTCAGCGGCGCCTGCTCCTGCGGCCGCTGCAGGATGATGCAGCGGCGCGGCTTCACCTCGGCGAGCTCGATCGCCTTGTCCAGCAGCGGCTTGTACGGCACGACGCGGTTCACCTCGATGCCGCACGAGGCGGAGACGATGACTTCGGGCCGGGCGTGGCTGATCCGGGCCGCGAGCTCGTGCGACGCGAAGCCCCCGAACACGACCGAATGGATCGCTCCGATCCGCGCGCACGCCAGCATCGCGATGGCCGCCTCGGGGACCATCGGCATGTAGATGATCACGCGGTCGCCCTTGCCGACGCCCTCACCGGCGAGTGCGCCGGCGAAACGGGCGACCTCCTCCTGCAGCTCCCGATACGTGAACCTCCGGACCGTGCCCGTGACCGGACTGTCGTAAATGAGCGCCGGCTGGTCGGCGCGGCCGTGCTCCACGTGCCAGTCGAGCGCGTTGTAGCAGGTGTTGACCTCCGCGCCCGGGAACCAGCGGTAGAACGGGGGGCGCGACCCGTCGAGCACGCGGTCCCATCGCTTGTACCAGTGGATCGCCTCGCCGGCTTCGGCCCAAAACCCTTCCGGGTCTTTGACCCACTGGGCGTAGACGTCGTCCTGGATGCTCTGCGTGGCGTGGATGCCGGGCGTGGTGTGCATGGGTTCCCCCGAGGGCGGGATGCCTGACGAGCGGTGTGACGTCGAAATTGCGCGCCGTGCGTCAGCGCGGCAACACGCGTGCCGCGGCCCCCGCAAGGCCGGTTGCAGGGCGGCGTCCGGCGGGCATCTTTCCCCGCCAGGGCGTCAACCGGGGAGGCACGTATGGCGCACAACGGGAAGCACGCGCTCGTTACGGGAAGCTCGCGCGGTATCGGGCGGGGCATCGCGCTCAAGCTGGCCGAGCAGGGCGTGAAGGTCGCGATTCACTACCGCAGCAACGAGACGGCCGCGAAAGACACGCTCGCCAAGGTGCGGCAGCGCGGCTCCGACGGCTTCACCGTTCAGGCCGACGTGTGCCGCCCCGACGACATCACCCGGATGTTCGCGCGCCTGAAGAGCGAGTTCGGGGCGCTCGACGTCTTCGTCAGCAACGCGCGGCCCGAGGTGCCGGAGTTCTACAGCGGGCCCATGGACATCACGCTGGAGCAATGGGACACGGCCCTGGATTCGCAGGCCAAGGCCTTCCTGGTGGCGGTGCGCGCGGCGTGCCCGCTCATGGGCGAGGGCGGGCGAATCGTCGCGATCACCTACGCTCCGGGTGGGCGTACCGGCAGCTGGCAGGCCTGGGTGGGCATGGGCGCGGCCAAGAGCGCCATGGAATCGCTGTGTCGCTATTTCGCCGTCGCGCTCGCGAAACGCGGCATCACCGTGAACGCCGTCAGCCCGGGGTGGATCGACGATAGCGTGCTCAACTCGCTGCCCGATGTCGTGCAGGACATGGTTCGCACGTGGCATGAGGGAGACAAGGGATGGACGCCGATGGGCCGGCTCGGCACGCCGGCGGACATCGGCAACGCGGTGGCGCTGCTCTGCTCGGCTGACGCCGGGTGGATCACAGGTCAGACGATCGCGGTCGACGGCGGACTCTCGTTGATGGACCCTGGGCTGCCGCTCGAGATCCAGCGGGGCTAACGGGCCGCAGGCACGACGTCGTTGACGATCACGCCGAGCGCCGTGGCCGCGAGCGCCTGCGGCGTCACCTGCGACAGGTTGCTCCAGTCGGTGGTCGCGACGACGACCAGATCGCGGCTCGGCACGACATACACGAACTGGCCGCCGTACCCCCAGGCGTAGAACGCTGCGGGCGCGGCGTCGGACACCCACCAGAGCATACCGTAGGTGATGTGCGACAGCGGACCGAAGGTCCTGCGCCACGCGAACTGCGGCCGCGTCGCTTGGTCGACCCAGCCTTCGGGCACGACGCTCCGGTTCCCCGACCAACCGCGTTGCAGGAACAGCTGGCCGACCTTGAGCAGGTCGCGCCCCCGCAGGGCGATTCCGGCGCCGCCGTTCACGGTGCCGCGGTCGAGCGCTTCCCACACCACGGTATCGACGCCGAGCGCCGAGAACAGGGGGGCGGCGTATTGGGGCAATGGCATCGCGGCGGCGTCTTGGAGCACGACGCCGAGCGTGTGCACCGCCGCCGAGTTGTACGTGAACGTGACGCCGGGAGCGGTCGCGTGGGGACGGTCGAGCAGGTATTGCACGTGGTTCTCGGCCGAGATCCAGAGATTGTAGTCGTCCCCGGTCTCCTCGTTCCACTGGTATCCGGAGGTCATGGTGAGGAGGTCGTGCACCGTGACGCCGCTGTCGGCCGAGTCCAGGGTGTCGGGCGGCGCCAGGTAGGGCGCGATCGACGCCGCCACGCCGGGCAGCACTCCGTCGCGCAGGGCGATGCCGGTGAGGGCGCCGACGATGCTCTTCGTCACCGACCGCACGTCGAAGCGCGTGGTCGAATCCGCCCCGCCGAAGTAATACTCCGCCACGAGGCGTCCATGGCGCGCCGCGAGCAGGCTTCTGAAGAGGGCGATAGCGGCCGCGTCGCTTGCCGCGGCGCGCAGGTCGACCGCGCTCATCCCCATCTCGGCGGGGCTGGCGCGCATCCAGGGTCGCGACAGATCGACTCGGACGGGAGCCGCGGGGGCCGTCGGGGTCTCGCCGCAGGCCGCCGCAAGAATCAGCGCCGCGAGTCCTACGCTAGTGGAGCGTGTGCGCACCGGGTCCACCCGCGGTTTGCGCCGGCAGCTGGCTCACCGTCAATGGGACGGCGGCTCTCCCCTGGCCGTCGATCGTGATTTCGAAGCGGTACGCGCCGGCGTGCGGGAAGGGCACGTCGAACACGAGGATCGCGCCCGCTTCGATATCGGTCACGCCAGCGGGCGGCTCCGCGAAGCTCACGCTGCCGGTCCCGCCGAGGATCTCGGTCCCCTGCTCGTCCACCAGCCGGATCTGGACGTGGTGCTCGCCGACTTCGGTGCGCTTACCCTTGAGCCGCAGCACCAGGTGCAGTCGCGGGTGCATCGCCGGGAACTGCTGTACCCAGATGTGCTGGAAGATGCCCAACACCGACAGCTTGCCGGCTTGATCCACGATCGCGTAGTCCGCGACGACGGCGAAGTCGAGATGCATGAGCTCACTTTCTGGAAAGCGGCACGGTTGCTCGCGTCCGCTCCCATTCCAGCTTCAGCACGCCGCCCTTGCCGCGCGGCTCGATCGCGATGGTGAACTGCTCCACCGGCTGCGATAGCCGCTCCACGCCCATGTCGACCCGGGCGAGGTCGTACTGGGCGTTGTAGTCGGTGCCCCACTGACCGGTGTTCTTGTTGACGATGAGCTTCCAGCCGCCGGGGGAGGGGAGCGTCCACAGGGAGTACTTGCCCGCGGGCACGGGCGTGCCGGCGATCACGAGGTCGGCGCTGGTTTCGAAGATCGTGGCCTGGTTCGCGCCCGTGCGCCACACCTGGTTCCAGGGAACCACGTTCCCGAAGATCGCCCGGCCGCGCGTCGACGGCCGGCTGTAGCGCACTGCGAGCGCGGCGCCCGCGACGTTCGCCTTGACCGAGTCGGGCGGCGACAGGACCCCGAGCGAGCGTGGCGCGAACGCTTTCCCGAGCGCGGCGAAGTCGAGCCCCTGGGTGCGCTCGACCGTAACCTGCATGGTGCTGCCGATTCCGGTGAGGCCGAGCAGCGTGCCCTGGGCGTCCACGCGCGCCCGCAGGGGCCCGATCGCGCCGAGGACGATCGTGAGCGAATCGGGTCCCCGGGCCGTGACCGTCACCTCCAGGGGCTCGGTGTCGCCCAGCGGCAACATGGTCGTGGTGTAGGGGGCGACGCCCGCGGCCCGCGCCCGGCGCGCCACTTCCTCGATGAGCCCGAATCCCTGGCCGATGAACGGCACGGCGCCCGGACCGGCTTTCACGCGCAGCGTGACCATCGAGTCGCGGCGCGGCACGGTCACCACGGCGGAGTCGCCCGTGAACTCGGCCGAGGCCCTGGTCTCCGCCGGGCCGGACCCACCCGACACGTTGTGGGTGACGAGTTCGAACCGGGCGATGGCGCCGCCCGATCCGAAGGTCGCGCTGTAGAGGCGGTGCACGGTGCGCGGGCTGCGTACCACCTGCTCGCCCTGCAGCCGGTCGGCGGTGCGGGTGTACTGCTCGATCGCGAGCGTGTCGTTCCCGAGCCGCACGACGAACTGGCCGGTCTGAGCGGGGAGCACGGCGGGGATCGCGAAGGAGAGCGTGGCGAGTGCGACGCTGGTGCGCATTGGCTGGCTCCGTTCGACTACATGACGCGAATCGACTTGACTTCGTCGTTCTGGACGATCTTGTTCACGACGTCCTGTCCCTTGCTTACCTGTCCGAACACGGTGTGGACTCCGTCGAGGTGCGGCTGCGGCGAGTGACAGATGAAAAACTGGCTGCCCCCCGTGTCCTTTCCGGCGTGCGCCATGGAGAGCGTTCCCGCCACGTGCTTGTGAGTGTTCTTCTCTGTCTCGCACTTGATCGTGTAGCCCGGCCCGCCGGTGCCGACGCGTCCCTTGCCGGATTTGGAGTAGGGATCACCGCCCTGGATCATGAAGTTGGGGATCACGCGATGAAATCTGGTTCCGTCGTAGAAGCCCGCGTTGGCGAGCTTCTCGAAGTTGGCGACCGTGCCAGGCACCTCGTCGGCGAACAGGTCCACGTCGATGCGGCCCCTGGCGGTCTCGAATACGGCCTTCTTGTTCGGCATCAGATCTCTCCGGAGAGGTTCTCGTCCACCTGCGCCACGGTTTTCATGCCTACAATCACCACCGACACGGCGTCGTTGTCCAGCACGAACCGCAGGGCGAGCTGCGCCGCGGTGACGCCCGCTTCGCCGGCGAGCTCCGCGACGCGCGCTCCCAGCGCGGCGAGCTGCGCCACGTAGGGGCGGGGCATTCGTGCCCGGATGTCGCCCTGTTCCCAGATGCTGTCCTGCCGGTACTTCCCGGCGAGGAAGCCGTTGGCGAGCGGCTCGCGCGCGATCACGCCCACGTTGGCGGCGCGCGCGGCGGGAAAGAAGCGGTCTTCCGCGGCGCGGCGGACGATGTTGTACACGATCTGCACCGTGTCCGGCCGCGTCACCTCCACCGCGGCGAGGCCTTCTTCCGGCGGGTGCACGGAGACGCCGTAGAAGCGGATTTTTCCCTCCGCCTTGAGGTCGTCGAGCACGCGATAGGTCTCCGGGTCGGCGATGAGACCGAGTGCGGGGTTGTGGAGCTGCAGCAGGTCGATGTAATCCGTGCGCAGCCGGCGCAGCGACTGCTCCACCGCGAACCGGACGTAGGAGGGGGAGAAGCACGCGTCGTGCGTGACCGGGAGCGCGGCGTCGGGTCCGACCGCGGCGAGCGGCCGGCCCAGCGCCTCGGTGATCCGGGGAATGAGCAGCGGGTTCACGTCGCGGTTGTAGAAGTTGCCCCCGACCTTGGTCGCGACGACGACGTCGGGCCGGATGCCGTCGAGCGCGGCACCCAGCACCTCCTCCGAGTGCCCGTGCCCGTACACGTCCGCCGTGTCGAAGAAGTTGCACCCCAGCTCGTGCGCCCGTCGCACCGCGCGCCGCGACTCTGCGTCGTCGGTGGAACCGTACGAGTTGCCGAACCGATTGCCGCCGATGGCCCACGCGCCGAAGCCGATCGGGCTCACGGCCAGGCCGGTGCGGCCGAGCACCCGCCGCTTCACCCGAGCACGGTCCGGAGCGCGTCGGGCGTCGTCAGCGGCAGCGAGCACGTCGTGCCCACGCACACGGTCGCGGCGGGCCGCTCGGCGGTCTTCCGGACCACGAGCTTGCGCGGGCGGTAGCTCTGGAGTGCGAGCAGATGCATGGCGCACGCCGCCCCGTCGCCCCGCGGCCCGTGCACTTCGATCCGCGTGGCTGGATTGACCGCCCAATCGACCGCGCGGAGCAGGGTCGCCCCGTACAGCGCCAGCTGCGGCACGGCGCCCCCGAAGGTGGCGAGCTGGCGGTCGAGCAGGCGGCGCCATTCCATGTCGTCGGTGAGCACCCAGAGGCGTGCCAGCACAAGCGCGGCCACACCGTTCGCCGAGGGCGTCGGCGCGTCTTGCACCGGCTTGGCGGGCGTCGCGAGATAGGCGGAGCCGGTTCGGTCGCGCGCCACGTCGAAGAAGCCGCCCGTGGCGTCGTCCCAGTGCGCCCGGCGGCAATGCTGCATCACCGAGGTCGCGCGCGTGAGCCACGCGTCGTCGCCGGTGGCTTCAAACGCATCGAGGAACGCCGCCGCAGCATGCACGTTGTCCTCGAGCAGGCCGCGCGGTTCCGGCCGGGTGATCACGTGCCCCATTCCCCGTCCCTCGTCCCACGCCTCGCTCCAGATGCGCCCGAGCACCTTGAGCGCGAGTGCGTTGCAACCCGTGTGGTCGAGGACGGCGCCGGCGTGCAGGAACGCGGAGGCCATCATCGCGTTCCAGTTCACGTAGGGGGTGGTGTCGACGAAGGGCGCCGTGCGGCGGTCGCGCGCGGCCTTGAGCTTCATGAGCGCATCCTTGAGCACCGGCCATTCGTCGTCGCCCGCGGGATCGGTCTTCCACCAGAGCACATTCTTGCGCGGGTTGTGGTGCATCTCCCCTTCCGTCTCGACGTCGTACACGCGACGTATCACGTGATACGCCTTGTCGTCTGTCAACGCGTCTCGCACTTCCTCGAGAGTCCACGTCCAATAGTCGCCGTCATCGCCGAATGCCACATCCGCGTCCTGCGACGTATGGAACGAACCCCGCTCGCCGTCCGACAAGACCTCGAGCACCCAGCGCACGATCCCCTGCGCCACCTGCTTGAAGAGCGGGGCGCCGAGCGCCGCATAGCCATCGAGGTAGGCGTGCAGCAGCTCCGAGTTGTCGTACGCCATCTTCTCGAAATGCGGCACGATCCAGCGCTCGTCCACCGCATACCGATGAAAGCCTCCCCCCACGTGATCGCGGATCCCGCCCTTCGCCATCCCCGTGAGTGTCTTCTCCACCACTTCACGCAGCCAGTCCTCGCCAGTGTCGTGCCAGCGCGCCAGCAGAAACTGCGCGGCCGCGGGGTGGGGAAACTTGGGTGCGCTGCCGAAACCGCCGTAGCGGACGTCGAACAGCCGCGCCATCTCGGCAGCCGCCCGCTCCAGGGTCGCCGGGCTCACCTCGCCACCCTTTGTTTCATCGAGCGATTCGGCGACGTGGCGGCGGATCGCCCGGGCGTTCTCGGCGACCTTGTCACGCTGCCGACGATAGATGTCCGCCACCTGCCGCAGCACCGATGGGAATCCCGGGCGCCCGTAGTGGTTCTCTTCCGGCGGGAAGTACGTTCCGCCGTAGAACACCTCGCCCTCGGGCGTCAGGAACGCGGTGAGCGGCCAGCCGCCCTGTCCCGTGAGGGCCTGGACGGCGCGCTGGTAGCGCGTGTCCACGTCGGGTCGCTCGTCGCGGTCTACCTTGATGCACACGAAGTCGGCATTGAGCAGCTCCGCCACCCGGGCGTCCTCGTACGACTCGCCGTCCATGACGTGGCACCAGTGGCACCACACGGCGCCGATGTCGAGCAGGATGGGCTTGTCTTCGCTGCGGGCGCGCGCGAACGCCGCGTGGCCCCAGGGGTGCCAGTGCACCGGCTGGTGGGCGGCGGACTTCAGGTAGGCGGAGGGCTCGGAGGCGAGGAGGTTGGCCATCGAGAGAAATCTAGCCACTGAGCCCGGTAATCCCCGGGCTGGCGCCCGGGGTCAGTAGGGCTTGCGCCCGGGGTCAGTGACCTTGTTCCAAATACCTCACCACCGTCCGTGTCACCAGCTCCGCCCCGACCACCAGGCTGTCCTCGTCGATGTCGAAGGTAGGACTGTGATGGGGCGCGCCCTTCTTGTCGGGCGGGGCGGAGCCCACGAAGGCGAACGCGCCGGGGACGCTTGCGAGAAAGTACGACATGTCCTCTCCCCCCATGGTCCGGACCCCATCGATCACACGGTCTCGCGCGACGATTTCCTGTGCTACGCCTTTCATCAACGCCGCCATGCGCGCGTCGTTCACCAGGGGCTTGGAGAGCCGCCGGTAGCGCACCTGCGCGCTCGCGCCGAACGCGCCCGCGATGCCGTGCGCGGTCGCTTCGACCAGCTGGGGCGCCTCGTCGTAGAATCTGCCGCCGAACGTGCGCACCGTGCCGCGCAGCTCGGCCCGCTCGGGAATCACGTTGAAGGCGTGGCCGGCGTTGATCTGCGTGACGGACACCACCCCCTCCTCGAACGGGTTGCGGCGCCGCGACACGAGGCTCTGCAGCGCGGTCACCAGGTGCGCCGCGATCAGCACCGGGTCGATCGCCTGCTGCGGGGCGGCGGCGTGGCCGCCCCGTCCCACGATCGTGATCTCGAACTGGTCCACCGAGGCCATCACCGGGCCCGGCATCACCGAGATGGTGCCCGCGGGAAGATCGTTCCACAGGTGGATGCCGAATGCCGCGTCCACCTTGGGCGCGTCGAGCACGCCGTCCCGGATCATCGCCTCCGCCCCGTCCGAGACCTCCTCAGCGGGCTGGAACGCGAATTTCACGCGCCCCGGCAGGTACGCCGCGTGCAGCCGGCGCGCGACCTCGAGCCCGATCGCGACATGCCCGTCGTGGCCACAGGCGTGCATCTTGCCCGGATGCTTCGAGCGGTACGGCACGTCGTTCGCTTCCTCGACCGGGAGTGCGTCCATGTCGGCCCGGACCAGAACGCACGATCCCGTCGCGCCCTCGCGCATCCCGACCACGCCCGTCTTGCCCACGCCGGTCCTGACGCTGTACCCCAGGGCCTTGAGCCGCTCGGCCACGAGGGTGCCGGTGCGCCGCTCCTCGAAGCCGAGCTCGGGGTGCTGGTGGAGGTCGCGGCGGGTGGCCACGAGTTGGGCGCGGTCGACGGGGGGCAGATTCATCGTTGCAGGTCGCACGACGCCACGTTCCACGAGTGACGAAAACGGGCCCCGTAATCGCGTGCAACGTGGCGTCGTGGCGTCGTGGAACCGCTCATACGCGCGAGCTCGGACACCACCGGTTCACCGCGCAGATCTCGCACCTCGGCCGGCGCGCGATGCACACCCGCCGCCCATGGAGGATCAGCGTGTGGGAGAACCAGGTCCACTTGTCGCGTGGCACGAGCGCCATCAAATCCCGCTCGATTTTCACGGGATCCTTCTCCCGCGTGAGGCCGAGCAGCGTGGACAGGCGCTGCACGTGCGTGTCCACGACGATGCCTTCGTTCTTCCGGAACCAGGTGCCCAGGACCACGTTCGCGGTCTTGCGGCCGACGCCCGGGAGCTGGACCAGGGCGTCCATGGTGTCGGGCACCTCGCCCCCGTGCCGCTCGAGCAGTGTCTGCGCCATGCCGACGATGGACCTGGTCTTGTTGCGGAAGAACCCGGTGCTGTGGATCTCCTGCTCGAGCACCGCCGGGTCGGCGCTCGCGAAGTCCCGCGCCGAGCGGTACTTCGCGAACAGGGCGGGGGTGACCATGTTGACGCGGGCGTCGGTCGATTGGGCCGACAGGATGGTCGCGACGAGCAGCTCGAGCGCGCTCTCGTGGCGCAGCGCGCACGTGGCGCCGGGGTACGCCTGCTCCAGGCGGGCGACGATCCTGCGGACGCGCAGGCGCCGGGCGGCGAGCGTCTCGCGTCCTACGCGGCGGCGCGGCCTGGCTCTCGTCCTGGCGGGCATGATGGTGCCCGGAACGTACAGAATGCCATCCCATGACGGAAGCGTGGCATCCGGCTTGCGTCGCCCGGGTTCAGGCGCGAGGGAGGAAGGGGTCGAGCACGCGCACGAAATCCTCCGTCGCCTCGACGTGCGGGGCGTGCCCCGTGGCGAGCTCGATCACGCCGGTGGAGAGGAGCGCCGCCGTCTCACGGGCCGATTCCAGGGGCATGGGGTCGTAAATGCCGTGCACCAGCAGGGAACGGGGAGCGGTGCCGTCGGGGAAGGTCTGCTTGAGCCGCGCGCGGAAATCGTAGGCTCCGAGGCTCTGCCACACCGCCTCCTGCGTACGGGCGGTGACGCGAAACGGGGTCATCTCGCGCGCGTGTCGCGGGTCGTGGAAGTAGCCCGCGACCGATAGCGCGAAGGCCAGTCGGCGGTACTTTTCGGGATCGGTGCGCGACAGGCCGGCGGTGGTGAGCTCGGCCCGGGCGCGGGCGACCCACGGCTGGGCCATGCGGGCCGCGAGGCGGCGCTCGAACTCGTCGCGCCACGCCGCCGTGAGGGACGCGGACGAGACGAGGGCGAGCCGGTCGATCCGGGCGGGATGCTCGAGGGCGTAGAGCATCGCCAGCAGACCGCCCCACGAGTAGCCGAGCAGCGTGACGCGGGCGAGGCCCCAGCGATCGCGCAGGGCCTCGAGGTCGGCCACGTGCTCGCGCCACCCGACGGGCGTGTCGCGCGGGACCGGTGACCGGCCACCGCCGCGCTGGTCGTAATAGAGGAGAGTGCGGCCGAGCGCGAGCCGGTCGTACTGGGGAAGCAGGTAGTCGTGGTGGGCGCCGGGACCGCCGTGCAGCACCACGACGGGCGGGCCGTGTCCGACGCGTCGCGTGTAGATGCGGACGCCGTTCAGGTCGACCGTCGTTTGGTCCATCGCGTCTCAAATTACACCGTTCGGGTGGCCATGAAGCTGCTGCGTTTTCCACCCGCCCTGACGCCGCCCGGCTTGCGGCGGCTCGGGCTCGCCGACATCGCGGTCCTCTGCCTGTTGGGCGGCGCGATCGCGACGGTGGTGGCGTTCGCTCGCGAATTCGAGGCGCCGTTGTCGCAGGCCGTCGCGATCGACCTGCGCTATGCCGCGCTCCCCCGCTACACCCTCTACTCGCTGTCGCGGGGCGTGCTCGCCCTCCTGATCTCGTATCTCTTCGCCCTGAGCTTCGGCTGGGCCGCCGCCAAGTCGCGCGCAGCGGAGCGGCTGCTCCTGCCGCTGCTCGACATTCTCCAGAGCATCCCGGTGCTCGGCTTCCTGCCCGGGCTGGTCCTCGGGTTGATGTCGCTTTTTCCCACGCGCAACGTCGGTCTCGAGCTCGCCGCGATTCTGATGATCTTCACGGCCCAGGCGTGGAACCTGGCGCTGTCGTTTTACAATTCGCTCAAAGGCCTGCCCGCGCCGCTGCGCGACGCGTGCAAGGTCGCGGGCTGGAAGGCGTCGCGCACGTTCTGGCAGCTCGAGGTGCCCGCGGCGGCGCAGGGGCTGGTCTGGAACGGGATGCTGTCCATGGCGGGGGGCTGGTTTTTCCTGATGGTGAACGAGGCGTTCCGCCTGGGGGACCACGACTACCGCCTGCCGGGCATCGGCTCGTACATGAGCGTGGCGCTCGATCAGGGCAACGCTCCCGCCATGGCGCTCGCGATCCTCGCGATGGTCTTGATGATCGTGTGCTTGGACCAGCTGCTGTGGCGGCCGCTGGTGGTGTGGGTCGAGAAGTTCCGTCTGGACGATACGACGGGCGGCGGCCCCGCGCCGGGCTCGTGGGTGCTCGAGTTCCTGCGGCGCGCGCGACTGCCGCGGCGCGCGGCGCTGCTGCAGCGCCGCGCCTACCGCAGCGCGCGCCGGGCGGCGCGGCCGCTGGAGCGGCCGTTCCGCGCCGTGGGTCCGGTGATCTGGCGCGCGCCGCGCTTCGCCCTCGACCATCCCGTGGCACGCCGCCTCGGCGCCGGGTTGCTGATGGCCGCGGTCGGCGCGGTCGCGCTGCTCGGCGCCAAGAGTCTGTGGCTCCTGCTCGCACAGTTGGGGGCGCGGGAATGGGGCGCGCTCGTTTCGTCCGCCGCGCTCACGTTCGCCCGCGTCATGGGCGCCGTGGTGGTGTCGACGGCATGGGCGGTTCCGGCCGGCGTGTGGATCGGTCGCTCGCCGCGGCTCGCCCGCGCGCTGCAGCCGGTGATCCAGGTGGTCGCGTCCTTCCCCGCCCCCATGCTGTTTCCGCTCGTGATCCTGTTGTTCGAGCGGATCGGAGTGGGGCTCGGACTCGGCGCCGTGGCGCTGATGGTGCTGGCCGGCCAGTGGTACATCTTGTTCAACGTGATCTCCGCGGTGGCCGCGATCCCCGAACAGTTGAAGGACGCGGCCACCGTGTTCCGGCTGCCGCGACTCGCCCGTTGGCGCGCGCTCTATCTGCCGGCGGCCTTCCCGGCGCTCGTGACGGGCTGGGTGACGGCGGCGGGAGGCGCGTGGAACGGGTCGATCGTCGCCGAGTACATCGAGGCCGGGGGTACGCTGCGCACGACGAAGGGCCTGGGGAGCCTCATCAGCGAGGCCACCGCGCACGCCAACTTCCCGCTCCTGGCCGGGGGGATCGCGCTGATGAGCCTGATCGTGGTAGGGTGGAATCGCCTCGTGTGGCGGTCGCTGATGCAATGGGCGCAAACCCGCTTCTCGCTCGCCGCATGACCTCAGGAACGCTGCTGCTCGAGGCGCGGCAAGTGACCCAGCGGTTCCGGCTGCCGAACGGTCAGGTGCTCGAGGCGCTGCGCGATGTCTCCCTCAGCGTGCGCGAGCACGAGGTGGTGGCGCTGGTCGGCCCGTCGGGGTGCGGCAAGAGCACGCTGCTGCGGCTGTTCGCCGGCCTGGCGCGCCCCGGGGACGGTGCGGTGCTGTACCGCGGGCATCCGCTCGACGGGGTGCTCGCCGCGGCGGCGATGGTGTTCCAGTCGTTCGCGCTCCTCCCCTGGCTGACCGTGGCCGAAAACGTGGCGATGGGGCTCGAAGCGCGGGGGGTCGATGGCCCCGCCCGGCGCGACGCCGTGGCCCGCGCCATCAACCTGGTGGGGCTCGACGGCTTCGAGCAGGCGTACCCCAAGGAGCTGTCGGGAGGGATGAAGCAGCGCGTCGGATTCGCGCGCGCCCTCGCCGTGGCCCCCGAGATCCTGCTGATGGACGAACCATTCGGCGCGCTCGATCCGCTCACCGCCGAAAACCTGCGCAGCCAGGTCGTGGACCTGTGGCGCGACCCGGCGACCGGCGTGAACACGCTCGTCGTCGTCACGCACAGCGTGGAGGAAGCCGTGTTCCTGGCGGGCCGCATCGTCGTCTTCGGCTCCAACCCCGGGCACGTGCGCGAGGAGCTCGAAAACGCGCTGCCGTACCCCAGGCAGGAGCGGAGTCCCGAGTTCGAGGACATGGTGGACCGGCTGCACGCGATCCTCACGGCGACCCTGCTCCCGGAGCCCGCGCCGACCACGCCGCAGCGCCTCGTGCCCTTCCCGCGCGTCCACGTCTCGGAAGTCACCGGTCTCCTGGACCACCTGCTGACGCGACCCGGCGGCAAGGGGCCGGTGTTCGAGCTCGCAGAGGACCTGGGGGTGGACTACGACCGCATGTCGGCCGTGGTGCGAGCGGCGGAGCAGCTCGGCTGGGTCACCACGCCGGGCGAGGTGGTGCAGCTCATGCCGGCGGGGCGCGAAGTGATGGCGATGGACGACGCCGCCCGCAAGGACGCGACCCGAGCGCGGCTGGCCAAGCAGCCGCTGTTCGCGCGGCTCGTCGCGATGCTCAAAGAAAGCGAAGGGGCAGTGGAGGACGAGGAGGTCCTCGCCGATCTCACCATCTACTTCCCCTTCATTCCGGTGGAGTCGCTGTTCGGCACGATCGTCGAGTGGGGCCGGTACGCGGAGCTGCTCGATCACGACGCCGACGCCGGACGGTTGAGCCTCCTCGGGCTGCCCGAGGGGACCGCGGAAAGCCGCGGTGAGCCGTAAAGCGGCGCCCACCCCGAGCGCTCGTAGGCGTCGAGCGTCGCGAGAATGCCGGCCTCGGTGTCGGGCCACGCCAGCTCGAACCCGGTCCGGAGCAGCTTCCGGGCATCGATCACGTGGTTGTGGATCAGCAGGTGCACACCCGCCGGGTTCGCGAGCGGCGCCGGCCCGAACTTCCCGGCCAGCCAGCCGCGCCGGGCGCGTAGCATTTCCCACCGGGCGTACAGCCGCAGCATCGCCGGCGGGACGTGGAACAGCGGGCGACCTCGCAGTCGCGGCCGGTGCGGGAGGGTGACGCGCGCGTCGCGCAGGGAGAGCCAGCCGAGCCGCCGACGCGCCAGCGCGTACACGTCCGCAGCCGCGATCGGCGTGGGGCTGGCGAGGTTGTAGACGCCGTTCGGCGCCCCGTGCTCGGCCAGGTGCACGGCCGCTCGGGCCACATCGTCGACGTGCACGTAGGAGTGGCGCACTTTTCCGGGACCGGGCACGGCGCTCATCGCACCGGTCTTGAAGGCGAACAGCGCCTGCGCCAGCCCCTTGGTCGATCCCGGTCCGTAGACCTCCGCCGGACGGACGACGATCACATCGAGGCCGTCCGTGATGGCCGCCTCCCGCGCCAGCAGCTCGCCCAGCCACTTGCTGCGCGCGTAGGGGTTGAGCCGCTCGAACGGAACCGGGGCGGTTTCGGCGAGCGGCTCGGGCTGCTCGGTGCCACCGTACACGCTGCTCGAGCTCCAGCTGATCATGCGCTCGACGCCGCGCGCGCGGGCGGCGGCGCACACCTGCCCGACCCCTTCGACGTTCACGGCGTACAGGTCGTCCCACGCGGCCGTAAGGTCGAACAGCGCGGCGGTGTGAAACAGGACGTGTACGCCCCGCAGCGCCTCCCGCAGCGCCGATTGGTCGCGGATGTCGACCCCGATCCGCCGCGCGCCCGGGGGCACGCGCCCGAGCGCCCGGGGCAGGTCGAGTGCCGCCACGTCCCAGCCCAGTTCGAGCAGCCGGGCCGTGAGCGCCGAGCCGATGAAGCCTCCCGCTCCCGTGACGGCCGCCCTCATGCCGCCGCCCTCATGTGGCGTGCTCCGCTCGGCGCCGCGGCGCCTGTGGGCCCCCGAGCGCGGCGGGCATCGGGCTCCAGCGCTCCAGCGCGAAGCACGAGACCGGCAGCTTGAGCGTCGAGGTCACGAAGGCCCGGCCCACGTACAGGCCGTCGGTCGCATGCGGCGGGCGTACCACCAGGTCCCGCAGCGGCCGCGCCAGCCCGCCGACGAGGCGCAGCCGCAGCCCGGGGCGCACGCCCCAGGCTGCCAGCTGCTCGCGGCCCCGGCCGCGCCCGTAGTCGAGCAGCAAGGCGGCGCGCCGGCGGCTCCAGTCGGCGACAGGGGTCACGGCGAAAAACCCAAACGGATGGCTCGTGTCGATCTGCCACTCGCCCGCCCGCACGCGCACGACGAAGTTGCACCCGGCGACGCCGGTGCCCTCCTGGAAAAATCCCTTGGCGAAGGCGCGGCCGCCGACCGGCGAGCGTGCCGCGACGCGCGACGTGTTCCATCCGCGGAACACCCAGCCGGCCAGTTCTTCGGCAGCCGGCGCTGTGCCGCGCTGCCACAGCTCGCGCAGCCCGGCTTCGCCCACGCTGATCAGGTCGTCGAGGATCCGGAACATCACCGGGCGACGGCGGCGAGGGAAAACAAGCGGTGGCGCACGTACGCGCCGCCCCGGCGGGCGAGCCACACGAAACGCGGCGCCGCGCCGCCGTCGGGGGCGTCCATCCGTGGCAGCCACGCTCCCGGGTTGAGGTACACTATGGCGCGGTCCGCACGGGCCCATTCGCTCGTTTCGGGGCGGTGAGTGTGGCCGAAGACGACGTAGCGGCGCGGCGAGCTCGGGCAGCGCCACCGGGTCGCCACGCGACGCGCGTGGCGTCGCACCGCGACGACCAGGCCTTCACGGTCGATCTCGGCGGCGATTTGGCGCGCCATGAATCCCGCAATCGGGAGACCGAGGCCCAGGAGCGAGGCGGCCATCACGCCCGCACGCGAGTGCCCGCCGACCTCGCCGCTGATGAGCGGCGCCATGGGCAAGGCCGCCAGCAGCGCGGCGCTCATCGTCATGCTCACCCGGGCCGGCCACCACTCGAGCAGTCGCTCGAACCACGGCTTCCAGCCGGAGAGTCCGATACAGGGAATCGCGCGTAGCGCGTTCGTGACGATAGCCGGCATCAACCGCCACGGCTGCTGATGCAGCGCTTCGACCAGCCGCCCGGACGGCGGGAGCGGCGCACGCGGGGGCACTCGGCGCTCCAGAATGTTGAGCACGTAGCGGCTGATGAGCGAGCCGAAGGGCAGACGCAGGCGGGCCGGCTCGGCGTCGCTGAAGTCCCGTTCCGCGCGGGTCAGCCAGTCCACCTCATGCCCGTGCTCGATGTGCACGTTCGCCCGACGATGGACGCGCGACCGGAACCGCACCTGGCCAGCCCTGAGGCGACCCGCTCCCGCGCGCCCGAGCAAGGCGAGCAGCGCCCGGCGCACGCCGGGCCACGCCCATTCTGGATCGTGGTTGCCTCGTACGATCACGACGGAATGGCCGGCCCGGCACCACGCGGCGAGCGCGCCGAACACGCCCCGGTGGGCGGCGGCGATCACGCCCAGCTTCCAGACCGAGCTGGGTTCGTCGCTGCCGAACCCGAAGCTGCGCTCCCGGCGCGAAAAGCGGCCGTGGGCGGCGGCGCGCAGCCGCTCGGGGGCGCAGCGCACCCCGGCGGCGCGGAGCAGCAGCCGCCATGCGGCGACGCTCCGGGGCGTGTCGGGCAGGCGAATCACGCGGAGGAAGTCGAACGCGTCGCCGTTGAGCACGAGCTCGAGCCGTCGGCCGCGGCGTACGCCCCGCACCTTCAGGCGGCACAGCCAGCTCGCGAACTCGCGATCGTGGAAGAAATGCTCGCCCGAGATGCGACCGCGAACCGGCGCCGCGCCCTCACCCAGATGCAGGTCGCTGACGACGATGAGACGGTCGGGCAAGATGGCCCCGCACAGCCCGTTTCGCGGCATCTATCGCTCCGTGGTCCACTGCGCGCGCGACGTTCCATCGGCCGCGCGGCGGTACGCCGGGCAAGAGACGTGCCCGGGCATGGCAGGGGGAGCGATGTGGCAGAGGCGCGACCGGCGGCGTCGCGCGAAGGCGTCAGAGCAGGACCGCCAGGGCGTTCGCGACGGCTTTGACGGCCTGGTGGTGTTCCACCGTGAAGCCCTTGGGCACGTCCGAATCGACGTCCAGTTGCCCGAGAATGGTGCGACCCCGGCGGATCAGGACGACCAATTCTGATTTGGTTTCGAGGTTGCACGCGAGGTAATGACCCACCGCCGCGACATCGGCGACGTTCTGGTCCTGGCCGGTCGCGACCGCGGTCCCGCACACGCCACGCCCGACGGGAATGCGCGTATGCTCGGTCTCGCGGCCCGAGAACGCCTCGAGCACCAGGTCGTCGCCGTGCAGCATATAGGCGTACACCGAGGTGTAGGGTGCGCCCAGGCCGCGGATTTTGTCGCAGGCGAGGCGCAGCAGCGCCGCGCGGGGCGCGTCGTGCAGGTGCGCGGCCCGCAGCGCGCGCACGATCGGGCCGGTCGCGAGCATGAGGCTATATCTATCTTTAGCGCGACCCTCACGGAAGCCGCCCGCGTTGCCGGCGCTGGGCGTTCCCCCTAGATTGACCGGCCCGATGTCGACGCACGAAACGCTCGCTGCGCGGTTCGCACGCTGCGTAACCCTGTTTCGCGACCCGGGCGCGCGGGACGACCAGAAGGTGGAGTTCCGCGCGCTCCTCGGCCTGCTGAAGGACGCCGCCGTCAGCCTCCGGGCTGCGGGCGGACGCCTCGAAGTCAACGGCATCCCGTGCGAGGGCGAGAGCCTGACCGGGCTGGTGCAGCGGCTCGACCTTCACGGCATCGGCGAGATCGCGCTGCCGGTGGGGCCACCCCCCCCGCAGCTGTTCGAGCTCTTGAGGGCGCTCGCCGACCAGCCCGGCGCGGACGACGTACCGAGCCGCCTCGCCGCAGCGGGGGTGGACCGGATCCGCGTCACCCTCGCGTCCCCCGAGCCGCCGGCGCCGCCCTCCCGACCGCTCGCGTCTCCGGAGGACGTCGAGTCCCGCGAGGCGATCATTCCGAGGGAGTCGCGCCCGACGGGCACGGATGGGATCCTGCGGGGCGAGCCGTGGCGCGACACCAAGTCGGTGCCCATCAGCGGCGTGCCGCTCGTGAGCCACGACCCGCCGCCGCCGCCGGCGACGGACGCCCTGCCCGGCACTACGGGTCCCGCGCGCCCCGCGCGCCCCGCACCGCGCGCGCCGCCCGCGCCGCCCGCGCCGCCCGCGCGGCCCGCGCCGCCCGCGCCGCCCCCAGCCCCCCCGTCTGCCCCAACGCCGCCCGTCGACGAGACGCCGAGGGCCAAGGCTGCCGTGCCCGGACCATCAGGCCCGCCCCCCCCGTCCCCCGCGCCACCCGGGTCGCTGCCCCTGCCGGCCGGTGCCGCCGACGTGATGGCGCAGCTCGAGCGGGATCCCGCAGCCCCCGTGGTCGGGGACCTGCTCGCGGCGCTGGTGCATCACGCCGAGCTGGCGCTCAAGCAACGTCGGCCCGATCAGCTGCTCGGTCTCATCAGCGGCATCATCCGCGTCGAGGAGGCCGTCCCCGAGCCGAGCGGCATGCGACGCCAGTACGCTATCGCGCTGCGGCGCGTCTACACCAAGTCGGCGCTGGACGCGCTGGTGCGTCTCTTGTCGGAGCCGAAGTACCGGGCCGATGCAGTGACCGCGTTACGGCGGGGCGGCGCGGGGGCCGTAGAGGTGCTGATGGATCTCCTCGTGGCGGCGCCCACGATGGACGAACGGCGCTCGGCCTTCGACGCCCTGCGACACATGACCGAGGGTACGGATCAGCTGGTCCACGCGCTCGAGCATCGCGAGTGGTTCGTGGTGCGCAACGTGGCGGAGCTGATTGGCGAGCTCGGGATCGAGAAAGCCGTCCCCGCGCTGGCGCGGCGCCTCGAGCACGACGACGAGCGCGTGCGCAAGGCGGTGGCGTTGGCGCTGGCCAAGATCGGGACGCGGGCCGCGGTGGAGCCGCTGCGCCGGGCGCTGCACGACCCGTCGCCCGAGGTGCGGATGCAGGTCGCGTTGGGAATCGGCGGACAGAAATCGGCGTCGCTCGCCATGCCCCTGGTCGTCGCGATGGACGAGGAGAAAGACGAAGGCGTACTGCGCGAGCTGATCCTCGCGTTGGGACGCATCGGCAGCCCCGACGCCGTGCAGGCCCTGATCAAGTGCGCACAACCCGCGGGACGGATCTTCGGGCGCAAAGCCGCGTCGTTGCGGCTCGCGGCGGTGGAGGGGTTGCGGCTCGCCGCGACACCGGCGGCGCGCGGGACCCTCGACGGCCTGGCCGACGACGGCGACAAGCAGGTGCGGGCAGCCGCGCGGGCCGCCGTGAGCGAGCTGGGGCGGAAGCGGCGCGGCTAGATCCGCCCGTCAGGTGGGGATGAAGCTGACCTTCGGGTCGAGCCGCCGCGCGAAGGTCGCGAGCAGCCGGGCCGCCCGCTCGAGGTCCTCCCGCGCCACCATTTCGTTCGGGCTGTGCATGTAGCGGTTGGGGACGCTCACCAGTCCTGTCGGAATGCCCCGCAGGGCGTTGTAGATCGCGTCGGCGTCCGTGCCGGTGTCGTGCGGCGCCGCCTGGATGCTGTACGGGATCTTCTGCTCGTCGGCGCACGCCACCAGCATCTCGAAGACCACCGGGCTCACCGCCGAGCCGCGCGCCAGCACCGGACCGCCCCCGAGCTTGTGCTCTCCGGCACGCTTCTTTTCCGCCCCCGGCCAATCGGTCGCGTGGGTGACGTCCACCACGAGCGCGACATTCGGATCGATTCCCACGGCGCTGGTGCGGGCGCCGCCACCGGTCCAGGCGATCTCCTCGCGCGTCGTGGCGACCGCGAATACCCCGGCGTGTTTGGGCCGCTCCTCGGCGAGCAGGCGCAACGCCTCCGCCACCACGTAGGCGCCGATGCGGTTGTCGATGCTGCGCGACACGATGCGGGCATTGGGGAATTCCTGCACGCCCGCGTCGAGCACCGCGGCGTCGCCCACGCGCACGCGCTCGAGCGCTTCCGCTTTGCTCGTCGCTCCGATGTCGATCCAGAGATCCGTGATCTTCGAGACCTTGTCTATGTCCTCGCGCTTCATCAGGTGCACCGCCTGCTTGCCGATGACGCCCCGCACCGCTCCGTTCGGCCCCGTGATCACCACCCGTTGGCCCACCAGCACCTGCGAGTCCCATCCCCCGATCCCGGCGAAGTAGAGGTATCCCTCGTCGTCCACGTGCGTGATCTGCAGGCCGATCTCGTCGATGTGCCCGGCCAGCATGAGCCGGGGCGCGCCCTTGGCGTTCAACGTCGCGACCGAGTTGCCGTGCACGTCGGCCGTCACCTGATCGGCAAACGCCTTGACCTCCTCCCGCCAGATGCGTGCGGGCGCCGTTTCGAACCCGGACGGCCCGGGCGTGTCGAGCAGTCGCTTCAGGAAGGCGAGGGTATCGCGCGTCATGGTTTGGATGGCATGGGTATCGAGAGGCGTACGCGCAGACGACGCCGCACGCTGTCGGCCGCCGCGCCCGTCGCGAGGGTCGGCTGCGGGCCGACGCGCACGGGGACGGCGGAGACGCGCATCCGGCGGTCGGGGGCCACCGCGACGCGGAGAATAGCGGACAGTTGCGTCCTTGGGTCGCTTTGCACGAACACGAAGTTACCGAGCGATTGCACGATTGGCTTCCCCCGGGACCACACCACCGGCTGCAGCACGTGGGGGTGGTGCGCCAGCACGAGATCCGCGCCGGCATCGACCAGGCCGTACAACAGGTCGCGAAGATAGTCGGGCGGCTCGTCCGCATACTCCCGGCCGCCATGGACGCTCACCACGATCAGGTCCGCCCGGCCGCTGGCCTTGAGCGCGCGGACGGCGGGGTAGACCCAGGCGGTGTCGCCCCACGCCACCCACTTGGCGCCGGCGTGCTTGTAGAAGGTGTACGGGGCCGGATTCCAGGCGCGCGTGATCGCGAAAAACGCCACCCGCCAGCCCCGGCGCTCGAGGATCACCGGCTGCTCCGCCATGTCGCGCCCGAACCCCGAACCAACGAAGCGTACGCCCGCGCGCGTGAGCTGCCGCATCGTCTCTTCGGCGGCGGGTTCCCCGCCGTCCCAGGCGTGGTTGTTCGCCGTGCTCACGATGTCGAAACCGGCCCGCGCCAGGGCCAGGGCGGCGATCGGAGGCGCCGCGAACACGCCTCCCGAGTCGGGCACGAGCGACGTGTCCGGGGCGATCGGGCTCTCGAGGTTTCCGAAGGTGATGTCCGCTCCGCGCAGCGACTCGAGCAGGGCCCGGAAGGGATAGAGCGTATCGGCCTGCAGCAGTCCCGCCCCGGCGACACGCCGGTCCAGGTTCACGTCCCCCACCGCGCACAGCCGCAGCGTGTCCGTGGGCTGCTGCAGCAGCCCGCGTGGCACGTTCCCAGACGCCACGTTCCACGAAAGCAGCAGCACGCCGATCATCATCCTGTCAGCCGGCCGTCAACGGGCGATCAACGCAGCGAGCAGCTCGGCCGCATCCACCAAACGTGGCCCCGGACGTGACGTATAGGCTTGGCCGTCGACGAACTCGACGCGGCGGCCGTGCAGTGCCCGCGCCGCGCCGGCGCGCACGGCGTCCAGCTCGACCCTGGCGCGGGCGGTATCGAACCCGCACAGCGCCACCAGGATCAGGTCGGGCTGGAGGGCCGTCAGGTCCGCCCAGGACCGTCGCCGCGAGGGCTCACCCGGCCTGCCGGCCACGTCCTTGCCGCCGGCGAGCTCCACCAGCTCCGGCACCCAGTGCCCCGCGACGTAGGGGGGATCGACCCATTCCAGCACCAGGACCCGCGGTTTCCGTAGGGGCGCAGCATGCTGCGCTCCTACCATCCCGGGCCGCTGGGCCCGGGCCGCGACGCGCCGCAACCGGTAGCGCAGTCCCGCCAGCAGCTCCTCGGCCTCGTCCCGCAGCTCCAGGGTCTCTCCCACTGTGGCGATGTCTTTGAGCACACCGTTCAGCGTGTGCGCGTGCAGCGTCACGACCCACGGGATCGGGATCAGCGTCGTCACCACACGCGCGAGGTCGGACGCGCCGAGCGCGCAGACCTCGCACACCGACTGCCCGATCAGCACGTCGGGGCGCAGGTGCGCCACGAGCTCGACGTCCACCTCCACGGTCGCGACCCCGGTGCGCTTCGCGTCTGCCACCGCACGGTCGATTGCGCCCGATGGGAGCGCTGGATCGATCCGGCTGCGTGTGACGCGGGGGAGGGAGCGCACCTGGGGCGGAAAGTCGCATTCGTGTGACACGCCGACCAGCCGACCCATCGCGCCGAGCGCGGCTACGATCTCGGTCGCGGCGGGGAGCAACGACACGATGCGCATGTCGATAATCTAGGGGTCAGGGAGTAGAGGGGCGGGTCGGGAAACGTAGGGCCGGGTCGGGAAAAGTAGGGGCGCAGCATGCTGCGCCCCTACACCGCGCGTTTCACCTGTCATTCTTTCCGCAGGCCGACCCGGTACAGCAGCGCCCCCAACGCCGCGAACAGCCCGAACGCGAGCGCGTTCGAGGCGGGCAGACGCCCTAGACTGTGGGACACAGGCACGCGCTCGGCGAGCGCGTCCGCCGACCCGAGGACGCCCGCGATCGCCGCCAACACGATCCCGCAGATGGCGCCCCCTGCAATCAGGCCGCTCGAGAACAGGACGCCCGGTCCCGACTCGACCTCTGCGATCGACTGTTGCCGGGCGTGGGAGCGGCGCTCGATCAGCCAGCGCACCACGCCGCCGGCGAACAGAGCCGAGGACGTGGAGATCGGGAGGTACACGCCCACGGCGACGGGCAGGGCCTGCACTCCCATCAGCTCGATGGCGATGGTGATGAACACGCCCAGCAGCACCAGGGCCCACGGCAGTTTGTGGGTGAGGATGCCGTCGGTGATGAGCGCCATGATCGTGGCCTTGGGCGAATCGAGGCGGGGGATGACCCTGCCGCGATAGTCGCGGATGCGACCGCCGATGCCGGGGTCGAGCACGTAGCGCAGCTGGTGTGTCGCCGGGTCCATCAGGTACTTGCCCGCCGCGACGCCCTGCGTGAGGACGTACACGCGGACGACCTGGTAAGTGGCCTGGTCGGCGGAATCGCCGCCCGCGATGCGGAACCCCGACATGGTGGCCGGAAGCACCTCGACCGGCGCCCGGCCGCCGGGAGGCGGTGTCAGCGACTGCGTGCCGAAGGCGGCGTGGGTCTCGGGCACCGGGTACGTGTAGGCGCGGTTGAGCAGGGTGAGGGTCCAGCCGACGGCCAGCGCCGACGCGAGGGCTCCGACGAGGATGGCGATCTGCTGGCGCCGTGGAGTCGAGCCTACGAGAAAGCCGGTCTTCAGGTCCTGCGACGTGTTGCCGGCGTTCGCGGTCGCCACCGCGACCACCGCCGCGATCGACAGCGCCTGCACGCGGTGGTCCACACCGGTCCAGCCGATCGCGACGAAGATCAGGCACGTACCGAGCAACGCCGCGATCGTCATGCCGGAAATCGGGTTCGCGGAGGAGCCGATCTGCCCGCAAATGCGGGAGGACACGGTGGCGAAGAAGAACCCGAAGATCACGATGAGCGCCGCGCCGAGCAGATTCACGCCGAGCTGCGGCAGCAGGGTGAGGACGATGGCGAGCGCGATCGAGCCGCCGACCGTGAGGGAGATGGGGAGGTCGTCCTCGGTGCGCGGCCGCGTCATCGTCTGGCTCAGCCCGGACCCGCGCAGGTCTTTGAGGCTGGAGGCGAACGAGCTCATGATGGTCGGAAGCGAGCGCGCCAGGGCGATGATCCCGGCCGAGGCGACGGCGCCGGCCCCGATGTAGAAAACGAAGCTGGAGCGCAGGTCGCCCGGACTCATGTCCCGGATCAGTTTGACCGCCGGAAACCCGAATGGCTCGGTGAGGCCCGATCCCACCAGCTTGATGGCGGGGGCGAGCACCAGGTAGGCGAAACAGCCGCCGGCAAACAGGTAGCCCGCGATGCGCGGGCCGATGATGTACCCGACTCCCATGAGCTCGGGGGATGTCTCGGTGAACACGGCGGCTCCGGGATAGAAGGCGAGCGCCTTCCCGGGCACGTCGGGCCAGAGCTTGAGCCCGCCCATCAGGAACTTGTAGACGAAGCCGACGCCGAACGCCTGAAACACCCGCTTGGCCTGGAGGCCGCGCTCCTCGCCGGCGATCAGGACCTCCGCGCAGGCGGTGCCCTCGGGATAGATCAGCGTGTCGTGCTCCTTGACGATCAGGGCGCGACGCAGCGGGATCATCATCAGCACGCCCATCAGCCCGCCGGCCGTGGCGAGCAGCGCCACGCGACCGATTTCGAGGTCGTAGCCCATCAAGAGGATGGCCGGGATGGTGAATACCACGCCGGCGGCCACGGAGTCGCTGGCCGAGCCCGTGGTCTGCACGATGTTGTTTTCGAGAATGGAGGTGCGGCCGAGGGCGCGGAAGATCGTGATCGAGAGCACCGCGATCGGGATGGAGGAGCTCACGGTGAGCCCGATCTTGAGTGCCAAGTAGACGCTCGATGCGCTGAAGATGAGCCCGAGGATCACGCCCAGCGTCAGCGCGCGCGGTGTGAGTTCGGCGGGGAAGTGGGTGGCGGGGATGTAGGGTTCGTGAGCGGGCATAGGGGGCAGAATCTGAGGGCCTGCGGCAACAGTCGGTAGAGGGCCGTGAGGCCGGGGTTTGTGTGCGCCCCGTCACGGGGCCGGTGTTCGCGATGCTGCCCGAATGTGACAAAACTGCGCAATCCGCACGGAACCTGGAGTGAGTCTCTCGGGGTACACAGGCCCGGTGACTTGGGACACCCTCCTACCGAATCTCCAGCGGGCCCTTGGCGGGCGATACGTGCTGGAGCGGCGCCTCGGCCACGGCGGCATGGGTGTGGTCTATCTGGCACGCGAAGTGAGCCTCGAGCGCCGCGTCGCCCTCAAACTGCTCACTCCCGACCGGGCCCTGCAGCCCAACGCCAAGGAGCGTTTCCTCCAGGAGGCGCGAACCGCGGCCCAACTGTGGCACCCGGGCATCATCCCGATTTTCACGGTGGACGAGGTCCGCGACTTCGTGTTTTTCGTCATGGCCTACGTGGAGGGCCAGACGTTGGGGCAGCGGGTGCGCGGCGACGGGCCCCTGAGCTACGCCGCGGTCGCGCGCATGCTCAAGGAGGTCGCGCGCGCGCTCGACTACGCGCACGCGAAGGGCGTGGTGCATCGCGACGTGAAACCAGACAACATCCTGATGGAGCTCCGGAGCGGGCGGGCGCTGGTCTCCGACTTCGGCATCGCCCGCGTGAACGGGGGCGGCACCACGGACCCTCGGCGGGTGGTGGGAACGGCGGAGTTCATGAGCCCGGAGCAGGCCGTGGGCGGGCCCGTGGACGCGCGTAGCGATCTGTACTCGCTCGGCGTGGTGGGGTTCTTCGCGCTGTCGGGCCGGCTCCCGTTCGACGGCCCCGATGCCATGACGGTGCTGGCACGCCACGTGACCGATCCTCCACCGCCGGTCGCGTCGCTCGCCCCGGGGGTACCGGATCGTCTGGCCGAGGCGATCGACCGCTGTCTCTCCAAGGATCCCGCCGCGCGCTACCCCAGCGGCGAGGCCTTCGCCGTCGCGGTCTCCGCGGCGCTCGACCGGCGCACGGCGGTCGCCGTCCGGGCGTTCCTCACCGAGACGCGCCAGCTCTCGACCCGCAGCCTCTTCTATGGCGCCTTCGCGAGCATCGCGCTGCCACTGCTGGTCTTGCAGATCCTCGAGCTGCGCGATGCCCAGCCTCGGGCCGGGGCGATCGCCGTCGCGGTTGCGATCGTGGCGGCGCCGCTCGCTGTCATGGTGGCGCGGGTGCGGCGGCTGCTGCAGGCGGGATTCGGGCGCAGGGACTTGACCGACGCGCTGCGGGCGGAGCTGTTCCACCGGCGCGAGGAGCTGGCGTTTCTCTACGGGGAAGGACCGTCGCGGCTCGAGCGGGTGTCGCGCCGTGTGTGCTACCTGGCGCTCGCCATCTCGGCGGGCGTGGTGATCACGCTGGAGCGGACCCCGGCGCTCGCCGCCCGCGCGCTCGTCCCGATGGTGTGGGCCGCTGCCACCGTGCTGGCGCTCCTCGCCGCCGTGGTAGCGCGAAGCCGCACGGAGCATCGCACCGACCCCAAAGCCGAGCGGCGGCTGCGCTTCTGGAAGGGACTACCGGGGCGCTGGCTCTTCGCCTTGGCGCGATTGCATCTCCCTCGGCCGGGGGGTGGGCAAGGCGGGGTTACGCCCCCACTGGGCGCGCGCGGTGCCTGACCCGGGCCAGCCGCCGGGCGGCTTCCTGTAACAGGTCCTCAGTCTTGCAGAAGGCGAATCGCACCAGCCGCCGCCCCAGCTCCGGGCGGCTGAAGAAGCTCGACCCCGGCACGGGAGAGACGCCGATCTCCTTGGTCAGCCAGACGGAGAACTCGTCGTCGGGCAGCGTCGAGACGCTGGAGAAATCCGCCAGGACATAGTACGCGCCCTGCGGCGGCGTGCAGCGGAAGCCCGCGTCCACCAGGGCTCGGCACAACAGGTCGCGGCGGGCGCGGTACTCGCGGGCGAGCGTCGCATAGTAGTCGTCGTCCAGCGTCTCCAGCCCCACGGCGATCGCCTCCTGCAGCGGCGCGGGCGCGCCCACGGTCAGGAAATCGTGCACCTTGCGGATCGCATCGCTGGTGGCCGGCGGTGCGACGATCGTCCCCACGCGCCAGCCCGTCACGCTGAACGTCTTCGACGCGCCGCTGATGGTGATGGTGCGCTCGCGCATCCCGTCGAGCGTCGCGATCGGGATGTGCTCGCCCTCGTAATAGATGTGCTCGTAGATCTCGTCGGTGACGGCGTAGGCATCGTGCCGCCGGCAGAGCTGGGCAATGGCCTCGAGCTCGCGCCGCGTGAGCACCCGGCCCGTGGGGTTGTTCGGTGTGCACACGACAATGGCACGCGTCCGCTGGGAGAAGGCGGCCGCGACCCGGTCGAGATCCAGCTCGGCGTCCACCGGCATGGGCACGTACACCGGCTTGGCGCCGCACAGGATCGCGTCCGGGCCGTAGTTCTCGTAAAACGGCTCGAACACGATCACTTCGTCGCCGGGGTCGACGATGGCGAGGAGGGCCGACGCCATCGCCTCGGTGGCGCCGCACGTCACGGTGATCTCCGTTTCGGGATTCACCGTCATGCCGTACCAGTCGGCGTACTTGCGGGTCAGGGCGTCGCGCAAACGCTTCGCGCCCCAGGTGATGGCGTATTGGTTCACGTTGTCCGCGATGGCGCGCGCGGCGGCCTGTTTCAGCACCTCGGGCGCGGCGAAGTTCGGGAACCCCTGCGCCAGGTTGATGGCATCGTGCTCGCTCGCGAGCCGCGTCATGCCGCGGATCACCGATTCGGTGAAGCCGTGGGTGCGTCGGGCGGTATGCATGCTGGGGAACTTACAACGAGGAAGGCCCCGGCGAGACTGCCGGGGCCTTCAATCCGATAGGGCCTATAGGAGATTCCCGAACGAAATGAAGTCGGCGCCGTCCCCATCCGCGAGGGGGAAGGTGAATCCGAAAACGCCGCCTCCGCAATCCGCCCCGCTCGTCGGGTCGGTCTCATGCCACGTCGTATTCGACGGCAGCACCTCGCAGACCGTATACGTGCCGGCCGGGACGCCGGTGAAGATATAGTTGTTCCCCTCCGAGTCGAGGCTCACGTCGCTCGAGACCGCGGTGGCGATGACCGCGCCGCTCGCGTCCCTGAGCTCCACACACCAGCCACCGAGTAAGGGAGAATTTTGGGTCGGATCATCCAGGAACACCTGTCCCGTGATCGTCCCGGTGCCCGTGCCCGGTCCGGAATTGACGCACCCGGGGGGCGGGGGTTGCGGTGCGCACTGCCCCTGATGGGCGTGTACCTCCCCCGAGTCCGAGCGATGCTCGTCACCTTGACCGTTGTCGCAATTGAGGCCTTGGGGACTCTGGGACACGCCGACGAGGAACGGTGTAGTCGCCAAGGCAAGCACTACTATGAGGGCTCGCATTTTCCTTATCCCCCTCCCGTTAAGGCTGAGGAGGGGCGCGGCGGCCTCAGCGGGTCTTACGACTGGGCACGCCGAAGCTTGCGGCCAGCGGCAGGACAAGCTGTGCCGCTCGTCACGTTATCCCTGCGACATCAGTTGTTACGGTTACTTTTCTACAGCTTCAGCTTCACGTCGATGTCCACCAGCACTTCGCTCGGCGCGCTGAGGAACACCACGCGGTCCTCGCTGCGGTGAATCACCATCCGCACCGGCGGGCCCTTGCCCTTGCCACGTCCCCGGTTGCCCCGCCGATACCAAACGACCACGTCGCGCCCGCTGTTTTCCACCCGCACGACCTCGTAGCCCCGCTGTACGAGCACGTCCTTGGTGACGACCAGAGCGCGATCGGTCGTCACGGCATACTTCTTAGGGCCCTTCCCTTGCGCTGCGAGCGGGGTTGCCACGAGCCCCAGCGCCACCAGCGTCCAGCCGATGTGTCTCACGCCGCACGCTCCTTTCCTTCATTCATTTCAGCAACTGCTTCGCGATGGTGTTCAGCTGCATGTTGCTCGTCCCCTCGTAGATCGCGCCGATCTTCGCGTCGCGGTAGAACTTCTCCACGGGGTACTCTTTCGTGTACCCGTATCCACCGAACAGCTCCACGGCGAGCGACGTCACCCGCTCGGCCACCTGCGCGGCGAACAGTTTGGCCATCGCCGCCTGGGTCGTGTAGGGCTCGCCCGCGTCCTCGAGCCTGGCCGCGTTGTACACCATCAGCCGGGCCGCCTCGAGCTCGGTGGCCGCCTGGGCCAGCTGGAACTGCACCCCCTGGAACTCCGCGACCGGCCGGCCGAACTGCTTGCGCTCCTTCACGTACTTGAGGGCGGCGGCGAGCGCTCCGCGCGCGACGCCGATCATCTGGGCGCCGATGCCGATCCGGCCCGTGTTGAGCGTCTCGATGGCGACCTTGTAGCCCATGCCCACCTGGCCCACCAGGTTCGCCGCCGGCACCTCGCAGCCGTCGAGGATCAGCTCGCAGGTGCTCGACGCGCGGATGCCGAGCTTGTCTTCTTTCTTGCCGACCGAGAACCCCTTGAACCCGCGCTCCACCGCGAACGCGGTGATGCCCTTGTAGCCTTTGGTAAAGTCGCTGTTCGCGAAGATCACGAACAAGCCCGCCTCGGCCCCGTTGGTGATCCACAGCTTGCGCCCCTCGAGGATCCACTTGTCGCCGGCCCGCGTCGCGCGGGTCTGGAGCCCGAACGCGTCCGATCCCGACTCGGGCTCGGACAGCGCGTAGGCGCCGAGCAGATCGGTGGCGAGCCGCGGCAAATAGCGGTTGTGGATCTCGTCGCTCGCCCACTTGATGAGCAGCGCGTTGACGAGGGTGTTCTGCACGTCCACGAAGATCGCGAGTGAGGCATCGACCGCCGACAGCTCCTCCACCGCGAGCACTGTCATCAGCAGGCTGCCGCCCGCTCCGCCGTGCGCCTCCGGGATCTCGATTCCCATGAGACCCAGCTCGAAGCACTGGGTGAGCAGGGCGCGGTCGAGCGAGCCGGCCCGCTCCATGGCGGCGACGCGCGGGCGGACGGCGCGCTCCGCGAAGTCGCGCACGGTGCGGCGGAACAGCTCTTCTTCCTCGGAGAGCCGGGTGAGGGGGGGGTTGGCCGTTTGCTCGGGCATCGCGGTCCCAATCTAGCCGTCGGACGCTGTCACCGTATTATAGGTGCTATGGTCCGTCGCGCCGCCGTCCGACCGGTGCTCGTCATCGCATGCGGGAGCTTCGGGATGGCGGCTCCGGCATGGGCGCAGGGCACCGCGCTCTTGCGGGGGGTGGTCTACGACAGTCTGATCAGCGCGGCACCGCTCGAGGGCGCCGAGGTTTGGGTCGAAGGCACCAATCGCACGGCGCACACCGACGCCTCCGGGCGCTTCGAGCTGGCCGCACTGGCGGCCGGGCGCTACCGGCTGACGTTCGATCACCCGGTCCTCGACTCGACCGGCCTGGCGGCGCCCCCGGTCGTCGTGGACGTTGCCGAGGGCAATACGACGGCAGTGAGCCTCGCGACACCTGGTCCTGCTACGGCGCATCGCACCTTGTGTCCGCACGATCCCTGGCAGAAGACGGGAGCGATTCTCGGGCTGGTGCGCGACGCGGCCGACAGCAAGCCGCTGCCGGACGTCAGCGTGACGGCCCATTGGACCATCTACGTCCTCGGCACAGGGTCGGTCCGTGCCGAGCCGGGCACGACCGCCGCGCGTTCGGACGCGTCCGGGCGCGTGTTGCTGTGCGCTGTGCCCACGGACGTGGCGGTGCTCCTCCAGGGGAAGGCCGGCGAGGGCCCAGTCGGCATGGTGCTGGTGGATCTGGCGGGGCGCGCGTTCGGCCGCGCCGCCCTGGATTTGGCCGTGGGGGCCGCCACCGGAGCCGTCACCGGCGTGGTGCGGAAGCGGAACGGCGCCTTCGTGCCGGGAGCAACCGTGGTCGCAATCGGTACCGACAGCCGCACCGAGGCGGACGAGTCCGGGGGCTTCACGCTCCGAGACGTGCTGGCGGGCCCCCATATCGTCGAGGCGCACGCCATCGGGTATCCACCGGGACGGGCCCAGACCATCGTCCGGCCCGGTCGTATGCAACGCGTAGAAATCGTCATGGGCGACTCGGTGCCCGTCCTCGATCCGGTCACGGTGGAAGGACGCTACGAGCCCTATCTGGCGCAGGTGGGCTTCAGCCACCGACGCAACACGACGCTGGGGCACTTCCTCGATACCACCGATATCCAGAAAGCTGGCGCGGCACGGTTCGAGGAGGTGTTTCGCATGGTTCCGGGGGTGCAGTTGCGCCCTAACGGATCCGGCTATCTGGTGGAGCTGCAGCGGGGGCAGGGTCAGATCGACAATCCCGCGCTCGCCAACTACTGTCCTCCGGCGTATTTCATCGACGGCGCGTACTTCCCCCTCCCGCCGACTCAGACCCCGTCGCTGCCGCTCGTTCCACAGGAGATCCTCGGGATCGAGGTCTATTCCAACCTGTTCAGCGCCCCCCCCCAATATCAGCGCCGGGACAGCGGCTGCGGGGTGATCCTGATCTGGACGAAGCGCGGGGTTCCCCGCCGCAAACGGTAGTGGTTGCGGGGGCCGCGTAGCGGCGACATATTCCCGCACCTTTAAGGGTAAGCGACATGGGTACCGCCGTCACATGTCGTTTTCCCGGGGTGCGTCTTTCCTCGCTCCCCGGAATTAAGGTCTCGCGGCCCTGCTCATGTAGGGCCGCTGGACCCTCAGACGTTTCTGTGCCCGGCGGTACCCCACCCGCAGCATTCATCCTCACACAAGGAGACAGCGCATGAGCAAGCACGCAGTGTTTGCGGCAGCCGTCGTTGCGCTCAGCCTGACCCCGGTGCCGGCCCGTGCCCAGGGTCGCGACGTCACGGGCCGCGTGACACGCGCGGTCGGCGGGGTACCGGTGGGCCTGGCGACGATCAGCGAATTCGGCGGCCCAAGCGTCACCCAGTCGGCGGCCGACGGCACGTTCCGCATCACGGTCGCGGCGGGCGACGTTCGACTCCTGGTCCGCGCGATCGGCTACCAGAAGAAGGAAGTGCTCGTGAAGGCCGGCGAGTCGAACGTTGTGGTGCCCCTCGCGGAGGATCCTTTCAAGCTCGAGGCGGTCGTGGTGACGGGCCAGGCGACGACGCTCGAGCGCCGTAACGCGACCACGGCGACGGTAAACGTCTCGAGCGAGGAGGTCAACAGGGCTCCAGCGGCCTCGCTGGAGCAGGCGCTCCAGGGCAAGGTGCCGGGCGCGATGGTCTCGATGAACAGCGGCGCTCCCGGCGGCGGCGGTCAAATACAGGTCCGCGGGATCACGTCGATTCTCGGAGCCGGCCAACCGCTGTTCGTCGTGGACGGCGTCATCATCTCCAATGATGCCATCTCCGATGGCGCCAACTCCATCACCGGGGCCGGCGCTCGGACGACCGCTGCGGGCATTGGCAGCACGCAGGACGCGCTCGTGAACCGGCTTGCCGACCTGAACATGCAGGAGATCGAGTCGATAGAGGTGCTCAAGTCGGCGGCGGCGACGGCGATGTACGGGTCCCGCGCCACCAACGGCGTCGTCATCATCAAGTCCAAGCGGGGGGCCGGCGGCGCGCCCCGGTTCAATCTCTCGAGCCGTCTGGGGCGGAGCGTGGCCTACCGGCTGCTCGGTACGAGGCAGTTCCACACGGTCGCCCAGGTGCGCACGCTCCCCTACGGCAACGGGGCGGGAAAGGCAGACAGTGCGTTGCTGGCGGCGCTCTACCCGAGCGGTCAGATCCCGTTCACTCACGACTATGAGAGCGAGTTGTACAACAACGGGGAGCCGAATTACGAGCTCACGGGAAGCTTCAACGGCGGCACGCCGACGACGCAGTACTTCGTGAACCTGACGGGGCGTAACGAAGCAGGCACCGCGCCGAACACGAATGCACGGCTGTACACGCTCCGGACCAACGTCGATCAGTCGCTTGCTGACGGAAAAGTCAAGGTCAACCTCGGTCTCAACATCACGCGCAACAGCGACAACCGCGGCCTCTCGAACAACGACAATACCTGCACGTCGCCGATCTACTGTTTCGCCTACACGCCCGGCGTGATCAACCTCGACTCGACGGACGCGACGGGGACGTTCGTGCGAAACCCGTTCAATGGCGGCGGGGCGACGGTGTCCAACCCGTTCGAGACCTTCCGGTTCCTGCGGCTCAATGAGCTGACGTTCCGCCAGATCGGCGACGTCACCGCCACGTGGTCCGCGCTGAATACGGCGCAACACCAGGTGTCGCTGTCGATCCTCGGCGGCTTCGATCGCGCCCAGGTCTCGGGCGATGTCTTCTCCCCGTCATTCCTCCAGTACGAGAATCCACGGGCATCGGATGGATTCTCGGGTCGAACGGTGCGCACGGAGGGAAACATCTTCAATTACAACCTGCGCTACTCCGGGACCTGGGCGTACCAGCCATCCAGCGGGATATCGCTAACCACGACGGCCGGTTTCGACTACGAGACGCAGTATCTCCGTGTCGTGCGCACGCGGGCCCGCGGCTTGTTACCCGGCGTCGAGACCACGAATAGCGGTACCGTGCTCGACGAGGCGGATCAGGTCCTGGGCGACTTCCGGGACGACGCGCTGTGGGCCAATGAACAGGTGCTGGCCCTCGACGAACGGCTGGCGCTCGTCGCCGGGGTCCGCGCCGATCGCTCCAGCGCCAACGGCAACCGCACCGTGCGGAATGTCTTCCCCCACGCCTCGGCCTCCTACCGCTTCACCGACCTTGGCGACTTGTTCAACGAGGTCAAGCTCCGGGGGGGCTGGGGCCGCACCGGGAACCGGCCGCGCTATGCGGATCGGGACGTCGTGTTGAACGCCGGCACCACGATTGGCGGCATCCCGACCTTGGTACAAGCCCCGATCGCGGGCAATGCGGACATCAAGCCCGAGACCCTCAACGAGATCGAGGCCGGCGCCGATGTCACGTTCCTCAATCGGCGGCTGCAGTTCGAAGGGACGGCGTACCGGCGGAAGATCACGGAGCTCCTACTGCAGCCCGCCACGATCCCATCCGGCGGCCTCACGAACCTGATCATCAACGGTGGAGAGCTCAGGACCCGCGGCATCGAGGCTGCCTTGAGCGCGGCGGTGATGCAGCGGAGCGATATGGATCTGAATTTCCGCGCCACGTTCACGAAGATGAGACAGGATATCCAGAATCTCCCGACGACGGTGCCGCGTTTCCCGGCTCCTGGCTCCTTCGGCGCGGCCTTTGGGCGCAACTTCATCAGCCCCGGGGGACACACGACCTGGATCTGGGGCAACGTGCCGTTGGACTCGAGCGGCAAGATTCTCCCCGTCGGCTCGATTGTCACCAATCCCAACGCCGTCGTGGCCATTCGCGATACAGTCGCTGGCGACTATAACCCCGATTTCATGATGGCATTTTCGAGCTCGTTCCGGTGGAAGCGGCTCACGCTCTCCATGACCGTGGACTGGCAGCAGGGCGGCCAGGTGGCGGACATGACCCGCACGCTGTGGGACGAGGGTGGAACCTCGCGGGACTACGATGACCCGATCACCCGGAAGAGCATGGGCAGCGGCTGGGACTTGAAGAACATTCCCGCTAATTATGTCACCCCGGCCGGGGACACCCTTCCCTACACGACGGGTTCATTCCGCTACAACTCATGGGGCGGCGGTACCGACGTTCGCGCCTACGTCGAGAACGCCACGAACGTCACTCTGCGGGACGTCTCGCTGAGCTATCAGGCTCCCGACCGCTGGGTCCAGGCACTGGGAGCCCAGTCGCTGCGGCTCAACCTCCAGGCCCGCAACCTCTTGAAGTTCACCGGCTACTGGAGCTTCGATCCGCAGTTCAACAACTTCGGCGCGACGAACCTGAACCGCTTCATCGATCTGGCGCCGTACCCGTCGAACCGCCAGTTCTACCTGTCCGTGGACGTGGGGTGGTGACCCATGCGACCCGACACTAAGGGATCTCAACCCACCGTCCTCGAGAGGATTTCGACCATGAGACGCACTCTCGCGAGCCTCGTGATGGCGGGTGCCGTCACGCTGGTTGGCTGCAATCTTGACCTGACGAATCCCAACAACCCCACGCTGGCAGGCTGCCTCACCAATCCTCGGGAATGCACCAGCCGGATGATCGCCGGCGTCATGGCCACCTACCGGTCGAACCGCACGGATCAAATCCGAGCCCTCGGCAGCTTCGGTCGTGAAACGTATTACATGTTCATCACGGACGGGCGGTTCATCACTGGCCCGTACCGCGACTGGAAGCAGAACAACGCGTTCGACGCGGGTACGCAATGGGCGGGGCGTTACGGGAACTATCGCAATGCCTACGCCGCGATGCAGATCATCAACAGCACGACCGCCCTTACGGACTCCGAAAAGGCCGGAGGGATAGGCGTGCTCAAGACGTTCATCGCGCTGGACCTGCTTCACGTAATCGAGGCGCGCGACTCGATCGGCGGGGTCGTGGACATGACGAATGACGTGAACGCCGTGCTGCCGATCGTCAGCCGGGATTCCGTCTACGCATGGATCTCGGCCAAGCTCGATGAAGCGAGGCCGGAGATCGACTCGGCCGGAGCGGCCTTTTACTTTCCCATCTACACCGGCTTCTCGGTAGGTGTGCCGGCGAACGCCAATACGCCGGCCGGCTTCGCTCAGTTCAACCGTGCGATCAAAGCCCGTGTCGAAGCAAAGCGCGGGTCGCTGGGGTGCGGAGCAACCTGTTATAACGCCGCGTTGACGGCGCTCGGCCAAACCTGGGTCGCCGACCTCACGGCGGCGAATCGCGACAACGGTGTCTACACGGTCTACTCGAGTTCGTCGGGTGACTTCCTCAACAACGCTTCTTTCGCGGGGTCGCTCGGGAGCGACCTCTACGTGCATCCGGGCATCGATTCGATCGCGAGCGTCGCCCTGGACGATCGCTATCGCCGCAAGATATCATTGTGCCCGGCTAACAGCCCGCGTTCGGAGGCCGGTGTCACCGCGTCGCATCGCCCGTGTACGTACGCGGGTATCAGCACGCCGATCCCGATCATCCGGAACGAGGAGCTGGTGTTGTTGCGGGCGGAGGCGGAATGGTTTACGGGGGCAACAGCCACCGCGACTACTGACCTGGCCGCCGTACGGGCGAATTCAGGCGGCTCGAACGGCGGCACGTCCGTTGTCGCGTTCCCCGCACCGGCAAGCGACTCGCAGTTCGTGAGCGAGTTGCTGTTGCAGCGCACGCTGTCGCTGTACCAGGAAGGGCAGCGTTGGGCGGACTACCGCCGCCTCAAAAGGCTCGCGGAGCTCGGCAGATTGCCCCAGGACACGTTGGCGCGCTTCACCGTCGCTCCGTTTAGTGTGCTCCCGAACCAGGAATGCGATTCCCGGAAACGGGCGGGTAACCCTGGTGGCGTACCGCTGAGCTGTCCAGGCAACCCAGTCCCGTAAAGATCGCAGTAGCATGAATCACTACGGCGCCCGGGATCGCTCCCGGGCGCCGTTGCGTTGACGATCCTTCGCCCGCCGCACGAACTTGAGCCCCGACCACACCTCGTCCACCGCCGCCACCTTCACGTCCACGAGACCATGCGCGAGCCCGATCGCGCGGATCCCGTCCTCGGTGAGATCGGTCGCCACGCCGGACGCCTTCTTGGGCCACGAGATCCACAACATGCCGGCCGGCGCGAGCGCGCGCTCGAACGCCGGGAATCGGCGCTCGAGTTCCCCCTTCCGATCCGTGAAGAACTGAATGAAATCGAGCGGGCCGACGACAGTCGGCTGGCGCCTCACCCGCAGCGGCAACTTGCCCAGCACGCGCTCATAGCCGCGGGGCGCATTGAGGATCGCGATGTGCATCTCGGGCTTGATCCCGAGCTTGGCGAGCAGCGGCCTGCCGGAGTAGCCGGAGGCTACCCGTCCCCCTTCCCTCGTCCCTCCTCCCCGGCGCTTCACCGCCCTCTGTACATCACCCGCCAGATCGTGCCCGCCGCGTCGTCCGTGATATACAGCGACCCGTCCGGCCCCACGGCGACACCCACCGGCCGGTGCTTGGGTCCCGCGGGGTCCTCCTTCCAGAAACCGTCCGCGAACGTCTCGTAGCCGCCCACGGGCTTGCCGTTCTTGAAGGGCACGAACCCCACGCGGTAGCCCGCCTGGGGGAGCGGTGCGCGGTTCCACGACCCGTGGAACGCGATGAACGCGCCGCCCCGATAGCGCTCGGGGAACTGGGTCCCCGCGTAGAACGTCAGGCCGTCGGGCGCCCAGTGGCCCGGGAACGCCACCAGGGGCTCCTGCTTGTCCTTGCAGCGTCCCACCTGCTTGCCGTCGCCGCCGTACTCGGGCGCGAGCACCAGGTGGCCCAGCTCGGCGTCGTGGTAGCAGTACGGCCAGCCGAAATCGGCGCCTTGCGAGAGCTTGAAGAACTCCTCGGACGGCTTCTCGGCGCTCTGCTCGATGGTGAACAGCTTGGACCAATTCTGCCCCAGCTGATCCCGCCCGTGTTGCGTGGCGTACAGCTCACCCGAGGGCGCGAAGGCGAGCCCGACGGCGTTCCGGATCCCCGTGGCGAACCGCGTCCCGCTCAGCCGGGTCTGGTCGTGCGTGGTCGCGTCGAACCGCCACACGCCGGCCCGATAGGCGAGCTCGGGGCAGGGGTCCTCGCCGGGCGACTCGTTCGAGCGGTCTGCGACCTGACAGGAGTTGGTGGCCGAGCCGAAGTTCACGAACAGGGTCCGGCCGTCGGGGGAGAGGGCGAGGTTCTTGGCGCTGTGGCCGCCCGTGGGCAGGTCCTTCACGATCACGTCCGGGGTGCCCAGCGGCGTGAGGCTTCCGGCACGCATGGCGTAGCGATACACCGTGGACGACGTGCTGGTGTACAGCACGCCGTTTCCGAGTGCGATTCCGGTGCCGCCCTCGCCGCCGAACGTCTGCCGCACGTCGGCCTTGCCGTCGCCCGTGGTGTCCCGCAGGGCGAGCACGCCCCCCGAGCCGGAGCGCCCGCCGGCGGTCGCGACGAACAGGTCCCCGTTCGGGGCGACGGCGAGGTGCCGGGCAGTCCCCACCTGATCGGCGACCACGACGGCGCAGAAGCCTTCGGGGAGCGTGAGGCCTGCGTTCCCGGGATCGCAGGCGGGCAGCCGGACCCTAAGGGACTCCCTGACGGTCGCCGGCGGACGGGCGGACAGTGACAGCGCGGCAAGGCCGGCTGCGGCGATCGCTTTACGCATCATGCTTTTTTCCCTCCGACGGGCCCGCCAGCATCTCCCGGATGCCGCCGAGCGACGCCAGCACGCCCGTCGCTTCGTAAGGTAGGTAAATGACCTTGTTGCTCTGGGGACTCGTGACCATCTCCTTGAGCGCTTCGATATAGCGGATGGCGATCAGGTACCGTGCCGGATCGCCGCCGGTCCCCTTGATGGCGGTCGTGATGCGCTCGATCGCCTGGGCCTCCGCTTCGGCCACCTTGAGGCGGGCGTTCGCCTCGGCCTCGGCCGCGAGGATCCTGGCCTGCTTCTGGCCCTCGGCCTGATTGATCTCGGATTGCCGGATGCCTTCCGACTGCAGGGTGCGCGATTGCTTTTCCGCCTCGGCGGTGAGGATCGCGGCGCGCCGGTCGCGCTCGGCGCGCATCTGCTTCTCCATCGCGTCGCGGATGTCGCGCGGCGGGTTGATGTCCTTGAGCTCGACCCGGCTCACTTTCGCGCCCCACTTGTGCGTCGCCTCGTCCAGGATCTCGCGCAGTTTGGCGTTGATCGTGTCCCGCGACGAGAGCACGTGGTCCAGCTCCATCTCACCGATCACGTTCCGCAGCGTGGTCTGCGTCAGCTTCTCGATCGCATCGGGAAGGTTGGCGATCTCGTACGTGGCGCGCACAGGATCGGTAATCTGAGAATAAATGAGCGCGTCGATCTCGACCACGACGTTGTCTTTCGTGATCACGTTCTGGCGTGGGAACACGTATACCGTCTCGCGCAGGTCGATCTTGTCGGTGCGGAAATGGCGCGCGAACGAGTCCCCCGCCGGCGTGACGATCACCTGGTGCCAGTCGATCGGTCGCGGCTTATCGAGCAGCGGGTTGATGAAGTTGAGCCCGGAGTTCAGCGTCCTGTGGTATTTGCCCAGCCGCTCGATGATCATCGTCTGGGCCTGCTGCACGATGCGGATGGCCTTCGACACGTACACCAGGACCACGACTCCGCCCGCCAGGAAGAGGAGCTGGTAGAGTGAGAAGGGCATGACTCACGTCTCCTTGTCCACGTACAGGGTTGTCCCTTCCACCCGCACGACCATCACCCGCGTCCCGGGCTCGAGGGGCGCATCCATGAGCGACGCCGCGCGCCAGTCTTCCCCCTCGACCAGGACGCGCCCCTTCCCGGTGGTGGGGTCGATGCGCGCGGACACGATCCCCACCTTCCCCGCGAGCGCGTCCACGTTGGTCCTGATATCCCGGCCGGCGCGATGCAGCACCCGCAGCAGGAAGGGACGCACGCCCACCAGCGACAGCAGCGTGCCGGCGGCGAAGGCCAGGGCCGGCGCCACCACACCCGGGAGCACGAGCGAGACCAGGCCCGCCGCGAGCGAGCCCACGGCCACCGAGAGCAGCCAGAATCCCGGCGCGATCATCTCGGCCACGAAGAGCAGCAGGGCGGCGATGAACCACACTTGCCATTCGTGCATTGCGGAGAAGTTAGCGCACCTTGAGCGGCGCGCCGAGGGGCGGTCCCGTCGGCTCGGGACGCCTGACATCCCCTCCCCCCAACCCCTTGCGTCTTCGCCTACGGGACCGCCCCTCGGCGCGCCGCTCCCGTCAGTCCTCCCGTCAATCCGCGGGCGCCGGAGCCACCGCGACGGCGCGCTGCGGCGCCCGGCGTCCCAGCCACTGCTGCAGCTCGTCCAGGTACGTGTAGATCACCGGCGTCACGTACAGCGTGATGAACTGGGAGAACGCCAGCCCGCCCACGACGGCGATCCCGAGGGGACGCCGGGACTCCGAGCCCTGGCCCACGCCCAGCGCGATCGGGAGCGTGCCCATGAGCGCCGACATCGTGGTCATCATGATGGGCCGAAACCGGATGCTGCACGCCTGGAGGATCGCCTCGCGCGCCGACTTGCCCTCCGCGCGCTGCGCGTCGAGGGCGAAGTCGATCATCATGATGCCGTTCTTCTTCACGAGCCCCACGAGCATGATCACGCCCACGAAGGCGTACACGCTCAGCTCCATCCTGAACAGCATCAGCGTGACCAGCGCGCCGAACCCGGCAAACGGCAGGGCCGAGAGGATCGTGATCGGGTGGATGAAGCTCTCGTACAGGATCCCGAGCACCATGTAGATCACGAACACCGCGAGGACCAGCAGCACGAGGAGGCCCGATTGGCTCGACTGGAACGCCTGGGCGGTGCCCGCGAAGCCGTACGTGATGCTCGACGGCAGGATCTGCCGCGCCAGGCGCTCCACCTGCGCCGACGCCGGCCCGATCGAGACGCCCTGCCGCAGGTCGAACGAGATCGTCACCGCCGGCAGCTGGCCCGCGTGGTTCACGGTGAGCGGGCCGACGCTCGAGGTGAGGGTGGCGAGCGACGCGAGCGGCACCAGGGTGCCGGTGTTGGAGCGGACGTACAGCAGGCTCAGCGCCGACAGGTCCTGCTGGTATTGGGGCAGGAGCTCCATCACCACCCAGTACTGGTTCGTCGCGGTGTAGATCGTCGACACCTGGGCCGAGCCATAAGCGTCGTACAGGGCTTCCTCGACCTGCCGGGCAGTCACCCCGAGCGCCGCGGCCCGGTCGCGGTTGATCTGGACGCTGGCCTGCGGGTTCGAGATCACCAGATCGCTCGTGACGTTGATCAGGTCCGGCAGCTTGCGCAGCTCGGCCGAGAGCCGGTTCGCGTTGTCGTACAGCGCCACCCGGTCGGGGCCCTGGAGCGTGAACTGGTACAAGCTCTTGGTGCGGCGGCCGCCGATCTGGATCGGGGGCGGGTTCTGCAGGAACACCTGGATGCCGGGGATGCCGGACAGCTTGCGATTGAAATAGCGGATCAGCTCGTCCACGCTCATGTCGCGCTGGGAGCGGGGCTTGAGCTGCATGAACACCCGGCCCTGATTGATCTGGCCGCCGCCCAAGAACGACATCGTCGCGTCCACGTTGGGGTCCGCTTGCAGCACGGCCATGACCTGCTGCTGATGGTGCACCAGGTCGTCGAACGAGGTCCCTTCGACGGTCTCCGTCGTCCCGAAGATCTGGGAGTTGTCCTCGCTCGGCAGGAAGCCCTTGGGGATCGCCCAGAACAGCACCCCCGTGGCGACGAGGATCGCCGCGGAGAAGACGAGCGCCGGGGCGCGCCGCTGCATCACCCAGCCGAGGCTGCCCTCGTACGCGCGCAGCACGCGCTCGTAGACGCGCTCCGACGCCTCGTAGAACCGGCCATGGTGCGCTTCGCGCGACGGCCTGAGGAACCGGCTGCACAGCATCGGCGTCAGGGTGAGCGACACGACACCCGACACGAGAATCGCGGCGCCGATGGTGACGGCGAACTCGTGGAACAGCCGGCCGATGATCCCTTCCATGAACAGGACCGGAATGAACACGGCCGCGAGCGACAGCGTCATGGAGAGGATGGTGAACCCGACCTCGCGTGATCCGGCGAACGCGGCTGCGAGCGCGGGCGTTCCCTTCTCCATGTGGCGCACGATGTTCTCGAGCATCACGATGGCGTCGTCCACCACGAATCCGACCGACAGCGTGAGCGCCATCATCGACAGGTTGTCGAGGCTGTAGTCGAGCGCGTACATGACCGCGAACGTGCCCACGATCGAGAACGGCAGGGCCAGGCTGGGGATGACGGTGGCCGAGAGGTTTCGCAGGAACAGGAAAATCACCAGCACGACGAGCGCCAGCGTCAGGAACAGGGTGAATTGCACGTCGTGCAGCGAGGCGAGGATGGACACCGAGCGGTCCGACCGGAGCTGCAGGTCGACCGATCCGGGGAGCTGCTGCTTCAGGGTTTGCATCACGGCGCGCACCCGGCCCGCCACCGCCACCGTGTTCGTTCCGGGTTGCCGCTGGATGGCCAGCACGATCGCCCGGTTGCCGTTGAACCAGGCGGCGCTCTTGTTGTCCTGGATGTCGTCGAGCACCAGCCCGAGGTCCTGGAGGCGCACCGGCGCGCCGTTGCGGTAGGTCACGACGAGCGGTCCGAACTGCTCGGCGTTTTGGAGCCGCCCGTTCGCCAGCACGGTGTACGCCCGGTGCGGGCCCCACAGAATGCCCGTCGGCAGGTTCACGTTGCCCGCGTCGACGCCGCTCGCGACCTCGTCGATCCCGATGCCGCGTGTGGCGAGCGCCTTGGGATCGAGCTGGATGCGTACCGCGTACTTCGCCGCGCCGTACACGTTCACCTGCGCCACGCCGTCGACCATGGACAGGCGCTGCGCGATGAACGTCTCGGCGTACTCGTCCAGCTCCGACAGCGACAGGGTGCCCGAGCTCAAGGCGTAGTAAATGATCGGCTGGTCGGCCGGGTTCACCTTCTGGTAGGAAGGCGGCACGATGCCGGTGGGGAGCTGGCGCAGCGTCTTGGAGATCGCGGCCTGCACGTCCTGCGCGGCGGCGTCGATGTTCCTGTCCAGGGTGAACTGCAGCGTGATGTTGGTGCTGCCCAGGCTCGACGAGGAGGTCATCTGGTCGATCCCGGCGATGGTGGAAAACTGCTTCTCGAGCGGCGTCGCCACGGCGGACGCCATGGTCTCGGGGCTCGCCCCCGGAAGGCTCGCGTTCACCTGGATCGTGGGGAAATCGACGTTCGGCAGGCTGCTCACCGACAGCAGCCCGTAGGCCATCAGCCCGAAGACGAGGATCCCGAGCATGACGAGCGTCGTCATCACGGGCCGCTTGATGAACAGCTCCGAGATGCTCATTTGTCGCCCCCCAGCTCGCGCGCCGCCTCGGCGACGCCCTTCACCTCGACGGCCGCGCCGGACACGAGCCGCAGCTGGCCGTCGGTCACGACCTCCTCGCCCGCGCGCACGCCCTGCGCGATCACTGCGTACGCGCCGGCGGTGCGCTCCACGGCCACCGCCTGCGAGCGCGCCGTGCCGTCCTGATTCACCACGAACAGATAGGTCCCCTGCTGCCCGTTCATCACCGCCTGCGACGGCACCACCACCGCGCTGTCTTCGATGTACAATTGCAGCCGCACGTTCAGGAATTCACCCGGCCACAGGGCGTTGTCCCGATTGGGGAACTCGGCCTTCAGGAGCACGGTCCCGGTCGTCGTATCCACACTGTTGTCCACGAACGACAGCACACCCTCCGTGAAGACGGTGTCGGTCTTGGACGGGCTCACGAGCACCGGCAGGCGGTTGCGGCGGTAGCGTTGGATGCCTGCGAGGTTCGCCTCCGGCACCGCGAAGCGCACCAGGATCGGATGGATCTGATTGATGATGACGAGCGGGTCCGGGTTGCTGGCGCGCACCAGGTTGCCCTCGCGCACCAGCAGCCGCCCCGTGCGCCCCGGGATGGGGGCGCGGATCGTGGCCCATTCCAGGTTCAGCGCGGCGTTGGCCACGGCGGCCGAGTCCGCCCGCAGCGTCGCCTGGAGCGCGTCGGCGGCGGCGCGCTTGGCGTCGTAGTCCGACTTGGTGACGTAGTCCTCCTTCACGAGCTGCGCGTAACGCTGGGCGTCGAGCTCGGCGGCCTGGTGCTGCGCCTGGTCGCGCGCCAGCATGGCTTTGGCCTGGTCGAGCGCCGCCTGGAACAGCCGGGGGTCGATCTCGAACAGCACCTGCCCGGCGGCGACGTCGTCGCCCTCGTGGAACGTCACGTGGGTGAGCACGCCCGTGACCTGGGCTTGG